>WNFW01003776.1_pt1 | contig 18963 bp, 13 predicted proteins | sample 5400131 | NCBI WGS metagenome assembly WNFW01 (sample SAMN13153362, study PRJNA577476) | soil metagenome | isolation source: 20 cm soil or saprolite under grassland replicate 1 | place: USA:California | collected 2016-06-15 | reverse complement strand
CTTCCGATAAGGGTTGGGTCATGGTTCATCCTCCGTACGCGATGGTACGCAAGGTGGCCTAGAACCTTCAGCGAACACACGGCAGGCTCACGCTAAGATGAGGCTTAGATCGGCGGGAGCGAGGGACTAAAAAGTTGTTTAGGCGACAAGCACTTAGCGGCACTCACCCCTTAATGAAGTGTTAACGGGGCCGTAAATATGCGGACTCTATGCACCGGCGTCGCAAAGACGTGGATGGCTGGGACATCTAGCGCGAAGACGCGCGGAGCCTGTCATCGGGCCGCGCTTGTGCGGACCCGGTGGCGCCTTTGCCCGGCCATGACGAAAAAAGAGTCATATTCAAGTAGCTGGAAAGAACCTGAAAATGTTGAACGCATTTTCGGTCAGGCTCTCAGGATGACGGCGATGGTTTGAGCGTGCCGACTCGATCTGGCACCATCATGGTTTGATGCGCCCTATTTCTCCGCTTGTGACGGCGTGACCGCCGGCTTGCGCGGGGCGATGGAAAGCCGCTTCAGCAAATCGGTCGGGATGCTGGCGGTGGGGAGTGCGTAGACCGCGGCTGCGCCGGGTGCCGCCGCAGCGCCGGCGACCGGGATGCCAGTAGCGGGCGCCGGCGGCACAACCGTTGCCACCAATGCGCCGACGGCAGGCGTGGTGATTCCGGCGGGCGGCGACGGCCGGGGTGTGATCAGCCGCGTCACCACGCGCTCCCTCACGAGTTCATCTTGGTCCGGATACCACATGCCGCCCGGCGAGGCGTCGTTGGCCCGCACCGCGAACGCCGCGCTGAGGCCGAACCGCTGCTGCAGGCGCTGCTCTTCGGTCGCGATCGCGGCACGGCGATCGGCCGCCGTCATGCCGGCAAACGCCGGCTGATGGAAGCCGAGCCGCGCTGCGGTAAGCATCAGGCGCTCCTTGCCGCCGAGAAACACGATGGTGCAGGCCGACAGGCAATCCCTGGCGACGAAGGTCGAAAGATTCCGGCTCCGGATCATGTCGGACATCTTCTGGGCCTCCAGCACACGGCCGCCGGCAGAATCGAGCCGCACGGTGCGGACGCCCGCCATCGCATTGAGAAAGCGTTCGAGTTCCTCCGCCACGCCGAAGGTGATGCCGCCGGAAAATTCCAGCGTCTGCCCGTTGGCAAGAATATGAAATTCATGCGGACCGACCAGGGCATCGCCGGCGACGATTTCATAAATGCCGGCCAGTTGCGCGGTGCCGACCATCGCGAAGTTGGCCGCGAATTGCACCGCGCCGAGCATCACCAGCGCCTTGGCGGCTGCGCCCCAAAATTGCTTGCCGCGGCGCCGATAATAGGTGGCCGAACGCCAGACACCGACCGTCTGCCAGAGTGTCAAAAGCGCGGCCGAGATCCAGATGGCGCTCAACGAGATCAGCCACAGCAGCGGCCGCGCGTCGCCCTGCCGGCCGGATACATACGCCAGCACGGCGACCGTGGCGCCGACCACTAGGCCGCCGAGGATGCCGTTGAGCCAATACGACACCGGCAGCGAAAGCTCGCCGCGCCAGTGCCGCGCGACATAGCTGCGCGATCGTGACGCCGTCCGCGGCAATGGCGGCGGCGACGCGTAAACAGCGACCGCTTCCGGCATGATGGACGGACGGACCGGAATGCTTTCGCGGCGGCCCGGACGCGCCGCGGTGGCGGCGGCAAACGCCATGACCCTGTTTTGCCGGCCGAGGCGCAGCACCGAGGTTTGCGCATAGTGATCGTAGAAAGCGTCCTTGCGCCGCACGATCGAATCCGCGGCTTCGAGCGCTGCAATCAACAACGGCAGCCCGGTCCCGACCCAGCACAGCCAGTAGATCGGCCCGGCCAGCAGCTCCGAACCCGGAAACAGCGCGCCATAGGCCGACCAGATCCAGGGTGGCGCCAATGGCAGCGCAAGCACCGCATAGCGCCGTTCCACCAGCACCGCGAGCGGCGGATAGCGCCCATCGAAGGCGTCGGACAGCCTGACCCGGCAAATCCTGCGGCCAGGACTTCCTCCGGCAAAACTCCCACTGGTGCGGTCGAGTGAGAAGCGAAACGCGATCAGCAACGGCAGCACGAAGATCTCGAGCGGCCAGCCGCGGATCGGGTTGCCCTGCGCATCGAGCCTGTGGGGGATTTCAGCAATCTTGGTGACGGCGCCGTCCTGGATGATCCTGCTGACCTTCAAGGTGCGGGCGGTCGGCAGACCCAAGAGACTTTGCCGGCAATCGGTAATCGAATTGGCGCCGAATTCGGCTGATATCTCCAATCCGGCCGGCAGCGCCTCCAGCCTCTCGCAGGTGATGGTATTAAACGGGCCGCCGGAAAACTGCACGCGGCCGTTCGACAGCGGAAACAGCAGCAGCGCGGCAAGCTGCAGAACGGCCGTGACCGCGATCAGGTCGATCAGCACGGCAAGCGTCCGCCGCCAGAACCCGCCGCGCGCAAATTCGACGCTGTCTGTCAGCTCCGGCAAATTCCAACCCTGGGATCACGATTTCTGGGGGATCGAAGGAGCCGGCATGTTGCACCACATCCGGCCCGTTGCGATGCTGCCCCGGTTTGGTTGGCATGACAAGCCGGCGAAACGGCTACCAAAAAAAGCAGCTGAAAGCCCCAATTTCGCCGCCGTATTGCGGCCCGCGCGCGATCCCGGCTCTACCCGTTGCGGCCTGTCCCCGCCGCGCCTCACCGCGCGTCACGCGAATCAGTTCGACGATTAGTACGCATATTTCGCTTGGGTTGAATCATCTTCGAGCATCCCGGGCCTTATGGTTCGAGACGCGCGGCGTTGCCGCGCTCCTCACCATGAGGGTTCCCGAGGAGCCGCGCATCGCGCGGCGTCTCGAAGGATGAGGCCTCCGCACTGCAAAATGCTCCAGCCGCTCGAAAAAGGATCACGCCGTGAAACGGTCGATGACGGTTTGGGTGGGGGTGCCGACCACGATCGCAACTGGCCATGGCAACGTGGGCTCGCGCCTTCGTTTGTGTCGCTGCAAAAACCGTTCTGCATCGCGCACGCGCTCGTCATTAGGCGAATTACGGTATCATGATACCTGGATGATGAATTTAGTTATGTGCGGCGCGGCGTTCATTAAACGCGCGGTAAAGCAAATCACTGAAAATGCGCTCTCACGATCACCGCCGATTTTTCTGGAGAGGCCCGATGGCGTTTGGACTTGGAGCAAACAGCTTCGCTCGTTTGCGATTGAACCTCGGGCCGAAGGCGGTCATCAGCGCGGCGCTGCTGATCGCGGTCAATACCGCGCTGGTGGCGGGCGCGGGATACTGGTCGTTGTCGCGCGACTTCGACACCCGCTCGTTGCGCGATATCGACGCCAACCTGCGCACCCTTAGTCTTGCTTTCGGCGAAACCTTCCCGGATGCGAAGATCGCTATACGCGACGGCGTGGTTCAGCGCGTTGAAATTCCGCAGATGCCGGAATTTGCCGACCACAAGATCGTCGATCGGGCGGTCTCCTATGTCGGCGGCAATGCCACGCTGTTCGTATACGACGAGGCGTCGGGCCAGTTCGTGCGCCGCACCACCAATGTGAAAAAGGAAAATGGCGACCGCGCGGTCGGCACGCAGCTGGCGGCCGATCATCCCGGACAGGCCGTCGTCCGCCGCGGCGAGGCCTATAAGGGCCCGGCGATCCTGTTCGGCCGCCGCTTCTACACGGCCTATCAACCGGTGTTCGGCGCCGGCGCCAAGGTGATCGGCATCGTCTATGTCGGGATTCCGACGGAGGAGCTCGACAGCATGCTGTGGCAGGCGCTCCGCGCCATGGCGATTGCGGCGGGTATCGCGGCGGTGCTGGTGCTCGCCCTGACCATGCTGATGGTCCGCCGCGTCACCAAGCCGCTGCGGGCGGTGACGGAATCGCTGACCGGCCTCGCCCAGGGACGCGTGGACATCGAGGTTCAGCACGCCGATCGCCATGACGAAATCGGCGCCATCGCCCGCACCATCGACGTGTTCAAGAACAACCGCATCGAGCGCCGCCAGCTGGAGGCCGATCGCATCAATGCCGAAAAGCAGGCGATCGACAAGCGCAAGGCGGAACTCAATCAGTTTGTCGAGAATTTCCGCACCAAGATCGGCGGCATCATCGAGCAGGTGCTGAGCTCTTCCGGACGATTCGAGAAGGACGCGCAGCAGCTTTCCGTGACGGCGCTTTCCACCGCTGAAATGTCTGGCCAGTCGGCCAATGCTTCGCGGGAGGCTTCCGAACATGTCCGCGGCGCGGCGGCGGCTTCGAACGAGCTGTCGCAATCGATCGTCGAGATCAGCCGCCGGGTTCAGGAATCCAATGGCGTCGCGGCCGAGGCGGTCAAGCAGGCCAGCGCCACCGACGAGCGGATGGCGGAATTGTCGGCGGCCGGCGACCGCATCGGCGACGTCGTCAAACTGATCACCCAGATCGCCGAACAGACCAACCTGCTGGCGCTCAACGCCACCATCGAGGCCGCGCGCGCCGGCGATGCCGGCCGCGGATTTGCCGTGGTCGCGCAGGAGGTCAAGACGCTGGCGGGCCAGACCGCCAAAGCCACCGACGAGATCAGCTCGCACATCGTCAACATGCAGCGCGCCACCGGCGAATCCGTCGAGGCCAACAAGGCGATCGGCCTGACCATCGAGCGCATCAGCGAGATCACCACCGGGATTTCCTCCGCCGTCGAGCAGCAGGGCGCCGCCACCCAAAGCATCGCCAAGGGCGTCGAAGCCGCCGCCAGCGGCACCCTGAAAGTGGCCGACAACATCGAACGCGTCGCCAAGGGCGCCGGCGAAACCGGCGCGACCTCAGGCCAGATGCTGAAATCAGCGCAAGCGCTCTCCGAGGTGAGCGTGCATCTCAAGGACGAGGTGGAGAAGTTTCTGGATAGTGTAAGGGCGGCGTGAGGGCTCATCCTTTCCGAGCGGGATCGTATCCGGAATCGCTTGTTCCATACTCCCGGATAGATCGAGCCGGCGTGCGCTTACTCAGAACGCTTTGGGCGACCCGGCCTGACGCAGGATAGCGTTGGCGGTATGTCGGCTGGGAATGCCGACGGGCACCGCGAAATTCCGCTTGGTGATCGGGCTATGCCAGATTTCGTGGCTACCTCGTCCTTGCCGAATCAAGTTGCAACCCGCGGCACGCAGCAAATCCCGCGAACCGCGCGATCGAACTGCGGCGCCATTCAGCTCGTGGCCGGTTCGGCTTCGCGCAGCGCAGTGATTTGAAGGAACAGCGACTCAGGCGCAACATCCGGGTGATTGTCGGGCAGCAAGTCGAGCGCCATTGCGGAAATCTTGTCCAGCAATTCATCAAGTGTCGGCGCATCGGCGGCGGCTGGAATATCGTCGCAATGCCCGCTCCAGACCGACGCTTCCTGATCCCAGGCGGCGGAAATCGTAAAAATGACCGGCTTCGACATCTCCGACGTCGAATGATTGCCGCGCTCTATCGGGCGGGTGGCAAGGAAAGCGGCAAAAATGGGCTGCTTCGACTGTCCGTAACTCTAATTTTACTGCGTCATTAACCCTCATGGTGAGGAGGCGCGAATGCGCCGTCTCCGGACGATGCGGAGCCTGTCATCACTACGCGAGCGCAATTGCGCTCGTCGTCGAGCGCGCGTTCGCGCGACCCGTTGGCATCGCCGGGAGAACCATGAGTCCTCGATGCTGATCCTCGGCCTCGTCCTTCGAGACGCCGCGCGAAGCGCGGCTCCTCCAGCGATAACGGCGGAGCCGTTACGCAGGGATGAGGGGATAAAGCGGCCTATGACGCAGTAAGACTAGGGCCGAAACAGCACCGCCTTCTGCCGTTCAAACACTTTCCGCCCCTGCTTGAATCCCATCAACACATCCGGCAGTTCGGCGATTGCGTCCCGGCCGCTTGTGGTGTCGAGCACGATGATGTCGGCCGGGTTGCCGACGGCGATGCCGTAATCCCCAAGGTTCATCAGCCGCGCGGGCAGCGCGGTCACGAGATCGAGACAGGCGTCGAACTCGCCGACGCTTGCCTGCGCCACGTTGGCGTAGAAATTGGCCATCCGCAGCAGGGAGGCGTCGCCGAACGGCGTAAAGGGATTGAGCACATTGTTGGTCGCGACCGAACACACGACGCCTTTTTCGACCAGCCGGTGCGCCACCGTGAGGCCGCGCGGCGAATTATGCGTGGCGTCGCGCCCCATCAGATAAAGGTCGGTGGCGGGCAGCACGGTGACGGCGACGCCCGCGCGCGCAAGTTTTGTCGCGGCGGCGTCGAATTGCCTGGGCGGCAGCGCGGATAGCTTGGTGGCGTGGCCGATGGCGACGCGGCCCTGATAATTGCGGCGCTCGGTCTGCCGGCAGACTTCATCGAGATGCCACCAGGACGGATCGAGATCGAAATCCAGATGCAGGTCGACATCGACATCGAAAGCTTGCGCGAGATCGAACAGTTTTTCGATCTGGGCGTGGGGGTCGGTGTCCGTATAGGGGCAGCCGCCGATCAGATCGGCGCCATCGCATAACGCCGCGACCAGCAGTTCCTCGGTGCCGGGATCGTTGGTCAGGCCTTCCTGCGGAAAGGCGCACGTTGACAGATCGATGGCCCAGGCATAGTCGCGCTTGAGCGCCTTGATCGCCTCAAAACCGCGCAAGCCGATGCGCGGATCGATCTCGACATGGGTCCGTATCCGCGTGGTGCCGGCAACGATGGCGCGCTCCAGCACGCGGGCGCCGCGGGCATAGATATCTTCGATCGCGAAATCGCGCTTCATCGCCGCAACCGCGGCAATGGCGTCACCGAGGCTGCCGTGCTCATGCCCGCAGCGGCCGAGCAGGCAGGCCTTGTCGAGGTGCAGATGGGTATCGACAAAGCCTGATAGCACCAGCTTGCCGCCGAGATCGATCTCGGGGGCCTCCGATTCCAAATGCGGCGCGATCGCGGCGATCCGGCCATCGGATACGCCGATATCGGCGGGAACTGCCGATGACTGCGTCACCGCGTGGCGAAAGATCAGGTCAAAGGCGGTTTTGGCGCTCATCGGGGAATGCAAAGGTGTGTGAGCCAAAGCCTATCGGAATCGGGACGGAAGGGCAGCTCCAGATTGTGTGCAGTCGAGCGAGCCCGGCCACAGCATTTGGCCGCGCCGGGCAACCGGTTCGAGACGCAATTGACGGCTGGTGGGCGGGCTCGCCTGGCCCCACAGTGCAACGCCGCAGGCGAACGGGTCTCAGCGCTTGGCAGTGTGACCCCAGGTCGCGTCCCAGTCCTCGCCCGCGGCGTCGACGACGCGGCCGTCGGCTTCGAAAAACTTGTTGGGAACCTGGAAGATCGCGAGCATCAGCCCGCCCTCGGGACACCAGGCGACGTGGCGGCTGCCCGGCTCGCGCCAGACGAATTCGCCAGCCTTGGCTTCGATGCCCGTGGCCGGGCCCTCCTTGTCGACCAAATGGCCCTCAAGCACGTAGGTCTGCTCGATGTTGACATGCTCGTGATCGGGCAGCACCGCGCCCGGTGCGAACCGCATCAGCGCTGTCATCAGGCCGGTGGTGCGATCGAACAGCAGCGTCTTGGCCTCGCAGCCGGGGAAGCGGGTCTTCTGCCACGCCATACTCTCGGGGCGAACCAGGTGCGAATGGGTGTCGGCGGTCTGCGACCCCTGCGGCGTCACGGCGGCGTCCATGGCGAGGCTCCCTGCAACGAACTTCAGGGATCATAGCAGCTTTGCTTGCGCCCGTCAGCCTGCAGCGGTCGAAGCCCGGCACCGCGGCGCATCGAGGCTGCGGCGAACCACATCCGATCCAAAGGCGGAAATGCTCAGACCGATCCGCCGACGCTTAAGCCGGGCGCGCTTGTTTGCCGGCTCTTCGAGCACTGGACATCGAGCGCGGAGCGGATGCGATTGCTGGCGAGCAGCCCGAACGTCCGCTCGCAACCTTCCTTGGCCAATTCCCTTTGTATCTCTTTCCAGCTGTCATATTTGCCGGTATTCGCGAGATAAACAGCCCGTCGATATATTTCCAGTCTTCGCCTACGCATCACGCTCCCCTGCTAATCTTTGGCGCGGCAAAGGGCGCGGCGGCTGTCGATGAAATATATCGTCCCAGCCACACCACATGCCGACAAATGCATGGAGAATGTCGAAACTCTACGTGGCAATTCAGCGGCAACGGTTTCGTCGGTGGATTTTTTTCCACCACAGTTCCAAAATTTTTTGATGACAGAGTGCTTCAAGCACAGCACGGCGCGGCAACGCGGGGTTTTGAACGAGTCCGACGCCGGCTTTGTTGATTGGCGAATGGATTTGGTCGGGAATAAGGCGCTGAAAATCAGCGCCTGATTTCGAATTTCTCGAGGCGGCGTCGACTAGAACATGATTCAACTGAGTTGAAACATGCTCTAGAGATGTGCCTTCACCGAACGTGGCGAGAGTGGGACGCTGAAAATCCTGAAGCCTTTGATTTCGGGAAACCACTCCGCTGCTTCCGGCGACACCAGGGTCAAAACCGCCGCCGGCACTTCTCCATTGATCAGCCGGTCAATTGCTCCGGTTTGCCCCAAACTGAGCCGGACTGCGGCCGCGCCGGCCGCCGCGATCGCGATCCGTACAGTTCCGCTGGATGCGGATTGCTTGTCCTCGATCGCAACGTCCTTGTTGGCGAGATCGGATACCGACTTGATGTCCGGGCGAGTCATGACCAGGGCTACCAGATCATCCGCATTTGGCGAGGCGGCCGCGGTCTTTTGGGTTTCCCCGGGCGCGGCGTTTTCCGCGTGACCGGAAACGTCAGTATTGTTTGCCTTCTGTTCCAGCGGCTGCACCGCGGTGGCGGCAGTCGCGTGCTCGGCGAGCGCCGTCGCCGCCGCGACCTGCTCCCGTATCGTTCTGGTACTGGAGTTGGCGGCGGCACCGGCCTTGGCGGGCACGTCGGCGAGCTTCGCCGGCGGCGCATCGGATTTTGCATCGGACCTGGACGCGGCGTTATCCGCAGGCCGCAGTCGCGCCTGCAGTGAACGAGGCGCCAGCGGAATGTGAAAAACCTTGAAGCCTTTGATGTCGGGAAACCACTCCGCCGCTTCCGCGGACACCAACGTCAGGACCGCGGCCTGCACTTCTCCGCCGATCAGCCGATTGATCGCCTTGGTTGGGCCGTCGCTCAATTGGATTTCAGTCGCGCCGGCCGCCGCGATCGCGGTGCGGATGGTGCCGTTAGATGCGGATAGCCGGTCATCGATCGCAATATCCTGGCCGGTCAGCGCGGACACCGACGTGATTTCCGCGCGCGCCACGAGAAGGGCAACGAGTTGGTCGGTGTTGTCTGGCGAGGCACCGCCTGTGTTATGGGATTTCTGTTCCCGCAGCGAGGCGGCCGTCACGTTGTCCGCGAGCGTCATCGCGGCCTCGACCTGCTCCTGGATCGTTCTGGTGCTGGAGTTGGCGGCGGCGCCAGCCTTGGCCGGCGAGGCATCGATCTTCGCCGACGGCGCATCCGACTTGGCAGCAGCGTTGTCTGCGGGCTGCAGCCGTGCCTCCAATGAACGAGACGAGAGCGCAACACGGAAAACCCTGAAGCCTTTGATGTCGGGGAACCACTCCGCCGCTTCCGCGGACACCAGCGTCAGAACCGCCGCCGGAACTCCTCCGCCGATCAGCCGATCGATCGCCTTGGTTGGGCCGTCGCTCAGTTGGACTTCGGTCGCCCCGGCCGCCGCAATCGCGGCGCGGATGGTGCCGTTAGATGCGGATAGCCGGTCGTCGATCGCAATATGCTTACCGGTCAGCGCCGACACCGACTGGATTTCGGCGCGAGCCACGAGAAGGGCGACCAAACGGTCGGTGTTGTCTGACGAGGCCCCGTCAGCGTTATTCGATTGCTGTTCCCGCGCTGAGGCGGCCGTCACGTTCTCCGCGAGCGCCATCGCGGCCGTGACCTGCTCCTGGATCGTCCTGGTACTGGAATTGGCGGCGCCGGCTTTGGCGGGCGAGGCATCGATCTTCGCCGGCAGCGCATCGGATCTTGAATCGGATTTAGCATCGGATTTGGCATCGGACTTGGCATCGGCACTAGCTGCAGGCGCCAGCCGTGCCTGCAGGTACCGAGGCGGGAGCGGGATACGGAAAATCTTGAAGCCTGCGATTTCGGGAAACCACTCCGCCGCTTCCGGATACACCAAAGTCAGGACCGCAGCCGGCACCTCTCCACGGATCACGCGATTGAGCGCCTTGGCCTGCCCCTTTTTCAGCTGGATTTCAGCCGCGCCCGCGGCGGCGATCGCGGTTCGGACGTCGGCGCTGGATGACGAGTGCTTGTCATCGATCGCAATGTCCTTGCCGGCCAGATCGGAAATCGACTTGATTTCCGGGCGCGCCACCACAAGGGCAACCAGATGGTCGGCATTGTTTGCCGGCACCGGTGCGGTCTTTGCAGCATCGCCACGCGGCATGTTTTCCGGGCGATCGGAACGCCGCGTGCGCCGCGGGCTTCGATGTTTCTCTGCGGCTTGCTGTCCCGCCGTGAATTGCTGCGTGTGACGAACGGAACGCGGGCTGCGCTGCGGGTGGCGCGGACATCGGCATCACCTTGCGGGACCAGGCCATATAGGACTGGCAAGCGCTGTTGCAGGGAACGCCGTCGATATAGACGATGTCAGGCGAATCCAGTGGATTGGCTTGCGGAGATTCCACGGAACCGAGCAACAACATGCCGGTCAGCATCACCCAACTCTTCTGCATGACTCTACTCCAATACAATTACCCCAACATACGCGAGACCTTCGCGGCGCCGATCGTTCGATGGCGCGCACGATGGAAATCTTGCGGTTGGTGTCGCCCGCTCATCGCACGGACTGCGCGACATCCATCGCAGAGATACGGAGATCCCCGTAACAGCGTTTCAGAAAAACCCGGCGCTCAAATCCAGACCAAAGGATGCGAAGCAAAGCGCTGCACCTAACACCACGCCAAAAAACAGTACGACGATATTGAGAGGATGAGTTCCAGTCCGGGTATCGGGAAGCGCGCGCAAGGAAACGTTCGTGGCGGAGCTCATAACAACCTCCAAATGCAATACTAAAATACAGTCAACTGATCGTTGATAAAAACTACTGTGTAACAGGCATAACTTGAATTTCGATTGTGGCTAATGAGAGGTGGCGGCCCAAGCGACGGGCTTGCCCACATAACGCGCTCTGCAAATTCGGACCACGACTGACCGCGGCTGCAAGTGTTGGCGGACGACCGCCCACTTCCGAACTCCCAGCAAATCGACGGGTCAAGTGTGTCGATGACGGCCGGTACTATGTTAGCGCGGGATGCAAATCTTGTTGACTTGGGTGACGTTACTCTGGTTCGCTTCGAGCGCATTGCACGAGTATATAGGGAGTTTGATATGGGTAGATTGCTTCGTCAGGCGACAATTGCCGCCATTGCCTCGGTATCTCTGCTCTCGGCGGCTGTGGCCGATAACAAGAAAGTAGCAGGTTCAACCAAGCTGCATCGCCTGGTCATCCAGGTCGATCAGAACGATCCGGCGGTGATGAATCTCGCGCTCAATAACGCCACCAACGTCATCGAATATTATCGCGCCAAGGGTCAGGACGTGGACCTGGATGTCGTCACCTATGGTCCCGGCCTGCACATGCTGCGTGCCGATACTTCACCGGTACAGGACCGCATCAAGCATCTGAAGGATATTGCCTTCCCCAGCAAGATTCAGTTTTCCGCGTGCGGCAACACCAAGGAAGGCATGGAGAAAAAAGAGGGCCACCCGGTCAACATGCTGTCCGAGGCCGTCGTGGTGCCGTCGGGCGTCATTCGGCTGATGGAGCTGCAGGAGAAGGGCTGGAGCTATCTCCGGCCGTGAACGGACTTACCCGCCGACGAGCATGATTCAACCTGGTTGAATCATGCTCGTCGAGGATTTTCGATTTCGACGATCGCAGCCTAGAGCATGATTCAACCTGGTCGAATCATGCTCGTCGGACATCTTTTTGTTCGAGCATGATCTTTTTCGGAAAACCGGTTCCCACTTTTCCGGATCATGCTTTAGCGTCGCTCCGAGGTTTGTTTGTTTGCCACCGGCGGCCACTGGCATGCCGCCGCGATTTTTTGCCGGACCGAATCCAGTCCGGCGAGCTGGAATGTTGCTTCGTGGCTGGGGCCCGGCCCATCGATCACATCGATTTTCAGCCGCCCGTCTTCCGGCAGCGATTGCAAGAATCCGACGGCATCGTCCTTGTAAATCGCGGTCCTTCCATCCGCGGACGCCGTCCAGGCCAGTCTGACGACCGGCTGGTCGTTGATCTGATGGTCGACATGAACTTCGCCGCTGCGCGACGCGCGCCATGTCCCTTCAGTGCGAACCAGCAATTCGGTACGCTGTCCGCGGCATCGAATAGCGAGCATGTTCGGCGCATGTTTCACGCTGAACGGCAAGCGGACCGCCGCCGAAATCAGCGGGGTATAATCCACAGGCGAGGTTGTTTCGCTCACGACCCAGTTGGCATCGCGCGCTCTCGATGGGACATCGACGGCCTTGGCAGGCGCCTCCGGCGCAGCCGACCGAGCGGGCATTTCCGGCGCGGCCGATCGAGCGGTCACTCCCGGCGCGACGGTAGCGGTGGGTAAATCCGCGCGAACGGTTCCCGTCGACATTTGCGACGGACCGGATCCGGCTGTCGTTTCCGCTGGAACGTGCTCCAGGCATTCGAGCTGTGCCCGGCGTGCCTTCTGAAGGCAATCGACGCGCTGAGTCGCATCATTTGCCGGGTTGGCGCAGATCGAATCGGCCTGGCGAGCCAGCTTGAAGCAGGATTCCAGGCCTGCGACAGTCTCGTTTGCAGATTGGGCGCAAACGGCAGCGCTTACGCCGGAGAGCACGATAGCGATGAGCGGGGCGCGCATCATGGATGTCCGCTTTGCTTGGTGGGGTTTGCGCGATCAAGCCACTCCTGGGCGGCCTGAAAACGTTCCAGGCCGGGCGCTCGCGTCTTCAGATTGACGTCCTTCCATTTTGGGTCGAAGCCGGGCGACTGCAGTTTGTCGACCCGGCCGAACAACTCATCGACAAACCGCGCGACGCGGCGATAGCGCCGCGATTCCGGACGCCAGTTGAACGTTGCGAGAAGCGTCGGAACCGCAATCGTGGCGATCCGCTCGCCTTTGATGAGGTTAGGATAATCCGCCGGCTCGAGATAGGAGGGTTGATAGTAGTCTTCGAATTTCGAGCCGTATTCGACGGCCAGAAATTTGAAGCCTTCCTCCCATTTCCCCTTCACGAACGCGTCGACCGGCTTCGACGTCACGAACACGACCGCGGCAATCTCTCCGCGCTTCATTTGCTCCAGCGCCACCGGGTGCGGGATGAAGGTCTTCTCGACCTCGAGACCAAGGCGGCTGAAAATCAGGGGACCGGAATAGGCGGCGGCGGTGCCTTGGGTATTGAAGTTGACTTTCTTGCCTTTCAAATCCGACAACGATCGGATTTCCGGCCGGACGAATATGTGCAGTTCGGAGGGAAACAGATTCAGCACGTAGACAATGCGCTGCTGGATTTGCGGGACCTGCGATTTGTACTCTTCAAGCGAATCGCTGTTGATGATCGCCGCATCGACTCCCTTGAGATACAGAAGATCGTTTACGTTTTCGGTGGGCCCGCGGGTGACGAGGGGAAGCACCTGCATCGCCCCGCCGTCATTCACGACGCGTGCGATCTCGGTCGCGAACCGAATCGGCGCGCCCTCCAGAAGGCCGCCCGCCAGGCTGACCGTCCAGGCATTGAGCCGCTCCCTGATCTGCGCCTCGCTTGGAGTGCCCGATGACGAGGAGTCATTATGCGCACGGCGCGATTGCGCGAAGCTCGAACCACAGAGTGCAAGCGTAACCATCAACACGGCCGCAAGTCTGGCTTTGAAAAGTCTGGTTTTGAAAAGTCTTGTTCCGAAAACTCTTGTTACAAATGTCATGGCAATTCCTATTCAATGAAAATCTTCGTTTGGCGCGAGCGAAAGTCCGGTCGTGACGTTGTGCCGGGCTGCGGCAAGCCCGCGCGGCTGCAAGAACTGCTGCTGAGAAGAGAGCTGAGCCGTGTCCGTTGCGCGCAGAACGGCAGCCGGTGGCACATAACGGACGTGCCCGCTCATTTCGCGAAGGTCGGTCGTTTGGAGTAGAGCGGACATAAAACCAGAACCGCCAACTATGGAAACGATTGAAGTAAAATCGATGGTCAACCTTCAAATGCCAGCACTAACAGTGTCAACCATTCGTTGTAAGAAACCACTGTGCCGCAGGCATAACTTGCATTTCGAGTGTGGTTATAAGCGGTATCGGCCGAGGCAGCAAGCTTAACTCGGATGCACTACCAGATTACCTGCCCGAGAATTTCTCCGTAGTCTTACGGGTATCATGTCATGCCCGATGTCTCTTTTTTGGCACAGGCGAAAGCGTTTTAGTTGTTTCACTCCAGCTCGTATCGTCGCGAACCGCGGGACGGCGTCCGCCGCCGTCCCGCGCCATCGCTTTCCGCATCACGCGGCGCGGACGATGTCCACGTCAAGGTGCTTCAGCCGCGGCATCACCTCCTGCTTCAACAGGCGAAGAGAGTTGTGCCAGGCTTCGGGCTTGTGCTTGTAATCGAAACCGAACACCAGCAGCGTGCCGAAGCCGCCGACCTCGGAAAAGATTTTCTCGATCTTCTCCGCCACCGTCGCGGGCGAGCCCACGACCCAGTTGTGGCGGGCGCAGTACTCGACGGTGACATCGCTGTCCGCCACGTCGGGCGAAGCTTTGAGGTAGTCCTTGAAGCCGAAGTGACCGAGCAAGGGCAGGAAATACTCGCCCATCATCCGGCCCATCATGTCGCCGGCCGACAGCTTCCAGGCTTCCGCATCGGTGTCGGCGATGAACACCTCACGCACCAGCCGCCAGTCCTGCCGGCTCGGCTTGCGTCCGGTTTTGGCGGCGCCGGCCAACACGGAATCCCAGTGACTTCCGACATAGGCCGGATTGAGGTTGAGGCTCATCGGAATGAAGCCGCGTTCGCCGGCGAGTTTCAGGGTGTCCGAGTTCTTGCTTAAACCCGCGACGCCGATCGGCGGATGTGGTGCCTGCCTCGGCTTGAGGTGGGGTTTCAGGAAATCGAACATGGTATCGGGCTTGGTCACCGTCCAGAATTTGCCCTGGTAGGTCCACGGCGCATCCTCGGTCCACATCTTCAGGATGATCTCGAGCGCCTCGCGGGTCATGTCGCGGTTCTGGCCCGACATGCCGTCGACGTTGAACATCGCCCAGTCGCTAGGCAGGCCGGAAGCGGCGACGCCGAAATTGAGCCGGCCACCGGAGAGATGATCGAGCATCGCGACGCGGTTGGCGAGTTCGGCCGGATGATGATAGGGCAAAAGGAAGCCGCCGGGGCCGAGGCGGATGTTCTCGGTTTGCAGAAACGCCTGCGCCAGCAGCAGGTCGGGCGACGGGTGCGGCTCCCAGGGCGCGGTGTGATGCTCGCCGATCCAGGCTTCCTGATAGCCGAGTTCATCGAGCCATCGCAGCACCTGAAGGTCCCAGTCGTGGCCCTCTTTCAGCCCGCACTCCGGCGGATGCGAGGGCATCGCGAAATATCCGATTTCCATGGGGTTCCTCTCTCGCTTTTGTTTTTCGAACGCGTCTGCCGCGCGCAAGCGAAAGCATAGCACGCGGCGCGTGCGGCGGAGATATGACAAAGCAGCTGGGGTGAAGTTCGTAGCCGCCCCAGAGCGAGCGCGCATTGGGGGAATTTCGTCATGCCCGGGCTTGTCCCGGGCATCCACGTCTTAACTGCATCGCATCAAGAAAGACGTGGATGGCAGGGTCAAGCCCGGCCATGACGGTGAACGAGATGCCTCACCCTCACCGCGTCCCGAACGTCGTGGCGCCGAACAGCGACTTCTGCGTGGAGGGTTGCGAGCGCCAGTATTGCGGGGGCGCATAAACCTCGCCGCCGAGTTCCGCTGCGGCGTGCCAGCCCCAGCGCGGGTCGTAGAGCATGCCGCGCGCCAGCGCGATCATGTCGGCCTTGCCGGATGCCACGATCTCTTCGGCCTGTCTTGCCTCCGTGATGAGACCGACCGCCATCGCTGTGACGCCGGTGGCTTGCCTGATCGCTTGCGCGAACGGCACCTGATAGCCGGGACCAAGCGGGATCTTCTGCAGCGGCGACACGCCGCCGGAGGACGCGTCGACCCAGTCGACGCCGCGCTTTTTCAATTCACGAGCGAATTCGATGGTCTGCGCGAGATCCCAGCCGCCCTCGACCCAGTCGGTCGCCGACACCTTGATGCCGACCGGCTTGTCCGCCGGAAACGCCGCGCGCACCGCATCGAACACTTCCAGCGGATAGCGGAGGCGATTTTGCAAGGACCCGCCATATTGATCGGTGCGCTTGTTGGAGATCGGCGACAGGAACTGATGCAGCAGATAGCCGTGCGCGCTGTGCACCTCGATGGCGTCGATGCCGAGCCGCTCGGCGCGCTTCGCGGCTGCAACAAAAGCCTCCCGCACGCGCGCCAGGCCCGTGGCATCGAGCGCCAGCGGCGGCGGCTCGCCTTCCTTGTGCGGCACAGCCGATGGTCCCTCCGGACGCCAGCCGCCTTCAGAGACCGGGATCAACTGCCCGCCGTCCCACGGCCTTTGGCTCGACGCCTTGCGGCCGGCATGCGCAAGCTGCATCGCCACAGCTGCTTTCGAATGCTTGCGCACCGACGCCAGGATCGGCTTCAGCGCCGCTTCAGCCGCGTCGTTCCACAGCCCGAGGCAGCCCGGCGTGATCCGCCCGATCGCTTCCACGTGGGTGGCCTCGATGCAGAACATCGCGGCGCCGGACAGCGCCAGCGTGTTGATGTGCGTAAAATGCCAGTCATTGGCCTCGCCGTTGACGGCCGAGTACTGGCACATCGGCGCCACCATGATGCGATTGGGAAGCGTCAGGCTGCGCAGTTTTATCGGGGAAAACAGGGCACTCATGTGGAGCATTCCGGATGGAGGGGACAACTTCATCTCTGTGTAACGAGACGCTCCGCTCTCCTCAACCCGCTCCTGCTGCAGCCCTCCCCTACGGGGAGAAATCCCGGCTTTGCGGATGCCTCTACCAATGATCGCCGTCGCCGAATTTGCCGATCCTGGAGATCGACAATGCGGTAGTCCATGTGGCGCGCTGAGCGGTTCGCGCGCTCCCGTTGTCCCGGCCTTCGGGACCGAGCCAGCGGCTGTGGTTATTAAGCAAGGCGTCCACCACAGCGCCTCAAAGCGAGGCCGCGGCGTATGGGTCCCGGCCCAAGGCCGGGACGACAATGTAAATTGTTCGTAAATTGCCGGCCGGGACGAGAAGATCACTCCACCAGAGTAAATTGCAGCAGCAGCGTGCGCTGGAGCATCGAGAAATTGTCGTCGGAGATCATCGTCAGCACGGTGTCGCCCTCCGGCGTGACGTGGGCGTCGATCCCTTCCATGTTGTCGACCTCGTTGCTCAAATCCGCATCGAAGATCGAGGGGCCATCGACCACGGCAGCCGGCGCCACCGAGGTGAGCGGAATGCTGCGGATGCGGATGCCGACGCCGCTGAGCCACGAGAACTTCCGTTCCAGGATCAAGAGTTCGCCGGAGGGCAGCAGCACCGCGTCGCTGATGTCGAAATCGTTGGTGCGGCAAACGCTGAACAGACCCGGCGTCTTGCCGCCGATCAGGAATGAAATCAGGTTGCCGTCGGCATCGAGGCCACGCTCGGAGAGCGCGATCAGCGTGCCGGCCAGCGGCTTGCCCTTGGGCACCATCACCAGCGCCTCGATCCCCTTGTTGCGAGGCAGCCTGCGCATTGCCGGCGGCGTCGGCACCACTTCGCCGCGCGAGCGGGTAAATCCCTTGCTAAAATCGTAACGCAGGATCTCGTTGGCGCGCTCGAGACCGATATAAACCAGAGAGCCGTCGAGCGCGATCGATTCGGAATCGTACCAGCCGCGCGCGGTGATCGGCCTGCCGTCGGCGCCGAGCAAGGGTGCGGCCTCGACATCGTCGAGCCCGATCATCTCGCGGCCGGAATAGACGATGCGTCCGGTGAACCAGCTGCCGTGATCGCTGATCGAAATGAAGCGCTCGCCCTTGGCATCGAGCCGCCATGCCGACAGCCCGCCAAAACCGCGAAAGTTCGAGGTCAGGATCAGCCCGCTGCGATATTCCAGCGATCCAAAACGGGTGCGGGAGCGATCGCGGGGATCGAAGGCGGGGATCGGCCGGGCGTTGACCTCGATCGAGACCGGAGCCTTGACGAAAGATTCGTCGGCGAACGCTTGCTTCGGCGGCGGCTGCGTGGCGAGTTGCGCCCGCGCGATGGCAGGCATCGCCATCGCCGAAACACCCGCCGCCGTTGACGTCAGAAAGCGACGGCGGGAGATTTCCAAGGACATTTGTTTGGAGGGCCGTTGTTTGGAAGCCTGTGCCACGGGTTCAGTCCCACCTCTCCCGTCCAACTCGGGTCTACCCGAGTCGGGCGGGAGAGGTGAACTGTGTTTGCAGCGCCTTCTGATCCCAATTTGACAGATCAGATCAAGATCTACGAATGCAACCTGCGCCGGTGACCGGACGTTGCGGGCGGCACGCCATGGGTTTCGCTGAACAGCTCGGCGAGTTTTTCGGTGATGGCGCCGCCGAGTTCTTCGGCATCGACGATGGTGACCGCGCGGCGATAGTAGCGCGTGACATCGTGGCCGATGCCGATCGCGATCAATTCGACCGGCGAACGGGTCTCGATCTCCTCGATGATGTGGCGCAGATGGCGCTCCAGATAATTGCCGGGATTGACCGACAACGTGGAGTCGTCGACCGGCGCGCCGTCGGAAATCATCATCAGGATCTTGCGCTGCTCCTGCCGGCCGACCAGGCGCTTGTGCGCCCAGTCCAGCGCCTCGCCGTCGATGTTTTCCTTGAGCAGGCCTTCGCGCATCATCAGCCCCAAATTCTTG
>WNFW01004067.1_pt1 | contig 18979 bp, 10 predicted proteins | sample 5400131 | NCBI WGS metagenome assembly WNFW01 (sample SAMN13153362, study PRJNA577476) | soil metagenome | isolation source: 20 cm soil or saprolite under grassland replicate 1 | place: USA:California | collected 2016-06-15 | reverse complement strand
TCTCGCCGGGTTTGACGCCTGCGACAAACGCCAGGGTCGGCGCGATGTCGACGGTTCTAGCGAACTCGGGGTAGCGCCCGCTCACAAACCATGGCCCGTAAAAAATCACCGGCACGTGCGTGTCATAATCGTACGGCGATCCGTGAGTGGCGACGATCCCACTGAAGATGCTGTATGGCGTCAGCGTGATTACCATCTCGACGTTACTCGCAGCCGGGAACTGGTGCACCCATCGCCGAGCGATCGCATCGTTGGTCGTGTCGCTACGCAACAAATCCTGAAAGCGATCCACTCTGCCGATCCCGGGGAGCGCACGCGCCTGGACCGCGAACATCGCGAGCGCACTATCGACCGCTGCCGTTCTGCCGCGCAGGGCCGGCCGATTCACGAGCACCGTCTGCTGGTCCATTTCGACCAGTGTCGAGTCGATCTTGAAACGCGCGAGGGCCGCACGAAGTCCCGACGAGAGCGCCGCAGCTTCGACTCGCACCGGCGCTGGCGATAGCGATTTCGCCGTTTGCTCCGGAATCGTCGCGACCCCATGGTCGCCAGTGAGAACGATCGCCACACGCGACGAGTCGCGCAGCTTGAACAGGGAATCCAGGAAGACGCCGAGATTCCTGTCGAGGCGCAGGACATTGTCGTGCATCTCTTTCGAATCGGGTCCGTACCCGTGACCGATCAGGTCTGTCGCCGATAGCGAAATCGCGAGCACATCGCTGTGCGCCCCTCCGAGCGAAAGCGCATTGACGCCAGCGAGAGCGAGGGCGAGCGTGATCTCGTCCATCCACGGTGTGACGCGGATGTAACCCGCCGCACCGGTGCTGTCATCCGGAACGGGGTGCGGAAATAGAAAGTCAGTTCCACCGTGCTCGATCGGGACGCTGTCGCGCTCCGCGTACGCGCTGTCGGATAGAAGGGGCGTCCAGCTCTTGCCCGCCAGGCCCACAGCCATTCTCCGGGAGTTGAAGCGCTTCACCCAATCCGGGAGCGAGTCTCGGTAGTACCTGCTAGTCGTGAATTCGCCGTTGGCGTAATACCAGTACACCTCGGCGCGCGATCGTCCGATGGGCAGTATTGCGCCGCGATCTTTCATTGACACGGAGAGGGCGCGCGAAGCTGGATCTCTCGACTGAAGCCAGTCGACGAGCGTCGTTCCCTGAAACCTTCGCGGCGACGCACCTGGCCCTGGCGGACCGACGAGGAGGCGCGCCGAATCATCGATTACGCCGATGCGGTTCGCCATGATGCCGGTGGAGCGAGGAAAGCGCCCAGACAATAGCGTGGCATGGCCGGGCGCCGTTTCCGTGATCGCGTGATCGTGATGGGCGTTGGTGAACCACGCGCCGCGTCGCGCGAGGCGGGCAAGCCCACCGCGCAGCTGCGGTCCGAATCGATCCAGGTAGTCGCCGCGAAACTGGTCGATGGTGATCAGTACGATTAGCGATGGCGGAGCAGGAGCAGTAGCGACAAACGTGGCTGCTGTTGATACGCGCGCCACCTCTGTCGACGGGCCCGGCAATGTCTGTGCGCCGGAGCGAGCGAGAAAGCAAAGAACGAGCGCGAGGGTCGTCAGAAATTTCGGCATTCGCGAATCATACCCGCCGTACAGGGCAGGGCAACCTGTGACCTTGCGTCGCGGGGTATCTATCCCGCCGTTAGCAGAAGGTGTGGCGCACCGCCGTTAGCAGAAGGTATGGCGCGAAACAGCTTGCAGGTTGATATTCGAGCGCCCTCTCCGGATACCGTCCAATGGCGGCTGACATTCCTCGCCCCCGCAATACGCCGGTTGCCAAGGCGTTGATCAAGGTCGTCGTCTACTACGCCGTGCTCGTTGGCGTCGGGCTACTGGTCTGGGACGCACTTCCGCGCTCCGGCGGCTTCGTCCAGTCGTTCGACTTATTGACGGGGATGGCCGCCACACCGTCGGCTGCCTCCGCGAAGGCAGCGCGGGCCGGCGTCGGCGAACTCAATCTCGCCCTGACCGCCGCATTGGCCATGGTTTCCGCCATCCTGCTCTCGATTCCGATCGCGTGGGTGTATTTGCTCACGCGGGCGAAGCGCGGGTACCAACAGTCGGTCGTGCATCTTCTGATAGTGCTGCCCCTTGTTGTTTCCGGTATCGTCGTGCTGGTGCAATACAGTCTCGCCCTTGCCTTCAGCCTCGCCGGTATTGTGGCGGCCGTGCGGTTTCGCAATACACTCGATGACAGCAAAGACGCGGTGTACGTCTTTCTTGCCACGGCAATCGGATTGTCCGCGGCCATCAACGTCCCGGTTGCGGCCGTGATATCGATCCTCTTCAACGCGACCGTCATGATGCTCTGGTATACCGACTTCGCGCATTCGCCCGTCGAGCTCGAAGGCAGCATCGCGGAAAAGAGACTGAGACGCGCCCGTCAACTGGCGCGCACCGGAACCTTCGTCGCTCGCATCGACGACGAGGTATTTCGCAACATGACGCGCGAACAGCTCGAAGGGGTCGCCGAGCGGGCGTGGCGTCGCGCGCACGAGACGGCGGGAGAGCCAGCGGAGTCGCCACCCGAGACGCGGATTCGCATCCGCACTCGCGATGTCGCGTCACTGCGACGGAATCTCGAACCGCGGCTCGAGGGACACGTGAAAGGCTGGCGACTCACGGGCCTCCTGCCAAATCCGGACGGGTCGGAGATGGCGGAGTACTCGGTGCAAATGAAAAAGAAAACGACGCCGGAAGAGATCCTCACTCTCGTGCGAGCCGCTGGCGCTCCGCACATCGCCGAGGCGGAGCTGGTATAGCGATGACAGGCCGCGCCGTGATGTTTTCGATTCTGCTCAGTGCCGCGACCGTCGGCGCTCAGCAGGAGCAGCCGAAGGTTCACGTGAAGGCTCACGCGAAATCGTCGTCGAACGCAACCGACTCGGCGAAGCCATACCACCTGCCCGCTTTTTTCGAGTCGCAGGATCCGATCGAAGTCACACTGACCACGAACATCGGAAATATCCGCGGCGACAAGGGGACCGATCCTCCCTGGCGCCCCGCCACGCTTGCCTACCGTGGTCAGGACGGGGCTCCGATCATCGTTCCCATCAAGGCTCGCACGCGCGGAATCTGGCGACTCAAGACATGCAATTTTCCGCCGCTCCGCCTCAACTTCAGCGGTGAGACATCGAAGGGAACGATCTTCCATCGTCTCGATAAGCCGAAGCTGGTGAGCTACTGCCAGGACATGGACAGCTACGAACAGTACATCCTGCAGGAGTACCAGCTCTACCGGATCTATCAGTTGCTCACGCCATTCAGCCACAAAGCGAGATTGCTGAAGTTCGTTTACGCCGACAGCGGCAACGGGAAAATTCGCGCAAAGCGCTACGGATTTGTCATGGAGGAGCCGGGAGCGGTGGGCGCGCGTCTCGGCGGAAAGGTTCTCGAGCAGAAGGGCGCGCTCCCCGGTGATCTGGATCCGTTCCAGGACGCGCTGTTCGGAGTGTTTCAGTACTTCATCGGGAACACGGACTTCTCCGTGGCGGGACTTCACAACGTCGAGCTGTTCTTCAGCAACGATGGAATGGTTGCTCCGATCGCTTACGATTTTGATTTCGCCGGCGCCGTGAACGCGCGCTACGCGGTTCCGGACGATAGGCTTCGCCTCCAGAATGTCCGGCAGCGTTTATTCAGGGGCTATTGCACCGACGACAGCGCCTACGCGAAGGTGTTCGCGTTGTTCAAGGACAAGAAAAACGACATCTACGCGTTATACAGCGATAGCATCGGCAAATTGATGGATCAGGGGACGGTGCGGGAGACGCTCAGCTACTTCGACGGCTTCTACGAGACGATCGACGATCCCCGCTCCGCCCGGCGCTCGATCACCAGAGCTCAGATCCTAGGGCGAAGGGCGAGCGCGAAGCACGAGCATGCTCTTTAGAAAAGCCCAGATAGTAGCGCGAAGCTAGAACATGCTCTTTAGAAAAGCCCACATATTAGCGCGCAGCTTCCGCTATGAGCTCGAGTCGCTCGCCGACCTAGAAGCCCAAGCGCACGAGCCGCTTCCGCTCGGCATTAGCGCCAGCAAGACGAAGCGGACTTTTCATCGCGACATCTACCTCGACACGCCGGACGATTCGCTGCGGAGGCGCGGAATCGTCTGCCGCTTGCGGATAACCGCTAAAGGACGGCGGACGCTATCGGTGCGCGCTCCGGCCGGCAGCGACGATTCCCGAGCGTGGGTCGAAAGCGCGGTAAAAGCGCAGGAGATACCCAGGCTGCTCTCCGAAAAAAACGCGGCGGTCGAGCGACTGCGCGAGCTGGTCGATCCAACTTCGTTGGAGGCGCGCACCGAACTCGAGGTGAGCCGCTTGACGCGGGGCGCGGACCCGGATTGGCTGCGCCGTCCCCGCATCGAAATGCATTATGACGAAGTGACGATAAGAAGCGGCGGGATGGCTCGCTCCTTTTATCAGTTGTGCGGACACTCACGAGGTGGCGGCGAACGCTTCGAGCGCCTGGCGCGCGCGCTCGAACAAGGCCGCGATTTGCGCCCGCTCTCGGCGGACCCGCGAGAACGGGCGGAGCTTCTGATCAGATGGTCGAGGCGAGGTGTTCCGGATCCGTGGGACAGCGGGCCCGATTCGGTCCACCGCATTGCGGACCTTGCCAGCGCGGAGACACCGACCGCGCCGTTCCTGAATCCCGAGCTGAGTCTCCTTGCCTTTCAGCTCCGTGTGCTATCGCTGGCCGAGAGCGCGAATACGCCGCTCGCTGAGCGGCTGCGATTCCTGTCGATAGTCAGCGCGAACCTCGACGAATTCTACATGGTGCGCATGGCGGGACTTCGTGCCGCCGCGAAGGAACAGTCGGAGGAGCAGTCCGAAGACGGACTGACGGCGCCGGTGCGCCTGGAGAAGATTCTCGAATGGGTCGCGCAAATCGTGGAGCGACAAGCCGCGTGTTATGCTGCGTGTCGGCAGGCGCTCGATCTCGTCGGCGTCCACATTCTCGACTGGTCCGACCTGACCGATGCGGAACAACGCCAGCTCACCGGGCGCTGCTGCGATGAGATTCTGCCGGCGTTGACGCCACTGGCGATGACGCTCAGCCCGGGACATCCGCTGCCTCATCTTCCGCATCTCGCGTTCTCCCTTGCCGTGGTGTTTCGACTCGACGAAGGCGACCGGCCGCATCTCGCGGAGCTCGACCTGCCAAGCGACGCGCCCCGTTTCATGGCCGTCTCCCGCGATGGCTACGCCGTGGTGCCCGTCGAGCAGGTAATAGCGGCCAGTCTGGATTTTCTTTACCCGAACGCGCGCCCGGAAAGCGCGCACCTCTTTCGGGTGACCCGGGGCGGCGACCTGACTCTCGACGAAGCCAGCGCCGACGACTTGCTCGAGGCCGTTTCGCACGCGCTTGGCCGCAGGCACGAGAACCCTGCGATCAGAGTCGAAATCGAGCGGTCGATGCCGCGCTTCGTGCGGACGCTGATACTGGAGAGCCTTCGCAGCGAAGGCGCCAGCGCGGAGACTATCGGGCCCGAAGTTTTTCAGGAGGTCGATGGCCTGCTCGACCTTCGCTCGCTCGATGAGCTCGTTCTTCCCAGCAATCCCGCTCTGAGATACGAGCGGTTCACGCCGGCGTCCCCGGTACCGCGCGATGCATCCTTCCTCGATGCAATGCGCCACCGCGACTTGCTATTTCACCATCCATTCGAGTCGTTTGCGGAGACGGTGGTGCGGTTCATTCGCGAGGCGTCGGAGGATCCGAACGTCACCACCATTAAAATCACGCTTTACAGAGTTGGTGATTCCTCGCCGGTCGTCGACGCGTTGCTCGACGCCGCGCGGAACGGAAAAAGCGTCGTCGCCTTCGTCGAGCTCAAGGCCCGGTTCGATGAGGAGAACAATGTCGCGTGGGTGCGCGCGCTGGAGGCGACGGGCGCAAACGTCGTCTACGGGCTCGTCGGCCTCAAGAATCACTCGAAGGTAACCCTCGTCGTCCGGCGCGAGGACGGAAAACTGAAGCGCTACGCGCACGTCGGAACCGGCAACTACAACGCGCGATCCGGACTTCAGTACACCGATCTGAGCTTGTTCTCGTCGCGTGACGAGCTCACGGCCGACGTGTCGGATCTATTCAACGAGCTCACTGGCTCTTCTCATCCACCCCGTGGGTTGTCACGTGGCGGCTTGGTCGCGCCGTACCAGCTCTTGCCGGCGATCGTGTCGCGCATTGAGCGCGAAGCCGAGCACGCGCGCGCTGGCCGACCGGCGAGCATCCGCGCGAAGCTGAATGGATTATCCGACCCGGAAGTCGTGCGGGCGCTTTACTCCGCCTCGGCGGCTGGAGTCGAGATCGATCTGATCGTGCGCGGAATCTGCACTCTCAGACCTGGCGTGCGCGGATTGTCCGAGCGTGTGCGTGTCGTCTCTGTCGTCGGGCGTTTCCTCGAGCACTCGAGGATCTATCGCTTCGAGAACGGCGGGACGCCGGAGTTCTATATTGGGTCATCCGATCTCAGGCCGCGCAATCTTCGTCGTCGCGTCGAGCTGCTCGTGCCGGTACCGGATCCCGCCAATCGAGCTACTCTCGATGGCGTGCTCGAGTTGTACCTTGCCGATGGACGCGCGTGGGACCTGCGTCCAGGAGGCGAATACCAGGCGCGCGGCGAAGGCTCGTCTACGGCGCAGGTGGATTTGATCGCGCGCTTGACGGCCGCAAAGGATTCGGCGAACAATCGGCTAATGGTCGAACAGGCTTCCGGCGCGGTCGCCCGCGCCGGAAGTGATGCCGTTACGTGAGTGCTTGCAGCTACGGCGTGCTGTTGTTCGTCCCCGCCTTGATTACTTCATCGAGATAAAAGCGCACGGCATTCGGATAACCGGAGTCGCACGGCTTGAGGCCCGCAAACTCTCCATCGGTGCCCGTGATCTTGGCGATCTCGGACACAGCGGCTCCGCGCGTCATGGTGAGCTTGTGCCCTGATGATACCTGTGCGCTGAGGTATGCGTTCGCAACCGCGGTAGCCGACGGACAGGCCCCCGATGCAGTCTGCATCGAACCGGTTGGCATTGAAGCGTTTTGTGCCGCAGTGGCCCGACGTCTTGCCGCGCGCCGACGACCGGCGGTCGTCCGAGTGGTTGTGTCCGTTCTCATCGATGTGTCGGCCCGAGTTGTCGTATCGGGTGGAGTCGGATTCTGAGCCCCGGCCGGAGCTGCGAAAGCCGTCAAGCCTCCAAAGGCCAACGCGATCGCGATATGCGGGATGATCCTCATGCGTTTATCCTCTTGTTGAGATTGCCCACTGATCGGTTAGCAAAATCCGCACGCAGGCTGCGGAAGGCGCGAATCAGTCGTATGGCCCGGCAGCCGCGATCAGTAGTTCCGGGAACGAAAGGCACTGCATTCGCGTAGTCACTGTAGAAATTCGGGCTGCGCCTCTGATGAGGTCCGAGCAAAATCTCCAGCACCTCTTCGACAATTTCTGGCAAGCGAAGCGCAATGACCATCGCGGAGTCGGCCTCGGTCTCGCGATTGCGAAAGGGCTCGTCGAAGCCCACGGAGGGAAAATCTGGTGCGAAAGCACTCTCGGTCGCGGAAGCACCTTCTCCTTCACTCTGCCGCGGGTGATTACGGCCTGATTACATAGCCGACGCGTGGGCTGCCCCAGAAAAAAATCCTACTTGACAACTCAAACGCCCCGCCATAATAGAGGGTGTCCCAAGAGCCGCCGCTTCGGCGTCGTCTGGCTCGGGCTGCACGATATGACATAGCAAGGCTTGCTTGACTTCCTCTGCCGGGAGGGTCGTACGCGGCTGCTTCGTTCGTTCGTAGTACTGTCGTGTAGCCAATTGATATTCGCTTCGTCGACCCGCGCTGTTGGTCAGGCAGCGGCGACGACGCATGTGCGTAGCTCGGACCCGGTCTATTTAGTCATTCGCACGGACGACGCCGGGATGAGTCACAGCGTGAACATGGCGCTCGAACGACTCATCGCGACCGGGCTTCCAGTCTCGGTGTCGGTGATGTTTCCGACGCCGTGGTATCAGGAGACGGTAGACATCCTCAAGCGCCATCCCGATATCTCGGTCGGGATTCACCTGACGCTCAATTCGGAGTGGAAGAATTATCGCTGGGGTCCGGTGCTGGGTCGAACTGCCGTCCCGTCGCTCGTCGACGCGGACGGTTATTTTTTCCCGTCGTCCGAGGCGCTCCATCAGAATCACCCCAATCTGGGCGAAGTGGAAAAGGAGCTCCGCGCGCAGGTTCAACGCGCCCTGGGATCCGGACTCAAGATCGATTACGTGGACTATCACATGGGCACGGCCGTGCGTTATCCCGAGTTCCGTGATATTGTGGAGCGGCTCGCCAAGGAGTATGGTCTTGGCATGTCGCAGTATTTCGGGGAGACGAGACACGACCCGCAGTATTCCGCCGCCCCGCCGAATAAAACCGACAGCCTTCTGGCGATGGTCAATCGACTTCACCCGCGCTTCAATCTCGTCGTTACCCACGTTGGGATCGACAACGACGAGTTGGCCGCGTTGCTGGACATGAACACCTCCGGCCCCCTTCCGGATATGAGCAAGAATCGTCAGGGGGAGTTGGACGCTCTCACTTCACCGCGGTTCAGCGCGGCCCTCAAGGCCCGCGACGTCCGCCTCATTACATATCGGCAGTTGATCGAGATGCAGGGCTTGAAGTCAATGCGTAGACCGGAGGATAACAACTGATGCGCGCAACTTGGAGGATGACCATGCAGAAGAAGGTGTCTGGCAGGTTCTCATTCTGGAACGGAAGCCATCGTGGCTTTCACGCAGTCGTGATGAGCGTTCTCTTCTCACTGCTTCTAACCGTTCCGGCGCTGGCTCAGCAAACGGTGACCGGAACCGTAACGTCAACCGGCGGTGCCCCGCTTCAGGGAGTCACCGTTCGCGTACAGGGAACTGACGTCCGCGCCGTTACGGACGCGAGCGGAAAATATCGGGTCACTGCCCCCGCCGATGCCGTCCTGACATTTTCGTACGTCGGCCAGCGTCCGGTTCAAACAACGGTCGCCGGACGTAACGTCGTCGATGTCACGATGGCGCAAGTTCCCTACCTCGAAGAAGTCGTCGTGACGGCTTACACGGAACAGCGGCGAGCTGATATCACCGGCGCAGTCTCGAGCGTGAACATTGCAAGCGCCCAGAAACAGACAGGCGCAAGCGTTCTCCAGCGATTGGATGCGGCTGTACCCGGAGTAACCGTCGCTTCCAGTGGCTCGCCTGGCTCACGCAGCACTGTCCGAATTCGAGGCATTAGCTCCTTCCAAAACAACGATCCGCTTTATGTAATCGACGGCACTCCGGTTCAGGAATCCTACCTCAACTTTCTGAACCCAAACGATATTACTTCGGTTCAGGTGCTGAAGGACGCGTCGGCGTCTTCGATCTACGGTTCACGCGCCAGCAACGGCGTGATCCTGATCGAGACGACGAAGAAGGGTATCCAGGGTCCGCCACAAACCACGCTGCGAGTAAGAACCGGTGTCGCCTCTCCGATTCGCGGCTACGATGATTTTCTCATCACGAACGCGCTGGACTACTTCCAGGTGATGAAGCTGAGCTTTGTCAACGCTGGCCTGGCGGTCCCGACTAACATCTACGGCGACCCCAACAATCCGACAATTCCTCAGTACATCTATGCATCGCCTGCCGCGACGGTCACGACGGATCAGTGGGGACGGCCGCTTACGGTCAATACTGGAGCGTACTCCTACCCCAACAGCTTGATCATGCCCGGCAGCGCCGGCACGAATTGGTGGAAAACCGTCTTCGGCACGGCACCCGTGGGTGATTACAACCTTGATGTGAACGGTGGCAGCGACGCAAACGCCTACCGCGTCTCATTCAATTACTTCCATCAGGGCGGCACGGCGAGGTACAACGACTTCAAGCGAGGTTCGGTTCGCGCCAACACGCAGTTCAACCGCGGAAAGCTGAATTTCGGCGAGAACGTTTCTCTTGGCCTCGAGCGGCATTACGGTGGGCTGCCGGACGACCCGGGTGGGTACGCCGAAGACGGCATCCTCGGCAAGAATATTCTGAGCCAGCCGGTCATCCCGGTCTATGACATAAGCGGCAATTTTGCCGGCGCAAAAGCCCAAACTCTCGGCAACCAGAGCAATCCCCTCAAGTACGCCTTCGAGCACCGGGACGACATAACAAAGAATGTCAACATTTTCGGGAATGTATTCGCCGGACTCGACCCCACGCCAGCGCTGTCATACAAGTCCAGACTCGGCTTCAGTGTTGGTCAGAACTCGTTCGCGGGGTTCAATCCGATTTTCCCTGAGAATGCCGAGGCGTCTTTTACCAATTCAATCAATGAGAATACGAATCAATTCACTGATTGGGGCTGGAGCAACACGCTGAGATTCGTCAAAGCACTCGGCAGCAACAACTTTGACTTGCTGGTAGGTCAGGAGGCCGGGCAAAGCCAGAACCGCTACATCCAGGCGTCGATGGCGAATCTGCTCAACAGCGACCTTAATTCCAGGTACATCCAGGATGCCCTCGGTGACGCGAGCACCAAGGATGTTTTCAGCACCGGCGGCAAGAGCGCGTTGTTGTCCGTGTTTGGAAAGGCCGACTACAACTTTGCCGACAAGTACGTTGCCAGCTTCACGGTTCGGAGGGACGGCTCGTCTCGACTGGCGCCCGGTCACCAGTGGGGAACCTTCCCGGCATTTGGCCTGGGATGGAGATTGACCAACGAGTCGTTCATTCCTCGCAACAACATCTTCTCGGATATCATGCTCCGCTATGGAGTGGGTGTCACCGGAAACCAGCTCATACCCTCAGGACGTATCGTCGCTCAGTTTGGCGGCAGCCGCGGAGATACGTACTACGATGTGACTGGCTCAAACAATACTGTCGCGGCTGGGTTCCGTGAGACGTCGTTGGGCAACCCTGATCTCAAGTGGGAAGAAAACAGATCCACGAACGTGGGTGCGGACATGGTGCTCTTCAACGGCGCAATCAATTTCGTCGTGGATGTGTACCATCGGGCCACAAACAACCTGCTCTTCGACCCACAAATCCCGGCGACTGCGGGCATTGCATCCCCGCCGATCGTCAACATCGGAAAAATGAGAAACTCCGGCTTTGATTTCTCCATCGGTCATCAAGCCACGTGGTGGAATGCGACCTTCAACGGCAGCCACTACAAAAACAAGATCGTGTCGATCGCCGAAGGCGAGACCTTCTTCTACGGTCCGATATCGACCCGACGAGGCAATCAAGTCATCAACCAGGTTGGCCAACCAATAGGTTCGTTCTATGGCTTGGTAGCCGAGGGCTTTTTCAAAGATGCGGCCGAGGCTCTTGCTCATACGCCGGCCGGGGGCTGTGGCGCGGCCAACGCTTGCCAGGATGGGGCGGCCATGGGACGGATGAAGTTCAAGGACGTGAATGGCGATGGAGTAGTAAACCTTGAAGACCGGACGATCATTGGAAGTCCGCATCCCAAATTCACGGCCGGAGTGGACCTGGGCGCGCATCACGGAAATTGGGACGCGAGCGCAACTATTTTCGGGACGTACGGGAATAAGATCTTCGAGAACCAGATGGAGTGGTACGTGTTCCGCGAGTTCCAGACAAACGTTCGAAAGGATCTGTTGGCAAATTCGTGGACCCCGCAGAACCCGAACGCCAAGTATCCGCGAATCGATAACAGCGACTCCTACAGCTGGCAACTCAGCAGCTACTACGTGAAGGACGGATCGTACACAAGGCTGCGCAACTTGCAAATCGGATACACCCTGCCCGGTAGCGCGCGGTATCTACCTGGCTCGAGAGTCTATGTACAGGGCGATAACCTCTTCACCAAGACAAACTACGAGGGGCTTGATCCAGCATTGCCTGCGGCGAACATATTTGGACCGGCCGGCGACATCCGGGATCAGTACCGAGGGGTTGACCGAGGTTCGTATCCGAGCAACAGAATTTTTAGTGTTGGCATTGTGACCACGTTCTAACGAATCGCCTTTCTAAAGGAATCGCAGACGATGAAAATCGTATCGAAATACCCACTGCTCGTCGGGACGGCGGTCCTAACGCTCGCGTCAGCCGGCCTGTATGGTTGCAAGGATTTCCTGGCCGCCAACGCCAAGTCACAGGGGACGCTGGATGAAAGCACCCTCTCTAATAAAGCGGGAGTTGAGGGCACGCTCATTGGCGCGTACCGGGCGTTGGACTGTACAAGCGCTTATTCACCTAATTGGGGATGCGCAGCCAGCAATTGGGTCTGGGGTAGTGTTCTCGCCGATGATGCCTACAAGGGATCTGACTCCGGCGACCAGCCCCCCATAAATGAACTCGAGGGCTATCACTGGGGACTGCCTCATGCCCAGGAGTACCTCGATGCGAAATGGGGCATCAGTTATGAAGGAGTTGTCCGAGCCAATTCGGCGCTGCGCCTGCTGAAAACAGTGCTGGCGAGTAGTCCGGGTTCGTTTTCCGTCGCGGACGCTCACTCAGTCGAGGGAGAAGCCATCTTTCTCCGAGCCCATTATCACTTCGAGGCGTGGCGGATGTGGGGAAACATCCCCTATTTCCGCGAAGATGAAACGGATTTCAAAAAGGCCAATGAGACCAGTGTCCAAGCTGTCGCGGACATCCTGAAGGACCTCGATTCGGCAATCAAGCTGCTGCCCGTGACGCCGCGGAGTAAGGGACGGGCGGCTCAGTGGACGGCGAAAGCCTATAAGGGCCGCGTTCAGGTCTATTCAGGCGATTTTGCCAACGCAGTCACGACGTTGCGGGACGTCAGGAACAACGGCCCGTATGCACTAGAAACAAGCTTTGATCATGTCTGGACCGGATTTCAGGCTTTTTCTAACGGGCCCGAGACGATATGGGCATATCAAGCCTCCGCGAATGACGGCGAGCCCAATGGGAACAATGCGAATTGGGGGGAACGTCTAAACTTTCCCTATTCCGGCAGCCACTTTGGATGCTGCGGTTTCAACCAGCCGTCAGTGAACCTTGTCAACTACTTCAAGGTTGACCCCGCGAGTGGACTCCCATTAGCGATTACAAACCCGACAACCTGGAATTCGTCAAACGCTACCTTGGCGGCAGGAAACGCAACGCCGGTAGATCCGCGGCTGGATTGGACAGTCGGTCGGCAGGGAGTACCCTACAAGGATTGGGGCACCGTTGATAGCGCGACCTGGGTCAGAGACATCTCAAACGGTGGTCCCTACAGTCCCAAGAAAAACGCCCATGAGGACGCGAGCGGCGCTGAGAGCACCACCGGATGGGTGCCCACGCAACTGAATTCCGTCAACATCCATCTATACCGCTACGCTGACCTGCTGTTGCTCCTGGCCGAAGCGGATGTCGAACAAGGCAACCTGGCCGAGGCATTAACGATCGTGAATCAGATCCGCGCACGGGCCGCGGTCACAGCGCAGGGATGCGGCGTCACGGCCAAGAAAGAAAACGACGTGGTTGCCAAGTTCCCGCAGTGCGCAGGGGATGCGCGCATCGCGGTGCCGATCAACGATCCCTCGATTACCTGGGCGGTTTACCGCGTCAATCCATATCCGTCGTTTCCGAGCCAGGCCTACGCCCGTGAAGCCGTTCGTGCTGAGCGGCGGCTAGAGCTGGCGATGGAAGGCCAGCGGTTCTTCGATTTGCGGCGCTATGGCCTCGCCTACGCAAGCGCGACGCTCAATGGGTACCTCACGGGCGAGGGCGGTGGCGCGGAGCAGGACAGGAGACCTTACAAGAAGTTCGTGGAACCATTCGCGAGCAAACACCTTTTGTTCCCGATCCCCATCGTGCAACTCGAATTGAGCAGTCTGAAGCAAAACCCTGGCTGGTAAAGCTATCGCAGTCACCGTTTCCTGATTTTGAAGACCTGTAGCGAATCGCCGGTATTGGCAACGAGCACTGCCATACCGGCGTTCGTTTTTATCAGCGCCATGTCTGAGACATTCAGGGGTTTGGCTCAGTATCATACAGGTTCCCCGCAACTAGCAGATCGAGATTTCCATCCCCGTCCAGATCTGAAGCGATGATTCCCTTGATCGGCGCGATCTGCGCCATGTTCGGTAGCGGGAAGACATCGAAGTTTCCGCCTCCGTTGTTGTGTAAATAGACGCTCGCAAAATCATCCGCCTGGTAATGGATTGCACGCTGCAGTTGCGAGGGCGGGAAAAGTTGAGAGATGGAGGCTTGAGAGAAAGATCCATACGTCGGGAATCGCAGACCAAGCTGATAGATCTCGCGGCCGAGTGGTGCCATGCCGGCAATGGGATACTCGATTCCGTCCTGATCCTGGGTGAGAACGATCGCGGTGGTCCGATTGCCGCTGAAATCACCCGCGTAGATCCCGAACTTGCTCTCCTGTGAGGTCTTGTATGCGTAGTTCAAGCCGAGGTTTCCCGCTATAAGGTCGGGGCGCCCGTCGTGGTCGAAGTCTCCAGCTACAAGACTGAACCACGACCCGCGCAGGGGTAGGTGCATCGATTGGGTAACATTTTGCAATCGCCTCCCGTCGTTTTTAAAGAACTGGATCGGCATCCATTCCCCCACGGTGACCAGATCCAGGCGACCGTCGCCGTCGAAATCGATCCAGACCGCATCGGTGATCATTCCCCCAGGGCGTGCCAACGCGGGCGCGACTTGCTCGGTAACGTCGGTGAAGCGGCCACCGTCGTTGCGAAGAATGTAGCTCCTTGTTGGATACGGATAATTTCGCGGGGTCAGCCGACCACCGACGAACAGATCTGGTCTGCCATCCCCGTTAAAATCCCCGGCGCGCACGGTTGCAGTGCTTGTGAGCATGCTCGGCAGCGCCTGGGTATCTCGCACGAATGTGCCGTCTCCCCGATTTATGTAGAGGCGATCCTGCAGCAAAGACGAGGTCGGTGGGAGCGCATATCCGCCGCTTGCAACGTACAGGTCCGGCCGACCGTCTCCGTTGGCATCGATGAAGGCGGCGCCCCAGTCGTCGTACGCCTTGTCAGCTTCCCACGGCTGGCTTCGTGTCGATTCGAAGAAACTGCCATCCTTGCGCTGAATGAACAACTTGCCCGCGACACCGGCGCCCCCACCCAGGAAAACATCGTCCAAGCCGTCACCGTTGACATCCGCCACAGCCATGGGAGGACCATGGCTCGAGAGCAAGTAGGGCAATAGCGGTTGCACACTGAAATCCAGCGTGCCGTTGCCCTCCTGCTTGTAACTCAACCCTTGCGGATCGAACGGCTGGAAGAGCGGTGCTCGACTGAGAACAGGAGCGCCACTGCCTCGCGGCCTCTTCTCATTTGCATCGGCCTGCTTCACGACCAGCACCTGATCGACTGTCAGACCAGTCAGTAATTGATAGCGCCCGTCGGGCCAGATCACTTCGAGACTGTCAACGCGCTTCTGACGATCAAGGCCGAAATGGAGCCGGTCGTCCATCGTCGACATGTAGCCTCGGTACGGCGACTGGTAGATGAACTGCTTCTTACCACCCGCCGTCAGGATCAGTTTCGAGCCGATGCCCCTCCTATTGAGAGAATCACCTTCGAGCTTGATCGCGAGATAGTGGTGGGCATCCTCGCTCGGTTCGACGTTCTCATAAATGAAAGCGACCGCATCGATGTTGTTTACCACGAGGTCGAGCCTGCCATCGTTATTGAGGTCGGCATAAGCCGCACCGTATGAGAAGCTTGGCCGATCCATCCCCCACACTTTTGTTTTGTCGGTGAATGTGAGATCACCGTTGTTCCGAAACACAAAGCTGGCCATGTCGTACGGGGGCAGTTGCTGCAGAAGTGTTAATGCTCGCCCTGTGTTTCCCCTGCGGCGCGCGGCGAAGGCAGCAGGCATGTAATCCAGATCATTGACGGCTTTCGGATAGCCGTTGCCAATGAAGATATCCTTATTGCCGTCGTTGTCGAAATCCGCAAAGAGGGGACTCCAGCTCCAATCCGTTGCTGCGACTCCCGCGAGGGAGGCGATGTCACTGAAGACGACATCGCCATGGTTGATGACACCGCTATTCAGCTGCAACGCATTCACTGCGTAGTCATCGCGAATTCCGCGGCTGCGCAATTCCGCGACGTTCCCGGTAGTCATGAATCCGCTCATCCTTTTCTTGCGACTCAAGTCGTGCGGCTGCATGTCCACCTGCAGAATGTCGGGCCAGCCATCATCGTTGAAATCGGCGATGTCCACGCCCATTCCCGCGAAACTGGTGTGTTTGAGCCATTGCCCGCGCTTGTTGGTGAACGTGCCATTCCCGTTGTTGACGTACACCACATCATTGGGAGTCACGTCATTCGAGACATAGATGTCGGGCCATCCGTCGCCATTGAGGTCGGCAACCGCCACGCCTAGCCCGAAACCGGCATCGGTGAGTATGCCAGCCTCTTTCGACACATTCGTAAACGTTCCGTTGCAGTTATTTCGGTAGAGCTCGTTGTGACTGCCCGGGGTCTGACCGCGAATGCCCGACGGATGCGTGGTGACGTTGCCACGCGAAAAATCCCTGGGCGAATTATTGAGCAGAAAAAGGTCCAGGCAACCGTCACCGTTGTAATCCAGGAAAGCTGCGTGAGTCGTAAAGCCGGTGTCGGCGATGCCGTATTGCGCGGCAGCTTCTGTGAAAGTTCGGTTACCGTTGTTGACGAACAGCAGGTTTGCGCGCTGTTCGCCCTTAGACCTTTCCGGACCTGACACGGAGACGTAGATGTCTAGATAGCCGTCATTGTTGATGTCTACCATCGTAACACCAGTGGCCCATCGGTTGGTACCGACGTTCGCCTGCTTCGTGATGTCCTCGAAGCGCATGTGGGCCTTGTTCAGATATAGGCGACTCGAGACCATGTTGCCGGCAAAGAAAATGTCCGGCAGTCCGTCATTATCGATGTCGCCGACCCCGACACCGGCGCCATTGTAGACGTAGACGTCGGTCTGCACGTTCAAGGAGTCGCTGGTGGTGATGTTGTTCGCGAAGGAGACGCCGGTCTGATCGGGGCTCAGGAGTTTGAACACCGGGCGCTCCCTTCTTCCAGCATTGCAGGCCGTCAAACAAAACAGCGGGATCGAAAAGGCGAACTGACACGCGCGATGGATGCGTGCGCAAGTTGTCATCGAGGAACCTATTGTCTGGGGGACTTGGCAACACACGATATACTTCCTGGGGCAAGGCGCCGTCAACGAGTCCTGTGACGGTCAACAGACAATCAATGCCCGCACGATAGCAGCGGCACCGGACGAGAGGTAGTTTTTTCGCATGAACACACACCTGCCGATTTCGCGTGTCATCAACCTGATATCAAAGGAATCCCAACACCTCTGGTCAATTGACGAGGCTGAGGCTCGAAGCCGCTTGCTCGCTAATGACATCGGAGCGGTTCTTCGCATCGAAGGCTCCTTTGCTCTTGTGGCACAGGATGGGGAGCGGGTCCTTCTGGCGCGAAGTCTCGACCGCCCGATGCGATACTTTCTGGCAAAATCCGTCGACGGACCGGCGCTCATCGTGGCAGAGCGGATCGACGAGATCGCCGCCGAGCTGGCGCGTCACGGATGGGCCGACCAGTTCCATCCGAGTTATACCCGGATGGTTCCCGCGCATCACGTCACCACGCTCCGGCTTGTCGGATGCCCCGATCCGAACCCCGTGCACGAGCGTTTCTTCGATCCGCCGCGCGGCACGCTGCCAAAGGATCTGGATCTCATTGGCCGCCACTACATCGAGGCGGTTTATAGCGAGCTCCGTCGTTGGCTCGGCGCGCATGATCCCGCGGCGCCGATCGGAGTTCCGTTTTCTGGGGGCATCGACAGCGGTGCGATCCTCCTCTGTCTGTACAAGCTGCTATTGAACGAAGGGCAACCTCCTGCTCGGCTGAAGGCGTTTACACTTTCGGTCGACGGAGAAGGACAGGATTCGCGGCAGGCGCAGGAATTCCTGCGGCGAACCAACCTGGAGATGCTCGGCGAGGTCATCGACGTTTCCTCGAGCGCGCTCGATCCGCTGCGCGCGGTGGCCGTGATCGAGGATTATAAATCCCTCGACGTCGAATGCGCCGCGGTCAACCTCGCGCTGCTCGCCGGGATCCGCGAGCGCTATCCGAATTGGCGGCTGCTCGTCGACGGCGATGGCGGCGACGAGAACCTCAAGGATTATCCGATCGAAGAGAACAGCGAGCTCACGATCCGGAGTGTGGTCAACAACCGCATGCTTTACCAGGAAGGCTGGGGCGTCGATTCCATCAAGCATTCGCTCACATACTCCGGCGGCTACAGCCGCGGCTGCGTGCGAAGCTATGCTTGCGCGCGCGAATACGGGTTCGAGGGCTTCAGCCCATATGCGCGTCCGTCGGTCATCGCGGTAGCGGAAGCGACTCCGTTCGCGGAGCTGACCGAGGGTTCGCATGAGCGACGAGAAACAAGTCGCCCGACTTTTCCCGCGGGACGAAGCGCGCTACCGCCGCCATTTCGAGACGTTGCACGCCGCAGTCGCGTGACTGCGTCGGCTGCCGACCGGCGGATTCGGAGTCTTCGTCCCCCGAAATTCGGCATAGATCCTTACGCGGCACACGGGTCGCTGATCGAGAACGAGCGCCGGCCCGATGGGAAGATCGAGAAGGCGCTCACAGTGTTTCTCGCCGGCGCTGAATGTCCGTTCACGTGCTCGTTCTGCGACTTGTGGCGGTGGACCATCGATGGCCCAACGCCACCCGGTGCGCTTACCGGGCAACTGAAGAGCGTTCTCGCGCCGCTTGACGGTGCGCTGCCAGATCGGCTCAAGCTCTATAACGCGAGCAATTTTTTCGACCAGCGAGCGGTCCCGCCGGAGGATCTACTCGGCATCGCGACGCTCGCCGCGCCGTTCGCTGCCGTCACGGTCGAATCGCACGCCAGCACGATCGGTTCGGAGACGCTCGCGTTCGCGCGACAAATCCCCGGGAGCTTTGAAGTCGGTGTGGGGCTCGAGACGATTCATCCTGCCGCGGCCGCA
>WNFW01002067.1_pt1 | contig 18982 bp, 16 predicted proteins | sample 5400131 | NCBI WGS metagenome assembly WNFW01 (sample SAMN13153362, study PRJNA577476) | soil metagenome | isolation source: 20 cm soil or saprolite under grassland replicate 1 | place: USA:California | collected 2016-06-15 | reverse complement strand
ATTTGCCCCTTGATGAAACCCTTTACCGCCAAGCGGTTTTGTTGGAGATAGGACCGGGCAACGATGTTCGACGTGTTCGTATAGAAACCGAAATCGCCGATATCCGCCAACACGTTCATACCGAGCTTGCGCGCCTGGAAGATTTCCGGATAGGACTGCACGGTCGCGTCGACCTTTTTGCTGAGGAGCGCCGCCATGCGCGCCGACGTGCCGCCTGTCTGCAACATGGTGATATCTTTAGGATCCATTTTCCAGGCTTTGACCGCCATCAGCACCGCGGCGTCGTTGGAGCCGCCAAAGCGATTGATGCCGATGGTCTTGCCGCGGAGCTGGTGCGGCTCCTTGATCTCCGGGCGGGAGATCAGCTGCATGGGGAGCTTGTTTTCCAAGGTCGCGACGATCACCACCGGCGCGCCGCGAACCGCTCCCAGCACTGCCGAAGACGCAGCCGTTTGTGTGAGCTGGATGCTTCCGCCGAGCAAGGCCTGAATGTTCGGCGATCCCGCCTGAATCAAAATGATTTCCAGATCAACGCCGTATTTCTTGCTAAACCCCAATTCCTTATTGACCCATAGCGGCAGCTGGTAGCCGGCCGTTCCGCCGTAGCTGACGAGAAAGCGGGTCACCTCAGCGGCCGAACCGGACCGCGAGAGCGTTCCTAAAGCGAGAGGAAGCATGACCAAGACGCTTAGCGTCCGCTTCCAGTTTCTGGTTTCATCCATGCGTTTCACCTTTCTTAGGCGGAATTAAGTCCGCGATGCCGCATCGGCTGTTTGATTAAACCGCGGAAAAAGGCGCAGTGCGTTTTGTTGCTCCACGGCGGATCGTCCCGTCGCATCGAAGCCATTGTAGGCTTCCCAATGATCCACCTCTTCCTGCAACCTTTCTCCATACACAAAGGGCAGGTCCGAGCCCCAGAGGATGTGAGTTGGATGGACCAGCTCCTGCAGAGAACGTAGCGCGTATCCCGCAGTGGTGCTGGCGATCTCGTAGTAGAGCGCGCGGAGAGTTGGAATCACGTCCCTGACGTTTTTAGCCTGCCGGTGGCCTTCGAGCATCGAGATTCTTTGGGCGAGAAACGGCACCGTCCCGCCACCGTGCGCGAGGATGAAGCGAATATCAGGACAGCGCTTCAAGGTGCCGCTAAAAACAAGATTGACGACAGCGCGCGTCGTATCGAACATGTATTCCACGACGAAAGGCGGCGCGTGCAAGCGCGTATGCTCCGGCGCTTCGCAGTGGGTCGGATGAATGAAGACGACCGCCTTCCGCCGGTTGAGCTCGTCGAAGACTGGAGCGAATAATGGGTCGCCCAAGTATCGATCGTTCACGCTCGAAAAGAGCCCCACGCCGTCGAGATGCAAGGTGTCGAGCGCGTAAGTCAACTCCTTCAGCGCGTCATCGACGTCCGGCAGTGGAAGTAGAGCAAAAGAACCGAATCTCGAGGGATGAGCTTGCATCATTCGTGCCTGGAACTCGTTGCAGCTCCGTGCCACTTCGCGGAGACGATGCAGATTCTTCAAAACCACTCGAGGAGTCAGCGATGTGATGGCGCTTCGGATCTTCCAAGTATCCATGGAGCGTAGCTGCGCTTCGGTCCCCGGAATCTTAATCGGCATGGAGCTGTCTTGATATTCCGGCGGCACCACGTGGTGATGCACGTCAACGCGCCAATTTCGTGCTGCGTCGGATGTGATCATGTTTAGAGTGGCTGCGCCTAAATACCGTCTAAATCTTTAGATCCAAAAGCCGCGTAACGTTCCCGCCGAGAATTTTCTCTTTCTCCTGATCGGGAATCTTCATCTCCTTGATACTTGGAACAGCGGCCTGAAGATCGCCGATGGGAAGCGGAAAATCGCTGCCCATGACGATTCTTTCCCCGCCGAAAAAGTCGTAAGCCACCATCAAAGCCGGCTGATAGAAACAAACCGCATCGGTGTAAAGTTCTTTCAGATATTCAGAGCTGGGCCTTTTGGTTTTAACGCCGCAGGTCGGATCATTATAGCCCCGGTCGATCCGGCCGGCGAGGAACGGAATACCAGCTCCTAGATGAGCAACGACAAAGTCCAATTCGGGAAATCTCTCCAGGATTCCCGAATAAGCAAGTCGAGTCGCCGAAAGAATGACATCGAATTCAAAGCCGAGGATGATCGCGAGCCGCCACTCTCTCATGACCTCGGCGCCCGCAGGCGTCGTTGGGTGGATGAAGACCGGAACGCCGAGCGCTTGCGCCCGCTCATAGACGGGTAAGAGAAAATCCGAATCCGGCGGCTTGCCTGCGACGTTTGTCAACATGCACATTCCCTTGAACCCGAGATCTAAGATCGCTCGATCGAGCTCCTTGAGCGCTGCCGGTGGATCGATGAGCGGTAGCATCGCGAGGGCTTGAAAGTTTTTAGGATATTTCTTCACGACTTTGGCGAGACCGTCGTTGATGACTCGGCTCATCTCGGCGCTTTCTGACGCCGCGAAGCGGTCGATGCCCGGATGAGGAGTCGTCAGTATTTGCATGTCGATGTCGTTCTGCTTGATCTTGTCCAGCCGAAGCTCAATATCGAAATAGTCCTCCGTGACGGGGCCGGCTTTGGCTCCCATGCTGAGAATGAGCCGCTCTCCCTTGTCGTTGCGCTCGATGCGCACGTCGCCGCGCGAGGCTTCGAGCTTGTTCAAGTATTCTTCCGGGTAAAAATGGCAATGAAAATCGATGTTCATGGTTCCTATCCTCGCTTAATTCTATAGATTTAAAATGCGCTCGGCGCTGCCGTGAAATATTTTCTCCATCAGCGCATCGGAATAGCCAAGCTCACGCCACTCGCGCAATAGGCGCTCGTAAGGAATGCTGGGATAGTCGCTGCCGAACATGATCTTGTCCTGTAGTCGGCCTTTGATCTCACGCTTTAAAGAATCGGGAAAATATTTGGGTGCCCAGCCCGACAGCTCCCACGACACGTTCCCTTTGTGCAGCGCGACCGCGATCATCTCTTCAGTCCAGGGCCATCCGGGGTGCGCGGCGACGATGCTCAGCTCCGGGAAATCCGCGGCGAGCTGATCGATGGCCGCCGGATGAGCGTGCCTTATGACCGCGCCCAATCCTCCGGGCATGCCCGCGCCCATCCCCGTCGTGCCGACGTCGATCATCACCGGCACTTTGAGCGCGCTGATGGTTTCCCATAGAGGATAAAACCTGCGCTCGTCGACGGAGAAATGACCCATGATCGAATGAAAGTGAAAACCGAACAAGCGCAATTCTTCAATAGCGTTCTTGGCGTCTTCGATGGCGCGCGCGCCCTTCAGCGGATCGATAGCCGCCCAAGCTTGTCGAATTACGCCAGGATTGTCATCGCGCATCTTGGCGACGTATTCATTCGAACAGGGCGGCGTGCCCGTTACGGTTTCGATATCGAAGGCCACCAGCATCGCCTCGACTCCGGCTTGCTTAAACTCCGCAATGACCTCGGCTTCTGTTTTCGCCGTCCAAGCTCGGTTCCAATATTTAGCGAGCGCTTCGACGTAAGGCCCTTGCGATTTGATCCACGGCTCCGTGTTGGGATAGCAATGAAGGTCGATCACTCTCATGCACTTCAAACTCTTATCCGACGCCGGAGCGTCCTGTCAATTCCGTAGCGTGTGTTTGGTGCTTCTACAGTTCGACAAAGAACTTGGCGTCCGCAAGGGAATCTTTAGCGGCGGATTTGAAACCCGTCGCTACCTGCTGATGGATTCCGGCTCGCGTTAGCTACCGCCAACTTGGCCGGAATGACGACTCCGTTCTTTCTCGGACCCAACTAATTATTCTGTCACCTTCCGGGTGCTTGCTAAAGCGTTACTAGACATTCTCTCTAGCATAAGGTAATCGGAGCCAGGAGGAGCCGCACAATGTTTACAACCAAGTGGACCACCTCGGAACGGAAGTACGACGTCATCGTCGAGCGCGATGTAAAAGTGCGCATGCCGGACGGCGTCACGCTCGACGGAGACATCTACCACCCGGCATCCGGCGAACGGTTTCCCGTTATCCTCGGCGCTCACGCTTACAACAAGAATCTCCAGTCGCCGCCGATGCGTCCGGTGGGCTTCACGCCAATGCGCGGTTACATGGAAAGCGGCGACTCGACGTTCTTTGCGCGCCGCGGGTATATCCACGCGGTCTTCAACGTGCGCGGCAGCGGCAACTCCGGGGGCTTTTATCAACTCATGGGCCCGCTCGAAGTTCGCGACGTCTGCGACCTGATCGACTGGCTGGCGGCCCAGTCCTGGAGCAACGGCGCCGTCGGCATGTTCGGCGTTTCCTACTTCGCCCGGCTTGCCAAAGCCGTGGCCGCGTTCGGTCCGAAGCCACTCAAGGCGATTTTTGCACCGTTCGCCGGCACCGACGATTACCGCCACCGCTGCTACCACGGCGGCATTCTCGCGCACGGATTCCTTACACACTGGCGCAACAGCTTGCATCGACCCAATTACCGTAGCTTGTACAAAGAGGCGCATGGCGAAGCGGCATACAAAGAAGCCATCGCGCAAGCTATGCGCGACGAAGAAATCATGGCCGTCCCGGGGCTGCGCGAAGCGTTGCAGAACCCGGACGTCGGAACCAATGCGCTGGTGGTGGACGTGTTGTTGAATCCGTTCGATGGAGAGTTCTGGCACGAGCGCAGCGCGCACGACGCCAACGCCACAGTTCCGGCTTATCTCGGCGCCTGCTGGGGCAACTATGGCCTTCATCTGCCTGGCGCGTTCACGGCCTGGAAAGATTGGAATGGCCCGAAGAAGATGGTCATCGGTCCGGGAATTTATCTCGATCGCCCGCTGTATCAGTATCAAGATGAATCGCTGCGGTGGTTCGATTACTGGCTCAAAGGCATCGACACCGGCGTCATGGACGAGCCGCCGATCCGTTGCTTCATTCCGCCCACCGGCGAATGGAAAATTCTCAACGATTGGCCGCCGCTCGAGGCGCACTGGACGACGTTTTACCTGCACAAGGATGAAATACTCAGCGAACACGAACTCTGGCCAGGAGAGGGCGTCGATTCGTTCGATGAATCACCTTTCGAACACGGCTCTGTGACCTACGTAACGCCGCCGCTGGTCGAGAACACCGAGGTACTCGGCCCGAGCGTTCTCACGTTGTACCTCTCGACCACCGACACTGATGTTTTACTATTCGCAACTTTGCTGCTCATCGATCGGCAAGGAAAGGAGCACGAGCTGACGCGTGGTTGGCTGCGCGCCTCGCAGCGCCGTCTGCGCGACGATAGCGAGCCCTGGGAACCGGTGCTGGCTCATGAAAAGCGCGAGCCTTTGGAACCGAGCAAAATTTACGAGGTGAAAATTCCGCTCGTGCCGACGGGGCGACTGTTCCAGGCAGGAGAGCGCATCGCGATCCGCATCAAGGGCGCCGACGACGAGCCGCCGGTGAATTCTTTACAGGCGCTGGCGCGCAATCATTTGCGCCGGCCGCGCCCCGCGCGCATCACCATCCATCACGACGAGTCTCACCCCTCGCATCTCGATCTGCCGATCACAGGCGGCAACGTCATTGGTACTTTCTTCTCCGGCGGTGATATCAGCTCGTTCGGACTCTCGCATTGACATTGAGTATGTGGTTTGCAACCAGGCCACCTTTGACGGCGATGAGGACACCTGAAAAACTCGGCCGTATTCGGGCGCTGTATAAGCGCGCCAGCCCGGCAGAAGCTACTCAGCCTTATTCCGCTCCGCTTCCACTCGCGCCATGAATTTCGGCGACAGCTCGCGCAGTCGCTCGTCGGTCATGCGCCCGCTGCGCGTCATGTAGTCATAGGCGAGCTTCCAAGGTTCAAGGGCCATTTTTTCGGGCAAGCGCTCGTACCAGTAAGAGCTGGCATTTGCGGCGGCGTGCAGCTTCTCGACAATAGGCCGGCGCTCGCGTTCGAACGCCGCGAGCATGCGCGGCACATCCTCGCCGGCTTCGCCGAATGCACGGTCGAGAGCGATGGCGTCTTCGAAAGCGAGCCGTGTGCCCGAGCCGATCGAAAAGTGCATGGTGCGCAGCGCATCGCCGATAAGAATTACGTTGCCCACCGACCAGCGTCCGTTAGCGAGCAGCGGAAATTGGCGCCAGATAGACTTGTTGGAGACCAGCGAATGGCCATTTAAATCCGAAGCAAAAACACCCTCGCAGTAAGCGCGGCTCTCCTCGTCAGACATCCGGTCGAGACCGGCGCGACGCCACGTCGCCTCGTCACACTCTACGACGAAGGTGCTCATGCTCGGGCCGTGGCGATAGTGGTGCGCGACGAAGGAGCCATGCTCGTTGGCGCGGAAGGTTAGGGTCAGGCACTCAAAGAGTTGCCGCGTACCATACCAAGCGAAGCGGTTGGTGAGCCACTCGACCCGCGGCTCGAACTCCGATTCCAGCGCACGGCGCACGAACGAGTTCGCTCCGTCGGCGCCGACGATCAGATCACAGCTTGACAGATCGTCAAGTGAGGCGATGGCGCGTTCGTACTCAGCACCCACGCCGGCGCCGAGACAGAGTTCCTGCAGAAACTGATTGAGATCGAGCCGTCCGATGGCCGAAAATCCGTTGCCGTCGATGTCTATCTGCTCATCCCGATGGACGATACGCTGCATCGGCCACGACTCTAAACGGACCGCAAGCTGTTTATGCAAATCCGGAACATCACGTTCGAGAAATGCGAGCGCCCCTTGGGAGAACACCACCCCGAAGCCGAATGTGGCGTCCGACGGATTTTGCTCGAAGACTTGGACGCGCCACGCTGGGAAGCGGCGCTTGATCAGCAATGAAAACAACAGGCCGGCTGGGCCGGCACCGACGATGTTAATACGCACGAGATAATTGGGTCAGAACAATAATAAAAACGGGAGTACCTGGAGTGTTGGAGTAATGGAGTGATGCATTTAAAACCCAACGCTCCACTTCGATTCACTTCACCTGCTCGCCGTAGAGCTTTTTGACGAATCCACTCGCCTCGATCTCGCGAATCAAGCGCGGCTCGATGAAATCTCGCGGCTCCGCGCCGCGGGCGCGGGGATTACCTTCCGCCACCTGACTTATCGCGAGTTTTAAATCTTCCGGGTCCGGATAGGGAACCCGCTCGAAGGCTGAGGCATAGACTCTTTGTGTCTCCTCCAAAATCGTCCGATCAGGAGTCTGCGTATATTTTCCGATGACATTCATCGCAAAGACAGGGTCGGTGCGAAAACGATGAATCCCTTCAATGGAAGCCTCAAGGAAACGGCGAATCGCTGATTCTTGGCTGCGGAGCATGCTCTGCGTCACCGCAACGGCGGAGAGCGGGTAACGGAATCCTTGCTTGGAGTAGTCCACCAAAACGCGAAAGCCCGCGGCGCGGGCATGGAGCACGGCTGGAAAGCCGAAGGTGCCCGCGTGGATTTGTCCGGCCTTGAGCGCCGCGAGCGTTTCCGGCAGGCCGCCGGTCTGCCGGATCATGACGTCGCGGTCCGGCACAAGCCCATTCTGGCGCAAGAAGTACCGCGTGAAGAAGTCTGTGACGGTTCCGATGCGGGTAGCTCCGATACTCTTTCCGCGCAGATCCTCCACCCGCTGGATTTGGGGGGCAACCACGGTGAAGACAATGACTTTATTGACCGGGATAGAGACGTATACGGTGTCCGCTCCAGCGAGTTTGGCGTCGATGGCGGCCGGGCCTCCGAATGCCGCGACATCTACACCTCCGCCAATCAACGTCTGAACCGCCCGCGACCCGCTCGCGATATAGACGAGCTCAACGTCCAGCCCATGGCGCTGAAATATCCCTGCCTCTTTCGCAACCCAAGGGATCGAGAATGCCGCAGTGATCGCCGCGTAGGCAACTCGGAGCTTTTGGAGTCCTTCTGCGGCATGACTTGGGATGGTGGTCAGCAAGCCGAAAAGACAGGCTCCTGTGAAAAGAATCTTTCTTATCGGAGACGAAAAGTTCTTCATTCCTTTTTCTCCCATCGACGTGTAGGCGCCTGCCAAGCGATTGCCAAGTTGCCGCACGCGTATCACCGGAAAATCTACCTGTCAATATTTCCGTTGTCGCGATCGATTCGCGTGCTATAATCCGCTCCGCTTGATTCGGGCCTGCGCTAGACGTTGGAAGATCGAACAGCGACTTCATTTAGGAGGGGTTGAAAATGATAACTCTTCGTAAAGCGCTCGCGATTTTTGTGATTGTCTTTGTCGTGTCCGTTGGCTCAGTCAGAGAAGGGTGGGGCCAATCGCAGACACTCACGGCATTCTACACTGCGCCGGTGGCTTCAATGTCGCCCATGTGGATTGCGAAGGAGGCGGGTTTCTTCAAGAAGCAGGGACTTGATGTGAAACTCGTCTTTATCGCGTCCGGCCCCACAGGCACCACTTCCCTGCTCGCGGGAGAAACGGATGTGGGGATCATCGGCGGATTTGCCCCCATACGGGCAATAGTGGGAGGGTCCAAAGATCTGGTGATCATCGGACAAAGCAAGACTCGGATGACGGGGAATATTGTAGGCAAGAAGGAGATCGCGAACGTCCAAGATCTGAAGGGAAAACGGTTGGGCATTGATCGGATCGGTTCGAATCCAGATATGTTCGCGCAAGCCTCCCTCTCCCGTTTCCAGATCGATCCTCTGAAAGATCTTCAATACGTTCAGCTCGGCAATATCGGCCAGGGCATCCCGGCTCTGAAGGCGGGCTCCATTGACGCCCTTGTCGCAGGCGCGCCGCACGATCTGTTTGCTCTGCGGCTGGGCTTCAAGGTGATTCTGGATATCACGGCACTGAAGATTCCCTTTGCAGTGACGGTTCTCGCTTCCGCTCGCAATACAGTTGAGCGCAAACAGCAGGAGCTTACGAAATTCATGCGCGCTTATGCGGAAGCGATGCACTACTTTTTAACGAACCCGGAAGGCACGGCCCAGGTTGTCTCCAAATACACCAAAGTCGAGGACCGAGAACTGGTCAATTATGCAATTCAGTCTGAAGCGAAGGCTATGGATAGAACCCTGCAGGTCGAGCTGAAGGGGATTGAGCTCATTCTTGGACTCATCGGGAAGACCGTCCCTCAGGCCGCTTCGGCCAAGGCGGAAGATTTCTATGACACGCGTTTCACTGCTGATCTAAAGGACAGCGGGTTTCTCAAGCGACTGTGGGGAGAGAAATGAAAGGAGCGGGTACCCTGCAACCACGAAGTGTAACAGACGAACACCGGAGTGATTAAATGGACGGCAAGAAATCCGGTCTGATAAAAAAGCCGCCCAGGAAATTACGTGGTCTACTATTCTTGTCTCGGTTCTGCATCTGCATAGCCGCTCTACTATCAACTTCGTCTATCAAGCCGGCCTTCTCTCAGGAACGCAAAATTAACATCGCGTACGCGGGTCCAAGCTTAATCGCTCTTCCATTCCTCGCCGCTCAGGAGTGGAAGCTCTTCTCGCAAAATGGCTTGCGCACGCAACTCGTCGTCATGACCTTTACGATATCCATCCCCGCTTTATCCGCCGAGCAGGTTGAGTACCTGGGTGGCGTCGGCCCCGCTACGGTCAGCGCCACCTTGAGAGGAATTCCCGCGCGCGCGGTTTGGTTCTCTTCCGACAAGGTCCTCTGGTCATTGATGGCGCAATCCCAGATGAAGACTCTGAGTGATCTGCGGCAGAAGCCCATCGGAATAACGGGCGGACTGGGCGCCACCGGACATGTGGCGCTGCTTCTGGCCCTGGAAAAAGCTGGACAGGACTCCAAGGCCTTTGCGATCTCCCCTTTTACAGGCGTTTCCGACATGGTTCAGGCTTTGGAATCCGGGTACTTGAGCGCCGCTATGCTGCAGCCGCCCCAGCTTTTCTACGCGATGGGCAAGGGATTCAAGGAGATCTTGAATGTCGCCACGATGATCGAGATGCCCGTTGGCGGGCTCACGACTCTGGTCAAGACGATTAAAAGCCGGCCTGAAGAAGTCAAAGCGGTGATCAAGTCGGTACAGCAGGCGAAACAGCGAATGCTTAAATCGAAAGAGGAGACCATCGGTCTCATTATGAAAGTCGGAAAGACGGACCGCGAAGCCGCGCTGAAAACTTACGACACACTGCGAGACGTGTTAGCAGGCGACGGGAGACCGACCCGCGCCGGTATCGAGAATATTTTAAAGGCACTGGTTTTACAGGGCCGCGTTCCCAGTAGCAACGTGCCGTTCGAAGAGATCGCGGATAGTCGAATAGCCACGGAGGTAGCGAGGGAGCTCGGATACAAGGTTCAATGAGATAAAAAGGTAGTAGTATCCTGTAGCGCAAATTCGATTAAGAAGTTGGCCGGCATATTCGTCCCGTCACTCAGACGATAGAAAGCAGCCTGTGTTGAAGCGGTTCGCGTTTCTCTGGTACAGGGTAGGCAAGCAGAATATTACCAGAATATTGAGACTCTGGATATTGACGATTTGAACGCTTTGAACTGTTTGAACGGCTGGAACTTTCTAATCGACAAAGGAGAGAAACATGATAGAGACGGAAGGCCTTAGCGGAGCCGATACGCTTTTGCGCGTGCTTGCACACATGGGAGTTGACCGAATTTTTGCTTCTCCGGGATCGGAGTGGTCGCCGGTGTGGGAAGCTTTTGCCAAGGCGAAGGCACAGAGCGAGGGCGTTCCGCTTTATATAACCTCTCGGCACGAAGAGATCGCCGTCGGCATGGCAAGCGGATACGCCAAGTCGACGGGGAAACTTCCTGCTGTCATGATCCACACGACCGTCGGCGCGTTGCATGCGACCATGGCGCTGCGCGGCGCGCTGCACGAACAGGTTCCCATGGTGGTGTTCACCGGAGAATCGTTGGGCTTCGGCGAAGAGCCGGGCCCGGACGCGGGCGCGCAGTGGCTCGGTGCCTTGGCCGATATCGGCGGGCCGGCGCGGCTAGTCGACCGCTGCGTGAAATGGAGCTATGGCGTCAATGCGAAATCTTTATTGCCTTCGACCATCCAACGCGCCTGCCAATTGGCTGTGGGTTCTCCTAAGGGACCGGTCTTTGTCTCCATCCCGATGGAATATCTCTTCGACAAAATGACCAAGAACGCGTCGGCCGAAAATGTCCCCGTTCCCGCGCCCATGGCCGATCCGGCTGCGATCGAGGAACTGGCGGCAACACTCGCAAATGCGAAAAACCCGGTCATCATTACCGAAGAGGCGGGCCGCAGCACCGCGGTCGTGGAAAAACTTGTGGAGCTGGCGGAGCTGCTCGGCGCTGGCGTCATCGAAAGCCGAGCTTCCGGCTACGTTAACTTTCCGCGCAATCATCCGCTTCACGGTGGCTTCGAGCCTCAAGAGTTCTTGCAAGAGGCGGACTTTATTCTACTTCTCGGCGTCATCACGCCATGGCATCCCGCGTCAAAAAAGCTAGGCCAAGGAACCAAAGTCGCGGTCTTATCGGAAGATCCTTTGCGCTCGGATCTTCCCTATTGGGGATATCCGGTCAATCAAATTCTCACCGGCGAGATCGAAAGCTCCTTCAAGCATCTTCTTGAATGCGTAAAGAAGCGAGTGTCCAAGGGAAATACCGATGCGACGCGGCGCGCGGAAACGTGGCGCAGCCGTCACGAAAAACGGAAGGCCGCGTGGAAAGAAGAGGCACTGATTCGGAAGGACCAGAAACCTATCGATACTCGTTGGATCACCTATGAGTTGGCCCAGGTGCTTCCGCCCGACGCGCTCGTCGTAGAAGAAACCATCACCCACAGACTTTCGATTCACCGCTATCTCGATATGCTCAAGCCGGGCACCTTTTTTGCCGGCTGCATCGGCGGCCTCGGTACCGGCACGGGCACCGCTCTTGGAGTCAAGGCAGCCTATCCAAAGCGGCCTGTCCTCTGCCTGATCGGCGACGGCGCATTCAATTATGATCCAGGATTGGCGGCGCTGGGAGTTTGCCAGGAACACCAGTTGCCGATCATGATCGTGTTATTCAACAACTACGGATATCACTCGCAAAAATCCGGCGTGCCGCGTTTCTTCCCAGACGGATTCGCCGTGCGCAACCAAGATTTTGTCGGCATCTCGATCAACCCGAGTCCAGACTACGCGACGGTCGCGCGAGCGTTCGATGGCTACGGCGAAAAAGTCGAAGAGCCGGGCGAAGTCCGCGCGGCGCTCCAGCGCGGCCTCAAAGCAATCGCCGGCGGACAAATGGCACTGATCGACATTCGCCTCGCCAAGGCGGCGGAAACCAACGAGCGGCCGGACAGGGCGAATTAGGAATGCTTCTCCGTTCGGACAGATTAAATCGTTAATTCTGAATCATGGCACTTGACTCAATAGTTGAATTTTAACAGGAGGCATTATGCGTTTCTTCACCGTATTACTAGCCCTATCCCTCACGGCTTGTGCCACACAGCCAGTGACCATTCATCAGGCGTCCACAGTGCCGGCCTCCCGTATCCTGGCGCCCCAGTGGTTATCTCAAGCACCCTACACCGGCAGCCTCATCATCAAGCGCGACAGTGGTTTCATGGGGTCGGCTTGCACCGTTCGGGTTTTCGTAGATGCTATGCCGGTTGCAGATCTCGCACCATCGGAAAAGGTCGAGCTTTTCGTTGCTTTCGGTGAGCACGTTGTCGGCGCTACTTCGAACGGCATTTTTTGTGGTGGTGGCGCTTCTGAAGCCGCCGTCGTCATTAATCCTGAGCGTCAAAAGATTCTGCGGATTGCCAGCGGGCAGAGCGGGGACATTTACCTTCAGCCAAGTGCGTTCTAAATCTAGCGCCCGTAAGACGCTTTTATTCGCAATATCTCGCCGCTTAACCCGGCACACAAAGGAGACGATATGGCAATCAGACTCGTTTTAACGATCACCGCCGCGCCGGGAAAGGGCTCCGAGCTGGCGCAGGCGTATAAGACTCGTTGTTTAGAGATAATGAAAGAGCCCGGCTGCGAACAGTTCGAGGTCTTCCAAAGTGTCGTGAACCCCGACACACTGGCGCTGCTGGAACGCTGGACCGACAAGGCAGCTTTGGACGTGCACGCACAATTGAACAGCACTCGTCCTCCGCTGCCGCCCGAGCTCCGCACGGGGGGAAGACCCGAGCGCGAAGATTACGAATACAACCGGACCCGTTAGCTTATAATAACCCTGATGTTTGACCTCCCTGAGTCGCGTAAAGCCTCAGAGAAATTAGGTTAGAGAGTTAAAATGCCCGGCCACTGCCACAACTTTCAGTGAGAAAGGACTTTTTAAGGCTGTCGGATCGGAGTCTCGATCTTCTTCGGTTGGCGAATGCACTCTCCGCGTTGTATCCTGGGGCTCTAAAGAGACCCGGTTATTGACGTGAAGCTATTGTCGATTCCAAGGCACGTTAGGAGGGGTTGAACATGTTTGACCGAATCACCTTTGATCCTCAAATCATGGGGGGACGGGCTTGTATCCGTGGCATGCGAATTCCGGTCTCCGTTATTGTCGGTCAAATTGCTCACGGTGCTACGTTTGATGAAATTATTCAAGGATACCCCGATTTGGAAAAAGAAGATATTAAACAGGCGGTTGAGTATGCGGCCTGGTTATCTGGCAGACATGTGTATCGATGTCCGCGTCGTACGCTGGTTAAACTCCCACGGACACGATGCTACTCACCTGCGCGATCAAGATCTACAAAGGCTGCCGAATGGCGATATCTTTGAGAAGGCGATCGAGGAGTCGCGTCATCGGATAAGAGAATTTCCATGACCTCAGGTTCATGAAACTCATCCGACCGCGAATCAATTGATCCGCAATATCTCCCGAACTTTCCGCGCGGTTTCGTCGCGGGGAATATCGAACCGCTCTTTGTCAGCACCGGTGAAGTAATCCGTGATCGCCCGGTCGTAGCTGGGCCGTTCGCGGATGCGCCTTAGCCAGTCGACGACGTGCGGACGGTGGTTTATCCAAAGCCCATCCATTGCAATCATCTCAGCGCGATTCACATACGAGGTAGCTGCGAGATCGGCCAATGAGTATTCATCACCGACAAGATAAGACGATTGACTCAGCGCGGTTTCCATCTCGTCGATATATTTGTCGTAGTTTTTTACCGCCTGCTCCACGTGCGGCGCTGCGATCCCATGCATGACGGAAAGCCGTTGCCTTTCGCGATACCCTGGGTCAGGTATGCTCTTGAAGCGCGCCTCAAGCTCCTCCGATGTCTTTTTCAGCAGCCCCTGACGAAAAGCGATGGCGAAAGTCACCGTGGAACAGGCTCCGTGTAAGTAATCGTCGATCTTTTTCATCCAGAGCCGCGCCTGCGCTCTCTGATATGGATCGGAGGGCATCGGCGGCGGTTCGGGGAAGACCTCGTCAAGGTACTCGATGATGAGGGTCGATTCGATAATGACGCGACCGTCATGCACCAAGGTCGGCACGACGCCGTTGTGATTGAGCTTAAGATACTCGGGACGATGCTGGTCGCAGCGATGAAGATCTAAAATCTCGCCGTCCCACTCGAGTCCTTTCTCATGTAGCGCGAGTCGCGCTTTAATGGCGCAAACTGAAGTCGTACCGTGATACAAATAAAGCATATTTATTCCTTCCGCTTTGAATAACGTTAATTAAAACATCTGGTCCCGGCGGAATAAAGGATTGTTGTCAGGCTACTCAACCCGATATCCCAACTCTCTCGCCACCTCCGCTGCCAGAGCTGCGTCGGCGATTTCTTCGAACGCAATATTCCGCCCTGCAAACCGGCCTGCTGTCTGTATCGACTTCACGATGTTTTCCATCCCGGTACGCGTAGGGACTCCGTTCGCGGAAAACGATTTCTTCAGCAATTCGTAGCTCTTTGAAGCGGTCTGACGATCCATGTTTTGCGAGCCGGCAAAAAAAGCGATCGCTTCTTCCTCGTTCTTCAGGAACGCCTGTTTCGTTTGCTGTAAGGCCATGATCACTCTCTTGACCTCATCGGGCGCCGTCCGCAGCTTCTGGACCATGACGGTCATGCCACCCACGGGCATTTCAATCAATGCGCCGATATCCGAGAGAGTCTTGAAACCTTTGCTCTGCGCTTGGACCAAGAACGGTGGACTCAACGCAAACGCGTCCACATGCCCCGTCTCCAACGCCTGAAGAGACTGTTCTGCAGGTATCGAAATGATGACAAAGTTCTTCGGATTCACACCGGATTTTTCCAATGCCATGACCAGGGACACATGGTTGGTACCGCCCAAGCCGACGACACCGATCTTCTTTGATCGCAATTCAGCGACGTTTTTAAATATCGGGTTGGCGACCAGCTCGAATGTGAGTCTATTACTGGTGACCCAGACCGCTCTCGACGGCACACCGCTCAAGGTAGCGCTGACGCTGGCGGGCCCGACGCCGGCGAAGTAGCTCATCTCGCCGGCCATCAACGCGGCATTGGCGATGCTTGATCTCATGAGAACCGTTTGCACGTTGAGTTTGTTCTTGGAAAAAAAACCCCACTTCTGGGCTGCAAGGATGATTGTGCTGGTACCACCGGCGCCTGGGTAAGCAAGAATCAGCTCGGACCCACGTGGCTGGGCGTGAATCTGTGAAGGCCAAAGAGAGACGCAGAAAAAAAGCGCTGTGATGGCTAACCGCATGGTTCGCCCCAATTCATGCTGCGCAGAGCCGTCCCCACGGCTTCCTCGACTAATATCGAAAATGGTGTGCCTGTTGATCTCTGGTGTCATTTCGAGCGTAGCGAGAAATCCTAGATCCCTCGCATTCGCTCGGGATGACCATCCTATGGTCTGCGATAGCCACACAGTCTCCAGCGAAAAATAGTTCGCGGGAGACTTAGACATCAAGCTTGTACGATGCGGTTCCCAAGCTTTCCGATCTGCGGCGATGAGAGTTCCACCACGTCGCCGATCTTGAGGAAAAGATTCGGCGCTTGAGCGGCTTCAGTCTGCCGTCGCGACATGTCGGCGGCGGTTCCTGCCGAGGTTCCGCCGGCGATGACGTCTCCCGGCACGAAGGTGAAATCCTGCGAGAGATATTCGAGGACCTCGCCAAAGGGCCAAATCATCTCTTTGGTATTATAACTTTGGCGCACCTCGCCGTTGATCCGTGTTTCCACGTCCACGTTACGATGATCCAGTTCGCCGACGACGATACAGGGCCCCATCGATGCGCAGCCGTCGAAGTTTTTTGGCAAATTGTAACTGATGGGCCTGCCTTGAGGGCCGCTCGATCCGCCGTCGCGGATGCTCCAATCGTGGAACAAAGTGACGCCCCAGATATACTCGTCAATCCGATCGGCGGGAATGTTTTTCCCGCGCTTGCCGATCACAATCGCCACTTCGCCTTCATAGTCGAAGCGCCGGGTGCGTTTCGGATATGGAATCTCTTCGTCGGGTCCAGCGACCTCGTGGGGATTTTTCCAAAAACCCCATTGGCCCTCTTCGCGTGCCATGCGAGTTATCTGCGCGAGATCGGCAGTGACACCAGGACGCCCCGCCCACATGCCGGCGAGATGCGCGGCGTAATTTCCGCCGACGCAGGCGATACGGCGTTCCGGCCAGGGAGCATGGAGCTTCACGCCGTTAACATCGTGGACGATGGCGGCGAGACCCGCTCCGGATTCGGCGATGTGCTGGATCGCTCGGTCGGCATCTTCAAGACCTGCTGCTCCCAGCGCAATGAGATTTTCCAGCCCCGCAGGAACTCTCCCATCGGCATGGGCTTGCGCGTTGGTGTCGCCGCGCTGCTCGCGCAAATAGCTGGCGAAAGCGCGATTGAGGTCGATCACTTTGTCGCCTTGCCAGGCGCCGATTCTTTTCTCGGGGCCAAAGAGAACAATCTTCATGGGATCCTCCTGTCTTTCCTTAGCGCTGTTTGCGGCTTGAACCTTTCGAACGAATTAAACGGTTTGAACAGTTCAAGTGGTTCCAGCCGTTCAATCCGTTCAAGACGATAGCCGCCCCTAAACAACCGGAGAACCACGCTCTGCCACTTGCTGCCGTAATGTATTCGTCGCCTCGACATCAAGCTCGAAGCGACGTCCTTGTTGATGGATGATCACGCCATAGTCGCGCCGGGCCGCTTCGAGCGATACATATCCGGATCGGACGTCATTCAGGACGCGCTCCGGATCGCGCTCGAGGGGACTCCAGAAACCCCCACCGCCGCCGACTTCGACCAAGAAGCCCTCTCCGACGTTGAGACCGACATGACCGATGGTTTTCCCTGTCGAGAATTTCTGTATGGAGCTGTCTTTGTGCACTACGCTGAAGCGATTCGCCATTGCGTCTTTGCCGCCATGAAGACCCCACGGTGCGCAAATTGTTCGCTCCATGGCCGATTGAACGCTGCTGGGCGAGAGCAAGCGGACTTCCTGAGCCACGCCCAGCCCGCCGCGAAATCTGCCCGGCCCACCGGAATCTTGCCGCAGCTTCCGATAGGAGACAAAGATCGGTGCCCGGCCCTCGCCGGCCTCGACCGGAGTGTTGTGCGTGTCGCCGTCGTTGATGCAAAAGGTTGCGCTCTGACCGTCCGCGTCGCTCAACGCGCCCCAGCCGCCGCCGGACAGCATGGGCGGGAAATGAAAAGAGCGACCGGTCTTCGGATCGAGACCGAAGACCCGCGGCGCCGCGAGGTCGGCGTGGTGGCCGGCGAGCACGTTGTCAGAGCAGGCCCGAGCGAGGGCCTTGAAAATCGTGTCCGCAACCGTCATTGGAACCGTCATCCACGTGCGCACTGGCGCCGGTTTGGTGGCGCTGACGATCCGGCCGGGAGGCAAAATAACTTTCAGCGGCCTGAATGAGCCTTCGTTGATCGGCAAGAGCAGCGGCGTCGTCAGAAACTTGAACGCTACTTCCGACGCCGAGCGGCCCGCGGTGGATCCGGAATTGTACGGGCCCGCGACCTGCCGACTGACGCCGCTTAAATCGACGGTCATCTCTTCGCCCCGCACTTCGACGCGGATTTTGATCGGGATGCGCTTGCCGAGATTGACTCCGTCGTCATCCATGAACGAGTCGGCCTGGTAGATCCCGTCCGGAATTTTCTTCACCGCAGCGCGCGCCAACCGTTCGCTCTGGTCGAAGATTAATCGGACGCTCTCCTTGAACGTCTCGGAGCCGTAGCGCTTGAGCAGCTGGCCGAGGCGTCGCTCGCCCGTCCGGATCGCCGCGATCTGGGCGCGAAAGTCGCCCATGGCAAACTCGGAAAGACGGCAGTTGGTGCGAATGATCGCGGTAAGTTCGGGATCTTGCCGGCCGGCTTTGAAAATCTTCACGAAGGGCATCTGCAGCCCTTCTGAATAGATGTCCCGAGTAACCGCGCCGAGCACGCCGCCGATATCCTGCCAATGCCCCATGGACGAGGAGAAAGCAACCAGTTCGCCTTCGTGGAAGATCGGCAAAGTGAAGATCATGTGGTTCAAATGACTGCCCATCACCTGGGGATCATTGGTGAGCAGGACGTCTCCCGGCTCGATGTTCTCTTTTCCCCAGAACCCGATCTTCGCCTTGATCGCATCCGAGAGGCCACGGATAAACATGGGCAGCCCTAGGCCGATCGAAATCGTGTTGCCGTCGGCATCGAACAGCCCGACGGTGAAGTCCTCGGCCTCGTAAATGATCATATTGTACGCCGTGCGCATGAGATTGGTTTTCATCTCATCGGTGATCGCCACCACCGTGCCGCGGATGACTTCTACAGTGAAGGCGTCAACGGCGGTTCGAGTGTTTGTCTGCGTCGCGTTCATCCAGACTTTCTTATCGTCATGCTGCAGACCAAAATTATTTGTCTTGATTCGACATTGTTTGCGAGCTCAAGACCTCCTCTCCCTTATATTAGGACTGTTGCGAATAATCATAGATGAAGTGATTTTATGTAAACCCGATTTCAAGAGCTTGCTGGCTGAGGACCTTCCTTCCCCGATCCCATCGAGGATCGCGTCGAGACTGTCCCGACCAGCAAAAGAACGGAGCCAAAGGTTCAATAGAAAGTCGTCCCTGGGAGGACCGATATAAGGCGAACTTTCCGTTCACAGCACGTGGAATGGGTAATAAACAAAACAGG
>WNFW01003233.1_pt1 | contig 18997 bp, 17 predicted proteins | sample 5400131 | NCBI WGS metagenome assembly WNFW01 (sample SAMN13153362, study PRJNA577476) | soil metagenome | isolation source: 20 cm soil or saprolite under grassland replicate 1 | place: USA:California | collected 2016-06-15 | reverse complement strand
CTGCGTAATCTGCGGATACGACTTGTTTGCGGCTTCGCCGTTCTCGGCCTGGTCGTGGTTACTGCTCGCCAGTATTCAGCTCGAAATTGATTTTCACGTCGTAATGATCGCCTTTGATTAAACCGGTCGGCGGCGCGTCCACTTCATTCACTTTTTTGGCAATCGCCCCAACCGATTCATTGACCACGACGTTCTCAGACGGTTTGATAATTTCGAATTTGGAGACGCGCCCGTCCTTGTCGATGCGAAGCTTGACCAGCGTCGAAATTTTAGCTCCGGTAGGTACGCTGCTGGTCGGTTGGATCCATGCGCTGTAGAAGCGATCATGAAGCATATTGCCGTACCACCCAAACTCCGACGCGCTGTTTCCGCCACCGGCGCTGCCACCTTTGCCCGCTGAACCTGTTTTTCCGTTTCCGCTCTGAGGCGCAGCGCCCGTCTTCGCGAGAGAGTTCTTTTCTTTTTTCTCTGCCTTCTCGCTTGATTTCGATGGCTTGGTTTTCGTCGAGGGTTTCGGCGAAACCTTCGCCACGAGCGTGTGCCTAGGCGTCGGTTGCGGGACTGGTTTTGGTGTAGCTTTCGGTTTTGGGGTGGAAGTTGCCGTTGGCTTTGGCCCAGGGGTCGCTGTCGCTGTGGGCTTTGGAGTCGGTGATGGCAATTCGATTTCGCTTTTGGCCGTAGTTAGCGGCGGTTTTTCTTCTTCCGCCTCATCCTTTTCTCGCGGTTTTGCTTCAACTGGCGGAGGTACTTGGTTCGGCGCCGGCGACGCCTCGTCTTCCGATTTGCCAGCCGCGACACCTTCAGCGCCGCCTAACCAAACAATAGTTTCAGGATTTGATGGAACCCTTGCGGCCACACTCCAGCGAATCAGTCCCGCGATGAGCGCAGCGTGCGCGAGAGCAATGAGCACAACGTTTCGCCAAAAGCGCCTGCTTGCCGCGCCTTGGTTCTGCGAAGGCGGGTCTTTCGCCATTTATTTTGGTTCAGCTTTTGTGGCGATGCCGAGCTTGGTGATCCCCGCCTGTTGCAGAGCGTCCATTAACCCAATCAATTTTTGCACGGGCAATTCGCGATCGGGTCGAATGACGATGGCGACATCCGGATTCTTCTGTTTTAACTCGCCCACTTGCGCGGTGAGCGTTTCCAAATCGACCACCTGATTGTTAAACCGGATCGTGTCGGTGCGATCGATGGAAACCGTTTGCACCTGCGACCTGTTGATCGGCGGATTCTTCGCGCCGCTGGAAGGGATTACCAGATTCATGCTGCTTTCAAGCAACGGCGTTGTAATCATGAAGATGATGAGCAGCACAAACGCCAGATCGAGTAACGGCGTCACATTGATCTCGCTCAGCGTGGAGAGACTCTGGCGTTGTGAGTAACGTCTCATTTAAAACGGCCACGGATGGACACGGATGAAACACAGATTCGGAAGCAAAACTGTCCGTTCGGTTCTTCGCTTATCCGTGTCTCATCTGTGTTAATCTGTGGCTCATTCATCTCCGAAAGGCTGATTCCCGCGAGCCGTGATCGACATACTTGTGCTCGAACTCGGAAGCGAGCTCGGCGGCGAAGTTGTCCATTTCCACGATGATCCCGCGGATGCTGGTTACGAGGAAGTTGTAACCAAACATTGCTGGAATGGCGACACACAGCGCGGTCACTGTCGTGATAAGCGCACCGGAGACGCCCGGCGCCATGGACACAAGGCTAGGCGAGCCGGCCTCGGCGACCCCGGTGAAAGCATCCATCACACCCCAGACGGTGCCGAGCAATCCAAGAAAGGGCGAGCCACTGACCGCGGTGGCGAGCAAGATCATCTGGGATTCCAGAGAAAGCGCAGTCTCGCCCACCGCGCGTTCCATCGCTGCGTTTACCGCACCCATCTGCGCAGGTGAAATTTTATCTGCGATTCCCAATCGGGCGCGAAACGTATCATCTACTTCAGGCGATCCGAGCAGATGAAAGGCCATCTCCTGGCAACCCGCGCGATAGACGTTGAATAGTGGTGACCCGGGAAATCGTGCGTTCTTCTCAAATAAACGCAGCGGTTGTCGATCTTTGCGGAATGCAGCCACGAAACGCGCATTCTGTTTTCGAGCGAATCGGATCACGCGCAATTTCGTGATCATGATTGACCAAACAAAAATCGACGCGATGGCGAGAAGAGAGAGAACCAGTTTTCCTGCGATCGTCGCGTGATCGAACGCAAACAGGAGACCGCCGGCCGCTAGCAGCGTGGCAAAGGGCATTTCCGCGTCACCGGCATAATTAATAACGCCGTTTTGTGGAAACGCTACTTGTCATTTTGATCGGAACGCAGCGAGCGGAGAAACCAATCCAGAGATGTCTCGACTTTCCTCGACGTGACAAGACCTACGAGGACGGTCTCTTTGGAAACGTCGGTCGCCTTTTCGCAACGACAATGAATACAATGCCGATGGCAATTAGAAAAAACGAAAAGAACTGGCCGCGCGTGAAGGGACCGATCAACTCCGCGTCGGGTTCGCGGAAATTTTCAATGATGATCCGGAAGATCGCGTAACAAATAAGAAAGAGTCCTGTTAACACTCCGTTTGGTTGGCGGGTGCGCGTCCGCACAAACCACAGGATCGCGAACAGAACGATCCCTTCGAAAAACGCCTCATAGATCTGCGAAGGATGCCGCGGTGACAGAATAGAGCGCAAGGCGCTTGCCACTTCCGGCCGATCGCGCACCGCACCAATGATCGATTCCGGCGTGGTGAGCCCTGGATCGATTTGCGCGCACGCCGCCACTGCTCGATCCGCTTCCTGGGGATGATCGAGCAGTTCCTTTGGAAATTGCATTGCCCAGGGAACATTCGCGATACGCCCGTATAGCTCGCCATTAATGAAATTGGCGCAGCGTCCAAAGAACAAGCCAACCGGCGCTGTGACCACCAGATTATCGCCGAGGTTCGTCCACGAGATTTTGTGCCGGTGCGCGTAATAAAAAGTGAAAGCCAACAGGCCGAACATTCCGCCGTGGCTCGACATGCCTCCCTCCCACACGCGCAAGATCGATAACGGCTCGCGCAGCATTTCCGGTTTGTAGAAGAAAACGTAGCCGAGACGCCCGCCAACGATCACGCCGAACAGCGCACAGCCGGTGATGAAATCGCCGACCCGTTGCGGGGGCAGATCGGCATATCCGCGCTTGGACAGCCACAGGAAAAGAAAATAGCTCGATACAAACGCAGCCACATAAGCGAGCCCATACCATCGCGGTCCGACGTTGTCGTAAATTCGGAAGATGATCGGATCGAGGTTGTGCAGATAGTACGCGAGCATTTGCGTCGCGATTGTGGCTGATGTCGCTGATAGCCGCAATCAAAACGCGGGTCATCCCGAACGAATGCGAGGGACCTCTCAACAGATAACTGGTCACGCAATCTTCAATGCATGACGGCGACTTCGATTGCGAGGTCCTTCGCTCCGCTCAGGATGACAGAGCTGTTTCCGAGCGCGATGTGTTCAAAACCTTTCGCAAAAATGGCGCGGTGCGGCTCACCCGGTTTTTTGCGACTTGTTCCGGCGTTCCACAGACCACCACTTCACCGCCAGCGTCACCTGCTTCCGGTCCAAGGTCGACGACGTAATCGGCTTCCGCGATCACACTGAGATTGTGTTCGATCACGATCACGGTGTTGCCTTCGTCCACCAGGCGGTGCAGGACGTTTAGAAGCAGTTCAATGTCGGCCATGTGCAGGCCAATGGTGGGTTCCTCGAGCAAATACAATGTTGATCCTGGTTTTCGCATTTTTCGAATCCGCTCGTCTGCCGCGCGGCTGACTCCGCGTTTCAGTTGCGTCACCAGTTTAAGGCGTTGCGCTTCGCCGCCGCTCAATGTCGGGCTTGGTTGTCCCAGCTTGAGATAGCCGAGACCGGTATCGACCAGCAGCGAAAGCGGGCGCGCAATTTTTGGATGCGCAGAAAAGAATTGCGCGGCTTCCTCGATTGTCATCTCCATGACGTCGCCGATGGATTTTTCGTTGTAGAGAACTTCCAGCGTTTGCGGGTTATAACGCCGGCCGCGGCAATCCTCGCACGGCACATAACTGCTCGGCAGGAAATTCATTTCCAGTTTGATTACACCCTGACCTTTGCACGCTTCGCAGCGGCCGCCCTCCGCGTTAAACGAGAATCGGCTCGCCGAATAGCCGCGCACGCGCGAGACAGGCAGTTGCGCGTAAAGATTCCGAATCTCATCGAACACTTTGACGTAGGTGCCCGGCGTGGAGCGCGACGTTTTACCGATCGGCGACTGATCGACTTCGTAAACGGCTTCAATTTCTTCTGCGCCACCAACAAGCTTGAACAGATCGCCGTCGCGCACGCGCTTCTTTTCTTCCAGCTGCGCCCGCACGGCCGGCCAAATTACCTCGTGCATCAATGTCGATTTGCCGCTGCCCGAAATTCCCGTTATCACCGAAAGTCTGCCGACTGGAAAACGAACATCGATATCTTTCAAATTGTTCGCACGCGCACGGTGCACTTCGATCCAGCTTTCGACATTACACAACGACCGGCGCGATCCGCGGATCGGATGGCAAAGTGGCGTGTTGAGGCAACGAGCGGTCTCGGAGTTTGGATTCCTCTCGATGTCGCGCAGCGTGCCAGCCGCCACCACTTCGCCGCCGTGGATTCCCGCGCGCGGCCCAAGATCGATAATGTGATCGGCGTGCCGCATTGTTTCGTCGTCGTGCTCGACCACGACCAGCGAATTACCTTTGTTTCGCAAAGCGGTGAGTGTTTCGAGCAATCGCAAATTGTCGCGTGGATGCAGACCAATAGTGGGTTCATCCAGAACGTAAAGCACGCCACGCAAATTTGAACCGAGCTGTGCGGCCAGACGGATTCGCTGCGATTCGCCGCCGCTCAATGTTTTCGCCGAACGCCCGAGCGCCAGATAACCAAGTCCCACCTTTTCCATGAAATGCAGCCGCTGCTGAATCTCAGGAACCAGGCCGGCGGCAATCGTCTCGTGAATGCCTTTGAATTTCAACTTCTCAATCGTGCGTGCTGCTTCACTGGCCGACAGATTCGTGAATTCATCGATGGTGTAGCCTTGCAGACGCACGTGGCGCGCCACGGCGTTCAAACGCGATCCGCGGCAAGTCGGACAATCACGCGCTTCCCCTTCGTCGATCCACTCCGATTCGCGTTCTGCGGCGAGCTCGCTTTCCAGAACTGATTCACCGTCACCGCTTGCGTCCGTTTGCAAATCCTGATCCCAGATTGCGCCGAACCCTCCACATTCGTTGCACGCGCCGTGCGGCGAATTAAACGAAAAGAGACGCGGATCGAGTTCCTCGAAAGCGCGACCGCAGCGCGGGCAGCTCATCTCCGTACTCATTACGGTCAGCCGATTTTTTGAATCGAGCAGACGCGCCGTGCCATGTCCTATCTCCAGTGCGCGTCGGGCAACGTCGCGCGCGTTTGTCATTCGCTTCCGGTCGACCACACCCACGACGACATCGATGCTGTGTTCTTTAAAACGCTCGAGTTTTCGAAAATGCGGGACCGGAACGAGTCGACCATCGACATAGAGCGTGTCGAAGCCCTGGCGTTCCGCCCAGCGCGCCACATCTGTATGAAAGCCTTTGCGCGCTTTTACCAGAGGCGCGAGAACCTTCAGTGGTGCGCGGTTTGCAGCGGCTTCGATCTGTTTCATGATCGACGCCACGCTTTGTTTTGTGACCGGCAAATCACAGTCAGGACAGAACTGCGTTCCGGTTTTCGCGAACAAGAGGCGAAGGAAATGGTAAACTTCGGTAACGGTCGCAACAGTCGATTTGCCGCCGCCGCGCGTCACACGCTGCTCGATCGCAACGGTCGGGGGTAATCCGCTGACCAGATCGACATCGGGTTTTTCGAGTTGCTCCACGAATTGCCGCGCGTAAGGCGACATGCTGTCGAGAAAACGGCGTTGTCCTTCGGCAAACAAAATGTCGAACGCCAGGGTCGACTTCCCAGAGCCGCTCAAACCGGTGATCACCACCAGTTGTTCCCGCGGAATTCTCACGTCGATGCTCTTGAGATTATGCTCGCGCGCGCCGTGAACGTGGATCGCGCCGTTTTTTTGCATGGGGAGCGCGGGCGCCTCGCCCGCTCTGTTTGGCGCCTCGCCGAACGGCTCTTCGGCGGCACGTAATGCAAATTCGTTATTGTCATCCAAATGACGCACTGTGTGGGTCCGAGGCGGGGCGCTTCGGACTGCGGGCGGGGCGCCCGCGCTCCCCAGAACCCGAGCGAGAAATTTTCCCGTGTGAGAATTTTCGACTTTCGCAACTTGCTCCGGTGTTCCACTCGCCACCACTTCGCCGCCAGCATCGCCGGCTTCCGGACCGAGATCGATGATCCAATCAGCGCACTTGAGTACTTCGAGGTTGTGCTCGATTACCACGATCGAATGTCCGTGAGCAACCAGCCGCTGAAACAATTGCAGCAACATCGCCACGTCGTCGAAATGCAGTCCCGTGGTTGGTTCGTCGAAAATCAACAAATTGCCGATTGCTTCACCATTTGCGCGTTGAGCGTTGGACGCCTGCTCGCGATTTATCGGAGTTGAGCCTTGGGCGTTCTTAGTTTCAGCCAGGTGCGCGACTAATTTCAGTCGCTGCGATTCACCGCCACTGAGCGTGTTGAGTGGTTGACCGAGTCGAACATAACCAAGTCCAACTTCCTCGAGCACCTTGAGTCCACTGGAAATTTGTGCGGCGCGCTGGTCGTCAATCTGCGCAAAGAACTGAATGGCTTCACTGATCGTTAAGTCGAGAACGTCGTGAATCGATTTGTCTTGCAGACGCACTTTTAAAACGTGCGGCTGGAAACGTTTGCCTTCGCATTCCGCACAGCGCACGAAAAGATCGCTCAAGAACTGCATCTCAATCTTTTCGTAACCCGTGCCCGAGCAACGCTCGCACCGTCCGCTGCCGGAGTTGAAAGAAAACGCGCCTGCAGTCAGCCCCTGCGCCATCGCGTCCGGTTGGGCCGCAAACAATTCGCGGACGCGATCAAACAAGCCCAGATAAAGAATCGGAGTTGAACGCGGGGTGCGTGCCAGCGGTGTCTGATCGATCATCACTACGTCGCCAATTCGATGCGCGCCGGTGACCGATTTGCACTTGCCGGGTTCTTGATCTGAGGATTGCCCCTTCGCGCGCAAGAGATTCCGGTAAAGCACATCGTGAATGAGCGTGGATTTGCCGGAGCCTGAAACGCCGGTCACGCTCGCGAACAGCCCGAGCGGCAAATCAATGTCGATGTTTTTCAGGTTGTGCTGTCGCGCGCCAACGACCTTGATGGATGAAGCCGATTTTCGCCGCGATTTTGGGATGGGGATGGATTTGCGGCCCGTGAGGTAATGGCGTGTGAGCGACTGGGGAGCGCGGGCGCCCTCGCCAAAAACTATCCCGCTGTCCCGCGAGGCGCGTGCCAGTGCGGGCGAGGCGCCCGCGCTCCCCGGACCCAAATGGTCGCGATCGAGAAATTCGCCGAGCGATCCGCTGTATACCAATTCACCGCCGTGTTCACCGCGACCGGGCCCGAGATCGATCAAATTATCTGCGGCGCGAATGATCTGTTCCTCATGCTCGACTACCAGCAGAGTGTTGCCCCTGTCGCGCAAATTGTGCATTACGCGAACGAGCTGCCCGACATCGCGCGGGTGCAAGCCAACGCTCGGTTCGTCCAAGGTTCACGCGCTGGACTTCGCCGCCGCTCAGCGTGCGCGTCGAGCGATCGAGCGTGAGATAGCCGACGCCGACCTCGCAGAGGTAGTTCAGGCGTGCGCAGATTTCGTCACGCAACATTTGAGCGGTTTTGTCGTCGCCATGGATGTTGATGCTGAGAAGAAAAGCGCGCGCATCGGAAATCGACAGCGCCTGAAACTCGGGAAGGGTGAATTGTAGCGGCGCTCTGCGAGCGCCGTCTCGACGGTCATAGAGCGCCGCTACAATTTTGTAATTGAGCGCTTCGGGTTGGTAGCGTCCGCCGTTACAGCTGGGACAGGTGATGTAAGCACGGTAGCGACTCAGCAGGACGCGCACATGCATCTTGTACGTTTTGCTCTCGAGCCAGCGAAAAAAGCCGCGAACGCCGTACCACCGGTCGTCTTCGTAATCTTCTTCGGTGTAATCGCCCGATCGCTTTTCACCCTCGATAACAAAATCCTGGTCAGCCTTGGGCAATTGCTCGAACGGAACATTGATGTCGATCTCCTCTCGCGCGCATGCATGAAGCAAATCCTTTTGCGATTCCCCGAACTCGGCGCCGCGAAACACGCGAACCACGCCTTGTTTGATACTCAGTCTGCGATCCGGAATCGCCTTGTTCAGATCGATTGAGATGGTGCGACCGAATCCGCGGCATTCCGGACATGCACCGAGCGGATTGTTGAAGCTAAACAGCCCGGGCGTGGGCGGCCGAATATCGAGATCACAATAGGCGCAGTGCCAGCCAGTGGAGAATGGGATGTGATCGGTGATCGGTGATCCGCCTTCGCCGAGGCTACGGCGGACAGGTCGGTGATCAGTCGAGCGTTGAGCGTTTTCCGCGATCGGGATGACATTTACCTGGCCTTTCCCAAAACGCAGCGCGGTTTCGATTGCCTCGACTAATCGCGGACGATTTTCTTCAGTGATCGCAATGCGGTCCTGAATCACCTGAACGCGCGCGCCGAGCCGTTTGATTTTTGGATCTGTATCGACGCGCACCATTTGGTCGTCGATCCAGATGCGGAGATAGCCCTGCTGCTGGAGGAAATCGAAAAATGCGCGCGGCGCGGTCTTAGCCGGAACCGCGACCCAGAACGTCACGAGAACATTTTTGCCGGCGCAATCCCGCAGAATCTGCTGCGTGATTGACTGCGCGGTTTCGGGGTGGATTTCTCGCGCGCAATTCGGACAGAAGGCGCGAGCGACGCGTGGCCAGAGCAACTTCAAATAATCGTTGATCTCCGTTATTGTCCCGACCGTCGAACGCGAGGTCTTGACCGGATTGGATTGTTCGATGGCAATGGTGGGCGGGATTCCACGGATGTCGTCCACGCGCGGTTTGTCCATGCGATCGAGGAACTGCCGCATGTACGGACTGAACGTTTCGACGTAACGCCGCTGGCCTTCGGCGTAAATCGTCTCGAACGCCAGGCTTGATTTTCCGCTGCCGCTTGGGCCGGTGACGACTGTCAATTTTCCGAGCGGAAGATCGACATCGACACCTTTGAGATTGTTCTGGCGCGCGCCGCGAACCTCGACGCAATCGGTCCGCATCGGCGTGATAAGACGATCTTTGTTCCCTGTCTTCGAACCCACTTGAAATAATCGCTGCGAGTCAAGTGGTTCGCAAATTTCGAACGTGTAAACGAGCGACACTGTAGGGGAAGCCGCTGGCTTCCCATGGGACGCTAACAGCGTCCCCTACAGTTATTCTTTAAACCGCGCAGCTAATTGTTCGCTCTGTTCCAGTAACTCCTCCGGCACAACGCCGCCTAGAGAATCGAAAAACTCTTTATGCCCGGCAATCTCTTTTTGCCATTCCTCGTGATCGATGCCGAGAATTTCGGCGACGCATTTGTGATCGATGTCTAGCTCGGCGAGATCGAGATCGTGCGGGCTCGGCAGCCAACCGATCGGCGATTTGAGTGCGCCGCCGGTCTGTTCGCAGCGGTCGATAATCCATTTGAGCACCCGCATGTTCTCGCCAAAGCCCGGCCACAAAAACTGGCCTGTCACGCCTTTGCGAAACCAGTTCACATTGAAAATGAGCGGTGGGTTTGTGAGACGTTTTCCTATGTCGAGCCAGTGCTGGAAATAGTCGCCGATGTTGTATCCGCAGAATGGCAACATCGCCATCGGATCATGCCGGACCTTACCCACAGCACCAGTGGCGGCCGCGGTTGTTTCCGAAGCCATGGTGGCGCCCAGGTAAACACCGTGCGCCCAATCAAACGCTTCATGAACGAGCGGCACCGTATCGCCGCGGCGGCCGCCGAAAATGATCGCGCTGATTGGCACGCCTCCGCCTTTTTCGACATCGGAATCGATCGCGGGATTGTTGCGCATTGGCGTGGTAAACCGGCTGTTCGGATGCGCAGCTTTCTCTTTTGAGTTCGGCGTCCAATCATTTCCGCGCCAATCGATGGCATGGGCTGGTCCCGACCCGTCGGGATCTTTCCCCTCCCACCACACGTCGCCGTCATCAGTGAGCGCGACGTTGGTGTAAAGCGTGTCGTGCGCGATCGATCGCATCGCGTTTGGATTCGATTTGTAGCTCGTGCCCGGCACGACGCCGAAATAACCGTTCTCGGGATTTATGGCGTACAGCCGTCCATCTCGAACCTGCATCCACGCGATGTCGTCGCCGACGGTCGTCACCTTCCAGCCTTTGAAATGATCCGGCGGAATGAGCATGGCGAAATTCGTTTTGCCGCAGGCGCTTGGGAAAGCAGCGGCAACGTAATGTTTTTTTCCTTCCGGCGATTCCACGCCCAGGATCAGCATGTGCTCGGCGAGCCAGCCTTGTTTGCGCGCCAGATAAGAACCAATCCGCAAAGCAAGACACTTTTTGCTTAGCAAAACGTTACCACCGTAACCGGAGCCGACAGAAATGATCGCGTTATCCTGTGGAAAATGACAGATGAACCGGCGCTCGGGATTAATGTCCAGTAATGAGTGCACGCCGCGGTTCCATTCCGCATTTGGATCATTCCCAAGCCGTTTGACCGCGATCTCACCCATGCGCGTCATGATCCGCATGTTGAGTACGACATACTTCGAATCGGTAATCTCGAAGCCGACTTTGGTTAGCGGCGAATCCGGCGGGCCCATGATGTAGGGAATGACAAACAGCGTGCGTCCCCGCATCGCGCCTTTCAAAAGGCCGCGAAGTTTCGTGTACGTTTCTCCCGGCTCAGACCAATTGTTGGTGGGACCGGCCTCTTCCTTCGTCGGCGTGCAGACGAAGGTGAATTGCTCGACTCGTGCGACGTCGTTTGGATCGGAACGATGCAAATACGAGCGTGGAACTTTCTTCTGATTGAGTTTGCTCAGGAGGTTTTCTTTCAGCGATTCACCGATCAGGAACTCGTTTTCCCGATCCGAGCCGTCGCACCAGAAAATGTTTTCCGGCTCTGTCAGCTTGGCGATTTCATCCACCCAATCGAGAACCGCTTGATTGGCCGGCCTTGCATCACCGATTCCACTGGGCGGGAATATGGCTGGCGACATTTTCATAAAAGAAGAATGTGCATCTTAGCCATGAATGAACGGCTTGGCCACGTTGAATCATTGAAGCCGTCGAGGCGTTTGCGGATAACGAGCGACGAATCATGAATGACGCTTGCGCAGACGCAATGCGCGGCATTAATTGAAAGTATGTTTGGCGTCACCACGTCCGATGATTATCGGCCGGTTGCGTGGATGGGTCGCTATCCAGTCGATGTGACCACCATGCTGGTAGGGTTGCACGTGGCAATGGCGGTGCTTGGCGCGGTCCTCGTCGCGATTGGAGCCGGATCTGTCCTGGGCTGGCTGCAGTTCGACAGCGCTGAAATTTGGTATGGCGCGCAGGTTTGGCGGATTTTCACTTATGCATTTGTTCATGCGCCGTCGGCGCTGCTGTGGTTCGCGATCGAGATGTACTTGCTGTTTGTATTTGGGCGGGAAGTTGAACGCTTTATTGGTCGACGCTCTTACATCGCTCTTTACCTGATCTTGCTGATCACGCCTGCGGTGCTGCTCACGATGTGGGGAGTCTGGCAACGGTCTGTTCTTGTTGGCTCGCAGGCGTTGCACTTTGGAATTTTTGTTGCTTTCGCAACGATCTATCCACGGGCGGAGTTATTCCTGCGGATCATGGCTAAATGGGTTGCCCTCATTCTTGCAGCCATTTACACCTTGCAACTGCTTGCCTACCACGCCTGGAGCGATCTGGTCGTCGTCTGGACAAGCATTGGCGCGGCGTTCCTCTTTATCGAATGGAGCGGCGCCGGGCCGGAGCTTGCCTGGTGGGATACTCTGAAAACGCGCTTCGCTCCCAAGCCGAAGTTTCGCGTTATTCCCAAACCAAGACTGACACGTTCTGCGGACTCGGACGACGTTTATGCATCGATTGATCCGATTCTGGACAAAATTTCAAAATTCGGGATTGGAAGCCTGACTGCGAGTGAGCGTCGGCAACTAAATCGCGAGCGCGAGCGGCTGCTAAAGCAATCGGAGTAACTGCAAGGAGCGACGGCTTTGGAAGCCGTCACTGCTTGAGGCCTGACTCAATCAGCTCGCACAAAACGTGGAGCAAGACCTGGTGCGCTTCCTGAATTCGAGCAGTTGAATTGCTGTTCACCAGAAGATCGACATCGGCCATGCCAACTGTGGATCCGCCGTCGCGGCCAAGCAGCGCGATCGTTTTCAGTTTCCGCCCTTTTGCTTCCTCCAGCGCGCGGACAACATTTTTTGATTTGCCCGAAGTCGTCAGGCAAATGAGCAGGTCTCCCGGCTGACCAAACGCCGCTACCTGGCGGGCGAAGATTTCGTCAAACCCGTAGTCGTTTCCGGCTGCAGTAAGGAGTCCGCCGTCGCTGGCAAGGCAAAGCGCCGGCTGCGCACGGCGGTCTTTGGCGAAACGCACTACGAGTTCGGTGGCGAAATGCGCCGCATCAGCCGCGCTCCCGCCATTCCCGCAAACGAGCAACTTGTTTCCGGAGCGCAAACATTCTTCGATCGCATCAGCGGCCTGTCCAAGTTGCACGTCGAGATCGAGCAGCGATTGCAGAGTCTTGGTTGCGTCCGCAATCGCTTCTTGAAGTTGAGGAAGACGAGACATGGTGTCGGCGCTTGCTTGGACTGGATGGCCGTTGATACAGCTTTTCAGCGCCTGAAGCAAAACGAATGATCGCAGGCTGCAAATGCGCGGCGAAATTCGCGTTCGGGATTTTGGTCTTGTCTGACGTCTCGTAAATCGATAGAGATCGGCGCAACAAAGCGCCCTTTGTGAACGGATTCGCTCTCAGGCATCGGCCCTCATCGGCGCCGCAAGCTTCAGTGCTTCTCCTTCTGCCGTTGCTACTCTGTGGCTGCTCGGTGCTCTTCGTCTCGCCCTACGACGAGGTCACCGATCGCTCGGCCAACGAGCTCACTACTCGCACGGAGATATTCCTCGTTCGATATGCGGCCAGAACCGATGAAACGGGAAACGTTATTAGAAGCGGCAAGTCTTACGACAGCGAAGCGGCTCTTTATAACGAAGCGCGCGGCACTGTTGATGCCATGTTGTTGCGTTCCGAGCAAAAACAGAAAAACGAGGAGGAAATTCAGATTTTGCAGGACGTCAGACAACAATACGATCGCCTGGAAGCAAGCCACCGACTGGGTAGAATCACAAAGAATTCCGCGGCCGGTCTTCACCGGACGTTGCGGGCACTCCTGCATGTCCAACTCGTGAAGAAGCATCTTGCCACCTCGAAACAACCAACCACGGCTTCGCCGTCTTCTTGATTATGAATTTTGAAGATACCCTCGCAAAAATGTTGGCCGCGGCCAAGACTGCCACAGGAACACATTGGAAAGACATGAGCAGCTATTTGGAGGATGAATTTGCGCGCGCCAAAGACGAAGCGGCCGCAATTGCCATGGAAGTCGCCCATCGCACAAAAACGCCAGAGCAGGCGAAAATTGAAATGGAAGCGATCGAAGAAAGCCTGCGTGACGTCAGGCTGGCCGCGACGGTAGACGTCAAAGCAGCGGCGCAAGATGCGATCAATGCGGCGCTCGACGTTTTGCGCGCCGCGGTGAATGAAGCAGCCAAGGTCCCCATCTTTTGATCCTGGCAATCGCTCGGAACTTCAATGCTAAATACCCTCGACACCGTGATCGCCTTTGCGGTGATCATGACTGTTCTCAGTCTGCTTATCACGATTGTCGTGCAGATGGCATCGGCGGCGTTGTCGTTGCGCGGCAAGAACCTGGCCAACGCTCTCGCGCTCACGTTTCAAACGATCGATCCAAAGCTCCAGAAACACGCGCATTCCTTGACCGCACAAATTTTGAGAGATCCGATTTTCAGCGACTCGATCTGGCGAGTGAAGGACCGCCAGCTCAAGGGTAACGCTGCGACGCAGGCGCAAGCCAAAGTCGAACGAGCGGAGAAGAATTTGCGGCTCGCCGAAAAGCGACTGGCGGCTGTAAAGCCGGGCGATGTCGCCGTCATCACGCAAGCGACAGCAGCACGCGACCACGCAAGCAACACGCTCGAAAGGGCAAGGCAGGACCTCAAACACGCTGAAAAGACGGAGAAAGTCGAAGACTTGCAGGTGACGCCGAATCGTGATGAGCCATGGGGCGTCTTTTCCAAATTACGCGACGCCACTGCGCTCGGAAGCGCAATTCGGCCGGGGGAAATTTACCGCATGGTTCACGAGTTTGCGGATCTGACCAAGACCGAAGCAGCGGTGCGCGATGTTTGCCCCGAAGTAGTCGAAGCGGCGAAAAGCCTTCTCGCCTGCCTTGCAAAGCCGGACCAGCCAGCCCAGGAATCGCAAGCCAAGCTACGGTTGATCGCGCAGGTGGCGAACTCGTTTCCTGTGCAACAACAACAAACGATTGTCGATTCGCTGGAAAATCTGGGCGCGACTGTCGAACGTGCAACAACCCTTGCATACGATCGATTTCAGCGTTGGTTCGGCAGCGCCCAGGACCGGGCGGAGCAATGGTTTCAAACGCACGTCCGCGTGGTAACCATCATTTGCTCGATTTGCGCAGCGTTTGTTCTCCAGTTGGATACAGCCGAAATTTTTCGGCAGCTACGTGCAGAGCCCAAACTCGTAGAAGCGCTGGTGAAGGCGGCGCCCGGCGTCGTGCAGAAGGTCGGCGATGTTGCCGAACCCTCACCAACGCCGGCTTCCAATGCACAACAAGACTCAAAGAAAGTATTCACCGACTTGCGGAAAGACCTCGAAGACGCCGGCTTTGATATTGTGCCTCGGCCTTTCTTCGGACGATGGAGTAAAGATCCGACGCCAACATGGGCGGGCGCTGCTCATGTGCCGCGGCCGATGGCGCTGGTCCTGGTTCATCTTGTCGGGATACTTGCCACGGCCGGACTGCTCGCTTTAGGCGCGCCGTTTTGGTTTAATCTGCTCAAGAATCTCATGAGTCTTCGCCCCGCCTTGGCGACTCTCATTGAAAAACGGCCGACCAGCGCGCCAGCGCTGCCGCCCGCGCCGGCTACTCCACCTTCCCCCAGCTGATATCGGCAATGAAACAGTCAAGGGTTGGACAACTGGCCTGATTACAGCTCAAGAGTAGCCGAATTGGGCACGCGCTATGGCTATAGGTTATGCCTGTCCCGCGCCTCACACACGTGCGATCGCAACGATTTAGGCAACGGTGCGCAGTCTGTTCTCTTCCGAATCCTGGAGTCGTTTCGAAAGGAACAACTGTTCCGAGGTCAACTCGGTGAGCTCAAGCGCTTTGCGGAAATTTTCGATCGCAGCCTGAAAATGGTTTAGTTGCTTTTCGAATTCGCCCAGCACGGCGTAGAGCAGGTAATACGAGTTCAGCTGGTTCGCATTGTGGATCTCCGCCACGGCATCGATACCCGCTTGCGGTCCATGCACGTTCGCGACCGCAACGGCGCGATTCAGGGCAATGACCGGCGAGTCATCGAGTTCCAACAATCGATCGTACAAGGAGAGAATCTTTCGCCAATCGGTTGATTCGTAATCGGCCGCTGCGCAATGACACGCGGCGATTGCGGCCTGCAGATGATAGGACGTGAGCGCGTTGCCGGCAGCGGACATGCTCAAATGTTGCATGCCGCGCGCGATCATCGGCTGGTTCCAGGTCGAACGGTCCTGCTCGTCGAGCCGCAGAATGTTGCCTTCTGAATCAGTTCGCGCCGGCAAACGCGCCGCGTTGAGCAGCATCAGCGCGACCAACGCGTGCGTGCGCGGCTGGTTTCCCACAGGATGTTCCGCCAGCAAGGAACTCAAGCGAATGGCTTCGTGGCAAAGATCCTCCTTAATCAAGCTATCGCCGCTCGACGCTTTGTAACCTTCGTTGAAAAGGAGGTAGAGTGTTTGCAATACGTTGCCGAGCCGGATGGACAACTCGTCGCCGGCCGGGATTTCAAATGGAATGTGCGACTCGCGAATCCTCTGGTGCGCGCGCGTTAATCGTTTCGCGATTGCCGCTTCGCTGGTGAGGAAGGCGCTTGCAATTTCAGCGACGCCGAAGCCGCAGAGCACTTTGAGCGCAAGCGCCGTCTGCGCTTCGGACGCCAGCAGCGGGTGACAGCAGGCAAACATCAATCGCAAGCGGCCGCTCCTGATTTCGTTATCGAACATCGGCGACTCCCCGACGACGGATTCGGATGGCCACTGTTCCATGAACGCGATGATTTGCGGTTCCTTGTCGTGAAATAATCTTTCGCGGCGAATCAGATCGAGGGCGAGGTTCTTCGCTGTCTGCGTGAGCCAGGCCGCGGGATTCTTTGGAACGCCGGTGTATGGCCACGTTCGCAACGCGCGAACGAGCGACTCCTGAACGACGTCTTCGGCCAGCTGCAAACGAGTGATCCCAAAGATCCCTGTCAGAACCGAGATCAGCTTTCCGGCCTCATGACGAAACAAATGGTCCGCCAGACGAGAAACTTCGCCGGTCGTTGCGGTTCCGGCTTGGTCCGTCGTCGGGCTCACCCGTTCACTCTACGACTGTTTCGCCGTAGGCCTTCTTCAAAGTTGGGATGTCAATCTTGTCCATTTGCAACATCGCGCGCATAACGCGTTTTGCTCGCGTGGCATCTTTGTCTTTGAGCATCTCGTTCAAGACCGTGGGCACGACTTGCCACGACAAACCGAATTTGTCTTTGAGCCAACCACAACGGCTTTCTTCGCCTCCGGCGGATAGTTTCGACCAAAAATAATCGACCTCTTCCTGCGTGTCGCAGTTCACGATAAACGAGACCGACTCATTAAGCTTGAACACCGGTCCGCCGTTGAGAGCGACGAACTCCTGTCCCTCAATCTCGAAGGCAACCGTCATGACCGAGCCTTTTGGCCGGCCAGAGAGATTTGCTGTTTCCTCATCGTAGCGACTGATCTCTCCGAGCCTCGAGTTCTTGAAGATGGAGGTGTAAAGCTTCGCTGCCTCTTCCGCCCTATCGTCGAACCAGAGGAACGGCGTGATTTTTTGCGCGACCCTGTTCATACCCATGGCTTTCGTCAGTCTTGCGACACTGTTTCATAAGCGCGCTTCGCCATGACACGATGTTCAGGCTCGAATTGCTCGGCGAAATCCTCAGGCTCGAAGACCTGACGAATCTCGATTTCCCCCTCTTCGCCCGGCATGGGGTTTGGACAGCGCCTGACCCATTCGATCGCGTCCTGTAACGACTTACATTTCCATAGCCAAAATCCCGCCACTAACTCCTTGGTTTCCGCGAATGGACCATCGGTGACGATTCTTTTCTCTCCCGCGAATTTGACTCGGGCGCCTTTCGAGCTCGGTTGCAACCCTTCCCCGGCGAGCATTACTCCGGCCTTTTTCAATTCGTCGTTGAACTTGCTCATATCAGCGAGAAGCTCCGCGCTCGGCAGCTTGCCCGCCTCGGAATTCTTGCTGGCTTTGACGATTACCATGAATCTCATTTTGATGTCTCCCCTTCGTTCGAATTGGTTTCCGTGAATCAAGCTCTCGAGCCGGCAAGTTCTCGCTTGGAATATTCCTCGGCGCGTTGCTTGACCGAACAAATCTCGGCCACCGGACGGACTTCGACGACCGATCCGAATTCAAGGCCCGGGCATTGCTTTGCGATCTCGATCGCTTCGTTCTCGTCCGCGACCGTTAGATAAAAAAAACCGCCGATCGCTTCCTTCGATTCCGCAAACGGACCATCAGCGACGGAGCGTTGTTTTCCGGAAACAACTTTGCCTTCGTTTTCCAACGGATGACCGCCGGTGCATTTGCCTTCCGCCTTCAACCGCTCGAACCAGGCCATCCAGTCGGAAACGGCCTTCTGAAGTTGCGCGGGAGAAAGCCCACGGTCCCAAACATTGCCGCGAAAAAGCAGCAGGTAATCGGATTTAGGTGTTGTGTTCATGGTAGTTCCTTTCTTTTCAGTTAGTCTTCAATCTCAAATCTTTCACGCGGCGGCCGCAATCCACAGTTGCTCAGAGGCACGGTCTGTCGCGCGTCGAACCAATTCAGGGTGACGCTGGAATATGGGACATTCCGCGAGGATCGGGCGCACTTCAACGCTGATGCCGTAACGCAACGTGGGCATCGACTGCGCGATCTCGACCGCCTCGTTCAGGCTATCGGCTTGGAGCACGAGATAACCGCCCACCGCTTCCTTGGTTTCCGTGAACGGCCCGTCCACCACAAACCGACCATCCGTGCCGGAGATTACCCGGCCCTGGCCGCCGAGCGGCTGCGCCGCCTTTATTTTGCCGCGTTCGTTCAGTCCCTCGAACCACGCCATCACTTTGGTCATGGCCTGTTGGAGCTCGTCCGTGGACAAACCTCCGTCCCAATGCGGTCCGCGGAAGAGTAGCATGTATTCATCTGTCGTTGTTTCGGTATTCATGGTTTTTTTTGGTTGTTAGTTGCAGTTCAATGTTACGACGAACGCGCGCGCCTGTTCAGGACAACCATTTTGCGTTCATGTCATTGTCCTTTCTTCTGCTTTGATCCGCAGCCGTTTCCTGGCCGCGAGCCACTTCGCTAATCCGATCAAGCTAATTAAGAACCAAAACACCTCGATCAAGAATGCTGACACGTTGAACTTGAAAATGAGGGACAACATAATCAGCAACGAACCCGCGGCGTTTAACAGCGAAAAGCTCAGCGCCGAGCTGGGAAGTTTATCGAGCTGCAGGAGCAGATAGGCGATTACGATCAGTAAAACGCCGATGAATCCTGCCAGGTCGAATAAGTTGAGGTTTACGCTCACGCATCCACCATCACCTTGAATCCGCCGT
>WNFW01000986.1_pt1 | contig 18998 bp, 12 predicted proteins | sample 5400131 | NCBI WGS metagenome assembly WNFW01 (sample SAMN13153362, study PRJNA577476) | soil metagenome | isolation source: 20 cm soil or saprolite under grassland replicate 1 | place: USA:California | collected 2016-06-15 | reverse complement strand
GGGCCCGGATGCCGCGACCGGCGTCGTCGTGACCGATACCCTACCGGTCTCGACCAGGCTCGCGTCGGTGATCGCCAGCCAAGGGGCCTGCACGAGGACGACGACAGTCAGGTGCGACCTGGGGACGATGGCCCCCGGCCAGTGCGCCACGGTTGCGATCGCGGTCAGGCCGAGCGGATCCGGGATGCTACGCGCCACGGCGGCCGTCACGGCCAACGAGACAGACCCGCAGCCTGACAACAACCACGAGTCCGTCGGAACACTCGTGCAGCCGGCGCGGGGCAAACGGTGGCGCCGCTGATCCGACGCCGTCTGGTCCTCGGGGCCCTGCTGCTGGTCTGCGGGACGGCGGAGAGCCACGCCCAGTCCTCCGCCGTCTCTGTCCGGTCTTCTCAGCCCTCCCCGGTGACCGGAGCCGTGGTGCTCACCGCCGACGTGCCACCGGACCCGGGGTTGCTCGCCGTCCAGTTCAAGGTGGATGGCTACGTGCTGGACGCGGCGGACACCGTGCGTCCCTACGAGGTGGTCTGGAGCGCCGCCAGCGCGAGCAGCGGCGAGCACACGGTCTCCGCGGAGGCCCACTACCGTTCGGGGGCCGTCACCGAGTCCGCCCCGCTCCGGCTGACGGTTGTAAACCCTCCGACCTTCAACCGGACCTTGTACGTCGATGCCGAGCAGGGCGACGACAGCAAGGACGGGACCAGCCCGGCGACGGCCTGGCGGACACTGGACAAGGTCAACCACGCGGTGCTCGCGGGGGACACGGTGCTCTTGCGGGGGACCTTCAGCTCTCAGCAGATTCGGCCCGCGGTCTCGGGCACCCCCGCGAAGCCGATTACGTTCAGGAGTCACTCCGGCCAGACGGCCGTGCTGAACGGCGGAGGCTCCGGCGTCGCGGTGCGGCTCGAGGGCTGCAGCTACGTCGTGGTCGAGCGGCTCAGGATCGAGAACGTCCCCGGCTATGCCGTCCAGATTTCCGCCGGCGGTCACCATAACGTCGTACGGGACTCGTATTTCACGAAGAACGGCACGGCCGCCGTGTGGGGCCACGCCATCCGGATCACCGAGTCCAGCGACAACCTCGTCGAACGAAACCAGATCGTCGACATCGGCGACGAGCGGGCCAACTCCGGCGACGGCATCTGGATCGCCAACGGATCGAGCCGCAACCTCGTGCTCGGCAACAACCTTCAGGATTCCGGCCACAGCCTGATGCAGATCGGCGGTGATCGCCCCGGCGAGGCGGAAGTGGGCGACAACGTGGTGGCGCGGAACACGATGTCGAACTCCTACGCGACCCCGCTCATCCTCTCCTGGATGGCACGTCGGACGCTCGTCGAACACAACCGGATCTCGGATGGCGCCAGAAACGGGATCAACTATCCTCGACCCGGCATCCAGATCCAGGCGAGCGACAACATCATTCGCTACAACGAAGTCTTCAACAACGCGGCGGCAGGTCTGATGCTCCAGGGCTACACCTACAACGGTGCGATCACCCAGGACTCGGTCGGGAATCGGATTTACAACAACGTGTTCTACGGCAACGGCACCTACGGGCTCTTTGTCTCGGAGAGGCACGGCCGGACCGTGCGCGACAACCTGATTGCCAACAACATCTTCTTCCGGAATCGCGGGGTCGCCGTGGACGGGCGGACCTATACGATCGGGATCGAGCACCAGCATAACCCGACGGCGTGGCCCGTGGGCAGCCTGAACGGCAACCGCATCGAGAACAACATGATCCTGCGGCAGCCGGGAGCGGCGGGCGAGCCGTTGGTGCTGCGGATCCGCACCGCCGGTCAGGGCGGCAACCTCGCCTACACCCTGGCGCAGTTCCAGGAGGCCCACCGCGCGGCGGCCGACAACCTCGAGGCCGATCCACTGTTGACGGACGAATCCAAGCGGGTCTTCACCGTGCGGCCGGACAGTCCGGTCGCGAAAAGGGGGGTACGCATTCCCGGCGTCTCCCGTCACGGTGAGACCCCGGACATCGGCGCCTTCGAGGTGAGCCCCGAGCGGCGGTCCGCCGCCCGGCCCTGAGCCTGACGGACATGAAGCCCATGAGGACCGCCGGCCGCGACGCGAGCGCCCGATGAGGATCATCAACATCGTCGGGGCCCGCCCCAATTTCGTGAAGATCGCCCCACTCATCCGGGCGATGAGCGCGGAGTCGGCCCTGACTCCGATCCTCGTCCACACCGGCCAGCACTACGACGGGCCGATGTCGGAGCGGTTCTTCAAGGACCTGGATATCCGACCCCCCGACTTCAACCTCGGCGTCGGCTCGGGCTCGCACGCGGTCCAGACCGCCGAGGTCATGCGCTGCCTCGAGCCTATCCTGAACGACACGCGGCCCGACCTCGTGCTGGTCGTGGGCGACGTGAACTCCACGCTGGCCGCCGCCCTCACCGCGGTGAAGCTTCACATCCCCGTCGCCCACGTCGAGGCCGGGCTCCGTTCCTTCGACCGGAGTATGCCCGAGGAGATCAACCGGCTCCTGACGGACGCCATCGCGGACCTCCTGTTCGTCACGGAGGAGAGCGGCCGAGCGAACCTCCTCCGGGAGGGCATCGCGGCCGAGAAAGTCCACTTCGTCGGCAACGTCATGATCGACGCCTTGCAGGCCTCCCGGTCGAGCTGGGAACGATCGTCGATCGCGAGCGAGCTCGGGCTCGACGGTCAGCCGTACGTGGTCTTGACCCTCCATCGCCCGTCCAACGTCGACGACCCGCGCACCTTGATGGACTATCTGGGAGCGTTCCAGGAGCTGGCCCGTCATGTCCCGGTCGTCTTCCCGACTCACCCGCGGGTGAAGGCGCAGCTCCTCCGGCAAGGCTATCTGAGTGATTCCGGGACGCCGCTACACGGCAAGGGCGTCGCCTATCTCGATCCGCTGGGCTACCTCGACTTCATTGCCCTGATGAGCCGCGCCCGACTCGTCCTCACCGATTCGGGAGGCGTCCAGGAGGAGACGACGGTCCTGGGCGTGCCCTGCCTGACCCTTCGGGACACCACCGAGCGTCCGGTCACCGTCAGCCATGGGACGAACCGGGTGATCGGGCCGGACCCGACGCGCCTGGTCCGCGAGGTCCTGTGGAGCCTCGACCACCCGCCGGCCCGCAACGGGCTGCCGCCGCTGTGGGATGGGCAGGCCGCGCTCCGCATCGTGAAGATCCTGCGCGAGACCTTCGACGGAGGCTTACCTGCTTAAGGTCGAGCCGAGCCTCAGCCGAAGCGCGGCTGTCTTGGTGGCCGGCCGGACCGTCGGGTTCATCTGTCGGTTCGCCCTGGCCGTGTTCCTGGCGCGACATCTGGCCCAGGTCGAGTTCGGGGTGTACAAGCAGGCCTTCCTGCTGCAGAGCACGTTCATCATGCTGCTGGATCTCGGTCTGCCCGCCAGCCTCTACTATTTTCTCCAGCAGGACGGAGAGGCGAGACGACAGTACGTCTCACAGAGTCTGCCGATGCTGGCGCTGGCGGGAATCGTCGGCGGGGTGGCGGTCGTGGTCGGGGCGCCGTGGTGGGGGGAGGCGTTCTACGAGAATCGCCTGGGAGCCCTCACGCCTCAACTGGCGGTGTTTCTGGGCTCGACGCTCCTCAGCACGGTGCTCGAGGTCATCTTCATTGCGCGCCAGCGCGCCGGCCAGGCGGCGATCGTCTACTGCGTCTCCGATCTCGCGATGGCCGCCCTGGTCCTCGGGACGGTTCTGGCCGACGGCGGTGTCGCCGGAATTCTCGAGGCCGTCACCTTCGTCCAGGGCGCGCGCATCATCGCCCTCGTCCTCTACGCCCGGCGGGCCGGTCTCCTCTCGGTGAGTCGCCCGTCGTGGGAGTCGCTCCAGCGGCAGTGGAACTATGCGATCCCTTTCTGGGCTGGCCACATCGTCGAGCTCTTCGCCGTGGCGGCGCCCCAGTATTACGTCTCCGGTCGGTACGACACCCAGACGTACGCCGTGTTCGCGGTGGGCTCCACGAGCGTGCCGTTCGTCGACGTGCTCTACAACACCATCGTCAGCATCGTCGTCGTCCAGGTGACCCGGCTGGCGCGGGTCGGCGCCCAGGACCAGATCCGGGACACGCTCGGCAACGGTATCCGTCTGATGGCGGTCGCGTGCCTGCCGCTGTTCGTGTTGCTCGAGCTCGTCGCCGGTGACGTGATCGTGCTCCTGTACACGCAGCGCTTCGCAGACGCCGTGCCGGTGTTCCGGGTCTCCCTGCTGGCGCTTCCTCTCCTCGCCACCCAGCTTGAGTACGTGCCTCGCGCATACGGGGACACGCGCTTCCTCTTCCTCATGTGCGCGATCCGGGGCGTGGTGTGTGTTGGGTGCCTGACCGTGCTTCCGCAGACGTTCGGCCTCCCAGGCGCGCCGCTCGCTTTCATCCTGGCGCTGGTGGCCAGTCACCTGGTCCTGCTCGTGCGCGTCAGCCGCCTCACCGGCTTGCGGTACGTGGAGGTATGGCCGCTCGGCATGCTGGGACGCATCCTCGCGGCCTCCCTCGCGTCGGCCATTCCGGTGGTCCTGTTGAAGAGCATGGGGCTCCTGGCCTTCTGGCCGGTCCTCGCCGCCGCCAGCGTCGCCTTCGCGGTCACCTACGGAATGGCGCTCTGGCGGCTCCAGGTGCTCAGCGGCGACGAAAAAGAGGCGGTCCGGGCCCTGGTGCGAAGACTCGCGGTGCTGGGCGGCTTCCTCGCCGGCCGCGAAGCCCTCGGGGGGCGACCGCGATGACGGTCGGCGGAATCGCCACCCAGACGTCGCGGTCGCATCACATCTCCTGGACCTTGCCGGCGCCGGCCCGGGAGAACGTCATCCCGTTCGCGTGCCTGATGTTCTTCACGTTCGTCCTGTTCATGTCGCCGCAATCCTTCTTCCCGGTCCTGGAGCCCCTCCGGCCCGCGCAGATGTCGGCAGGCATCGCCGCGCTCGCGTACGTCCTGGGCTGTCTGGTGCACCGGCGGCCGCTCACGATCGTCACGCCCGAGGTTCAGCTGGTCTCTGGGTTCACGCTCCTGGCTCTGATCTCGATCCCGCTGTCGCGCTCGCCCGGCGGCAGCTTCGAGTACTTTCTCGCTCCCTTTTTGAAGAGCATCATCATCTTCTTCCTGATCGCGAATCTCCTGGCGACGCTCCCGCGCCTCAAGGTGCTGATCGCGTTCCTCGTCCTATCGGGTGTGATCTATTCGACGACGGTTCTTTACAACCTCGCCACGGGCCACACGATGGTGAGCCGTAGCGAGGCTGAGCGCGCCTGGGGCTATCCCTCGCCGCTGGCCCTCAACCCCGACGATCTCGGCCTCATCCTCAACGTGATTTTGTCGCTCACGGTCGGGCTCTACTTCGCGACGCGGAAGCGCGCGGTGAAGGTGCTGCTCCTGGCGGTCATGGGTCTGACGGTGGTGGGAATCGTCGTCACCTTTTCGCGGGCCGCATTCCTCGCGCTGGCGGTGACCCTCTCGATGCTGCTGGTGAGATGGGTCCGGACCCGAGGGCCGCTGGCGCTGCTGTCGGCGTTCGTCCTCGTCATCGCTGGCGTCATCGTGGGCGCCGTCCTGGCTCCGGCCGGCTATGTCGACCGGCTCTATAGCCTCGTCGACTGGAACCGCGACCGGGTCGGCTCGATCCAGCAGCGCTCGCTGATGTTGCAGGTCGCCTCCACATCCATACTGGAGAATCCGCTGATCGGCGCGGGCCTCGGGATGGAGGGCCTCGTCTACGCCGAGCACGGGTTAGGGTCGGACTGGGCGACCCACAGCATCTTCCTCATGGTGGGGTCCGACCTCGGCATTCCGGGATTGCTCGTCTACAGTCTGCTGTTCGTTCAGATGCTGAGAGGGCTTCGACAGACGCGGCGGCGACTCGAAGCGATCCCACAGGCGGGCGAGGTGGTCGCGATCGCACTCGGTCTGGAGCTGGCCGTGTGGAGCTATTTGTTCACCGCCGCCTTCCTGCCCGTTGCGTACGACTACACGGGCTACTACCTGGCCGGCACGGCGGCGGCCGTTCGGGCGCTCGGCGCGCGGCTCATGGCCGCGCGGACGCCGTGAGGTCCGCCGTGGCCCGACAGACGAACGTCCTCTTCTTCGTCCCCGGTTTCGGAACCGGGGGCCCGGAGCGTATGGTCGAGGATCTGGCCGCCCGCCTGGATCCGGGCCGCTTCCGCTCGTTCGCGTGTAGCCTTACGGGCGGGCTGGTTGGAGAAGCGGTGGCGGCGCGCGGGTTCCCCGTGTACACGCTCGCCGACGCGGCCAACAGACAGCGGCCGCGCGCGATCGGGAAGCTCCGCGCCTTCCGCGCCCGTGTGGCCAGGCTCGAGGCTCTGATCGAGCGCCATGCGATCGACGTCCTCCACACGCACGCCTTGGTGCCGCTCCTGCACGCGGCCCTCGCCCGTCGGCGCGCCCGGCGGTGGCGCTGGGTGCACACCGAGCAGGTCCTTCCTGACCTCCCCGGCGCGTACCCGCGGTGGGTCGTGCCGCTGGGGCGCTGGTTCCTGTCGCGTGCCGATGTCGTGGCCGCCGCCTCGGATGCCGTCGGCGCCTACGTGCGTGAGGAGGCCGGCGTGGCCGCCGATCGCGTCAGAGTGATCTACAACTGCGTGGACGTCGAACGCTTTGGCCAACGCCACGACGGCGCGGCGAAGCGGCGCGAGCTCTCCATCCCGGCTGACGCGTGGGTGATCGGGGTCGTCGCGAATCTCCGCCCCCAGAAGAACCATGAGCTGCTGCTCCGGGCGCTCGCGCGCCTACGACCGGCCGCGCCCAACGCCTGTCTCGTCCTGGTCGGGGAAGGGGAGCAACGCGAGCGGCTGGAGGCGTTGGCCGGTGAGCTGGCGATACAGGATCGGGTCCGTTTTCTCGGCCCGCGCCTGGACGTCCCGGAGCTCCTCGCCACCTTCGACGTCTATTGTCTTTCGTCCCATTACGAGGGGCTGCCGTTCTCGATGCTCGAGGCGATGGCGGCGCGAAAGCCCGTCGTCGCGACGCGGGTCCTCGGAATCCGCGAAATCATTCGCGACGCGGAAACGGGAATTCTGGTGGAGCCCGACGATCCCGACGCGCTCTGCGGCGCGCTCCTGCGGTTGCGCCAGGACGTCGCCCTCGCCGAGAAGCTCGCCCGGGCAGGCCGGCATTACGTCGAGACGCATGGGCGGCTCGAACAGATGGTGGATGGGTACGCCGCTCTCTATACCGACGGGCGCGCGTCATGAAGCACGGCGCGCCCCTGGCCGATCCGCGAGGCACCCGATGAAAGAGACGCTGCTCGAGTACCTGGTGTGCCCTTCCTGCCGGGGTCCCCTGCGCTCGGGGCGGCCGCGCGTCTTTGGCGTCGGCGGCGAGATCCGGTCCGGAGTCCTGGATTGCCCGAGCTGCCGGCTCGAGTACCCGATCCGAAACTACATCCCGCGGTTCGTGCCGACGAAGAACGATGCCGACTCGTTCGGGGTGGAGTGGAAACGCCACCCCCTGACGCAAGTGGATAGGGCCAATGGGACCGGCATCACGCGGGAGAGGTTCTATCACACGACCGGGTGGCCGGATCGACTCGACGGGCAGCGCGTCCTCGAAGCCGGCTGTGGGTCGGGCCGATTCACCGAAATCGCTCTGGCGACCGGGTGCGAGCTCGTGTCCTTCGATCTGAGCGAGGCGATCGACGTCTGCCTGGAGAACCACGGCCTCGCTCCGTCGTTGCACTTGCTCCAGGCGGACATCTGTCGGATTCCCCTTCGATCCGGAATATTCGACCGCGTCTTCTGCCTAGGGGTGCTCCAGCACTGCCCGAACGTGTCGGTGGCCTTCCAGGCTCTGCTTCCCCCGCTGCGCGCGGGCGGCTCATTGGCGATCGACGTGTACGAGAAGACGTTCAAAGTGTTCGTCACGCCGCGGTTCTGGCTTCGGCTGGTCACGAGCCGGATGCGCCCAGAATCCCTGTACTCGCTCGTAACGGGGTGGGTGCCGAGACTGCTGCCGGTAAAAACCTGGCTCAAGGAGCGGGTGCCCGGTATCGGCAAATACCTGCACGTCATGATACCCGTGGCGTATCACAAAGGGCTCCACCCCCTGCCAGAGTCGCAGCTCCTGGAGTGGTCGATCCTGGATACGTTCGACATGTTCTCTCCCCGCTACGAGAATCGGGTGGCGAACGCGGAGGTTCGTGAGTGGTTCGGGCGGGCGGGTCTCGTCCGCTATACGGTGGGCCGTACGCCACACGGGATCATCGCCGTCGCGATGAAGCCCGAGCGGCCTCGGGGATAACGACGATGTGCGGGATCGCCGGGATCTACCGCCTCGACGGCGCGCCGGTAGAGCGCGATCTGCTGCGCCGCATGTCCTCCGCCTTGGCCCACCGGGGCCCGGACGGCGAGGGCCTGTACCTGGACGGGTCCGCCGGGCTCGGACATCGCCGCCTCAGCATCATCGACCTCGCCGGCGGGGCCCAGCCCATCGCCAACGAAGACCGCACGGTGTGGGTGATCTGCAACGGCGAGGTCTACAACTTCCGCGAGCTCCGCGCGGACCTCCTGGCCCGCGGCCACCGCTTCGCCACCGGGTCGGACAGTGAGACGATCGTCCACCTCTACGAGGAGCGCGGCGAGGACTGTGTGCGGGACCTCAACGGGATGTTCGCCTTCGCCCTCTGGGATTCGCCTCGCCGGCGCCTGCTGCTGGCCCGCGACCGCCTGGGCAAGAAGCCGCTCTACTACACGCATCGCCCGGGCAGCGCGCTGGCATTCGGCTCCGAGCTGAAGGCGGTGCTCGCCGACCCCGAGGTCTCGCGCGCGATCGACCTCGAGGCCCTGGACCGCTACCTGAGCCTTCTCTACGTGCCGGCGCCGCAAACGATCTTCCGGGATGTGAAGAAGCTCCCGGCCGGGCATCTGCTCGTCGCCGACGCACGCGGCGTCAGGATCCGCGAGTACTGGGACGTTCGTTTCGCGGAAGGGCGCCGACGGCCAACGCGCGAGTATGCCGACGAGCTTCGCGACCTGCTCGGGCGAGCGGTCTCGGACCGCCTGGTGAGCGACGTGCCGCTGGGCGCGTTCCTGTCGGGGGGGCTCGACTCGTCCACGGTGGTGGCCCTCATGGCCGGGCTCAGCGACCGCCCGGTCGTCACGGCCTCCGTCGGTTTCAGGGAGTCGGAGCACGACGAGCGCCCCTCGGCGCGTCTGGTCGCCCGCCAGTTCGGCTGCGACGCGCGCGAGTCGGAGGTCACGGCGGAGATTCAGGACCTGTTGCCGAAGCTCGTCTGGCACTTCGACGAGCCGTTCGCTGATCCGTCCGCCGTGCCCACCTTCTACGTCTCGAAGGTCGCGCGCGAGCACGTGACCGTCGCCCTCTCCGGAGACGGCGGCGACGAGCTGTTCGCCGGCTACGCGCGCCATTTCTGGGACCGCTGGGAGGCGCGGGCGCGCCACGTGGCCCGCCCGGCGGGGGCGGTGCGGGCCATCGCGCGGTGGTGGCCCGCGACGATGCGCGGGAAGAACGCCCTCCTGCACCTGGGTATGACGCCCGGCGATGCCTGCGTCAGGAAGCACTCGGCGGACCTGTTCCGGGACGAGGCGAAGCGGTCGCTGTACTCCGAGGAGATGGCGGGGATCACCGCCCGGTTCGATCCCTTTGCGATCCACCGGGCGTTTTACGCGCGCTGCGACGCCCGCGATCCGTTGAGCCGCTCACTGTACGTCGACCTCAAGACCTACCTGGCTGACGAGATTCTCGTCAAGGTTGACCGCATGAGCATGGCGCACGGCCTCGAGGTCCGCGCGCCATTCCTCGACCATCGGGTCGTCGAGTTCGTGGCGGCGCTGCCCGCCGGCCTCAAGCTCCGGGGCCGCACGACGAAGTTCATCCTGCGCGAGGCCATGCGGCCGATCCTGCCCGGAGCCGTGCTCGCCAAGCCCAAGCACGGCTTCACCGCGCCGATCAGCCGCTGGCTCCGCCACGAGCTCCGAGAGCTGGTGGAGGACCTCCTTTTCGATCCGCGGGCCGAGCATCGAGGATGGTTCAACCCGCGGACCGTCAAGCAGCTCTGGGCCGATCATCACGAGGGCGTGCGGGACGCCGGGTACCAGTTGTGGCTGCTGCTCATCCTCGAGCTGTGGTGCCGAGCCTTCGTCGACGGCCGGCCGGAGGCATCGTCGTGAGGGTCCTGCTCGTGGGGGACTACCCGCCGCCCTACGGAGGCATCGCCGTGCACCTCCAGCACCTCACGCGGACACTGCCGCAAGAGGGCATCGCCTGCCGTGTGCTCAACATCGGCCCGAACCGGCGAGTGCCGAACCCAGAGTACGAGGCGGTCCGAGGGCCCGCCGAGTTCTTGCGGCGCCTCATCCAGTACGGGCGCGCCGGCTACCTGCTCCATCTCTTCACGAACGGTGAGAACAGGAAGAGCTGGATGCTGGCCCTGCTGGTGGGCCTGGCCGGACGGATCATGAGAACGCCGACGGTCGTGACCATCACCTCCGGGGGCGCGCCGGGCTATCTGGGGAGCGCCGGGTCGTGGATCCGCTTCATCGCGCGATGGGCGATCGTGCTGCCGGCGGCCGTGGTCTGCCGCACCGAGGCGATCGCCGACGCCATGCGGCGGTGGCGCCCGGGAGACCTGAGCGTCATTCCCGCGTTTTCACCGACTCGCCTCCGTCCCGCCGAGCGTCCGCCGCAGGACGTGGTCGCCTTCGCCTCCGCCCACGGCCCGCTCCTCGTCTCCGTCGCGATCTTACGGTCGGAGTACGACCTGCCGACGCTGCTCCAGGCGTTCCGCGACCTCCGAAAGCAGCACCCCACTGCCGGGCTGGTGATCGTGGGAGGCGGCCCGGACGAGGCGAGGGTCCGAGAGCTCATCGAGCTGTGGCAGCTCGGGGACGCGGTGCTCCTGACCGGCTGGGTGACGCACGAGACCTGCCTGGCGATCATCCGGGAGTCCGACGTATTCGTCCGGACCACGCTGTACGACGGCGACGCGAGCTCGGTGCGCGAGGCGCTGGCGCTCGGCGTGCCGGTGGTCGCGAGCCGCACCGCTTTCCGGCCCACCGGGCCGATCCTGTTCACTCCCGGCGATCCGGACGGACTGCACGCGGCGCTCGTGGAGGCCCTCGCCGTGGGGGGCGCGCGCCGACGCCCGAGCCTCGACGCGTCCCCGGCGAGCGACGAGCCCCTCGTGGCCCTCTATCGTTCCTTATCGCCCGTGTCCGCGCGCGTGCCGGCAGGTCGGCGCGGCGGGGCGCGGCTCTCGCGGAAGGCGAGCTAGCCATGTGCGGGATCGCCGGTATCGCGCAACTCGGCACCGGGGAGCCGGTCGAGCGGACCCTGCTGGAGCGCATGACCAAACGGCTCGCCCACCGGGGCCCGGACGATGACGGCATCCTGCTCGACGGGGCGGTGGGGTTGGGCCACCGCCGGCTCTCCATCGTGGATCTGTCGCCGACGGGCCGCCAGCCGATGCCGAACGAGGACGAAACCATCTGGGTCGTCTTCAACGGCGAGATCTACAACCACCAGGCGCTGCGCCGCGGGCTCGAGGCCCGCGGTCACCGGTATCGGGGTCGGTCGGACACGGAGACGATCGTCCATCTTTACGAGGAGCGCGGGGAGGCGTGCGTCGACGAGCTGGAGGGCGAATTCGCCTTCGCCCTCTGGGACAACCGCCGGCGACGGACGCTGCTCGTCCGGGATCGGCTCGGCGTGAAGCCGCTCTACTACACCCTGCAAGGAGGCTCGCTGATCTTCGCCTCCGAGATCAAGGCGATCCTCGAGCATCCCGGAATATCCCGCAAGGTCGACCTCGAGGCGCTCTACCACTACCTGACCTTCTTCACCACGCCGGCGCCCTCGACGCTGTTCGACGGGATTCGCAAGCTCCCACCCGGGCACCTGCTCACCTGGGACGGTCGGAACCACCCGGTCCCGCGTCCGTACTGGCGGCTCGCGGAGGCGGCCCTCCGCACCACCCGGACCGAGCCCGACTGGGTCGAGGCCGTCCGCGAGCAGGTGAAGCTCGCCGTGGACTCCCGCATGATGAGCGACGTCCCGGTCGGGGTGTTCCTGTCCGGCGGTATCGACTCCTCCACCGCGTTGGGCCTGATGGCCCGTGGGAGCGCGCGGCCCGTGGAGACGTTCTCGGTGGGTTTCAAGGACAGCCCGGCCTACAACGAGCTCGACTACGCCCGGCTCGCGGCCAAGCGTTTCGGCGGCAACTACCACGAGGTTCTCATCGGAACCGAGGACATGGTGGACTGCCTCCCGAGCCTGATCTACCACCAGGACGAGCCCATCGCCGACCCGGTCTGTGTGCCGCTCTACTACGTCGCTCGCCTCGCGCGCGAGCACGGAGTCAAGGTCGTGCAGGTGGGTGAGGGCGCCGACGAGCTGTTCGCGGGCTATCCCGGGTACCTGACCGCGCTGTCCCTCTACGATCGGGCGTGGCGCCCCTTTGCCATGCTGCCGTCACCCCTGCGGAAGCTCGTCTACCGGGGGCTGGCGCCCGGCTTCCGGGCCCTCGACCGAATCAAAGAGCTGGACCATCTCCACCGCGCAGCGCTGGGGGAGGAGCTGTTCTGGGGGAACTTCATCGCCTTCAGGGAGCTCGAGAAGCGCCCCCTCCTGCGAGGTCCACTGGGCAACGGCGCCCTCACCTCGCACGACGTGGTGCGCGCGCAGCTCGCTGAGCTCGATCGCGCCTGGCCCGACGCCGACATGCTCCAGCGGATGATCTACCTGGACCTCACCTTTCGCCTGCCCGAGCTGCTCCTCATGCGGGTCGACAAGATCACCATGTCGACCTCGGTCGAGGCGCGCGTCCCATTCCTCGATCACCGCCTGGTGGAGCTGACGTTCGGCCTCCCGCGGGGCCTCCGGATCCGGACCGGTCCCAAGCACCTCCTGAAAAAGGCCGTGCGCGATCTCCTGCCCGCCGCGATCATCGATCGACCGAAGCAGGGCTTCGCCGCTCCCATCAAGGAGTGGTTCCGCGGGCCCGCCGCCGACCTCGTGACGACGCGGCTCGAGCGCTCCGGGCTCTGGGACCTCGACTGCTTCAACGTGGCGCACGTCCGCGACCTGCTCCGGCGCCATCGCGAGGGGCACACGGACCTGAGCACGAGGCTCTGGTGCCTCCTGAACGTGGCGCTCTGGTACGACGATTGGATCGGCCACAATCCCGGGAGCCGGCAATGAGCGACGCGTGCCTGGCTCAGGCCACCCACGGTGCGCGCCGGCCTCGCGGACCCCGTTGCAGATGAGCGTGCGCGGCACAACGGTGGCACGCGCGCTCAGGATGCCGATTCCGATCCTGGCCCGGAAGCTGACGCAGCGGGGCCGGGCGCTGACCCATCGGCTCATGGCCGATACCACGTGGCGCACGGATGGCGTCACGCCCGAGCTGCTGCGAGCGCTGCGCGACGGAGGGCACTCCCGCTTCTTCGTGCACCCGGCGGACCGATCGGCGGTGGTCGCGGCGGTGCGGGCGCACGAGCCCGAGTCGGTCGCGGCCACGCTGCGCGCCGCCGACGAGGTGTGCGCCCACCGAGTCCCGCTGCTGGGGCGGGGAGCCGTCGAGCTCGGCGACCCGATCGACTGGCATCGAGACCCCGTCTCCGGCTTGCGCTGGCAGCTTCGCCACCACTCCACGATCGACTACCTGGACCTCGAGCGACCGTCCGACGTCCGGGTGGTCTGGGAGCTCTCGCGCTGCCACCACTGGGTGACCCTCGGCCGGGCCTACTGGCTCACGGGCGACGAGCACTACGCCGCCGAGTTCGCGGCTCAGTGGGAGAGCTGGATGGCGGCCAACCCTCCCGGGTTCGGCGTGAACTGGACGTGCGCGATGGAGGCCGCCATCCGCGCGATCAACTGGCTCTGGGCGTTCTTCCTGTTCGCCGGGGCTCCGGCGTTCGACGAGGGGCGACAGGGGCGCCTCCTGGCCGCCCTCGGCGAGCACGCCCGCTTCATCCTTCGAAATCTCGAAATCGGCCCGCGGCCCGGCAACCACTACCTCACCGACGGGCTCGGGCTCCTGGCGCTAGGGACCGTGCTGCGGGAGGTCCACGACTCCCAGACGTGGCTCGGAGAGGGCAGGCGCATTGTCTGGGGCGAGGCCCTCCGTCAGGTCACGCCCGATGGCGTCGACTACGAGCACGCGATCGGGTATCACGGCTACGTTCTCCACTGCCTGCTCTTCGCGACGAGCCTCGAGCAGCGGAACGGCGTGGAGCCTCCGGCGGCGGCGCTCGAGCGGATCGAGCGGATGCTCGAATTCACGCTCGCCTACACCCGACCGGACGGGACGTTTCCCGCCATCGGCGACGCGGACGACGGGAGCCTCGTCGACCTCGGCCGTCGAGACCCGCGGAGCCATCGCGCCACGCTGGCGGCCGGCGCGACGTTGTTCGGCCGATCCGACCTCAAGGCGGCGGCCGCGGCCTTCGGCGCGGCGAATCTCTGGTGGCTTGGTCCGGCCGCGCTCGGAGCCTATGACGTCATCCCCGAGCGGGCGGAACCCGTCGGCTCCCGCGACTTCACGGACGGCGGCTTCTTCGTCATGCGGGGCCGGGGGCGCCACCTGGTGGTGAGTGGCCCCGGCGGTGGACCGGCGAGCCACCTTCACCACGACCTCCTCTCGTTCGAGTGCTGGGCCGATGGCACCGCCTACGTGCTTGACCCTGGGACGTACGCCTACAGCGGCTCCCGCGAGTGGCGAAACCGGTTCCGGAGCACGGCGTCGCATAACACGGTGATGATCGACGACCTCGAGCAGACGCGTCTCCTCGAGGATCCCAACATCTTTCCCGCCGAGCGCGACCGGTCGGCGCGCTTCACCCTGCACCGGTGGCAGGTGGGCAAGGATCTCGATTGCTTCGACGGTGAGCACACGGGCTACACCCGTCTGCCCGAGCCCGTGATCCACCGCCGCCAGATCTGGTTCGACAAGAGGCAGGGTATCTGGGCCGTTCGTGACTTTCTCCTCGGCGAGGGGACACATAGCGTCCGGGGGTTCCTGCACCTGGCGCCGCTCAGCGTGACGCTCGAATCCAGCGCGCCGTGGGTGGTCCGGCTCGCCGGTGCCGAGTCGGGCCTCGTCATCGTTTGGAGCCCGGAGCCGGCCCTCTCCGTCACGGTCGGCGAGGGGTGGCTCTCGCCGCGCTACGGCGTGGTCCAGGCGGCGCCGGTGGTGACGTACCACACGCGGGGCCGCCTTCCGGTGGTCATCACCTTCGTGCTCGCACCGTTCGCCGCAGGGGGCACGGTCGACACCGACGCCCTGCGGCGGTGGGCCCAGGGTCTCGCATGAGACAGGTGTTCTCGACACGCGGGCAGGTGACGGTGGAGGACGTCCCGTCGCCGATGATCACGCCGGGCGCCGTGCGGGTTCAGACGGCGTGGTCCCTCGTGAGCTCGGGGACCGAGCGCACGAACATCTCCGGCCAGCGGCTCGTGGATCGGATCCGCCGGGAGCCCGAGATCGTCGGCAAGGTGTGGGACGGGCTGCGCCGGACCGGCGTCGCGGAGACCGTGCGGCTGGTCCGCGACAAGATGGAGCGGCCGATCCCCCTGGGCAACTCTCTCGCCGGAGTCGTCGAGGAAGTGGGCGCCGGAGTCACCGAGTTCGCCGTGGGCGACCGGGTGGCCTGCGGCGGCACCGGCCACGCCAATCACGCCGAGTACGTGGTGGTCCCCCGCAATCTCGTCGTCAAGGTCCCGGAGTCCGTGGAGCTCAGGGACGCGGCGTTCGTCACGCTCGGCGCCATCGCCCTCAACAGCGTACGCCGGGCCCGCGCCGAGCTCGGGGAGACGGTCGTCGTGGTGGGGCTCGGCCTCATCGGCCTCCTCACGGTGCAGATCCTGCGAGCCGCCGGGGCTCGCGTGATCGGGGTCGACGTGGTGAAGGACCGGGTCGGGCTCGCCGAGCGCCTGGGCGCCGAGCGCGGAATCATCGCCGGTGAGACGGATCCGGTGAAAGCCGTGCTCGGCCACACAGCCGGCGTCGGCGCGGACGCCGTCCTGCTGACGGCCGGGTCGGAGAGCAGCGAGCCGGTGAACCAGGGCTTCGAGATGGCGCGGGCCCGTGGCCGCGTGGTCATCGTCGGGAGCGTCGGCATGGACCTGCTCCGGGAGACGTTCTACCGGAAGGAGCTCGACCTGGTGATGTCGCGCTCCACGGGACCGGGGCGCTATGACCCCTCCTACGAAGAGCGGGGGATCGACTACCCGCTGCCCTATGTGCGCTGGACCGAGCGTCGGAACATGGAGGCCGTTCTGCAGCTCATCGCCGAGGGGACGCTGCGAGTCGGAGATCTCGTGGCCGGCGAGTTTCCGGCGGACCAGGCGCCGGCCGGCTACGACGCGCTGGCCGCGTCTCCACGCGGCGTCGCCGTGCTCCTCCGGTATGCCCCGGAGCGGCCCGCCCAGGCGTCCCGAGGGTTCGCCCTCAGCCAGCGCGGGAACGCGGGACCGGGCACGACGCGGGTCGCCCTCGTGGGCACCGGGGAGTTCGCTCGACGCACGCTGCTCCCGGCCCTGCAACGGAACCGCGACGTCACGCTGCGCGCGATCGTGGGAGGCAACAGCGGCACCGGCCTCCACGATGCGAAGAAGTTCGGGGCCGAGCGCTACACCACCGACGTCTCCGAGGTCCTGGACGATCCGGCGGTGGACGCGGTCGTCATCGCGACTCGTCACCATCTGCACGCGACGCTCGCCGCGGAGGCGGCGCGGCGAGGGAAGGCGGTCTTCGTCGAAAAGCCTCTGGCCATGACGCTCGACGAGTGCCGTACGGTCGCGGACGCCGTCGCCACGTCCGGCGCGCTGCTCACCGTCGGCTTCAACCGGCGGTTCGCGCCGCTGGCCCGCCGCGCGAAGGACACGGTGGCCGCCGCGTCCGGCCCGGCCCTGGCGATCTACCGCGTCAACGCGCGGGCGTTGCCGCCTCAGCACTGGCTCCGAGATCCCATCGAGGGCGGCGGGTTGGTCCTGGCCGAGGGCTGCCACTTCTTCGATCTCGTCTGCTGGCTGCTCGGCGACGAGCCGGACTCGGTGCACGCGATGGCGCCTCCGCCGTCGGGCGAGGCCGTGGACGAGATCGTCGCCACCATACGCTTCTCGACCGGATCGATCGCGACGATCGTCTACAGCATCTCCGGCCACCCGTCGCTGCCCAAGGAGCGCATCGAGATCCTCAAGGGAGGCCGGTCCGTGGTCCTGGACGACTTCCAGACGCTGCTGGTGGACGGCAAACGATTCCGCGCGAGCGCCGACAAGGGTCATGCCGAGGAGATCGCCGCTTTTCTGCGCGCCGTACGGGGCCAGGCGCCGCTCGAGGTGACGGTCCGCGACGGAGTCCGCGCGACTGCTCTGGCCCTGGCCGTGATGGAGTCCGCGGCGACCGGCAAGGCCGTCACGGTTTCGGGCGCCGGGCGGATCTGAACGCGATGACGGAGATGGCAGCGCCAGTGTCGGGGCTCGGCCACAGCGGCGCCCAGGGGTCGTCGAACGGGGCAAGGTTCGTCTCTGCCCCCGAGCAAGAGCGGCGGCCGCGGGCGCGCGTGCGCGAGGCGTTGCGGATGGCCCGTCCCGCTCACGTCGTCACGCTCCTGCGCGACGTCGCCGGTGTACGCCGTCCCGTTCGAGACTCGGCCGAGCACCTCCGCGAAGCCATGGCCTGGCTGTGCCGCGCCCAGGACGCCGGTCGAGTCGGGGGCGTCGCCGCCGGCTACTCCTTGATCCGGGGTTGGGAACCGCCCTATCCGGAGACCACCGGGTACATCATCCCGACCTTTCTCGACTACGCCCGACTGACCGGCGACCCGGACATCAGGGACCGCGCTGTGCGGATGGGCGAGTGGCTCCTCGGCATTCAGATGGCGGACGGCTCATTCCAGGCCGGTTACTACTACGGAGCTGCCGCCCAGGCTCCGCCGTCGGTCTTCAATACGGGTCAGATCCTCCTCGGGCTGTGCCGGCTGTTTCGCGAGACGCGCGACCGCAGGTGGCTCGCCGCGGCCGCGCGCTCCGGCGAGTGGCTGGTGCGCATGCAGGACGCCGACGGCGCCTGGTATCAGGGGCTCTCCTTTCACGGGCCGACGGCGCCGGTCCGGACGTACTACGTCCGCGTGGCGTGGGCCCTGATGGAACTCGCCGCCATCCTGGAGGCCGGCGATCGTTACCGCGAGGCGGCCGCGCGTCACGTCCGTTGGACGCTGGCCCAGCAGCAGGATAATGGCTGGTTCGACAACAACGCCTTCGTCGTCGGGGCCGACCCGTTCACGCACACCATCGCCTACGTGCTCGAAGGCCTGCTCGGCTACGCCGATCACGCCGATGTCCCCGCCTGCCTGCCGGCGGTGCTGAAGACGGCCACACGTCTCGTGCGCTGCCTCGAGCTCAGGTCGGTGTTCCCGGGCGAGTTCGGGCGCGACTGGCAATCCGCCGCGACGTACCGATGCCTGACCGGCGAGGCGCAGATCTCGGGTGTCTGGCTGCGGCTCCACGCCCTCACGGGGGACGCGCGGTTCCTCAACAGCGCGCTGAAGCTCCTCGACCGGCTGAAAGCGACCCAGAGCCTGACCTCGTCCAATCCCGGGGTCCGGGGCGGCATCAAGGGCTCGCAGCCGATCTGGGGGCGTTACCATCGCCTCTCGTTCGTGAACTGGGGCGCCAAGTTCCTCGCCGACGCCCTGATGGCGGAGATCGAGGCTGTCGACGCTCTCGAACAGCGGGTCGTCGGCGGATGAGAATCGTGGTTCTCACCTCCCTGCCGCGCCCGGTGCTGCTTCCCGACGGCTTCTTGCCCCTCGAGTTGCGGCGGCAGGGAATTCCGGTGACCGCCATCGTCGCCCGGCGAGTCTCGTTCGGGCGCGTGCTACGCGAAGACAGTGGCGCGCGTCCATCGCGCCTGGCCCGGAGCGCGGCGGCCGCGCTCTGGCGGCGGCTCCGCGGGGTCCGCGGCGAAGGCCAGCGGACCGACGCGCCGATCCCGATCCACTACGTCCAGGACCACAACTCGGCG
>WNFW01003347.1_pt1 | contig 18999 bp, 14 predicted proteins | sample 5400131 | NCBI WGS metagenome assembly WNFW01 (sample SAMN13153362, study PRJNA577476) | soil metagenome | isolation source: 20 cm soil or saprolite under grassland replicate 1 | place: USA:California | collected 2016-06-15 | reverse complement strand
CGTCCTTTCGTCAGCTCGGCGAACCGCGAAAAAACCTCGTACTCCGCACGCGCGTCGAGCGCGGCCGTGGGCTCATCCAGAATCAGCACCTGCGCGTCGCGCATGTACGCGCGCGCCAGCGCCACCTTCTGCCACTCGCCGCCCGACAGCTCGACGCCGTTGTCGAACCGTTTGCCCAACATCTGGTCGTAGCCCTGCGGTACGCGCTGCACGACGGAGTCGGCGCGGCTGCGCTGCGCGGCTTCGCGGATACGGGCATCGTCACCCAGTGCTTCGATCTGACTGACGCCGATGTTCTCGCGTAAAACGAAATCGTAGCGGACGAAGTCCTGGAAGATGATGCCGATGTTCTGGCGCAGGCTCTCCAGGTCGTAGTCACGCAGGTCGACGCCATCGAGCAAGACGCGGCCCTCGTCGGGATCGTACAGGCGGGCGAGCAGCTTCACCAATGTCGTCTTCCCCGCCCCATTTTCTCCGACCAACGCGATCCGCTCGTGCGGCTCGAATGCGAACGTCAGGCCGCGCACCGCCCAGCGCTGCGAGCCCGGGTAGCGGAAGCCCACCTTCTCGAAGCGGAATCCCGAGACGAGCGGGCGCGGCACGGTGCGGGCGCCCGGTTTCGACGTTACCGTCGGCTGCACGTCGAAGAAGGTGAACAAATCGCTCAGATAGAGGCTCTGTTCGTAAATCGATGAGAGCGCGATCAGCACGCTCTGGATCAGCCCGCGACTCGAGCGGAACGAGCCGGCCAGGAACGTCAGCGTGCCGATCGTGAAGTCGCCCATCACCGCGCGATAGATGATGACGGCGTACGCGCCGTAGTAGCCCAGCGTCCCGAGCGTCACCAGCAGCGTCGAGACGATGTTCCGGCGAATCGCCAGCTGCTTGTTCTCCTGGTAGAACTTCTCGGACAGATCGGCGTAGCGACCCACCAAAAAATCCGACAGGCCGAACAGCTTTACTTCCTTGGCGGACTCGTCGGAGGCGCCCATGTAGCGCAGATAGTCGAGCAGCCGCCGCTCCGGCGTCCACCTGAAGAGCAGCGAGTAGCCGAGCGAGGCAAAGTGCGCTTCGCCGAGGAACGCGGGCAGCACCGCGACGGTCAACAGGAGCAGCAGCCACGGCAGCTGCACGAGCAGGACGCTGGCCAGCGAGATCAGCGTAATCAGATCCTGCGCGGTTCCGAGCAACAGTGTGAACAGGCCAATACGGCCGACGGTCTGGCGGCGGGCGCGCTCGAGATGATCGTAGATCTCGGCGTCCTCGAATTGGGCGAGATCGAGCGTGGCGGCGTGCTTCATGAGCCGCACGCTCAGCCGGTTGGCGAACAAATCGCCGAGCAGGCTCTCGAGCAGCGACGAAAGCCGCGCCAATCCCTCGCCCACCACGGCGATGCCCAGTTCTAGCGCGACGAGGCCGGCGAGATGCCACCAATTCGGCGTGCCGCCGCCGTGCACGGTGGCGACGCCGGCGATGACACCATCGATGATGAGCTTGCCGATCCAGAGGACCGCGACGGGAATGAGGGACCGGATCGCCCGCAGCACCAGGATGGAGACGGTGTAGCCGCGGTGTGTTTGGAACACAAGGCGCACGAGCGGGGGCACGTGCTGCAGCGCGGCGAGGCGCTCACCCCAGGTGGGCGGCGCATCGGGGCTGGCACCCTGAGCGGCTCGGGCCGCGCGATACAGCCGCCGTTTGCCCATGGGATTAACTTCGCTTCGGGAAGGACGTCAGACCAGACACATGCTATCCATCATAGCCGCGGCGTCTTTGCTCGCCGCGCAGGTTCCCGGCGCGAGCCTGACGCCGCGGGATTCGGCGTTCCACGTCTTGAACCGGCTGGCCTACGGCGCCCGTCCCGGTGAAGCCGACAGCGTCGCGCAGCTCGGCGTGATGAAGTGGATCGACCGTCAGCTCGATGCCGATCACATGTCAGACACGCGCCTCGCGGAGCGCGAGCGCGAATTCAAGATCCTCGACTACGATCGCGCCGATCTGGCCGGACGGTACCGGGACGCGGTTCGTGAGCGCCAGCGGATGCAGCGAGAGGCAGCCGCAAGCGGCGATTCGATGCGCATGCGTGGCGCCGCTCCGATGCGCGAATTCCGCGAGCTCGGCGGCGAGCTGCAGCAGCTCGCGATCGTCCGCGCGGCGTTGTCGGAGCGGCAGCTGCGCGAGGTGATGGTCGACTTCTGGACGAATCACTTCAACGTCTTCGTGGGCAAGGGTGCCGACCGCTTTCTCTTGCCTTCCTATATAGAGGAAACGATCCGGCCGCGGGCGCTCGGCCGGTTCGAGGACCTGCTCATCGCGACGGCCCAGAGCCCGGCCATGTTGTTCTATCTCGACAACGCGCAAAGCGTCGCGCCCGGATCTTCCCCACCGTTCCCCCTCGCCGCGAAGCGGAGAGGGGGTCAGGGGGTGAGGTCGAGGCCCACCGGCATCAACGAAAACTACGCCCGCGAGCTGCTCGAGCTGCACACGCTGGGCGTCGACGGCGGCTACACGCAACAGGACGTCATCGAAGTTGCCCGCATCTTCACGGGCTGGAGCATCGAGCGGCCGGAGCTCGGCGCGGGATTCGTGTTTCATGACTGGGCGCACGACGGCGGAACCAAGCACGTGTTTGGAATGACGTTTCGTGACGATGGCAAGGGTGAAGGGATTCGCCTGCTGAAGTATCTGGCGATGCAGCACGCCACGATGCATCACGTGAGCGCGAAGCTCTGTGCCCGATTTGTGGCGGATGAGCCCCCCGACGGCTGCGTCGACGCGGCCGTGGCGGCGTGGCAGCAGACACGGGGCGACATTCGCGCGGTGCTCCGCGCGATCTTTACGTCGCCCGATTTCTGGGCGCCGCCGGCGGTCCGCTCGAAGGTGAAAACGCCATTCGAGTTCGTCGTGAGCGCGATTCGCGCCGCGGGCGTCGATCCTGATACGAGTCCGAAACTCGCGCAGCTCGTCGCGCGGTTGGGAGAGCCGCTGTACCAGCAACCCGCGCCGACCGGCTACGCCGAGACGGAGGCGCATTGGGTGAACAGCGGCGCGCTGCTCGCGCGCATGAACGCGGCGCTGATGCTCGCGAAGCAGTGCTCGAGCATTCCGGCGAACGATGATCACGCGCAACTCATCGCCGTGATCGATGAGAAACTGCTCGGCGGCACCATGTCCGCGCATACGCGGAGCGTCATTCTCGAGCAGCTCACCGACATCACCGATCCTGAGCAGGCTCGGGTCATGGCCGTCGGCCTGGCCCTGGGCGGACCGGACTTCCAGAGACAATAGCGGCGGTAGAGGGCGGTAGGAGGCGGTACATGTCGATCTCAAGACGGGTTTTTGTGAAAGACGGAGGGCTGGCGTTGGTCAGCCTTGGACTCGATCCGCTTTTTCTCGCACGATCTGTATTTGCTCGATACCGCCCCTTACCGCCCTCTACCGCCTCCGACCGCCCGGTTTTGGTCTGCCTTTTCCAGCGCGGCGCCGTGGATGGCTTGAACATGATCGTCCCGCACGGCGAGCCGGCCTATTACGAGGAGCGCCCGCGCATCGCGATTCCCGCCAATGACGTCGTGGATCTCGATGGGCACTTTGGTTTACACCCCGGCCTGGCGCCGCTGAAGGAGCTGTGGGACAACAAGAGCCTCGCGGCGATTCACGCAATCGGCTCGCCCGACGCGACGCGCAGCCACTTCGACGCGCAGGACTACATGGAGACGGGTACGCCCGGGGTGAAGAGCACCGCCGACGGCTGGGCAAACCGCTATTGCCAGCACGATCGCGAGCATACGGAGACGGCGTTCCGGGCCGTTGGCTTCGGGCCCCAACTGCCGCGCATTCTGGCGGGCAGCGCACCGTCACTCGCGATCGACGATCTCCAGGCATTCGGGCTGCGAGTTCCCCAGGAGGCGGCACGTGATCGCCTGACGCGCGCCTTCGAGGAGTTGTACGACGGCGCGGGTACTGGTCTTCTGGCGTCTTCGTCGCGTGAGGGGTTCGAGGCGGTCCAGATGCTGAAACGCGCCGATCCGACGCAGTACCGTCCCGACAGTGGCGCCGACTATCCGCCCGGCCGCTTAGGAAAGACCCTGCTGCAAATCGCGCAGCTGATCAAAGCCGAAGTGGGACTGGAGATCGCCTTCGCCGACTGCAGCGGCTGGGACACGCACGTGAACCAGGGTTCGAGCGAGGGCCAGCTCGCTGCCCGGCTGCGCGAGCTCGGCCTGGCTCTGGCCGCGTTCGACAAGGATCTCGGCGACCGCATGCGCAACGTCGTCGTGCTGACGATGTCGGAATTCGGCCGGACGATCCACGAGAACGGCAACGGCGGCACCGACCACGGCCACGCGACCGCGATGCTCGCGCTGGGCGGACCCGTGAACGGCGGCCGCGTGCTCGGCCGGTGGCCGGGACTCGGCGTCGAGCAGCGCTTCGAGGGTCGGGACGTCGCGGTGACGACCGACTTCCGCGACCTGTTCGGAGAGATACTGGCGCGCCATCTCGGCGCCACCGATCTCGGCGCGGTATTCCCCGGCTACACGCCGAGTCCGGCGCGATTCCTCGGGGCGATTCGCGGCTAGGCCGCGATGACGCCGTCGGATCCGCCGTCGCGGATCGTCAACCAGTCGGTGCGCACGCGATCCCATTCCTGAATCACGAGTCCCTGGTCTTCGAACAGCGCCCGGATCTGGCTCGGGCCGAACCCCGCGATCTCCTCGAGAATCGGCACCAGCACCGACAGCGCGTCGTCGCTGATCACGGTGCGCTTGGCGATCTGGGCGATTTCGCGCGCCTCGGACGCGGCGATCGTGAAGCCATCCCCGCGGTTCACGTGCAGCATCACCGGAATGTCGGACTGCCCGTCGCCGACGTAGACGACCTGGTCGCGCGGCACCACGTGCCGTGCCCGGATCTCTTCCACCGCCGCGACTTTCCCGTAGCCGGCCGCGACGCGGGTGAGGGGGCCGATCTTGCCGCCGTCCGGCGAGAACTGGAAGCGCGTGCCCACGACATGATCGGCGGGGACGATGCCTTCGAGCGCCGCAAGCACGACCTCCTCGGGCGCCGCCGAGATCACGTAGAAATCGAAGCGGTGCCCGTCGATGCCCTGCGCGAGCATCTGCGCGAGCAGCTCGACGTTCCGCTTGAGGCGGACCCGGCGGCCGACTTCCAGGAGATCGTTGCGTGTGACGCGGGCGTACTCCGGATCGTGCGCGAGCAGATACGCGAGCTCGGCGCCCTGTTGCACGAGATTGAGCTGCGACAATGCCGCCACGCGCTCGCGAAAGCTCGTGATGCCCAGCATCTCGCTCAGCACGATGCCGGAATCGTTGAAGCTCAACGTCTGATCGAAGTCACTTGCCAGCAGGTAATGCCTCTTCATCCACATCTCCCTTCGTTGAATCCCTCACACGAAAACGGCCCGCTCCATCTGGGCGCGGGCCGTCGTCTGAGTTGCGACCATCTGCATCGCGTCAGCTAACGCCCGCCTCCCCGGTTGGGTTCCCGGTGTGGAGCATCTTTGGATTGCAGGCGCAGCACGTCATGGGCACAAGGTACAAACGCGGAGCCCGCGCGGTCAACTCCGTAGCCGTCACGGAGTCTCGGCAGCCGTGATGGACAGCTCCAGCCGCTCTGCCTTCCGCACCGCGACGACGTTCGTCGTGGCACCAATCCGGTCTCCGGTGAGCAGGCGATGCAGATCGTCGATCCCATGCACGGGCTGGCCGTCGAACGCGACGATGATGTCCCCAACCTGGAGGCCCGCGCGCGCCGCCGGACTCCCGCCTTCGACCGTCGTGATCAGGACGCCGCTGGGCTGGATGAGCCTGTGCGCGCGCACCGCGAGCCGCGGCAGCGAAACGTTCTGCCCGCCGACACCGATGCGCGCGCGACGCACGTGCCCGTACGCCATCAGCTGTCCCACGACGAGCTTCACCGTGTTGACGGCGACGGCGAAGCAGATCCCCTGGGCGGGGAGAATCACCGCCGTGTTGACGCCGACGACCTGCCCCCGCGAATCGAGCAGCGGGCCACCCGAGTTGCCGGGATTGAGCGCGGCGTCCGTCTGAATGACGTTGTCGATCAAGCGGCCCGAGACGGAGCGGAACGACCGGCCCAGCGCACTCACGACGCCCGCGGTGACGGTGCTCTGAAATCCCAGGGGATTGCCGATCGCGATGACGACCTGCCCGACCCGCAGCGCCGCCGAGTCGCCCAACGGCGCGGCGGCTTGCGACGACACGTCGACGCGCAGCACGGCGAGGTCGGTGTCGGGATCATCCCCAACCAGCTCGGCGCGCAAACGCCGGCCGTCGGCAAACGCGACGTCCGTCCTCGCCGCACCGTGCGCGACGTGACTGTTGGTGAGAATGAAGCCGTCCGGCGTGAAGACAAACCCCGAGCCGTGGCCCCCCCCCCGATCTTCTCGTGCGGATCTGCCGCGGCGCCGGTGTTGTACTTCTACACTGACGACCGCCGGTGCCAGTCGCTCGACGACTCCACTGACTGCACGAGAATAGGCATCCAACAACTCGTCAGCGGCGGGAGCGCTCGGGACTGCGGCCGTGGGCTGATCGTTGTGCAGATCGCTGGCGGCCAGGATTGGAAATGTGGTCATGCCTCAGGAACGCCGTGCGGTTCCCGAACCGATATATTCGTGCTCCATGCGAGACGCCTTGCAGGCGCTGCTGCGTCAAGCCAGCGACGCCAAGCGCTCCGCCGACTTCTGGGGTGCGGCCGCCGCCATTCTGAGCGAGTGGGCGGGCGGCGCGCGCCTGGCCATCCGCTATCAGGGAATCAACGAGAGCGGGGCAGTCAGCGCGGGAACCGACGACCGCTCGGGGAAGAACCTCGCGGCCGAATGGCGCGACCCCGACGGGCGGCACGTGGAAGCGAATCTGGCGGGCGCACCGCCGTCGCTGCCGGCGTCGGAGCTCGAGGCGGCGATCGAATTCGCCTCGCGCCTGGCGGTGATGGTCGGACGGCGTGCCGCGCTGGAGCGCGAGCGGCGGCTCGGCACCTTTGTGGTCGAGCTGGCGCGCTGGCTGCTCGCGGCGCCCGAGACCCAGCTGTTGCTGCGCTACACACTGCAGAGTCTGATGGAATTGGTCGAAGCGCAGGGCGCGTTCGTCGCCCTGAAGCAACCCGACGGCGAGACCCTGCGTCTGTCGCCCGCCCTCGGCGAAGCGGCGCCGGTCGAGGGGCTGGTCATGGGACTCGCGAACAGCGCCACCGGCCGCGTGGTGCGGACCGGCGAGGCGCTGATCACGCCGGACGTGCGCGCCGAAGCCGATGCCAGCCCGATCGCCACCAAGCTCGCCGAGGGCGTGCGCGCCGCGCTCATCGCGCCGCTGCGCACATCGCAGGGGACGGTAGGCGCTGTGGGACTCCACTATGTGTCGGCCGTCGCCGCCCACATTGCCGGCGGCATCGAGCTCTCCGAAGCGGTCGCCGCGACGCGCGCCGCCGCCGACCGCGCCCGCGCGATGGTGAACGCGAGCCCGTTGCCCATGGCCCTCGTGGACACCGCCGGAACGGTCCGGCAGGTCAACGACGCGGCGCTCCAGGTGTTCGGCGTCAAGACGACCGACGCGGCGGTGGGCCGCCATCTGGAGAAGCTCGGTCTCGCGCCCAGCGGCCTGACCGTGCGGCTCATGCTGCAAGGGCGGCAGCAGGGCGAGCCCTGGCATGGTCGCGTGCTCGTCACGCAGGAAGGCGGCGAACGCCGCATCTGCGATTGCACGGTCACCGACCTGCGCGGCCTCGGGTCGCAGGATCTGCTCGTCGCGCTGTACGATCGCACCGACGAGCTGCGCGCGCAGCGCGAGTTGATCGCGCGCGAAAAGCTCGCTACGGTCGGCGAAATCGCCAGCGGCGTAGCCCACGAGGTCAACAACCCGCTCGCGGCGATCCGCATGGAGGCGGAGATGCTGGGCCGCTCCACGCAGGACAGCGAGGCGAGCACGGCCGCCGCGACGATCGTGCGGGAGGTGGACCGCGCGGCGCGCATCGTCCGCAGCCTGCTCCGGCTCGCGCGCCGCGCCGACATCACCCCGGTTCGCATCCAGCTCAACGAGCTGGTCCGGGACGTAGCGGAAATTCGCCAGCGGGTACTGCGCGCCGACAACATCGAGGTGCGTACGCGCATGGATCAGGGCGCGGAGGCGGTGCTGGGGCTCGGCCAGGAGCTGCAGCAGGTCGTCATCAACCTCGTGACCAACGCCGAGCATGCCGTGCGCGGGCGCCCCCACGCGGTGATCGAGCTGGCTACGGAAGCACGCCAGGACTGGGTGCGTTTGACCGTCGAAGATTCGGGGCCCGGCGTCCCGCCTGAGGTGCGTAGCCGGATCTTCGATCCCTTCTTCACGACCAAGAGTCCCGATGAAGGATCGGGGCTCGGGCTTTCAATCTGTCAGCGGGTCGTGGCGGAGGTGGGCGGCCGCATCTGGCTGGAGGATTCGGAGGCGCTGGGCGGCGCGAAATTTGTCGTGGAGCTGCCCGCCGCCCCGATTCGAGGCGACGCCATCGGCTGAGCGTCAGGCTTCCAGTATCTGCCGGCGGTACAGCGCAATGGCGGCCAGCCCATACACGCCGATCGCAAGCAGCAGCGCGCCGAGCGGCCAGTGCGGACCGAGTTGCCAGATGCCCGCGGCCACATACCCGATGCTCGCCAGGAGACCCAGTCCCAGCACTTCTTTTCGCGCCATCAGGATGCCGAACACATATCCCCAGCTGAAGCCCGCGAGGCCGAGGAAGATGACGGCATTGGGAAAGATTTTCGTGGGATCGATGAGATTGAGCCCGCCGGCAAAGGCGCAGAACAAACCGATGACCGTATGCGTTGCGAGGTGGAGCGCCAGCGGCAGGGGCAGCGTGCCCATTTTATTGAAGGTCATGCAATAATAATACCAACCATGCAGGTGACGCGCACGTATCTCGAGCTGCATACCCGCGGCCAGTTCAAGGACGCGTTTGGACCATTTCCGGCCATCGCGATCGCCCGCGCCTCCAAGCCGCTTCCCGAGCTCTACCGGATGTGCTATCGCACCGTGGGCAAGGCGTTCCACTGGCGGGACCGCTGGGACTGGACCGACAAGGAGATCGCCGCTCACCTTGGCGATCCCGCGATTCAGCTGTTCGTCGCGACGCGCGGGACCGCGAAGAAGAAGGTCAACCTCGCCGGCTGGTACGAGCTGCGGCGGGTCGCCGAGGACGATTCGGTGGAGATCGCCTACTTCGGCATCGTCGCTGCCGAGTTCGGGCACGGGTTTGGGAAGCATCTCCTGTCCAGCGCGGTAGGTGACGCCTGGGCGCTCGAGCCACGGCGCGTGTGGTTGCATACCTGCACCCTGGATCACCCCAATGCGCTGCCGAATTACCTCGCGCGGGGTTTCACGCCTTATCGCACCGAAACGTACGAGGTAGATTCCCGCCCGTGACTTTCAACTGGACGTTCCAGCTCACGCGCAAACGCAAGGTCATCATCGCGGGGATCCTGCTCACCCCGCTCCTCATCTTCGCGCTGTACACCTGGTCCGCCCTCAGCTGGAGCTACTCGGAGGGAGAGCGCGCCGGTTTCGTGCAGAAATTCTCGAAGCGCGGGTGGCTGTGCAAGACGTGGGAGGGCGAGCTCGCGATGGTTTCCATGCCGGGCACCAATCCCGAGAAGTTTTATTTTACGGTGCGTGATGAGGCCGTGGCGGAGCACATCAATCAGTCGCTCGGCAGACGCGTGGCTATCACGTATCAGCAGCACAAGGGCATCCCGACGACCTGCTTCGGCGAGACGGAGTATTTCGTGGTCGCCGTGAAGGTGCTGCAGCAATGAGCGCGAACAGCTTCGGCGCCCGTGCCACGCTGCAGGCCGGGAAGCGCAGTTACGAAATCTTCCGGCTCGATGCGCTCGAGCGGCGCGGTCTTCCCGTCGCGCGCCTCCCCTACTCGCTCAAGATCCTGCTCGAAAACCTGTTGCGGCGCGAGGACGGCCGCGTGGTCCCGGCGGCGGACATCGAGAAGCTGGCGCGCTGGGACCCGCGCAAACTGCCGGACGAGGAAATCGCGTTCATGCCGGCGCGCGTGCTGCTCCAGGACTTCACCGGCGTGCCCGCGGTCGTCGATCTCGCGGCGATGCGCGACGCCATGGTCAACATGGGCGGCGATCCCAAGCGGGTGAACCCGCTGCTCCCCGCCGAGCTCGTGATCGACCATTCGGTGATCGTGGATGAGTTCGGGACCAAGACCGCGTTTCAGGTGAACGCCGACCTCGAGTTTCAGCGCAATCGCGAGCGCTATGCGCTGCTGCGCTGGGCGCAGAAGACATTCACCGGTTTCAAGGTGGTGCCGCCGGATACGGGTATCGTGCACCAGGTGAATCTGGAATACCTCGCCCGGGTTGTCTTCACGAGCGATTCGCAGGCTTACCCGGATACACTCGTTGGAACGGACTCTCACACGACGATGATCAATGGGCTGGGCGTGGTGGGGTGGGGTGTCGGCGGTATTGAAGCCGAAGCCGCGATGCTCGGCCAGCCGGTCTCGATGCTCATCCCACAGGTCATCGGATTTCGCCTCAGCGGCCGTCTGAGCGAAGGGGCCACCGCGACCGATCTCGTGCTCACGGTCACGCAGATGCTGCGCGCCAAGGGCGTCGTCGGAAAGTTCGTCGAGTTCTTCGGGCCCGGCGTCTCGACGCTGCCGCTGGCCGATCGCGCCACCATCGGCAACATGGCGCCTGAATATGGGGCGACGATCGGCATATTCCCGGTCGATCAGGAAACGTTGCGGTACCTCGAATTCACGGGACGCCCGCGCGAGCAGGTCGAGCTGGTCGAAGCGTATATGAAGGAGCAGGGCCTGTTCCACACGCCCGACGCTCCCGAACCCACCTACACCGACATGCTGGAGCTCAACCTGGCAACGGTGGAGCCGAGCATGGCGGGCCCGCGCCGGCCGCAGGATCGCGTGGGATTGCGCGAGGTGCCGCGCAAATTCGCGGAGGCGTTGCCGACGCTGATGAAGCCGGTGCCGGTACCCGTGGTGAACGCCGTTCCGGTGGGCCGATGGGAGGGCGAAGGCGGTCAGGCTGGTCTGAAACCGCCCCCGCCCCCCCGGCCGTCGCACGCCACGCTCCGCATCGACGATGTCGAGCACGTGCTGCGCCACGGCTCCGTCGTCATTGCCGCCATCACGAGCTGCACCAACACGTCGAACCCGTCGGTGATGGTGGCCGCCGGGCTCATGGCGAAGAAGGCCGTCGAGCGGGGCCTGCGCAGCAAACCGTGGGTGAAGACGAGCCTCGCGCCGGGGTCCAAGGTGGTCACGGACTATCTCGATAAGGCCGGGCTCACGAAGCCGCTCGAGACGCTGCGTTTCCACCTGGTCGGCTACGGGTGCACGACGTGCATCGGCAACTCCGGGCCGCTGCCCGAGGCCGTATCCACGGCGATCGCCGAATGCGATCTCGTCGTGTGCGCGGTGCTCTCGGGGAATCGCAACTTCGAAGGGCGCATTCAGCAGGAGGTCCGCGCCAACTATCTCGCCTCGCCGCCGCTCGTCGTGGCGTACGCGCTCGCGGGCCGCATCGATATCGACTTTCACACTGAGCCGCTGGGCATCGGCAGCGACGGACCTGTGTTCTTGCGCGACATCTGGCCCTCGGCGAAGGAAGTCGTCGATGTGATCGGCCGGTCGATCAAGTCGGCGATGTTTCGCAAGAGCTACGCCGAGGTGTTCGATGGGGACCAGCGCTGGCAGAGCCTGCCGGTCCCGGAAGGCGACCGCTTCGCCTGGGAGCCGACATCGACGTACATCCGGCAGGCGCCCTATTTCGACGGCATGCCCCGGGAGCCGAGCCCGGTGCGCGACATCCGCGCCGCGCGCGTGCTGTGTCTCCTCGGGGACAGCATCACGACCGACCACATCTCTCCCGCGGGATCGATTCGCAAAACGAGTCCGGCAGGCCAGCATCTCGTCGCGCACGGCGTACAGCCCATCGACTTCAACTCCTACGGCGCGCGCCGCGGCAACCATGAGGTGATGGTGCGCGGCACCTTCGCCAACGTGCGGCTCAAGAATCTGCTCGCGCCCGGCACGGAGGGGCCGTTCACCGTGCATCTCCCCGACGGTGAGGCGATGACGATCTTCGACGCGTCCCTCAAGTACGCGGCAGAGGGGACGCCCCTGATCGTCCTCGCCGGGAAAGAGTACGGCGCGGGGTCCTCACGCGACTGGGCCGCCAAGGGCCCGCGGCTCCTCGGCGTTCGCGCGGTGATCGCCGAAAGCTTCGAGCGCATTCACCGCTCGAACCTGGTCGGGATGGGGATCCTGCCGCTGCAATTCGCGCCCGCGCAAACTCCGGCGACTCTCGGCCTGACCGGCAAAGAGCGCTACGACATCCTCGGCCTGGGCGAGATGCCAAAGGAGCTGAGCGTCACCGCGACCGCGGATGACGGCAAGGTGACCAGCTTCAAGGTTCTCGTGCGAATCGATACGCCGCAGGAGCTGCAGTACTACAAGCACGGCGGCATCCTGGAGTACGTGCTGCGCCAGCTCGCGCGCTAAGACACCCCGAGCAACGCGTCGAGCTCGGCCGCGGGAATGGCGCCGACCCGCCGGTCCACTTCCTTCCCGCCGCGAAACAGGATCAATGTGGGAATACCGCGCACACCAAAGCGCTGCTGGATCGCGGGATTGCGGTCGGTATCGAGCTTTAGCACGAGCAGCTGTCCCATCCGGCGCCGCGCGACATCGTCCAGTAACGGCGCCATGATCTTGCACGGCGCGCACCAGTCGGCGTAAAAGTCCACCAGCACAGGGACCGTGGTCCCGGAGGTGGCTTGATCGAACGTCGCCTCTGAGACAGCGATCGGACGGTCGAGGAGAATCGGCTTGCCGCAATTCCCACACTTGGGATGCTGCCCGATGCGGGTGAGGTCCACGCGGTTCAGGGTCTCGCAGAACGGGCAGGCGACGGTCGCCGTTCGTGTCTCAGCCATCCGATCCTACAGGTTCGATGGGGAGCGGTCGCCGGCGAAACAGCAGAAGATAGACCGGTGCGCCGAGAGCGACGATGCCGAAGCCCAGCGCGGCCTGCAGCGGATTATGACCGGCGAGCAGCAGAAGCAAAACAGCCACCAGGGCGAGAAACAGCAGCGGCGTGAACGGATAGCCCCAGGTGCGATACGGCGAGTCGGTGGCATGGCGGCGGATGCGAAACAGCCCGGCCACGGTGAGGCCGACAAAGAGTACCGTCACGAAGACGAAGTAGGCGATGATCTGATTGAAGGTGCCCAGTGCCACGAGGATGGAAGCGAGCACCGCCTGGATCGCGATGGCCCGGGCCGGCGTGCCGAAACGCGGATCTACCGCGGCCACCGATTTGAAGAACACGCCGTCGCGCGCCATGGCGTAATAGAGGCGCGGCAACGCCATGAGTAGACCGAGCAGGCTGCCGAGCACCGCGACAATCACAATCCACGCGAACACGCGTCCGCCGGCCGGTCCGAACAACAGCTCGCCGGCCTGTGCCGCGAACGTCTCGCCGGACATCACGCGTTCGAGCGGCACGAGATAGAGAAATACCGCGCTCGTCACGATGTAGATGCCGGTCACGATCGTCACGCCAAGTGCGAGCGCCCGCGGCAGCGTGCGCGCCGGATCTCGCGCCTCGCCCGCGAGCTTGCTGATTTCCCACCAACCGCCGAACGCGAAAAACGCGCCCACGAGCGCCGGAGCCAACGCGCCGGGGAGCGGATCGGAACCGGCGTGCTGCGCGACGAAGGGGATGAAGTGCGACCAGCTGCCCGCGTGCAGCGCGAACGCCAGGACGGCGATGACGGCCAGCGCGCCGAGCTTCAGGGCGGTCAGTCCCTGCATGAGCCCGGAACCGAGCCGCAGGCCCGCGATATTGACCGCCGCGATCGCCAGGACGGACCCGATGGCGATGAGCTTGAGCCACACACCGGAAAAGCCGAGCGCGTAGCCCACATAGCTCGCGAGGCCCGCCGCGAGGGCTGCCGTGATGCCGGGATCCATGACGAGGAGGCACTTCCAGCCGTACAGGAACGCTACCGCTGGACCGTACGCCTCGCGCAGGTAGACGTACCCGCCGCCCGCCTCGGGTGACCGCGCCGCCAGCTCGCCGTAGCACAGCGCGCCGCTGAGCGCCATGACGCCCATTAGCAGCCAGACAAGCAGCAGCCAAAATGGAGAGCCGAGCGAGCGCGCCATGCCGGCGGGGGTGAGAAAGATCCCGATGGCGACGACCTCGCCGACGACGAGCGCGGTAACGGCGACGAGGCCGAGCTGGCGGCGTAGCACGTTTCTAAGATAGCCCGCATCTTTAGACCCGCGGCGCGCCCGCCGTCGCGCGTATCGATGCACACCATTTACCGCGAGGCGATCATGGTCCGCTCCCTGACTCTCCCACTCCCCACGTTGCTACTCGCGCTGACGCTCAGCGCGTGCGGCGCTTCCCGCGCCCCCGTGCCCCTCGTCGGACAGTCGGCCGATATCTCGGCGCTGGCCGGTGAATGGTCGGGCGACTACAGCAGTGCCGAGTCCGGCCGCAGCGGCAGCATCAGCTTCACGCTGCGCGCCGCGGGCGACTCTGCGTTCGGCGATGTCGTCATGGTTCCGGCCGCCTGGGGCCGGCCACTCGTGCCGTGGCGCCAGGAGAACGCGATCGGGAGCAACCAGGCGCCGGCGGCGTCCACGGTGCTCACCATCCGTTTCGTCCGTGTGGAGCACGGCCACGTGAGTGGTACGCTCGATCCGTACGCCGATCCGCAGACGGGGGCGCGGTTGCTTACGAGGTTCAGCGGTGAATTGAATGGGAACACGATTACGGGGACGTATACGACCCAGCTGCCATCCGGCGAGACACAGTCAGGGCGGTGGTCAGTCCAGCGGCGTTAGGCTTTGTGACTCGCGCGCGACGGTAGGTGTTGCGAACTCCGGCGTCGGCACCGCGGTGAGTCCCAGATACTGGCGCGCGCGATTCAAGGCGTCATCGATGTTGCCGTGGATGTTCTCTTCGGTGAGCTCGTCGTACAATCCTGAGCGCTCCAGGGCAACCACAGGTTGGGCGTGCACGTCGGACAGGATCACGAGGGTGCCCTCGCGTTGGCTGCGGTGTGCCAGATCGCGCAGCGCGTGCAAGCCCGTCGAGTCGATCGCCGGCACGTGCCGCAGGCGCACGATCAACACCTTCGGCTTGCCCGCAATGCGCCCCACCCGATCCTTGAACATTTCGGCGGCACCGAAAAAGAACGGTCCGGTGATCTCGTAGACCTGCACGCCTTCCGGAATCACGCGCGTCCGCACGGCGTTGGGATCGTGCTCGAAATCATCCGGCGGGTCCTCGAACTCGTGCGTGAGGACCTTGATATTCGTGACTTCGGCCATGCGGCGCATGAACAGGAACGCCGCGAGCACCATGCCCACCTCGATGGCGACGGTCAGGTCGACCAGCACGGTAAGCAGAAACGTGGTGAGCAGCACCGCCACGTCGCTCTTGGGGGCGCGAAATTCCGACACGAACGTCCGCCATTCGCTCATGTGGAAGGCGACGACGACGAGGATCGCCGCCAGCGTGGCCAAGGGGATGAGGCCGGCCCAGCGACCGAAGAACAGGGTGATGAGCAGCAACGTGATCGCGTGCACCATGCCGGCGATCGGCGTCCGGCCGCCGTTCTTCACGTTCGTCGCGGTACGCGCGATCGCCCCAGTGGCCGGCATCCCGCCGAACAGCGGCGATGCGATGTTGGCCACCCCCTGCGCCACGAGCTCCATGTTGGAGCGGTGGCGGCCGCCGATCATGCCGTCCGCTACCACCGCCGAGAGCAGCGATTCGATCGCCGCGAGCAGCGCAATCGTGAAGGCGGGGCCCGCCAGGGCGCCGATAATCGCCGGCGACAGGTGAGGGATCGCCGGACGCGGCAGCCCCGCATGGATCGCGCCGAATCGCTGTCCGATGGTTTCGACCGGCAGGTGCAGCAGCTGCGCAAGCACGGTCGTCACGATCAGGGCGACGAACGGACCGGGAATTCGCGTGGAGATCTTCGGCCACACCACGATGATCGCAAGCGCCGCGACGGCGATGACCAGCGCCCAGGGATTTACCGAGTCGAACGCACGGGCGTAGGCATCCCATTTCGGCAGGAACGCGGATGGCACGGACTGCATGTCGAGGCCGAGTAGATCGCGGATCTGACTCGAGAAGATGATGAGAGCGATGCCGCTCGTGAATCCGATCGTCACCGGGTACGGGATGAACTTGATCGCCCCACCCAGGCGGAGCAGCCCGAACGCCACGAGAATGAAGCCGGCCATCAGCGTCGCCACGACGAGTCCATCGACGCCGTGCTGTTGGACGATCCCCGACACGATGACAACGAACGCCCCCGTCGGGCCGCCGATCTGCACGCGCGAGCCACCGAGTAGCGAGATGATGAGGCCGGCGACAATGGCGGTGTAGAGCCCGCGCTCCGGGCTGAGCCCGCTGGCAATGGCGAAGGCGATCGCGAGCGGCAGCGCCACGATGCCGACGATGACGCCGGCGATGACGTCACGGGAGAATTGCTCCCGCGTGTAATCCTTCAGCGTGGTGACGAGTTTGGGGACGAGCACGGCGGCGAGAAGATACTAAATTCGGGCATGCATTTCATCACCGCCTTTGCGCTGAGCGTCGCGTGTGTCACGCAGCAGGCGCTGCCATCCGACTCCGCGGTCCAGGCGATCCTGGCGCCGCGCGTGAGCCAAGAGAGCGGCATCGTGGTGGGCCTGCTCGATGCCGGCGGCAAACGCGTCGTCGCCGTCGGGGTGGCGGCGGACCGGGTGTTCGAGATCGGGTCCATCACGAAGGTCTTCACCGCATCGCTGCTGGCCGACATGGTCGCGCGCGGTGAGGTGAAGCTCGACGACCCCGTCGCGAAGTTCCTGCCCAGATCGGTCCACATGCCGGCGCGGAACGGTAGGCAGATCACGCTGCTCGATCTGGCGGCGCAAGTCTCTGGGCTTCCCCGCATGCCGTCCAACCTTGCCCCGCATGATTCGCTGAACCCGTACGCGGACTACAGCGTGCCGCAGATGTACGCGTTTCTCTCGGGTTACCAGCTGCCGCGCGACGTGGGCGCCGAATACGAGTACTCGAACCTCGGCGTGGGCCTGTTGGGGCACGCGCTCGCCCTGAAGGCGAGGATGAGCTACGAGGACCTCGTGACCCGCCGCGTGCTCGCGCCGCTCGGCATGCGCGAGACGGCGATCACGCTGACGCCGGAATTGCGCGCGCGGCTCGCGCCCGGCCATGACGCCGAGGGCCACGTGGTGCCCAATTGGGACCTCCCGACGCTCGCGGGCGCCGGCGCGCTGCGATCGACCGTGGGCGACATGCTCACGTTTCTCGCGGCGAATCTCGATTCGACGGCGACGCCGCTCTCGCGCACGCTGTGGCAAACCCACAGCGAGCGCCACGCCACTGGTGATTCCCATCTCAAGGTTGGCCTGGCGTGGCACATTCTGCAGCGCCCGGTCGGCAACATCGTGTGGCACAACGGTGGGACCGGTGGCTACCGGACGTTCATCGGATTCGACCCGGTGCGCCGTATCGGCGTCGTGGCGCTGTCAAACAAGAATGAGAGCGTGGACGACGTCGGATTTCATCTGCTCGATGAGACGTTCCCGCTGCGGCCGCTGCCGCAGCCGCATACCGACATGGCGGTGGATTCCACGGTGCTGCAACGCTACGTCGGCGAGTACGAGCTGACGCCCACGTTCCACATCGTCATCACGCGCGAAGCCGCGCACCTGTTCCTGCAGGCGACGGCGCAACCGCGCTTCTCCATCTTTGCCGAATCGGACTCGACGTTTTTTCTGAAGGTGGTCGACGCCCAGCTGACGTTCAGGCGGGACGGGCTGGTACTCCATCAGAACGGCCAACAGATCCCGGGGAGGAAGATTCGGTAGAGGGAGGAGAGGCGCCGGTCGGAATCGAACCGACGAATCGAGGTTTTGCAGACCTCTGCCTTACCACTTGGCTACGGCGCCAGGGCGTCAAAAGTCACCAAATCACAGCACTTTCTCAACCCACCTAGAATGGGGCGACTATTGATTAGGCGTACTGTGGGTATTTCTGAGGGCACATAATCCCGGAATCACTTCCTGTCATTTCGATTAGTAGGGACCCTTTGGCGGCAAAGCCCGTGGGAGTCGTTCCATCTCTCCGGCTGCAGTTGCAGCCAGAATATGAGTCCACCGTTGAATGAATGTCTCAACGTCTTCGTCGTCGATCGCGTAGGGACCGTAACTGACTTGAACAATGTCCATAGCATGGCTGTGTGCCCGGTCCGCGAGTTCGATGTCAGGTTGCTCAACTCCAATGGATGCACCACAGATCACGTCCCATTGGGACCGGGGAAAGTCATTAGGACCGTAATGACCGGTGCTGTTATCCAGGTCCAGTTGAAGTGACGCGGTGCCAACGCGGATCTCCAAGGAATCTCTGGTCCACGATGCGCTGGCTCCTACGACATTCTCGGTTATTCGCTTGGCGAGTTGTTCTCCAATAACCCTGAGGGTCTGCCTAGCTTCAGCCGCAAGCGCATCTCTCTTGTCCCTCATGGATTGCGCTCTCCGACGTTCGGCATCGGCCTCCGCGAATTGTGCTTCATGCGCAGCTGCCGCAGCTGTCAACTTTCCGAGCGCGGCATCTGGTGCCCCGGAAACGGGCGTAGGTTGTGTCAGGATTTGCCGAACTCTCGCGAGGCTGGGGCGCGCGTCCGGCTCCTTCCGCATGGCCATCGCAATCAAGGAGTTCATCTTTGCGCTGCAAGAGCTAAGCTGCGGCGGCGTCGCATGCAGATGCTGTTCTTGGATTGCAGATCTTGAAGTACCGACGTACGGCGGTTGACCCGCGAGCAGATTATAGGCGATGCAACCAAGTGCATAGATATCGGTGGCCTGCGTAGTTGCTTCATCCTTCCATTGTTCCGGTGCGGCGAA
>WNFW01003651.1_pt1 | contig 19004 bp, 19 predicted proteins | sample 5400131 | NCBI WGS metagenome assembly WNFW01 (sample SAMN13153362, study PRJNA577476) | soil metagenome | isolation source: 20 cm soil or saprolite under grassland replicate 1 | place: USA:California | collected 2016-06-15 | reverse complement strand
TCGCCGATGGCGCGGGATAATAGCTGCACGCGCGCGGTGCGGGGGAAGCGCTGCGAACGATAGCGCTCGAGTGCGCCTGCGTAATCATCCGGATGGGCCCCCAGCATATGCGACAGGCACACCGCGTCCTCCATCGCCTGGCAGGCGCCTTGCGCGAAATATTGCAGCATCGGGTGCGCGGCATCGCCCAACAGCGCGACGCGGCCGTCGATCCAGCGCTCGGTCGGATCGCGGTCGCACAGCACCCACAGCCGCCAGCTCCTGCCGTGGCGAATGATATCCTTCGCGCGCTCATGCACGTGCGCAAAACCCTGCATGACTTCGTCGTCGGTGACCGGCTTGCCGGCGACCGGCTCCGGCGCGTCGTTGTGACAGGTGACGACGAGGTTAAACACCTTCCAGCCCGACAGCGGATAGTGCACGATATGGCACTTCGGCCCGGCCCACAGCGTCGCCGCATTCCACCTGAAATCCCCGGGCATCTCGTCGGTCGGAATCACCGAACGATAGGTGGTGTGGCCGGAAACAAGCGGCGGCCCATCTGCCGTAACCTGCTTGCGGATATTCGACCACAACCCGTCAGCGCCGATCAGCAGCGATCCGGTCACGCCCTCGCCGGAGGCCAGCCGCGCCGTCACCGACGATCCATCCTGGTCGTAGCCGATGACTTCGCTGCTCACCCGCAGATCGATCCGTTCGTGGTTCTGGCACGCCTTCAGGAACACGCCATGGAGATCGCCGCGGTGCACTACCGCATAAGGATTGCCGAAGCGCGCGCGGAAGGCGTCGCGCAAATCGACATGGGCGATCTCCTCGGCTGTGAGCGCGTCCATCAGCCGGAGCTGATCGATATAGACCGCCATGGCGCGCGCGGCCTCGCCGACACCGAGATAGTCGAAGGCATGAAACGCGTTCGGACCAAGCTGGATGCCGGCGCCGATCTCGCCCAGCGCTGAAGCCTTCTCCAGCAGGATGATGCGGATGCCTTTTTGCGCGAGACCCAACGCGGCGGCGAGGCCGCCGATGCCGCCGCCGGCGATCAGGACCGGTTGCGCGCCTGCCGAGGCCATCAGCCGGCCTTCCCGAGATGTTCTAGCGCGTCTTCGGCACGCAGCGGCACGCGTGATGCTTCATTATTGAGATCGACCAGCCGCGTCATCAGCGCCAGCAATGTCTTGCGATCCGCCGGTTTTAGCGGTTGCAGCATCCGCGCCTGCGCCCGGTCCACCGACGGCATGATCTCGCGCAGCAGCCCTGAGCCTGGCTTGGTCAGCTGCAGCAGCTTGACGCGCTTGTCTTCGCGCGACGGCTTGCGCTCGACAAGCTTCTTTGCTTCCAGCCGCTCGATCACGCTGCCGAGGGTGGAGCGGTCGAAGGCAATCACCGCGGAGAGCCGCGTCGCATCGATACCGGGATGGGTGCGGATCGCGACCAGGGCCGCATATTGCACCGGCGTCAGGTCGTGGGCCCTGCATTCCTCGACGAAAATCGCCACCGCGATCTGCTGCATCCGGCGAAACAGATAGCCGGGCTTGGTGTAGACGGCATCCATCGTCACAGGCTCAGATCTATTCGGCATCGGGCTGTCGATCCGGCGCGGCGTCGGCAAACGCCTTGTTGTTCTTCGCGGCTGTCTCCGCTTTCAGCAGCCGCGGATAGGCCGCGAGATCGACGCCGAAGCGGCGCGCATTGGCGAGTTGCGGCACCAGGCAAAGATCGGCCATGGTCGGCGCCGCTCCGAAACAGAACGGACCCGGCTCGGCCGCGATCAGGGTCTCGCAAGCCGCGAGGCCCTCGCGGTTGGCCCATGCCGCCCACTCCGTCACTTTCCCTTCGGGCAGACCGAGTTCGCGCAGCCGCGCCAGCACCTTCAGGTTCTGCACCGGATGGGTATCGCAGGCGAGCGCCATCGCGAAGGCTCTGACCTTGGCGCGGCGCAACGGGTCCTTTGGCAACAGCGGCGGGTCGGGATAGGTCTCGTCAAGCCATTCGATGATGGCCAGCGACTGGGTGAGGATTGCGCCCGCATCACCCTCGAGGGTCGGAACCAGCCCTTGCGGATTGATCGCAAGATAGGCCGGGTCGCGCTGTTCGCCCTTGCGCAGATGATGCGGCAGGTGGTCGGCGCTCAAGCCCTTCAGGTTCAACGCTATTCTGACCCGATAGGACGCGCTGCTGCGGAAATAGCCGTGCAGCTTCATCGGAACCTCCCTTTGGTCTTGCCGTTTATTTTGGTTGTATCATTGACGCTACCCATATTGTAAGTATGCTGTCAATCTGGCAACAAGAACCAATCTAGCAAAGAGCAACGGGAGGCTGCCATGGAAGCCGTACAGAAGACGCCGGAACGCGATGCGTTCTACAGGAAGATCGACGGCGAAAATCTCTCGGCGCTGTGGAACGTGATGGGCGACCTGATCACGCCGGAGCCGAAAAGCGCCTGCCGGCCTCATCTGTGGAAGTTCGACGCCATCCGCGACTATATGACCGAAGCGGGCAAGCTGATCACCGCCAAGGAAGCCGAGCGGCGGGTGCTGGTGTTGGAAAATCCCGGGCTGCGCGGCCAGTCGAAAATCACCACGTCATTGTTTGCCGGGGTGCAAATGGTGGTGCCGGGCGACGTCGCGCCCGCGCACCGGCACAGCCAGTCGGCGCTGCGCTTCGTGCTGGAGGGCAAGGGCGCCGCGACCGCGGTGGACGGCGAGCGCACGCTGATGGAGCCCGGCGATTTCGTGATCACGCCGTCGATGACCTGGCACGACCACGCCAACGAAACCACCGAGCCGATGTTCTGGCTCGACGGGCTCGATATTCCGATGGTGCAGTTCTTCGATGCCTCCTTCGCGGAAGGATCGAACGAGGATCAGCAGAAGATCACGAGGCCACCCGGCGACAGCTTTGCGCGCTATGGCCACAATCTGCTGCCGGTCGACCACAAGCGGGCTTCCAAAACCTCGCCCATTTTCAACTATCCCTATCACTACACCCGCGAAGCGCTGGAGCAGGCGAAGGCGCGAAACGAATGGGACGCCTGCCACGGGCTGAAACTGAAGTTCTCCAATCCCGAGACCGGCGATTTCGCGATGCCCACTATCGGCACCTTCATCCAACTGCTGCCGAAGGGATACAAAACCGCGCGCTATCGTTCGACCGACGCCACCGTGTTCGCCGCGATCGAAGGCCGCGGCCGCTCGAGGATCGGCGAGCAGACTTTTGAGTGGGGGCCGCGCGACCTGTTCGTGGTGCCGAGCTGGCAGTGGGTCACCCACGAGGCCGACCAGGATTCGGTGCTGTTCAGTTTCTCCGATCGGCCGGTGCAGCAGAAGCTCGACCTGTTTCGCGAAGACCGCGGCAACGCCTGAACCGTTCGGCTCCCTTCCCGTCATGGCCGGGCTCGTCCCGGCCATCCACGTCTTAACTGCTGTGCCAAGTGCAAGAAAGACGTGGATGCCTGGCACAAGGCCGGGCATGACGGATAATCACCACTCATCCCGGATATTCCATGAAACACCAGACCTCATTGACGATATCATTCGCCACGATCGCGCTCCTATCCGGCCTTTCCGCCGCTCATGCCCAAAAGCCCGATCCGGCCGCGGTGGCCGAACATGTCGCCGCCGCCACGGTGGCTGCGAAGTCGGACCTGCTCGGGCCGCTGTCGCTGTGCAAAACCGCGACCCCGACGCCGGGCCCGGGCTTCATGGATAATTACCGCGCCATGGTGAAGGACCCGCCGCTCGAGCCGATGCAGGTGATGGATGAGCTGTATTTCCTGGGCTCGCGCTGGACCACCGCATGGGCGATCAAGACTTCAGCCGGCATCATCATCGTCGACGCGATGGATAATTCCGACGAAGCCGAACACTATATCGAGGGCGGCCTGCGCAAGCTCGGGCTCGATCCGGCCGACATCAAATATGTCGTCATCAGCCATGCCCATGGCGATCACTACGGCGGCGCCGTGTACCTCAAGGAGAAATTCAACCCGCGCGTTGTCATGAGCGAGATCGACTGGAAGGCGCTCGAGGAAACCCAGCGCGATCCGCTGTTCGGCACCAAGCGCAATCCGCTGTTCGGCGATCCGCCGAAGCGCGACATGTCGGTCAATGACGGCGACACTATCGCGCTCGGCGGCACCACGCTGAAGCTTTACGTCATCCCCGGCCACACGCTCGGCACGCTGGCGACCGTGTTCACGGTGCATGACAAAGGCGAAGCGCATCGTGGCGTGGCCTGGGGCGGCACCGCCTATAATTTCGGACCGCTGCCCGACCGGCTGCAGCTCTATTCCGACACCACCAAAAAATACCGCGACGTTCTGAAGCAGGAGAACGCCGACTTCTTCCTGTCGAACCATGTCGGTTTCGATGACTCGGTCAAGAAGATGGCAGCGCTGAAAGACCGCAAGCCCGGCGCGCCCAACCCGTACGTGGTCGGGCCGGATACAGTGCAACGCTTCCTGACCATTTTGGGCGAATGCGCGCTGGCGACCAAAGCCAGCATCGGCGACGACACGCCGGGGAAGTAGGTCCAGTGTTCGTCATGCCCGGGCAAAAGCGCGAAGACGCGCTTCGCGCTCTTGCCCGGCCATGACGGAGAATGGAAATGCCTCAGCGCCAATGCAGCAGGCGCGCTTCCAGCCAGTTGATCAGCTTCCCCACCGCGAGACCGAACAGCGACAGGATGACGACGCCGGCCAATAGCTGATCGGTCTGCATCAGATTGCCGGCCTGCAGCACGAAGGCGCCGATGCCGTATTGGGCGCCGATCATTTCGGCGCTCACCACCAGCAATAGCGCGACCGAGGCGCTGATGCGGAATCCCGCGAGGATCGACGGCAGCGCGCCCGGCCAGATCACCCGACGCACGGTGGCGGCAAACGGCACATTAAAGCTCTGCGCCATCCGGATCAGGTTGCGCTGCACCGCATCGAGGCCGCTATAGACCGAGATCGCGGTGGAGAAGAACACCCCGAGCGCGATGGTGGCGATCTTCGGCTCCTCGCCGATCCCGAGCCACAGGATCAAAAGCGGCAGCAGCGCGATCTTCGGAATCGGAAACAGCGCCGAGATGAAGGTGATGCCGACGCCGCGCGCGAGGCTCGAGAGCCCGATCGCGAAGCCGACAATGACGCCGCTAACCGTTCCGAGAATCCAACCGGTTCCGATTCGCATGATCGACCACGACAGATGCTGCCAAAGCGCGCCGCTGAGCGCGAGCTTGTAGACCGCGGCTGATATCGCCGATGGCGGCGGCAGAAACAGCGGATTGACGAAGCCGGCGCTGCCGGCCAACTGCCAAAGCCCGATCACCAGCGCCAGCGCCAGCCAGCCCGAATAGCGGCCGGCCTTCGGGGCAAACCCCGCGCCGCGAAACGCCACCGGCCGCGCGTTTGTGAAATCGGCCGGCGACGAAGGCGGCGGCATTTCGAAGCGGTCAAGCATGCTGGACCTCGCGCTCGGCGTCGATCGCTTCTTCGCGGATCAGCGACCACAACTCGCTTTGCAGCGCCAGCAATCGGCCGCGGGCATCGATGTCGCCGCGCTCGGCGCGAGTCAGGGGAATGGTGACGACTTCGCGGACGCGCCCCGGCCGACGCGACAGCACGACGATGCGATCGGCGAGCCGAACGGCTTCCTCGAGATTGTGGGTCACATAGACCGCGCCCATCGCGCCGTCGGCGAGCAGGCGGATGAAATCTTCCATCAGCAATTCGCGGGTCTGCGAATCCAGCGCCGACAACGGTTCGTCCATCAAGAGAATCGCCGGCCGCACCGCCAGCGCCCGCGCGATGCCGACGCGTTGGCGCATACCGCCCGACAATTGCTTTGGATAGGCACCGCGAAAATCCGATAGGCCCGTGCGGCGCAAGGCGTCCTCGACGATGGCGCGGCGCTCGCTTGCGGCCAGGCTTGTGTGCTGCAACGGAAATTCGACATTGTCCTCGACCGTGCACCACGGCAGCAGCGCAAAATCCTGGAACACGAAGGTCAGCGGATTAAAACTGCCCGGCGGCGGGGCGCCGCGCCATTCGGCCCTCCCCGCGCTCGGCTGCAGCAGGCCGCCCAGGATCGACAACAGCGTGCTCTTGCCGCAGCCGGATGGACCGGCGATCGCGACCACTTCGCCCGATCTCACCGTGAACGACACATCGTCGAGCACGTCGAGCGTGCCGAAGCGGTGACTGATATGGTCGGCGATCAGATCCATCTGGTGCATTTGTATCCCAAGTTCGCGATCACGCGCTGCGTGGCCCCATGGTTCGAGACGCGCGGCACGCCGCGCTCCTCACCATGAGGGTCAAGCCCATCTCCCCGGAGATAAACCCATCCCCTCATCCTGAGGAGCCGCGCCATCGCGCGGCGTCTCGAAGGATGAAGGCCACGTCACCGGAAAATGCATTAGCATCAATCCGGCTTGACATATTCCCTGGCAATGATCGCATCCGCCGAAAATCCCTTGTCGACAAAACCCTGCTGCTGCAGCCAGTCGATCTGGTTGGCGACATTCTTGACGTCGAGCTTGCCGTCGGGATCGATATAGGCGCAGTTGCCGACCACCTGCTCGACCGGCAGGTTGGTGTATTTCGCGATGATCTCCAGCAGCGGTTTTGTTGTCTCGTTGATGGGCGCCTTGCCGTCTTTCACGGCGGCCAGGATCACATCGTGATATTCGCGATCGGCGCGTGCCAGCGCGCCGAGCAGTTTTGTCACCAGCGGCTTGTTGGTGAGCGTTTTTGGCGAAGCGAACACCGCGCCGAGTTGCCACGGCGTCTCGTCGCCGACCCAGCCCAAAAGCTTCGCCCCACCGGAATCCATCAGCGGCCGCGCGGTCGACACCGGCAACAGCGCGGCATCCACGGTCTCGCCCTTCAGGGCCGCGGCGGCATTCGACAGCGACTGCAGCGGCAGCACCTTTACGTCAGCGAGCTTGAAACCGTATTTGTCGGCGAGCAGCCCCAGCGAATAGTGAAAGCTGGAGCCTGTTTGCGTCACTGCGATGCGCTTTCCCGCGAGATCTTTTGGCGTCTTGAGGCCGCCGGCATAGGCGTTGTTGCTGGCGAAATAGCCGATCAAGGGGTAGCCCGCCTTCTCGCGGCTCATGCCGCCGATCACCTTCAGCGTGCCCTTGCCCGCGAGATTATAGAGCCCCGCGGTGAACGCCGTGATGCCGAAATCGATATCGCCCGAGGTAACCGCGACCGCGATCGGCTGCGCCGCATCGAAGAATTTCAGCTCGATCTCCAGCCCGGCGTCGCGAAAGTAGCCCTTGTCCTGCGCGATGAATACTGGCGCCGACGACGATAGCCTGAGCACGCCGACCTTTGCTTGAGGAGTTCGTCGGCGCTCGCGACGCCGGATGTTGCTATGGTCACTATTGTCAGCAGGCCCACGAATGCGTGCCGCGCATATCCGGGCCGCCGATAGTGCTGTGTCATCAAGTTCCGTCCTTTGATTTACCGTACTGAAGCACTGCCCCGCTATCTCGGCAATGGCGGTGCGCTCCCGCTCCCCTTGTGGGAGAGGGTTGGGGTGAGGGGTCACGGTCTATCGTTAGAGCCCAACCCCTGATCGCATCTCCGATGCGACGTAGCCGAAGCTTTGCTTCGGCGTTCTTTTCAAGAACGGCCGCCGAAGGCGGCCTATGCCTCTCCCACAAGGGGAGAGGCGGCACCGAGCATGCGGAACGACCTCAAATTCATGAGCGAAGTTCTATAGCCCTTCGGGCACGCTTTGGTCGCGCCCGATAAAGGCGCCCTGTTGCTTCAATTGTTGTTGCAGCTTTTCAACGACAATGTCGCGCGGAATCGTATTGCCCGAAAGCGCCAAGGCCGCGGCAGTTCCGGCCGCCTCCCCCATGGCAAAACAGGCCCCGGAGACCCGCGCTGCCGACTGGCCGTCATGCGTCATCGAGGCGCAGCGCCCGGCCACCAGCAGATTGTCGATCCCGACCGGAACCAGCATGCGATAGGGCAATTCGTTAAATCCGCGCGATTGCGGGATCGGCGGAAATTTGAAGATCACATCGCCCGCGACATGGGATTCCATCGGCCAGCCGTTGACGCCGATCGAATCCTCGAACGTGGCGCAGCCGAGCACGTCCTCGCCGCTGAGCATATAGCCGCCGATCACGCGCCGGGTTTCGCGGATGCCGAGTTGCGGCGGCAGGTCGACGATGTAGGATTTTTCAAATCCCGGCACCGTGCGCAGGAATTCAAAGGCCTTGATAGCCTGGCGGCGGCCCTCGATCTCGCCACGCGTGAGATCGTCGGGCTCGAGGCCGTTGAGATTTGCGAACGCTGCGGCCGCACGATCGCGGCCTTGCGCGGAAAATGATGCGTGCCGCTGGCCTCGGCTTGCTCCATCAGCGCCGGGATCGTCCGCCAGGCATCGCCGGCTTTTTCGGGATCGATGCCGTTCAAACGAAACATCATTGATGGATAGAGCATGCTGCCGGCGTTATCGCCGACCTCGAACCGTGCGCCGGTCCAGGCCGCGAGATCGCCGTCGCCGGAACAATCGATAAAGACATCCGCGCGCACCGCCTGGCGGCCGGCCCTGGTCTCGACCATGAGCGCGTTGATGCGCGTCGCGTCATGCATCGCCACGCCGGCGCCGAGCGCATGAAAGAGGATATCGACCTTGTGGGCCGCGAGCAGATCGTCGGCCGCGATCTTGTAGGCCGCGGTGTCGTAAGCCTGCGCCAGGATCTTTCCCAAAATCAGATGTGGCGCGTTGAGCCCGTCGAGACGATCGATTCGATCAAGCAAATCGGACGCGATGCCCTGCACCACCCGATGCATCTCGCCATGAACATTGGCGTGCAGCCCGCAGAAATTGGTCACCCCCGCCGCCGTCCCCATGCCGCCGAGAAAGCCATAGCGCTCGATCAAGAGCGTCCGGCGGCCCGCGCGCGCGGAAGCCACGGCCGCCGCGATACCGGCGGGTCCGCCGCCGAGGACGACGACTTCATATTCGCCGTAGAGCGGAATTTGGCGCGCGGGTTCTTCGATTGACTTAGGCCGCAATTTGGGTTTCCCGGATCGTTGGCGGGCGATCATGCCCCGGGCGGCGGATTTTGGCTATCTGGTGCGGGGCCATCTTTGGCTCGGCCACGCCGGTCATAAGGAGAATATGTACGGAATTGAAGGCCGCCTTCGCGGTCCCGATGTCAAGCTTTTGCGCGCCAATCAATGGACAACCTCGCCCTGCCATTGAATACTGCCCTGGCATGGATCCGAGAGAGGTCCAATCATTCCGGGAGAAACGGCATGCGATCCAGTAAAGCTGCGCTGGCATTGATCACAACATCATTCATTGCCCTGGCGGGCTCCGCTTCCAATGCCGAGATCGCGGTTTCGGCCAATGACGGCAAGATGGTGCTGGAGAATGGAGTGGCGACGGTCCGCAAGGAGCCATTGCCGGACAGCGTTTCGATCATCGACCTTGCAGGCGCCTCGCCCCGCATCGTTGCAGAATTGCCGGCGCCGGCAAGCGTGGTCGGGCCGCCCTCGAGTGTCGCCGTCGCGCCGGATGAAAGTTTCGCGCTGGTCACCGGTGCGATGAAGGTCGATCCCGCCGACCCAACCAAGGCGATCCCTGATGACAAATTGACGGTCATTGACCTGAAATCCTCGCCGCCGAAAATTCTGGCGACGCTGCAGGCCGGCGCCGGCGCCGCGGGCGTTTCGATCAACCGCGCGGCGACGCTGGCGCTGGTGGCCAACCGCAGTGAGGGGACCGTCTCGGTGTTCACGATCAGCGGCAACGCGCTGAGCCCGGCCGGCAAGATTTCGCTCGGCGATGCGAAGTCCGGCCCGAGCCACGCGATGTTTTCCCGCGACGGCTTAACGGCACTGGTCACGCGCGATGGCGACAGCCGCATCTCCGTTCTTTCGGTCGATGGCAACAAGGTCGAATACACCAAGCGCGACCTGTTCTCCGCCGTGCGCCCCTACCAGATCGACAGCACCGGCAATGGCGACGTCGCGATGGTCGGCAATGTCGGCATGAGCGGCGGCGATGCCGATACCATCAGCCTGATCGACATGCGCGCCAAGCCGATCCGGGTCGCGACCACGATCTCGGTCGGCCAAACACCGGAAGCTATCAAGATGTCGCCGGATGGCGCTTACGTGGCGGTCAATGTGGTCAACGGCTCGAACAAGGCAAAAACCTCGCCATTCTTTAATGACTATGGATTGCTGAAGATCTACCGGATCGCCGGCACCGACCTCGCCCCGGTGACTGAAGCCAAAATCGGCCACTGGTGCCAAGGCATCGTGTGGTCGAAAGATTCCAAAACCGTGCTGGTCCAGTGCATGGTGGAGAACGAAATCGCTGCGTTCGCGTTCGACGGCAACACGCTGACGAAAACGACGCCGATCGCAATGAAGGCCGGCCCCGCCGGCATCCGCACCGCCGAGCCGTAGCACGTGATCCGCCAGCGCATGCCCCCGGGGCCTGACCCCGGGGCATGAGCGGTTTGCCGACAGGATCCTTCGCATTTTTCAATTTTGGTCCAGCTTTCTTATCTTTCCATCCTTGAACTGCACATCCATCGTGTATCCCTGGTGAAGCTGAAGCGCCAGGATGCCTTCGCGCGCGGCATTCGGGCTGTCATCGATCAGCTCCGTCATGACGTGACCGTTGATGCTGTAGGTAATATGATTGCCTTGGGCGACCAGCGTGACATCGTTCCAGTCGCCGATATGGATGACCTTGAGCAATTCCTCGCTGTCCGCGATCTTGACCGCAGCGCGCTGGTTTTGCGCGTTCCATGTCGTCTTGTCGCCACGACTGCCGAGCGTTCCCCGCCCTCCCACGACGCCGGCCTCATCATAAAGCGAGCCATCGAAACTGCCGGCCGCATCGATATCGGCCTGATAACCGCCGACGCGCCAGGTCTCCTGATCCAGGATTTTTGAGCGAAACTGGATCCCCGAGTTGCCTTGCGGCGAGAGGAATTTGTATTTCAGACGCAATTCAAAATCCCGCAAACGAAACGGGAAAACCAGGAAGGTCTGCTTGGAGTTTTCCTGGGTTTCGTGGCCACCGATAACGCCGTCTTTTGCATACCAATAGTCCGCGAGCCCTTTCCAAACCTTGAGATCGTCGCCTCCGGTGATCGTTACAAATCCATCGGCGCCGCCTGCCGGCAATTCGCGCAGTTCAAGCTGTGGCGACTCCCGTGCTTTCTTGGCTTCCTGGCCGTGAGCCGGAAGCAACATGATGCACAGCGCCGCCATGGATGGGATCATCCGATTTGTCAGAAGACTCGCCATTTTATCGTCCTGTGGTGCATAAGAGTTGCCCTATCCGACGGATCTGGAAATCCAAACTCTTGATGCGCGGACCCTCATCCGCAGATGCGCCGCCTCGACTGTCCGCGAACATCATGTCCTGCCGGCCAACCAGTTGGCCGCACGCTTCTCGGCGAACGAGGCCAGGCCCTCCGAAGCCTCTGTCGTCTGCCGCTTCGCCGCATGCATCCGGACCAGGCGGGCATAGGCATCGTCTTGCTCGCTCATTCCCCCAAATGAACTTTCCATGGCCAGCGCTTTGGTTTCGGCCAAAGCCTCGGGTCCATTGGCCAGCAATTGCTCCACGACCTTGGCGCCGGCGCTTTCCAGATCGGCCAGCGGCACCACCTCGTGCACGAGACCGATGCGACGGGCGTCCTGTGCGCCGAAACGCTCTCCGGTCAGCGCATAGCGGCGGACCTGGCGGACGCCGATGGCGTCGCATAGTTGCGGGATGATGATGGCGGCCGTCAGCCCCCATCGGACTTCCGTGATCGAGAAAACCGCATTGTCGGCCGCGATCACCACGTCGCAAGCGGAAATGACACCAGTACCGCCGCCGAAGCAACCGCCTTGCACCAGCGCCACAGTCGGGATCGGCAGCCTGTTCAGCCGCTGCACGGCTTCGAAGGTGGCTTGCGACACCGCCTCGTTCTCGGCAGGCGATTGCGGCCGTACGGCATTGATCCATTTCAGGTCAGCGCCGGCCTGAAAGTGCTTGCCATTGCCCTTCAGGATAACGACGCGAAGCCGAGGCTTTCGGCTCAGTTCATCCATGGCCGAGAGCACGCCATGAATGAGGCCGGCATCATAGGCGTTGTTGACTTCCGGCCGGTTCAACGTGACCGTCGCGACCCCGCGTTCATCGAGGTTCCATAGAACTGGTTTGGCGGGCATGGACGCTCCCTTTGCTCGATATCTGCGTTTCTATGTTGGACCAAACACCTGGAATTTCTTGACGTCGGGTTTGCTGCATCGGAGGCGAAGCAAGCATCGAGGGTGCCGACCGCGCTGTCGGCCCGGCATTCGATGCACGCCGGACCTTTGTAAGGGTTGGTGAATTTGCATGTGCCGAGAGCCGCTATCCAGTTGGAAAAGGTGACAGTATGCCCATCGGCGGTGACAAAGAAGCCCGTCCCCCGATGGCGCGGCGATTTGATGTCTCGCGCGGGCTATCGTGCTGCCCGGTTGCGCTGCGATCGAGCTTATGGAAACTAGTCCCTCAAGCCGTCGATCCCCCTGACAGGACAAGCTCCCCATGCGGATATGCATTTTCGGCGCGGGTGCCGTCGGCAGCCATCTCGCGGTGCGGCTCGCGCTGGCCGGACACGACGTAGCTTGCGTGATGCGCGGGCCACATCTGGAAGCCGTGAAGGCCAAGGGCTTGACGCTTCGTGTTGATAACGCCGAATTCTCTGCGAGAATAAAGGCATCCGACGACCCCTCTGCGCTCGGTCCGCAGGACTTTGTCATCAGCACGCTGAAGGCCAACGCCTTGAGCAGTCTGGCAACCGGCCTGCGGCCGCTGCTGCACGACGATACTGCGATCGTGTTTGCCCAGAACGGCATTCCCTGGTGGTACGATCTCGGCCTGCCCGTCGATCATCCGCCGCCGCCCGACCTCGGCTTTCTCGATCCCGGCGGCCGGTTGCGCACCGCTGTTCCGAAACAACGCATCATCGGCGGCGTGATCTTTTCGTCGAACGAAGTGGTCGCGCCCGGAATGGTCGCCAACCTCTCGCCCGACCGGAACAGGCTGTTGATCGGCGAATGTGACGACCGCCAGAGCGAGCGGATGGAGCGGCTGCGCGCCGCGCTCGTTGCGGCTTCGATTGAATCGTCGCCGGTCGCGCGGATCAGGGAGACGATCTGGTCCAAGCTGCTCACCAATATGTCGATGTCGGTGCTGTGCCTGTTGACCGGGCAAACCGCCAGGGCGGTCAGGGACGACCCGGCCTTGCGCGATGTGGTGCCGCGCCTGCTCGACGAGGCCAACAGCATCGCACAACGCTTTATCCCCGAGGTCAAGCGCGTCACCCGCGCCGGCCCCGCGCCCGACCACAAGCCTTCAATTCTGCAGGACTACGAGCTTGCCCGCCCGATGGAAATCGATGCACTGGTCAAAGCGCCGGCCGCGTTCGCGAGAGCCGCGGCGCTGCCGACGCCGATGCTCGATTTGATGGCGGGCCTCGCCATCCGTCAGGCGCGGGACAAGGGGCTGTACCGGGACTAAAGATTCCAGTTGCCACAAACACGATCATCAAGGATCAGGAATTACAGCATGCACGTCAAAGACAAAGTCTGTGTGGTGACGGGCGGAGCGAGCGGGATCGGCGAGGCGGTCGCCCGCGCCTATGCCGAGGCGGGCGCGCGCGGCGTGGTGGTCGCCGATCTCAAGACATCGCGCGATCGGCTCGCCGGCGTCGCAGGCGAGATCGACGGCCTCGCCGTGACGGCGGATGTCGGGCGGGAAGACGATATCAAGGCGATCGTCGCGGCCACCGAGGCCAAATTCGGGCCCGTCGACATCTTCTTTTCCAACGCTGGCCTCTCGCGCAAGGGACACGAGACCGCCTCGGACGCCGACTGGGACGTAAGCTGGCGGGTGCATGTCATGAGCCACGTGTTCGCAGCGCGCGCGCTGGTGCCGGGTATGCTCGCGCGTGGCTCCGGCTATCTGCTCAACACCGCATCCGCGGCGGGGCTCTTGGCTTCCTTGAACTCGATGCCTTATGGGGTGACCAAGAATGCGGCGATAGCGCTGGCCGAGCATCTCGCCATCCAATATGGCGACCGCGGCATCCGGATTTCCGTGCTTTGTCCGCAATCGGTGCAAACCGGCATGACGACGCCGGGTCCGAGTGCCGCGAGGGTCGATGGCGTCATGATTCCCGCCGAGGTGGCGCGCATCGTGATCGAGGCGATGGAAGCCGAACGCTTCCTGATTCTATCCCACCCGCAAGTCCATGAGTATATGCAGCGCAAAGCCTCCAGCCGGGACCGCTGGCTGGCCGGAATGCGGCGGCTGCGCGACAAGACCTACGGTGCCCTGCGCTCAGGCTGATGTCTTTTGCGCGATCGCGCTGACCCAGCCCGCGAACGCATCGAGAATTTCGCGCATCACGTCCGTGTCGTTCCGGCCCGAGCGCGCCGGCACATGGAAGGAATGATCCGCGCCCTCCACCAGATGCAGCGAAGCCGATGGCCCGAGGCTCCTGACGACCGGCTCGAGCAGCTTCAACTCCGCGAGATTGTCCCTTGTGCCCTGCAAAAACAGCAAGGGAACGCGGATATCGGCCAGATGCTCGGCCCGATCGCTCGACGGCTTGCCCGCCGGATGCAGCGGAAAGCCCAGGAACGCCAGTCCATCGACGCCGGGCAGCGGCGCATCGGCCTGCGCCTGCGACGTCATGCGTCCACCGAACGATTTACCGCCCGCAATAAGGCACATGTTGCCGCAATGTCGCCCGGCTTCCGCCACGGCGGCTCGCACAACTGCGTGCGCGATCGTCGGTGAGTCGGGCCGTCTGCTGCCTTTTTCCATATAGGGAAACTGATAGCGCAACGTCGCAACGCCACGTTCGCCGAGGCCAACCGCAAACGCCTGCATAAACCGATGTGTCATCCCCGCACCTGCTCCATGGGCAAAAACGAAGCAGGCGCGCGCCTGCTTCGGGCGGATCAGGAGTGCGGAGACCGAGGTCGCCGTCGAGGTCCCCTTGGCGATGTCGATGGCAAGCTCTTGCGCGCTGACGATGGTCATCTCAACTGGACTGGACTGGCGATCCCGGCATGACTCGAACATGCGACCTATGGTTTAGGAAACCATCGCTCTATCCGGCTGAGCTACGGGACCGGAGACCCACGGGTAGACGAGGGTGCTTGAAAACTCCATACCAGAGCACAGCGGCGATCGCCAGCCTCCGGCTCGCGCCGATACTCGCAGTGGTCGTGCATCCCGGCGCCTTGCAACCGGCGGGGCTGTGTCGCGCCTGTCACAGCCCGGAAACAGCTCGCAACCCGGGCGGGAGAAACGCCCGGTTCCGTGGTGACAAGCCGGCCAATAATGGCGACAATCTGGGCAAATTCTGTCGCCAGAATTCAGTCTCGAACGCGTGTTGGGAATATCGTCCGTGATCGATCTGCGTAAACCCGCCATGCTGACTGCTGCGGTCGTCGGCTGCCTCGCTCTGGCGCCTTTGCAAGTGCACGCGCAGTGGTGGAGCACGCGCACGCCGGTCGATTACGAAGAGTGCGCCGACCTTGCGGAGAAGGCGGCGACCAGGGAAACCAGGACCTCGGAACTCGCCGCGTGCAACGCAAAATTTGCCGGAAGGCGCAAGCCCGACGGCGGCTACACCTATTTCGACTTCATGCAGAACCGGAACTTCGATATCGCGGGCCCGAACCCGACGCCGGAAGAACAGAAGCGCATCGACGAACAATATACCGCCTTTCTCGGCAAGCAGCGGCGGAACTTCATCGCGGCGGCGATGATGGAGAAACAGCAGGAGCCGCCGCCACCACCACCGGAAGCCTCGTTACGAAATGACAAGGCCTCGATACCGCTGCCGGTGGAATCGCCAAACAAGAAGGCGGCACGCGCGAAAGCGAATTGCGTCAAGCACTCCACCTTCTCCTGCGAGTGGCCGGTGCTTTCCGAAAAAATCAATAATTTGAAGAAAGTGCTGTTTGGCGCTTCCCAAGGCAAAGCCAAACGCAGCTGAGGTTCACGCGGTCATTCCGGATGGCACTTTAATTCAGGCCGCGAGCTTGATGATGGCGTCTCATATGGCGCCGGACAATCGGCTGCGGCAGGGGTAGCGCCGGTTGATAGGTCGCCGACGCGGCGCGCTGCTCCTGCAACCTCGCATCATATCCCGGCGACGGCGTAACCGTCGGCGGCGCGGCGCGGGCCGGCGCCGTCAACGCCCCGGCGCCGAGAACCGCGACGGCGACGGCACAGCTTGCGTAAAAGCGCTTCATATCGTGTCTCCGGGCGCTGGCGGGCAGATCGGGTCCCGCTGAAATTCAAGTGCCATCGCTGCCCTTTCAAGGCAATGACAGACTAGAGCCTTTTCGGTTCTGATTGAATCAGAACCGAGGCTCCATCTTTTTGTTTTGACGCGTTTACTTCACGCAAGCCGGTATCCACCCCCGGATCTAGTCCGGGGGCATGCTTCGCTCGAAAACGCTCTATCTAGCTGCCATCTGACGGCCGGATCTGTTCCGGCGTCAGTCCGGGGGAGCCCTTGCCACTGGCCTCGGCATTCCTGACCAGCTCCATGATACGCCGCGAGAGCGGAACCTCCAGCCCGTACCGGTCGGCGATGGCGGTGATGACGCCTTGCAGATAATCGATTTCGGTGCGGCGGCCGCGTTGCAGGTCTTCCCACATCGACGAGCGCGCCTCCGGATCGATCTTCATCGTACCTCCCAGCAGCATTCCGAACACCGCGTCAGGCAGCCGCAGCAAAGGCGGCGTCCAGCTCACCGGGATCGGCGTCGACGATACCGGCCTGATGCCCTCCGCCTTCATGGCCGAAAGACCCTCCGCCATCTGGTCCGCGAACAGCCGGCGCCACGGGCGCTGCGCGAGTTGCCGGCGCAGCGGCAGATCGGCCAGCGCGTTGAGCGCGTTATTGAGGTTGACCACGAGCTTGCCCCATTGCACGCCGATGATGTTGTCGGTGGCGCGCAGTTTCAGTCCCGGCACCGAAAGCCGATCGGCCGTGGCGGCGGCGTCGCGTTCGATGACGATATCGCCTGAGGTCGCGCGATGAAATCGTCCTTCGCCTGGCGCGACCACATTGAACGGCACCATTCCGCCCAGCACGCGACGCCCCGGCAGCCGTTCGCGCAGCACCGGGACGTTGCCGACGCCGTTCTGCAGGCTGACGATGACGGCGTCATCAGGCGTGTGCTTTGCAATGATGTCGGCCATGCCGGCGGTATCCGCGCTCTTGACCGTCACCAGCACCACCGCGGCATCGCTGAAAACCGAGGGATCTCGGGACAGCGTCAGTTCGCTCGATTTGATCTGACGATCAAACCCCTCGAAGCTCGTCAGCCGCAGCCCGTTGGCCTCGATTTCCCCGATCACGCGCGGGCGCGCCAACAAGGCGACGCGCCGACCGGCGGCCGCGCACATGCCGCCGACAAAGCAGCCGATGCTGCCGGCCCCTGCCACGCCGATCGGTCGGTCCAGGTTCATTCCGTCATTCCGTCAATGGCTTCGGGGCTCGATAGCAGAGTTGCCGTGCGCTGCCTATCGTGAGGCGGGTCGCGCCGCGGTAGCGTGGCCCGCGTCTTGTAACCATAATGGCGCGCCGTTATCTTTGGTGCGGGCTGGCAGGCATGCGGCAGGAGATGACAATGGGTTTACTCGACATACTCAACGGCATGCAGCAAGGGCCGCGAGGTCCGAGCAATCCGAACGCGCAATCCAGAGGCGGGATGTCGCCGATGACCATGGCGATCCTGGCACTGCTCGCCTACAAGGCGGTCAAGCATTTCGGCGGTGGTCAGCCCGGCGCAACTCCGGCGCCGGCGCCCTCGCCCGGCAATGCCGCGAATGCCGGCCCGCCCGGCGGCGGCGTGGCTGGCGGAATGGGCGATCTGCTCAAGGGTGGATTGGGCGGCCTGCTCGGAGGCGCCGCCGCGGGAAGCGTAATCAGCGGCGGACTTGGCGATCTGCTCAAGCAGTTCCAGCAGAACGGCCAGGGCGACGCCGCGAACTCCTGGGTCAGCAACGGCCCGAACAAAGAGATTGCGCCCGACGATCTCGCCAAGGCGCTGGGCGGCGACCAGATCAATTCGCTGGCGTCACAAAGCGGGATGTCGCGCGACGAATTGCTCAATGGCCTCAGCCAATACCTCCCCGATGTCATCAACCATCTGACGCCGGACGGACGGCTGCCGACCGAAAGCGAATTATCGAGCCGGCTCTGATTTCGATCGATAGCGCGGCGCGGGTCGCGTCGCCGGGATCCTGGCATTTTCAAGAAAGGGACGACAGCCATGAGCGGTATTCTCTGGGTCATCATCGTCGGCTTTGTCGCGGGAATCATCGCGCGGCTGCTCTCGCCGGGCCCGAACAATCCGAGCGGATTCATCCTGACCACCGTGCTCGGCATCGGCGGCGCGTTTCTTGCGACCTTCATCGGCCAGGCCATCGGCCATTACGGCCCGGATCAGGGCGCCGGCTTCATCACCGCGACCATCGGCGCGCTGGTGGTACTGTTCATCTGGAACCGCCTGGTGGCGAGCCGCGTGATTTCCGATCCGGGCAACAGGTAAGTTAGCCGTCATTCCGGGGCGCGCAGCGAACCCGGAATCTCGAGATTCCCCGATGTGCAATTGCACATCTGGGGTCTGGTGCTAACTGATCTTACTGCGTCATTAACCCTCATGGTGAGGAGGCGCGAATGCGCCGTCTCGCGAAGCGCGGCTCCTCAGGATGAGGGAATAAAGCGGAATCGCAGGGTGGGCTAGCGCATCCTGTGGCGCGCTGCGAGCTGTTTCGCAGAAAGCGCAAGGGCAGATTGCAGCTCGCGGTGCGACAAATCAACACGACGGGCAAATCACCTTCCGGTGCGCGCATTGGAAGTCCAGCCCCCTGCGCAAAAATAAATCGCTTTCGCCGTCGAGGCTGGGCAAGAATTCTAATTATGGGGCTGGGGTGGCTCGGAGTGTCACAACT
>WNFW01001671.1_pt1 | contig 19017 bp, 19 predicted proteins | sample 5400131 | NCBI WGS metagenome assembly WNFW01 (sample SAMN13153362, study PRJNA577476) | soil metagenome | isolation source: 20 cm soil or saprolite under grassland replicate 1 | place: USA:California | collected 2016-06-15 | reverse complement strand
CGGGGCGGCGCCAGGTCGGCGTCTCCCGCTCCGACGTCGATGACGTCCACCCCCTGCTGGATCAGCCGCCGCTTGAGGGCGGGGATCTCGGCCATGGGATAGCTGGGCAAGGCGGACAGCCGCTTGCTGAGCCGCGTCAGAAAAAAACCCTCCTACGAATCAGTACGCGCCGCCGGGGTCGGGGGCTGAAGCCCGGGCGTCACGTTTCGAAATGCCCGATCAGCCGCTCGCTCCGGGTGAGCTGCCGGCACCGGGCGTCGAGCGCGTCGTACTCGGGCTTCGCGGCGGCCTTGAAGGCGTCGAACGCCGCCCGCGACGCCCACCGGTCGATCGTCACGAACCGCCGCGCGATCTCGATGTCGCGGGCCAGCTGCGAATCGAGGTACGCCCCACCACCGCTGCGCCGGAACAGCTGCGCCCAGTCGCCGTCGGGCCCGTAGGCGCGAACGAAGTCCTCCTCCGCGCCCGCCTTCGCCTCGAACATCCACAACACCACGAACACAATCTATCCTTTCGCGCCCATGGCCGCCTCGATCCCGTGCCCCGCGAAGAACTCCTCACACGCGCGCCGCACGTCCGGCCAGGAGCCCACCACCCGCGACGCGGGCGGCAGTCCCTCGAGAATCAGCCGGCCGTAGCGCTTGGTCACGACGCGCCGGTCGAGCAACACCACCGCCCCGACGTCGCTGGTGCGGCGAATCAGCCGCCCAAACCCCTGCTTCAGCTTGAGCGCCGCGTTGGGCACGAGGTAGTGCGTGAAACCGTTGAGCCCCCGGGCCTCGAGCCGCTCGAGCCGCGCCGCGGTGAGCGGCTCGCTCGGCACTTTGAACGGCAGCTTGGCGAGGATCAGCACGCGCAGCGCGCGCCCCGGGACGTCGACGCCTTCCCAGAACGAATCCGTCCCGAGCAGGATCGCGGAGCCCGCTTCGCGGAAGCGCCGCAGCAGCTGGTCGCGCTGGCCGTCCCCCTGCACCAGCAACGGCCAGCGACCGCCGATCGCCCCGCGCACCGCCTCGGCGGCGCGGCGCAGGGCGCCGTGGCTCGTGAACAGCACGAACATGCCGCCGTCCGACGCGTGCGCCAGCTCCACCAGCACGCGCGCGACGGCGGCGTCGTGTCCCGGCTCGTCGTCGCGCGGCTCCGGCAGGTCGGTCGGGATCCCGAACAGACATTGCGCGGGAAAGTCGAACGGCGAGGCGTGGATCTCGCGCGCCCGCACGCGCGACGGCGGGAGATCGAGTCCCACCCGCTGCTCCAGAAAGCCGAAGTCCCCCCCGGCGGCGAGCGTGGCGCTCGTCAGCACCACGGTCTCGACCCGGTCGAACAGGTTCTCCTTGAGAATCGGCGCCAGGTCGAGCGGCACGGCGGCGAGCGACACGTTGGGGGTCTTCCGCCCGCGGCGCTCGAGCCAGCGGACGGCGGCGGGCAGGCCTGCCGGCGGCCGCAGCGCCGCGGTGAGCCCGACGGCGACGGCGTCGAGCCGCCGCACCACGCCGCGCAGCTCGCCGATCAGCTGGGCGCGCCGCTCGGACAGGTCGTCGAGCGACAAGCGGTCGGCGATCGTGTCGACGCCGTCCCGCAGCCGGGAGAAGCCGAGCAACAGGTTGTCGAGCGTCACGTCGAGGCCCTGGGCCCAGACGTCGTCGTGCGCGAAATCATCGGTGAGCCGCAGCACGGGGGTGGGCCCGGGCTCGCCGTCGAGCCGGCGGGCGAGCAGGGCGAACAGCGCGTCGGCGGCGCGGCGCGCCGCGCCGAGTGCGTCGAACAAGCTCTGGTGCACCAGGTCGCGGCTCGCGGCCGAGAGCAGGTCGTCACGGCCGGCGAGCAGCGCCCCGAGGGTCGGCAGCAGCCCGCGGCCGTTTTTCTCGAGCCGCGACAGCAGCCGCTGCACGCCGAGCATGCTCACCTGGGCCCCGAGGTGCATCGCCGCGACATCCTCGAGGTGATGCGCCTCATCCAGCACCAGGCGGCGGTACGGCGGCAGCACCGCCGCCTCCTGCCAGTTGTCGCTCGCCATGCGCACGGCGAGGTCGCTCGCCAGCAGGTGATGGTTCACGACCACGACGTCCGCCTCGGCGGCGCGGCGGCGCGCCTGGAACAGGAAACACTCCTCGAAGTGCGGGCACTTGAGCCGCGTACACAGGTCGGATTCGGCGGCGACGGCGTCCCACACCTCGGCCGCGGGCTCGTCCGGCAGATCCGACAGACTGCCGTCGCTCGTCTGCGCCGCCCAGGCGGCCAGCGCCTCCAGCTCGGCGGCGCGCTCGTCCTCGAACAGCGAGCCGCGGGCATCACGCGCCTGTTCCAGCCGCGCGAGGCAGAGGTAGTTGCGCCAGCCCTTCAGCAGCGCGAACGAGGGCGAGTGCTCGCCCGTGCCGAGCGCGCGGGCGAGGATCGGCAAATCCTTGCCGACGAGCTGCTCCTGCAGGTTGATCGTGTTGGTGGAGACGACGGTGCGCTCGCCGTTCTCGCGCGCCCACACGAGCGCCGGGGCCAGGTACGCGAACGACTTGCCGACGCCCGTGCCCGCCTCGAGCAGCGCGACGCCGCCGTCGTTGTAGGCGTCCGCGATGTAGGCCGCCATGTCCCGCTGGCTCGGGCGATCCTCGAAGCCCCCGAGCGCGCGGGCCACCGGACCCTGGGGGGCGAGCAGGCCCGCGACGTCGAAAGGATCGAGCCGCGTGGTCGCGCGCGGGCGGGGGCACTCGACCACGACGTAGCAGTCGCTCACGGCGTTGTCCACGATCGCGAAGCCCACGCCGCCGTCGTGCAATCGCGCGGCCACGCTCAGGTCGGCGCCAGAAGGCTCGAGCACCCCGCTCGGGTGGTTGTGCAGCAGCAGCTCCCCGCGCTGCGCGATCCCCGGCAGCGCGAGCACTGCGTCCACCGTGCCGCGCGCCACCGGGCGTGCCTCTACGAGGCGGCCGTTGGCGTCCGGGCGCGCCACGAACGACACTTCGCGCCCGTGGGCCGCGGCGATCTCCGCGCGCACCAGCTCGCGGACCGCGGGCGACAGGCGCTCCACGCTCACGTCTTGAGCTCGCGCTTTTTAGCGGCGGGAAACAGCACGTTGTTGAGGATGAGGCGGTACCCCGGCGAGTGAGGGTGCAGCGACAGATCCGTCGGCGGATCGCCGATCTGGTGCTGCTGATCTTCCGGATCGTGCCCGCCAAAGAAGGTCCACGTCCCCTTGCCGTGATCCCCGTGAATGTACTTCACCCACGGAGCGCCTTCTTCGTCGCCCAGCACCGTCACACTCGGCTTCAGGCGGCTGCGCAGGAACGAGGTCGTGAGCCCGTAGAAATCCGGAATCACCTGGCGATGATTCTGCACCAGCATCGTGGGGACCGGGTCGATCTTGGCGCTGAAGTTGAACAGCTTGAACGCGCCCAGCGGCTGGCGGCGCGGCCCGGCGTTCACCTGGTGCCCGTCGATGTCGGAGAAGCTCGCCACCGCCGGGTTCGGCTCGACGTGCGCCCCGGTGAACGCGAGGGCCTGCGACCAGTCGAGCTTCGCGTCCGCCTGCGGATCCATTGGCGTGCCGTCGGCGAAGGCGGCCGCGATGTCCACGTGCTCGGCCGCCAGGGCGAGGTCGATCGTCTCGGTCGCGGTGCACATCGCGAATACGAAGCCGCCGTTCGCGACGTAGTCGCGGATCTTGCGCGCCACGGCTTTCTTCAAGTCCGGTACGGTCGCGAAGCCGAGTCGCTTTGCGGCGTCGCCGTTGAAGCGCACCATCTCGCCCAGCCACGGGGCGCCGCCGTAGATCAGGAAGAACTTCGAATACTGGCCGGTGAAATCCTCGTGGTGCAGATGCAGCCAGTCGTAGTTCGCGAGCTTTCCCGCCATCACCTCGAAGTCCCAGACGGTGTCGAACCGGATGCCGGCGTACTGCAACGCCATGGTCACGGCGTCGTCCCACGGCGGCGCGTTGGGCGGCACGTACACGGCCACCTTGGGCGCCTTCTCGAGCGGCACGGCGTCCATGTTGCTCGCCTCCATCTCCCCGCGGATCCCGGTCACCCGGCCGTCGTCCACCGGCTCGACCTTCACGCCTCCGAGCGCCGCGTCGCGCCGGACCGCCCGCGCCGGACCGCCTCCCCATCGGGCACGAGGAACGCTCCGCCGCGGTAGTTCAGGAGCCACTCCGCCTTGATCCCCGCCTGGATGATGCGGTAGGTGACGCCGTACGCCTTGAGGTGGTCGGACTGCGAGTCGTCCATGGGAATCAGCAGTGACGGACCGCCGGACAGTCGGACCGTCGGACGGAACTGCAATACGCCGGCTCCGACCGACAGTCCGACTGTCCGACCGACCGACGTCAGGAACTCCCGCCGCTTCATGACTTGGGAATCGCTCCTCTCGCGCGCTCCAGCTCCCGGCGCGCCTCGGGCACGACCGCGCTCTCCGGGTATGCCAGGATCAGATGCTCCAGGTGCGCGATCGCCTCCGCCGGCTTCTGTTGGCGGAGCAGCAGCCGCGCCCACTCGAGCTCGGCGGCCGGCGCGGCCGCGCTCTTCCCGGGCATTCCCGCCACTTCCGCGAACAGGGCGAGCGCCGTCCGCTGCTGCAAGGTATCCAACCGGACCGCGATCCGGCCCGCCAGCAGGAGGATTTCGGCCCGGCCTTCCCCGCCCCCGCCCCCGCCTCCGTCCCCCCCCGGTCCCAGACGCGCAGCCGCCAGCCGCAAGCCCGGTACCGCGTGGACCGAGTCCCCACGGGCGATGAGCAGCAACGCGCTCCCCAACTCGGGAAAGCGATCGCCCGGAAGCCCCTGCAGCAGGGCGAGTGCGCCGGAGCGATCGGTGGCGTCGCGCCGATCGCCGGCGTACGGACCCGCGGCCCGGAACAACTGCTGCGCTCCTTTCAGGTCGCCCGAGTACAGCGCCACCCAGCCGCGCAGCGCCAGCGCATCGACGCTCGAGTCCGCCCGGAGCACCGAGTCGGCGAGGTCGAGTTCGCCGCGCTGGATGCGCGCCCGCGCCAGCTTGAGTCGCAACGCCGCGCGGTCGTCACTGGAAAGTCGTGAATCCGCGCCGAGCCGGGTCGCGGCCTCGCGGAGCTGGCCGTCGTCGATCAGGGCTTCGACCAGCGCACTCTGGGCGAGCGCCTGAGCATCGGGCGGCGCCGTGGAGTCGGCCGCCACGTGCGCGAGCTCGCGTCGCGCCGCCACCCGGTCGCCGGCTCCGAGAAACGCCCGCGCGGCCTCCGCCCGGGCGCGCACCGCCAACGGCTCGGGGACCAGATCGGCGTAGCGCGCGAGTGCGAGTGCCCGGACGCGGCGGGCGTCGGGAGTGTTCCCGCCATTCGCCAGGTCGGCGAAGCGGCGCAGTGCGGTCGCCGCGTCGGCGGACGGCTCCGCGACGGTGGGCGCGAACACGCTCCAGGCGCGCTCGGGCTGGCCCCAGCCCAGCAGCAGCTCGGCCGCAAGGCGGTGCACGAGGGGCTTGGGGTCGGCCGCCAGGACCGCGCGCAGGATCCGCTCCCGCTGCTCCGCCGGCGCTTCGGCGAGCGAACTCGCGGCGCTCGGGAGCTGCGCCGGTGTCTCGCCCAGCGCGGCCGCCCATTCGCGCGCCGCCCCTTCCCACTCGCCCACGCGCTCCAGCAGTTCGCCCAGCTCGATGCCGAACACCCCGGGCCGTCCCAGCGCGCGTCGCCCGAACAGGAACACCTGACGCGCCTCCTCGAAGCGGTGCGCGTCCTCCAGCGCGATCGCCCACTCGCGGTACGGCGCCTCGTCCCGAGGCTGCTCGGCCGTCCAGCGCTGCGCCAGGGCACGGGCGCTGTCCGGCTCGTTCAACGCGACGTAGGTGCGGAGCAGCAGGGCCCGCAGCGCGGCGTTCCGGGGGCTCGCTGCCACGGCGCGCTGGGCCGCCGGGAGCAGCTCGGGTAGCCGGCTGAGCGACGGCAGCACGCGCTCCAGGCCGAGCAGCGCCGCGAGGTTCGTGGGCTCCGCGCGCAGCGTGGTGAAATAGACGATCGCCGCCCGCTGGTACTGACCGGCACGCTCCAGATCGAAGCCCTGGCCGATGGCCTGGCCGCGGGCGCTGTGCGCCGGAACCAGCAACAGCCCGAGGACCGCGAGCTCAGCGCGGCTCGGGCGCATTCAATCTCCGGAAATACTCGAGCACGAGCCGTCGCTGCTCCGGCGTGAGCCCGGACAGCTCGTCCCACGTGGGATAGCGCAGCCGCGGACCCGCGCCGGTCGCGCCGGGTCTGAGCAGCGCCGGGAGGTGCACGCTGTCGTCGGTGGCGGGGCGACTGGTGCGCTCTTTGTTTTCGTCGGGCTCGGTCCCTGAGAGGGTCCGGCCGGCGTCGAGCAACCGGCGGTACAGCCGCTCCTGACGCTGGATCGTCTGTTGGTCGAGACGGCCCGCGTCCAGCTGGCGCGCCAGCTCGCGCGCCTCTTGCGCCAGCGCGCCCGCGGCGGCGCTTCCGCCCTCGGCCTGCAGCCGCTCGAGCTGCTGCGCGAGGGCCCGCTGGCGCGCCGCGACCGCGCGCAGCTGCTCCAGCATCGCCTGACCGCTCGGGCCCATCATGGGCAGCAGCCCGCGCGCCTGGCCGTTCAGCCCCTGCTGGTCGCGCGCCATGCGGGCGAGCTGCTCGACCGCTTCCGCGAACCCGCTCCCCGACTGCGCGCCCGCGACCTGGCTGCGGCTCCGCGCGAGGGCGAGCGCCGTGGCGTTGAGCGCGTCCACGGCTTGTTCCGCCAGCGCCCCGGCCTCTCCGGTGTTCGGCTCTCCCTGCTCCAGCTGCTCGCGCGCCGCCGCCATCTGGCGTTGCGCAAAGCCGAGCGCGCCCTCGAGCTGCGGCGAGACGAGCGCGTGCTTCCCCGCCGCCTCGCGGATTTGCCGCTCCACCGCCGTCGTCCCCTCCTCGATCGACGCCTGGCGCGACCGCGTCGCGGGACCGCCCTCTCCGCGGCGCAGCGCTTCGGCCACCTGTTGCTCGCGGTCGGCGAGCGCCGCCGTCTCCGACAGCGCGCGGTCGAGCGCGCCGAGCGTCTCCTGGCGCCACGCGCCGGCGAGCGAGTCGCGCCGCGCCCGCAGCGCCTCGGGGAGCCCCGCCAGCTGCTGCTCCGCGGCCTCCCCGGACCGCTCGGCGCCGGGCTGGTCGGCCTGCCCGGCGGACTCGGCGGCCCGCTGCATCGCGGCCTGCGCCTGCCGCGCGGCCTGTTGCGGCGCCGCGAGCGACGCCTCCCTCCCGGACGGCGACCCGAGGTCCTTCCCCACCTGCTCGATGCCGTGCGCCAGCGAGTCCGCCCGCTCTTCGAGCGCGCGCTCCCGCGCCGCCGCCGCGCTGTCCGGGCGCCGCGCGTCCGACGCGTTCCATTCGGCCTGGCGCCGCTTCAGGTCTTCCGCGTCGGCCGCGAGCGAAGCCAGCGCACCCTCCGTTGCGGCGCGCTGGAACAGCTCGCGGCTCCGCTCCAGCTCGGCCTTGAGCTGCTGTTGCGCTTCGGCAAGCCGCTGCAGCGCCTGTCGCGTGGCGTCGGGGTCGAGCTTGGCGAGTGCCTCCTGCAACTCGCGGAGCCGCTGCTCGAGCTCGGGCGTGACCGCACGCTGCAACAGCTGCTGCACCTCGCGCAGCCGCTCCTGGAACGCGGAGTCGTTGATCCCCGCCGCCTGCGCGGCGCGCGCGATCTCCTCCACCGCCTTGGACAGCTCCTGCACGCGCTGCTCGAGCGCCTCCTGCTCGCGCGCCACCGCCTGCGCCCGCTCGGTCGCCTGGAACGGCAACGTGCCGGCCTGGGACGAGGGTGGCGGCCGGCGGCCTCCTGTCGTCTCGTCGCGCGAGCGCTGTTGCGCCAGATCGCCGGTACGCTCGCCCAAGTCGCGCTGCGAGCCCGCGATCGAATCCGCGGCCTCGACCAGGCCGCGCGTCGCGGCGCGCATCGCCGCCCGCAGCTCCTCGAGGCTCGGCAGCCGCAGGGCGATCTCCGCGCTCCGACCCGGATGCGGCACCGGGGCGTTATCCCACGCCTCCACGCGGAACCGCAACGTGTCGCCCGGCAGCAGGCCGCGCCGGGCCGCGTCCAGCTCGCCCTGCACGATCGCGCGGTCGCCGACGCCGCTCACGTCGAGCGACTCGCGCGCCGCATCGCCTACCTTACCGGTACGGCTCACGCGCCAGCTCACCACCTGGAGGCGCGACAACCCGTGGTCGTCGCGTACGTCGATCACCAGCGGCTGGCGCAGCGACAGCGGCAGCGTCGTGTCGCGGCCGGGCACCGGCACGGTCACGACCGGGGCCGAGTCGGGCACCACGCGCAACGCCAACTGCGGTGCCTCGCCTTCGAGGGCCCCGCCGTCGGCCGTCGCCACGTCCAGGAGCCAGATGCCGGAGGCGGCCGGCGCCAGGCGCCCGGAGAAGCGCGTGCCCGTGACGGCGAGTCGCGCCAGGGCGCCCCTCCCCCTCCACGCGGCCGTCGCGAGCGGCACGCTCGCGGCGCCGTTCGTCACGATCACCGTGCCCTCGGGCACCAGGATCGTGTCGGAGCCGGCAACGAGCGGCTCGTCGGGACGCGCGAGATACGCCGGGTAGCGCGCCGTCAGCTCGAGGTCGGCCACGAACGCGGGCAGGGCGACGGTGACGCGCCGCTCGACGCTGGTCCGCCCGCCGCTCGACGCCCGCAGGAATACGTCGGCCTCGATCGGCCCGATCCGGCGGACCGCACGGCCCGCGGAATCGAGCGTCAGCGTGGTGGCGCGCCACGGCTCGCCCGGCCCCCGGGTCTCGAGCGTTGCGCGCACAGCGGCGGGAACCTGGACGGTGACGGTGACGCTGTCCCCGCGCCGTACGGTCGCACGATCGACCGACAGCCGTACCGGCTGGCGTGCTGCGGCGATCGTGCGCAGCGGATGCCAGAACGCGGCGGCGCGACCGGCCACCGGCGCCGAAGCCACGAACAGCACACCGCCCACAGCCGCCGCACCGATCCCCGCCGCCACGCCGCGCCGCGTGCCGCGCGCCAGCGCGCGCCGGATCCCCGGTGCGGCGCGTTCCACCACCGTCGCGGCGCGCGCGTCCGCCAGCGCGAGCAGGGCCGCGCTCACCCCCCCACGGCGCGGCTGTGGGGCCAGCACGCCGACCACGCTCCCCGCCCGGCCGCCGGTCTCCCGCTCCGCCAGGCGGCCGAGCTCGAGAGGGGCCGTGGTGCGCCGCGCGCGGCGCGCGGCCCATGCGGCAGCGGCGGCCACTCCGGCGATCGCGATCCACGCGGCGATCACGCCGGCGACGTGCGGCGCGAGGCGCACGCCCAGCGCCGCCAGCGCGCCTCCCAGGCCTGCGCCGGCCAGCAGCACCGCAGCGGCGCGGGCGCGCCCGTGCGGCACGCCGAGCCGTCTCAGCCGGGTGGCCGCGCCCGGTCCCGTCACCGGGTGGAGCTCACGGCGTACGTGTAGAGATTCACGCCCATGCGCAACGCGGCCTCATGCAGTTCGGGAGGGTCGTGGTGGACCTCGGGGTCCTCCCACCCGTCGCCCAGGTCCGTTTGATAGGAATAGTATACGACCAAACGGTCACCCAAAAAAATGCCGAACCCTTGCGCCGGCAGGCCGTCGTGCTCGTGGATCTTGGGGACGCCCTGCGGGAACGCATAGGGTACGTGATAGATCGGGTGTGTCAACGGAACTTCAACGAGCGGGTGGTCGGGAAACACACGCGCGATCTCGCGTCGGAACGACTTGTCCATGCCGTAGTCGTCGTCCGCATGGAGGAACCCCCCCTGCTCGAGGTAGCGGCGCAGGATCGGCACTTCTTCGTCGGCGAAGCGCACGTTGCCGTGCCCCGTCATATAGAGGTAAGGGACGTCCCAGAGGCCGGGGCTGGTCAGCGTCACGACTCGTTCCCGCTCGCTGACGGCGAGGCGGGTGCGCTGCCGAATCGCGCCGAGCAGGTTGACGAGTTTGGAGGGACCGCTGTACCAGTCGCCGCCGCCGTCGTAGTGCAGGCGGCCGATCGTGAGAGAAGCGACGGACCGTCGGACCGTCGGACCGTCGGACGGCAAGTACAGCGCGAGGAGCAGTAACAGTCCGACCGTCCGACCGTCCGACCGTCCGACCATCATAGTTCGTTCACGAGCCGATACGCGCGGTTGCGCGTGATCCCGGTTTCCTCCGCGAGGCGCTCGGCCACATCTTTGCGCGTCATCCCTTCCGCGAGTAAGGCGCGGGCGCGTGCTGCGGGATCGGGGGGCCGATCTTCCCGCACGGGGTGGCCGGTGCCCGCGACGACGACCGTGACTTCGCCGCGGGCGGGGGCCTCCGCGTAATAACCCGCGAGCTCAGTCAGGGTCCCGGCGCGCGTCTCCTCGAATACTTTCGTCAGCTCGCGCGCCACGGCCGCGCGGCGCTCGCCGCCGCACGCGGCCACGAGATCGAGGAGCAGCTCCGCCACGCGGGGCGGCGCCTCGAACACCACCACCGTCCACTCGCTCTTCGCGATGGTGTCGAGCTGCCGGCGGCGCTCGCCGCCCTTACGGGGAAGAAACCCGAGGAACAGATACCGGTCGGCCGAGAGACCCGACACGGCGAGCGCGGCCGCGACCGCCGTCGGGCCGGGAACGGTCACGATCGGGACGCCGCGCTCGCGCGCGGCTGCGACGAGGACCGCCCCGGGATCGCTCACGGTGGGAGTGCCCGCGTCGGTCACGAGCGCCACGTCCTTGCCCGTTCCCAGCAGGTGGAGGATGCGGCGCAGCGCCGAGTCGGGCGAGTGCGCGTGAAAGCTGACCAGCTCCGCCGGTGAGCCGACGTGGGCGAGCAGCGTTTTCGTGTGCCGGGTGTCTTCGGCCGCGACGGCGGCCGCCGCCTTCAGGGTCGCGGCCGCGCGGGGGGAGAGGTCATCGAGGTTGCCGAGCGGCGTGGCCACGACGTACAGGGTGCCGGACATGTCACCACGTCACGGGCCACGGCAGCTGCCCGTAGAATCCCGCCGCTTGCAGCACGTAGCGATGCTCGCGCGTCGCCTCGCGCAGAATCTTGGGCGCCGTCCCGGGCATGATGACCTCGACGCCCTGGAGCAGCTGCCGCGACCAGTCCATCAGGGCGGCGGCGAGCTCCTCGGGCTGCACGACCGCATCCGGTGTTTCGACGCCACGCGCGGCCGACAGGATACCGATCGCCCGGTGCTGCTCGAGGATGCCGGCGCTGACCTTCTGGGCGCGGCGCTTCGCCTCGCCGGGGAATTCCTTCTCCACTTCGTCGACGATGCGCCAGTACAGCTCCCGGTACGTATTGATCAACGCGTTCGGCGCCTGCTGCGGCAGCTCGGCGACGGGCGGGAACACCACGGCCGAAATGGCGGGCGCCGCGCCACCCGACCCGCCGTGAAACTGCGCCTCGAAGAACTTCCCCACCGGCTGGTCGTCCGGCTTGTCGCAGTAGTAACCGCCCACGAACCGGCCGTCCTGGAATCGCGCGTACGAGACCCGCCCGTCCGAGATCAGCTCCAGCACACCCGTCACCTGCTCCTGTTGCAGCGCCGGGAACAATGCGCCCGGGCTGCCGGCGTCTACGGCGCGGGGCTGGAGCGGCACGGCGCACGACTGATACATCCACGCCAGCTGCTCCATCGGGGCGGCGCAATACGCCAGATCGCCGCGCTCCACTTCGGCGCGCATCCGCTTGAGCGCCTCCGTAATCGTGACGACCTGCCGGCCCGACGAGTGCAGCGAAGCGGCGTTGACCGCCTCACCCTTGCGGAAAAAGACGAGCAGGCATTCGTCCGGGAGGTGGGCCGTGAGGTAGCCGTCTACGCGGCCGTCGCGGTCGCGCTTGCCGAACGCCAGCAGATTGTCGAGGTGGATGAAAGCGAGGCGGGTGCGATGAATCAGCCGGTTCACCTGCGGGAACGTCAGGTCCGCGAGGCGAACCGGCGAGTTCATCAGGCGAGCGGTGCTCGCGCGCATGGCCCTCCGGGGAGGATGCTACGACAGATGCTGCTGGATCTTCTGGACGAACACGGGCTTGGGATACGCCCCCACCAGCGTGTCCACGTGGCGGCCGTCCTTGAAGAATAGAATACTCGGAATCGAGCGCACGTTGAAGCGCATCGCGGTCTGCTGGTTCGCGTCCACGTCCAGCTTCGCGACCTTCAGCTTGCCCTGGTACTCCCCGGCGAGCTGCTCCAGGATGGGCGCCACCATGTGGCAGGGGCCGCACCACGTCGCCCAAAAATCCACGACGATGAGCCCCTTCTGCTGCTCGACCTCCGGGCCGAACGTGGCGTCCGTGACCGCCACGGGATGTAGATCTGGCATGACACTCCACTCCCTCTGATGCAATCGTTATGTTGACGGGCGAGATGACGGACTCTCCCGCCCGCGTCGCCCACGTCGGCATCGCCGTGCCGAGCATCGCCCACGCCCTGGCCTTCTACCGGGACATCCTGGGTCTCGAGCCTGGGCCTCCCGAATCCGCCGATGGCGCGACGATCGTCGGCCTCGCTCTGGGCGACGTGCAGATCGAGCTGCTCGAGCCCCGCGACGCCGCAGGTCCCGTGGCGAAGTTCCTCGCCCGGCGCGGCCCCGGCATTCACCACATCTGCTACCGAGTGCCCGATCTCGACCGAGCGCTCGAGCGCTGTCGCGCGGCGGGCTACCGGCTCGTCGATACGCAACCGCGTCGTGGGGCCGGGGGCCGGCGCATCGCCTTTCTGCATCCGCAGGCGACCGCCGGAATCCTGCTCGAGCTGACCGAGTAAATGTAACGCCGCCCGCTGGTGGATCGTTCCGCGCCCTACGGCCTGCAGCCCGCCGCCGGATTACCCGCGACGTCCAGGTGGACGTCGAGCACGAGCCACGTGCCGCTCTTAGCGCGCACGACATCGATCGGCAGCACGACGTTGCAGCCATTGGCGCGCTGGATCTCGACGCGGAACTCTCGCTGGTTCTCCTGCCCCGGCACCGGCAACGGGCCTTCGACCACGCGGTACCCCGAGTGATTCAGGTACCGCTGGATGACCGCCATCCGCTGACCGAGTTCCTCGGCCTTCATCCAGTCGGCCGCAGGTCCGCGCTCGGTGCCCCACAGGGCGCCCATGCGCGTCCGGTCGTTGGCCTTCACCGCCGACAGGAACCGGGCGAGTGTCTCGTTGAGCGACTGTGGCGCGGGCGTCTGGCTCCCGCCGCCTCCGCACGCGAGGGAGCCCAGCGCGACGAGCACAGCCAGTCGTGGTCTCACGGATGATCCTGCGCTGGACGAAGTGAACCGAAGGTAAGGCGCCATGCGGCTGTACGTCAACATTGATCACGTCGCGACACTGCGCGAAGTGCGCCAAACCGACGAACCCGATCCGGTGCGCGCGGCGGACGTGGCCGAGCGTGCCGGCGCCGATGGCATCACGGTCCACCTGCGCGAGGACCGGCGGCACATCCAGGACGCCGACGTGCGCGCGCTCAAAGCCGCGGTGCGCGGCGGGCTCAACCTCGAGCTCGGCGCCCACGACGAGATCCTGCGCATCGCGTGTCGCGTGAAGCCGTTTCAGGCGACGCTCGTCCCGGAGCGCCGCCGGGAGATCACCACGGAGGGCGGTCTCGCCTTGCATGGCCCCAACCGGCATGGCCCCAACCGTAAGGTTGGGGCCGCGGTGCGGCGCCTGACCGACGCCGGCATCCGCGTGAGCCTGTTCATCGATCCCGATCTCGCGACGATCGACTGCGCCGCCGAGCTCGGCGTGCCCGCGATCGAGCTGCACACCGGCCGCTACGCGCACACGTGGAGAACGAGCGACGCCGCGCTGCGCGCACTGGCCCGCGCCGCCTCCCACGCCCGCGCGTGCGGCCTCGCGGTGCACGCGGGCCACGGCCTCACCTATCAGAACGTCCAGCCGGTCGCGCGCATCGCCGAGATCGAGGAGCTCAATATCGGGCACTCGATCGTGAGCAATGCGGTGTTCTGGGGGCTGGAGGAAGCGGTGCGGCGCATGCGGAAGCTCGTGGACCAGGCGCCGATGGCTTAACTTGTAGCGCCATGACCGGACCTGCGAAGCCCCTCGGCATGTCGGACTTCTTCGCCCTCGAGGCGGGGGAGTACCTGGAGCGCCTCGACGGGCTGCTCGCCCAGAGCAACCAGCCCGGCACGGACGAGCTGGTGCGGCTGGCGCGGGCGCTGCGCGGCAGCGCGCTGATGGCGAACCAGCAGGCGATCGCGCGGGCGGCGGCGGGCCTCGAATCGCTGGCGCGCGCGGTGCACGACGGCCGGCGCAGCTGGGACGCGCAGACCAAGCAGCTGGCGGTGCGCGCGGTGGACGACTTGAAGATCTTCGTGCGCCGCGCGGGCGCGTGGACCGACGCGGACACGGCGAAGGCCGAGGCGCTGGGCCAGGAGCTCGACCAGCTGGCGGGACGGCCGTCGGCGCAGATCCGCGCCGCCGAGGCGCTGGGTCTCGACGCGGGGGCGCGGGCGTTCGTCGCGCGCGAGGGAGCCGCCATCGCCAGCGCGCTGGACCGCGCCGCCCAGGCGCTGCGCGCCAACCCGCTCGCCCACGACCCGCTGCAGCACGTGCTGCGTGCCCTGCAGCCGCTGCGCGGGCTGGCCGCGCTCGCCGATCTGCCGCCGCTCCCCGACCTGCTCGACGGCATTGAGCGCACCATCGCCGACCTGTCGCGCTCGGGGCTCGAGCCACCGGCCAACGTGGCCGAGCTGTTTCAGACGGCGGCCATGGCCATCGCCCGCTCGGCGCGCGACGTCGCCGAGCGCGGCCGGCCCGACCCCGAAGGCGCGGAGTTCCGTCAATTCGCCCAGCTGCTGGTCCGATCCATGGAAAGCGAGCCGGACGTCGTCTCGATCGGGGCGCTCTACTACAACGATTCGGGACCCCACCTGGTATCGCGCGGCGTGCCCGTGGCCCGCCCGTCGACACTCGGCCGGCTCGAGCTGGTGAGCCATGGCGAGCACCTGCGCCAGGCGGCGGACTCGCTCGAGCGGGCGCCGAGCGCCACGCAGCGCGAGCTGCGCGCGCACACCCTGGGAACCACGTTTCGCGCCCTCGCGAACGCGGGTGGCGGAATCCTGGCCGATCGCGTCGCCGAGTTCGCCGTCGCGGCGCGCGATGCCGTCGCCAACGGCAGCGCCGTGGGCCACGCCGCGGCGTTCGCCGCCGAGCTGCGCCGGGTCGGGGACCTGCTCGCGGCTTCCAACACCGCCGACGAAGACGCGCTCGCCGCCGAGCTCGCTCCGTTGATCGAGCGGGTGAGGAGCCTGGGTGCGTCCGCGCCGACACCCGCGCCGCGGGCCGCCGTGCCGGCCCCCCTCCCCGCCCCCGCACCCGCGCCTCGCCGCGGCCGGCCCGCGCCTCCCGCCACCGGACCCGGCGAGGCGCCCGACCTCGCCGGCTCGTGGGCGGCGTACGAGCGGCTGGTGCAGGCCGGCATCGGGCCTGCGTCGCTGCACGAGCTCGTCGCCGCGCGGGAAGCGGCGCCGCAGGATGCCCTGCCGATCGTGGACATCCGGACCCTGCTCGTTGCCCTCTCCTTCGAGCCTCCCGCAACCTCCTGACGCGTCCCGCGCCTCCCGCTGGGCGTGGCTCGTGGGGCTCGCGGTCACACTCGCGCTGCTCGCGTGGACGCTGCACGACATCGACCCGCACGAGCTGGGCGGACACCTGCGCCGCGCCGATCCGCTGCTACTGCTCGCCGCGGTCGCGCTGGCGACGCTCACCTTCCCGTTGCGCACGCTCCGCTGGCAGCTGATTCTCCGGGACGCCGGGGGCAAACGTTTCCCGCTGCTCCCGCTGTGGCACGCCACGGCCATCGGCTTCATGGCGAACAACCTACTGCCCGTGCGCGCCGGAGAATTCGCGCGCGCTTACGCGGCGCAGCAGCAGCTGCCGGTACGGTTCAGCACCGCGCTCGCGTCGGTCGGCGTGGAACGGGTGCTCGACGGGATCTTGCTCGTCGGCCTGATGATGCTCGCGATCGCTTCCCCGGCGTTCCCCGGTCACGCCCGGATCGGCACGACCTCGATCTCGCGCATCACCGTGGGCGCCGCCGTCTTCTTCGGCACCGTGCTCGCCGTCGCGGTGCTGGTCGTGCACCGGCCGGCGCCCTGGCTCGCGCTGCTCCGCCGCGTCACCCACGCCGTGCTCTCCGAGCGCTTCGCCGCGCGGCTCACGCGGATCGCCGAAGGATTGATCGCCGGTCTCGAGGTGCTGAAGAGCCCTGCCCGGTTCTCCGGGGTGTTCGCGTGGTCGCTGCTGCAGTGGCTCGTCAACGCGGCCGCGTTCGCGGTGTGCTTCCGCGCGTTCGGCCTCGCCGTCCCGCCCGAAGGCGCACTGCTGCTGCAGGGCATCATCGGGTTCGGGGTCGCGCTTCCGGCCTCGCCGGGGTACGTCGGTGTATTCGAAGCGGCGACGCGCATCACGCTCGCGATGTACGGCATCGATGCGACTCGGGCCGTGAGCTACGCGTTGGCCTACCACGTGAGCACGTTCCTGCCGATCACGCTGCTCGGTCTGTATTCGCTGTCGCGCCTGCGCATCCATCTCGGCGAGCTGCGCGAGGCGGCGGCGACCGGAGCCTGACGTGGCGGTCGACCGGGTACGCATCGCGGCACACGCGAAGCTCAACCTGTTGCTGCGCATCCTGGCGCGCGAAGCGCCCTCGGGCTATCACCAGATCGAGACTGCATTCACACTGCTCGAGCTGGCGGATGAGCTCGTCGTCACCCGCGCGAGCTCCGGCGTCTCCCTCACGGTGCACGGCCCCGACCTGGGCCCCCTCGAGGCCAATCTCGCGGTGCGTGCCGCGCGGGCGGTGCTGGAAGCGACCGCCGATACGTTCGGCGTGACGATCGAGCTCACCAAACGGATCCCCGTGCGCGCCGGCCTGGGCGGCGGGTCGAGCGACGCGGCCGCCGCCCTGCACGCCGTGAACGCGCTCGCGGGCAACGTCGTGCCCCGGCACGAGCTGCTCCATTTCGGCGTGCGACTCGGCGCGGACGTTCCCTTCTTCGCGAGCGGGGTGCCGGCGGCGGTCGCATGGGGACGCGGGGAGCGGCTGTTCCGGCTCGACCCCCCACCCGCCGCGCCCGCACTCGTCGCCGTGCCGCCCCTGGCCATCGCTACCCCGGACGCCTACCGCTGGTGGGACGAGCTGTATCCCGAGCCCGCGGCGCGTGGCCCGGTGGTGCTCGACGCTGGAGCGTTCACGGGCTGGGGCAGCGTGGGCAGGCTGGGGGGGAACGACTTCGAGATCCCCGTGTTCGGAAAGCATCCAGCGCTGCGCACCCTGTACGAGAAGCTCGCCCAGACCCACCCCCTCTGGGTGCGGCTGTGCGGCTCGGGAAGCGCCGTGGCGGCGGTGTACGCCAATGAGCGGCTGCGCGACGAGGCGGCGCTCGTCCTGGGAGAGAAATCGCAGCGGCTGCTGCGGGTCGCGACCCGGGCCTCGCCGGCTCCCGGCCCTGAACCGGTCTAGCCGGTCATGGCGTCGCCGCAGGGGGCGTGGTAGCGTTGGCAGGGACCCCCCCGGAGGCCGGCATGCCTGAACAGCTCATCGGAACCGTGGTGCACTATTTCAAAGGGCCCGGCGTGGCCATCGTGCGTCTCAGCGACGGCGAGCTCGCCGTGGGCGACCGGGTGCGGGTCCACGGGCATACCACCGAGTTCACCGCGCAGGTCGCCTCGATGGAGCTCAACCACACGAAGGTCGACCGAGCCAAGGCCGGGGAAGAGGTCGCCATCCAGATCGGCGAGCGGGCGCGCCAGCACGACCAGGTATTCAAGGTGACCTAGTTGGCCCGCAAGTTGCGCCGTGGCCTGTAAGTTGCGTCACAGACCAGCGACCGATAACCGCACCATAAGTACTGCAATGATTCAACCCGTTGGGTGGGCTCGAGTCTGGGTAGCCGCGCCACCGTACGTGAGCGACCCCATGCTCCGTCAGGGAGCGTGGTATCCCGTCGTGAGCAACGGCGCCACGCGCACCGTACTCGAGGTTTCCGGACGGCGCGTCGCCGTACCGAGCGACCTGGTCGAGATCCGACCGAAGCGACCCGACCGCTTCACGGTCGTGTACCGGCCGCGTGACAGCGGCAATCCGGCGCGCGGCACCCGGTCGGACCTGGGCCGGATGTACGCCGTGTGTCCCGCATGCGGTTCGCGGGTGCAACTGGTCGGACACCCCCGCGAGACCAAGTGTCCCCCCTGCGGGTTTCGGGGCGAGATCGCCTGGTGGGAGACCGGCTGACCCGGTCTCCACCAGCCCTGCTCGGCGCGGCACTGATGCTGTCCGCGTGCGGGTCGTCATCCGCCAAGTCAGTTCCTGCCCCGACCCCCGTGCCGGGTCCCGCGGTCGCCGCCACGCCGGGCGGGGTCGCGCTCGACAGCCACGAGCACTACTACGACATCGACGGATCGAGCGCCGGGGCCCTGCGGGAGCAGATCCATCGCCTGGGGCCCAAGGACGGCGGCGAGGCACGCGACGCGTTGACCGTGTGGACGATCGACTGGAGCTACGCTGAGGCGCGCTCGCCGGACGGATGCGGCCTGCGCGACGTGAAGGTCACGCTCACGCTCAACACCACGCTGCCGCGCTGGGCGCCTCCCGCCGGCACGCCCCCTCGGCTTATCGACTCTTGGCGGACTTACCTGCGGAGCGTGATGCTCCACGAAGCGGGGCACCGGGCCATCGCCGAGCAGAACGCCCGCGACTTGTTGGCCGCGCTATTAGCGCTGCGGGGGTCTACGTGCCAGGTGGTGTGGGACGGCGCGTCGCGCACCGCCGAGCGGGTCGTGGCGGAGGGCCGAGCCAGGAACCGCGCCTATGACGTCGAGACGAAGCATGGCCAGACGCAGGGGGTGGAGCTCCGGCCGTGAACGGCCCGGCACGACAAGCAAAACCCCCGAGAGGCCCTAGACCCTCGGGGGCTTGGCACTCACTCGCCGAGGCGAGCGAGAGCACCGCTTCGCTTGTGGCCGTCGTGTTGCCTCACGGCCCCACCTCCTCGGGTGGCGTTCGCCACCACCGTACAACTTCAAGTCGGTCCGCGCAACTGTGGTGGGCGCGCAACGGCGCGC
>WNFW01003674.1_pt1 | contig 19028 bp, 19 predicted proteins | sample 5400131 | NCBI WGS metagenome assembly WNFW01 (sample SAMN13153362, study PRJNA577476) | soil metagenome | isolation source: 20 cm soil or saprolite under grassland replicate 1 | place: USA:California | collected 2016-06-15 | reverse complement strand
GGTGATCGTGCGAACGATTTTGCCGAAACGCGTGATGATCACCGTTTGGTATTGCGGTACGACAAAGAGCAGCGTTCCCCATTTGAGAGCAGTTAAAATAAAAAGGATGCCCAGAATCGACATGAACGGGGTTTGCAAAAAACGGACCGCACCAGTCACGGCAGCGGGTCGCGGAGTCACATCGATCACGTTCATGGCGAGTTCCTCGATTCGCCGGGCACCTGCAGCGGCAACGTCTGGAGAATATTTTTCAGGCTGTCATCCACGATGATCTTCTTTTGCAAACTCGGCAGGATGGCTTGCATCGCTTCAAGATAAAGACGGCGGCGCGTCACCTCCGGCGCCTTGCGATACTCGGAGAGCAACAACGAAAACTTTTGCGCTTCGCCTTTAGCTTCGTTCACGCGACGAAACGCGTACGCTTCGGCCTGTTTCTCGCGCTCTTTTGCCTGGCCGCGCGCGTTCGGAACAGCGTCGTTATAAACGGCCCATGCCTGGTTAATCGCTGTTTGCTTTTCCTGTTGCGCCTGATTGACGTCATTGAATGCCGCCTGCACAGCCGGCGGCGGGCGAACGCTCGTAAGCTGCACCTGTTGAATCTGGATTCCCAAATCGTACTGCGAACAGAGATCGGCCAGCCGTTTGAGGGTCGATGTCTCGATGTCGTGACGTCCAATAGTGAGCACTTCGTCGACGGTTCGGTCGCCAATGACTTCGCGCATTACGCTTTCCGAGAGATCGCGCAACGGCTTCTCCGGCTCGCGTGCCCCGAACAGATACATTTTAGGATCAGTAATCCGATATTGTACCACCCACGGCACTAGCGCGGTGTTCAGATCGCCCGTAATCATCGTCTCAGTTTCCTCCGGCTGCGGATCGCCTTGATACATGTTCGTCGCGCCCGGGGTGGAAAAACCGAACTCGAGTTTCTGCAAGCGCTGCGTAGGTACGATATGGATTTCGTCGACGTACGGAATGGCATAGGTCAAACCCGGATTCACGATGTCGTGGTAAGCGCCGAACCGCGTCCTCACCCCAACAGAGTTGGCAGGGATGGTCATGAACCCGAACAGTAATGTGAAGAGCGTGGCCGCAATCCCGATGCACGCGATGACACCCAGAAGCAGCCGCAACGGTTTAATGGGAAGATGTTCGGCAATGTCCGGCCTCTGCATTAGGCGTTTATTCATCCAAAAGCCGTCGCCGAGAGCAAGTCAATTTACCGAATGACCGGTGCCCGACTTGTCATCCCTTGACTGGGTGCGTCTACGCTTCAACAGTGAATCATGAGAATTACAAACACGATCTTGTCAGCCGTCGTGGGTCTTGCGACGTTCACATCCATGGCGGCAACAGAACCTCAAACGCAGCCCGAAGTCGGAAAGCCCGCACCGGATTTCAGTCTCACTACCGGCGACGGTTCGCAGGTAAGCCTCAAAGATTACCGCGGTAAATGGGTGGTCCTTTATTTCTATCCCAAAGATTTCACCAGTGGTTGCACGCTGGAAGCCCGTAATTTCCAGCGCGACAACGCAATGTATGGTGATGCCGGCGCAGTCATTCTCGGAGTGAGTGTCGATACAGCGCAATCGCACAAAGACTTTTGCGCGAAGGAAGGGCTCAATTTCAAATTACTCGCGGATCCCGACGCGAAGGTCTCCACCGAGTATGGGTCGGTGATGGATTACAAGGGACAAAAGCTCGCCGCGCGTAACACGTTTATCATTAATCCCGACGGCGAGATCGTAAAGGTGTATACCGGTGTCAAACCAGCCGAGCACAGCGAACAAGTGCTAAAGGATTTGGCGGAACTAAAGAAGAGCTGAGCTAAACTGGAAATCACCGATGGCAGCGCAAAGAAAATCTATTGATTGCAGGGATTACCCGAGCGAAAAGAATTGTTCGATTAAAATTTCCGGCACGGAAGACGAAGTGCTGGACGCGGCGGTGCAGCATGCCGTCTCCGCGCACGGGCACCAGAACACGCCGGAGTTGCGAGAGCAGATCAAGCAAATGCTCAAAGCCGAACGCGACTGAAAGAAGTCGCCGCGGATCGCGATCCGCGTTTTCCGATACGCGCCCGTTGCGTCGTTGCCTCGATGTCGAGTTCTGCCAGTAGTTGGCGTGCGATGTTGGGAAGTTTGCCGGACCATGCAACACCCACGACCACCGGCGGGAAGTCCGACAACGGAAGTGCGCGCAGTTGCGGCGGTGGATTGAAGCCCGGCACCGCGACCGTCAAACCGATCCCGTAACCGCTGGCGACGTAGTGCTGGATCAATCGCTCGGATGTAACTTCGATTCCGCAAAACCATTCCACGCCGAGCCGTTCAAGGCCGCGCTGAAAATACGCATGAACCGGATCGCTCCGTGAAAAGCACACCAGAGTTTCCTCGATTTTGTCGCGTTTCCATAACTCTTCAGCACGCGTCAGCTTGGACTTTTTGTCCACTAACAGAATTAATGGCAGTTCCAATAGCGGTCGCACCTGAATTCCGGCGCGCGATTTTTTGTCGATTAGCATAATGGCGAGATCGACATCGCGAGCCAAAAGCAATCGTTCGGCATCAGTGCGCGTCGCTTCGTGCAGATAAAGCCGGAACGCCGGGAACTCGGCGCGAACGCGCTGCAAGATTTGCGGCAGATAATCGTGCAGCACGATCGCCGGAGCCGCGATGCGCAATTGCGGCGAACTGTTCTGGCGCAGCCTTTCGGCGACAACATCGATGTTCTCGAAGAACGGTCGGATGAAGTCGAAGAGCTCCGTGCCAGTGGGCGAAAGCGCGAATGGACGCCGCTGGAAAAGCTTCGTGCCGAGTGATTCCTCCAGCTTTGCAATTTGCCCGCTGACGGCTGGCTGCTGAATGCCGTAGGGAATATTGCGCACCGCCGCTGTGATGCCGCCGTGTTTCGCGACGAACTAGAACAACTCCAGATGATGAATGTTCATGATCGAAAGGGTCGATGAAATCCGTCATTTTTATCAATTCACAGTCGCCACGCAAAGCAGCTATCCTCTGTCGCACAGCCGGAGTGATCCAGCCAAACCCCAACAACCAATGGAATTTCTAGGTTTTCTTATAATCGGTTTTGTCATCGCGATTCTCGTTCTGCCGTTTGTCGCACTATGGAAAGCGAACCGCGCAAAACACGCCGTTGACGATCTCGTGAAGCGATTGTCATCCCTGGAAAACGAACTGCGCAACTTGCGGCCGCAAACGGTTTCGGCTGCGCAATCCGAGCTAGCAGTGGCGGCGCCCCAGCCAAGAGTAGAAGCCGTTCCACCGATGATACCTGTTCCGGTCGTATCCACGGCAACGCCGCAGCCGCCGCCAATCCCGCGAGAACTTCTCGGGCCGAGCGCGCCGCAAATCGCTAGAGCGATCAAACCGCCGATCGATTGGGAGCAATTCATGGGCGCGAAATTGTTCGCCTGGATCGGCGGGCTCGCGCTTTTCCTCGGCATCGCGTTTTTCGTGAAATATTCGTTCGAGCACAATTTGATCCCGCCGGAGCTGCGGATTGCGATCGGGTTCGTCGTCGGCGCCGTTCTTGTTGTTGGCGGTTTGCTTCTCAAACGGAAAGAAAACGCTGTGACTGCGCAAACGCTCTGCGCGACCGGCATCCTGGTGCTTTACGCAGTCACCTTTGCCTGTCGAGCTTACTATCACTTCGCGTTCTTTGGTCTGATTCCAACGTTTCTGTTAATGATGCTGATCACAGCGGTCGCGTTTCTGCTTTCCGTTCGGTTGAACGCCATCATCGTCGCGGTACTCGGGATCGCCGGTGGATTTCTCACGCCCATTTTGCTCTCAACGAACCAGGACAATCCGCTCGGACTTTTCGGTTACATCGCGCTGCTCGATATCGGTCTGCTCGCGCTGGCGCAACGGCAACGCTGGAATGCGCTGCCGATCCTGGGCGCGATTGGAACGGCGCTGATGCAATTCGCCTGGGTCCGCGCGTTCTTTGTTCCGGAGAAATATTTCGCCGGTAACAGAGTCCTGATCTTTATGGCGGTGTTTGTTGGGTTTCAGGCGCTGTTCCTGGCCGCGGCCGCATGGGCAAAGCGTACCGATAAAGCGAACACCACACTTTCCGCGTGCGCGATCGGTCTCGCGGCGGTCGCAATGTTCTCGGCGTTTTACCTGCTTGGTTTCCATGCGGTCGCGCATCGGCCGGCGCTATTGTTCACCTATCTATTCGTCATCGACCTTGGCTTGCTGGCATTAATTCTGATCGGAAGAAAGCTCGGCGCTGCCCAAATCCTAGCAGGACTCGCCGCATTTACTTTTCTCGGCGCATGGACGGGCAATTACCTGACTATCGGTCACATGTATACCGCGCTCGGATTCTATTTCGTCTTCGCACTGTTTCATGCAGCAGCGCCGATCTCGTTGCAACGTTTGCACAACATCGAGGTTCCGCGGTGGACTCACATCTTTCCTGCGTTCGCCCTTCTGCTTGTGCTGATACCGATTTTCCGACTCACCGAGCTTTCACTGCTGGTCTGGCCGTTCGTGTTAATCATCGACGTCCTCGCAATTGTTCTGGCGATAGCGACTGCGACTCTGCTGCCCATCATCGCCGTGCTCGTGCTCACATTCATCGCGGTCGGTGCGTGGCTGCTACGAATCCCGACTGAGCTCACTGGGTTGCCGACGGCGCTGCTCGTACTCGCCGGCTTCGCGATTTTCTTTTTCGTTGCCGTAAGTTGCGCGTGCCGCCGTTTGATTGCGCCGGGAACGCGCGCGCCAAACCTGTTCGGCAATATTACCGACCCGGCAAATCTCTCGGTTCAACTTCCCGCGCTCTCCGCGACGTTGCCGTTTTTGCTGCTCATAATGGTGGCGCTGCAGTTACCGCTGGCAAATCCGTTGCCTATATTTGGTCTGGGCTTGTTGCTGGTGATTTTGCTTCTCGGCATGAGCGAGATCTTTTCGCTTGATGTGCTCCCGGCGGTCGCGCTCGTCTCCGTGCTCGGGCTGGAGCACACGTGGCATTTCGAACATTTCGACGCCACTCGCGCAACGCCGCCGCTGATTTGGTATCTCGGGTTTTATGCCCTGTTCACGATCTTTCCGTTCGTTTTCCATAAACGGTTTGCTGGAAAAACCGTCCCGTGGGCGACAGCAGCGCTTGCTGGTCCATTGCAGTTTTATCTCATCTACCAGCTCGTTCGCACTGCGTACCCCAGTGGAGTTCCCGGTCTGGTGCCAGCGGCATTTGCGATGCCAGCGTTACTTGGATTGTTCGTGCTGTTAAAACGCACACCGCTCACGAGCCAGGCACGCAACGCGCAACTGGCGCTCTTCGGCGGCGCGGCGCTGTTTTTTATCACACTGATTTTCCCGATCCAATTCGATCGCCAATGGATCACAGTGGGTTGGGCGCTGGAAGGCGCAGCGCTGTGCTGGCTCTTTCATCGGGTGCCGCATCCCGGGCTGCGTTTGGCCGGCGTCGGTTTGCTCATCGTAGTATTCGTTCGCCTGGCGCTCAATCCAGCCGTGCTCAGTTATCATCCCCGCGCCGTGTCCCCGATTTTCAATTGGTATCTTTACACATACGGGATCGGGACGGCTTGCCTGTTCGTCGCCGCGCGATTACTGGCGCCGCCGCGCAATCGCGTGCTCGGGCACAACGTGCGGCCGTTACTTTACACACTCGGCACGCTGCTCGCCTTTTTCACTGTGAATATCGAGATCGCCGATTACTTCAGCACACCGGGCGTGGCTGCGTTGACGTTTCAATTTTCAGGGAATTTCGCGCGCGACATGAGCTACAGCATCGCATGGGCGCTGTTCGCTCTTCTGCTGCTCATTGTCGGAATCCAAAAACGAATCGCGGCGACGCGTTACGCTGGCCTGGCATTGCTTGGTATTACAGTCGTGAAACTGTTCTTTCACGATCTTTCTCAGCTTGATCAACTCTACCGGATCGGCGCGTTCATCGCCGTCGCCGTAATCGCGATTGTCGCGTCGTTTCTGTATCAGCGGTTTCTCGCCGTAGCCACGAAAAACAATGAAGCGAATACCGCGGTCTCACCCGCTCCATAACTTCTGCGCCATTGTCGCATTGACGATCGTAGTCGCTGCGCAGACGTGTCTGGCATTCGATCCTAACGAATGGCGGAATACGCAGGCGGTCGAGGTTCCAGCCAAGGGACTCGTGCGCGTGAATGTTCCGGCGGCAACGCTGGATGCAGCGCAGCACGGGCTTGAAGACCTGCGCATTATCGATTCTACAGGAAGCCAGGTCCCTTATCTCGCCGAGCGATTGCTGCCGGAGCCGGAATCAACGATACGGCCAACCGAATTTCGCAGCATCATCGAGAACGGCGCGCTGCATCTAATTCTTAAAACAGGAACAAGCGCGCCGATCATTGGCGTGAGCCTCGAAACGCCAGCGACGCGCTTCATGAGAGCTGCGGACGTCGAAGGATCGAATGACGGAAGGACTTGGATCAAACTCGCCGGCGGGGATTCGTTGTTTCAGTTGCCGAACGGCGCAACGAAACTGCGCGTTTCAGTGCCTGAGGGCGCGTGGCAATTTTTGCGCGTCACCATAGACGAACTGGGGGCGCCACCGGTGCCTTTCACCGGAGCGCACCTGCACAAGGCGCGCACAACCGCTCCTGCCGAAACGGTCGCGGTCACAATCAAATCGCGCGACGAAAGTCCCGGCACAACGAGAGTCGCTCTCAATCTTGGCGCAGCGAATCTGACTTTGGGATCTCTGCGGATCGAGAGTAACGAACCGGTATTCACACGCGCTGTTACCCTCGCCGTACCCGAGGTAGGTGACGACGGCATTCGCGAGCGCAACATCGCCGACGCTGTGATTTATCGCTTTAATGTGAACGGCAAAAACGAAGCGCGCCTGGAGATTCCGCTCGAATCGCAAATCCACACACGCGAGTTGTTGGTGCTGATTCGAAATGAAGATAGCCCACCAATTTCGATTGATAGCGTGCGCGCCGACAGACGGCTCGTGCGCCTGACTTTTTTCGCAAACCAACCCGGCCAGTATTCACTTCTCAGCGGCAACCCCCAATGCGCTGCGCCGCGCTACGATCTTTCGGTGCTGAGCGGCAAGCTCAGGAATGCAACCGCAACGGAGATTGTTCCCGCAGCGCTTGTTCCCAATCCAAATTACAGACCGCCCGAAGCACTCGCCGCGCTTACGTTGACCGGAGCGCAAATCGACGTCACGAAATGGAAATTCCGCAAATTTCTACCGCTCACGCAAAACGGCTTGCAACAAGTCGAACTGGATCCCGAATTGCTGGCTCGTTCGCAACCCGACCAAGGCGACATTCGCATCGTGCGCGGCGAGTATCAGCTGCCGTTCCTTTTTGAACGCACGTCATTGTCGCGTCCGATCAGTTTGAATGCCGCAGCGGCGAACGATCCGAAGAAGCCTGTCCTTTCGCGTTGGTCCCTAAAACTCCCGCAGCCCGGCGTACCGATTACGCGGCTGGTCTGCACATCGTCCTCGCCACTTTTTCATCGGCAAATGCGATTGTGGGAAGAAGTCACTGACGAGCGCGGCGACAAACTTGCATCTGAACTCGGCCGCGCCACATGGGACCAAACGCCGGACACTCCAAAACGCGATCTGGTTATTGAGCTCAACGCGCGTCCCAAAAGCGATACGTTGTTTCTCGAAACAGACAACGGCGACAACCCCGCAATCGAGCTGCGAGACTTTCGCAGTTACTACCCGGTAACACGTGTCGTATTCAAAACGACGCCGGATCCCACACAGAGCGTTTGGTTATATTATGGCAATCTCAATGCAACCGCTCCGCGTTACGATCTGACTCTCGTGGCCGCTGAACTTCTGAAGGCGGAACGCGGCACCGTGGCTGCGGGTGCGGAAGAAGACCTTTCTCCGAAACCGTTCTTGGTTGGCCAAACGCTAACCAGATCGACTCGATACATTTTTTGGGGCGCATTGGCGTTAGTTGTGATCGTGCTGCTCGCGATCGTGTCGCGCTTCCTGCCGAAAGCGCAGCAACAATGATGGGCATCACAGTTGTCTTGGCCCACGAAACACTCCAAAAGACGCGAAAATTTCAATCGACGATCACGGATTACAATTTCATCGGCCTTTTTAGCCGACTTCCTTTCGTGTAATTCCTGTGTTTCGTGAGCTAAAGAAATGTGAGGCCACGAACTATTCCAACGGTTTGGAAGTTGCTCGTTCTTGGGCTCGCATACCTTGCTGTGATGTTCTTCGGACATTTACCGGATCATCTGATCCTTTTTCCGACAAGAGCATCGATCGATGCCGGTGGCGCCATTCGGAAAATGGTTCCATTTGAAAACGGCGAACTAGAAATCTGGACGGCGCAATCGAGACGCGCAAAGCAACAGGGCCGCGCAGATGTTTTCATTTTGCGCTTTTACGGCAACGCGGATCGCGCGGATCGCTGGGCTGCGATGGAGGTCGAGATGTGGAACGATCGCGCAGTGGAAATTTGGGCAATGAATTATCCCGGATTTGGCGGCAGCACGGGACCGGCGCGATTAGCGCGCATTGGGCCAGCAGCGGTTGCGGCATTCGATGCATTCAGAAGCGAAGCGGCTGATGCGCCAATCGTCTTGTATGGAGCGAGCATCGGAGTAACGGCCGCACTACACCTGGCTGCGTCCAGGCCAGTCGAAATTGCCGGATTGATACTGCATAATCCACCGCCGCTGCGCGAAATGATCCTGCGCCAGTTTGGCTGGTGGAATCTGTGGTTGCTAGCCGCACCTGTTGCGTTGCAGATCCCGCGGGACCTCGACTGCATCGCAAACGCTAGAGCGAGTCGCGTACCGGCTATTTTTTTGCTGGCTGAAAGAGACGACATCGTGGCACCACGCTTTCACCGGCTTGTAGTTCAAGCATACGCCGGAGAGAAACGGGTAATCGAATTGCCCGGCGCCTATCACAACGATCCTGTTGAGCGGACTGCGCTGGCAGACTTGAATAACGCGCTAGGGTGGCTGTTAACGAAGAAGAGTTCTCCACCAGCTCCGTAGCCATTTACACCTCGATTTCGCGGCGGCTCCCCCTAAGCTGACGACGCCATGCAGAACGGTCAAAACCTGATGAGCAGTTTCGAGTTCATCGCCGCGCTCATGTCCATCATCGTCGGCCTCGGTGTAACCAACCTGCTCGCGGGCGCCGGTCGTGCGTTTTATCGGCGCAAAGAAAACCCGCTCGATGAAGTGCACATCGTCCTCACGATCGCCACCCTACTGCTGTTGGTATTGCAATGGTGGGTGACGTTCAAATGGAACACCGAAATCACTTGGAGCTTTGACCGATTTCTCGTGCTGATCGTTTGGACCATCACACTTTACATGCTCACCGTTTTCCTGTACCCGCCCGACCTATCCGAAGCGGAAGAACACCAGCGCCGCTTCCAACGAAACCGCGTGGGCTACTATTCCGCGTTCATTGCGATGTGCGTGCTCGATATCGTGCAAACTGCAATCCACGGTGATCTACTTCACCCGATTTGGTACGTTCCCTTTGTGGGTCATTACGCCGTGCTAGCAGCCATCGGTTTGCTTGCGCATCGACGGGGGTATGATCGTTTTTTTGCATGGTATCAACTGATCACACTCCTAGTCTGGGCCCTAATGGTAAGGAGATACCTCGTTCCAGATACGATGCCCGCGTAGAATGCTGCTGGCTTCAGCTCTTTACCGCCACCCACTCGTTCCGCGCACGTGAATCGGAGACAGCTTGCACCACGCGCATGTAACGCAGGCCGTCCTCGAAATTCGGATGCGGAAGCACGCGCCCCTTTGACTTCACCGCGGCGAGAAAATCTTCTTCAACGCGCCATTCGCCTTCCAATTCCGTGGGAACGTCCAGGACGTGTAATGCGCGATCGCCAATCTTTCCCGTCTCCATAACGTCGGTCGTGAAATCATACGTCAGGGTCCCGGTATTGCCGTAGATTTCCAACCGATCACCTTCGGCCAGCGCATTAATTCCGCTGAACTCAAGCAGGCCTTCCGCGCCATTTTCGAAACTGCATAGCACAGTGAGCAAATCGGGAACGATCACGTTGTAGGCTTCGCGAAGCGGCTGAATGATTTTCCCGCGCGCGAACACACCGGCGATGTCGCCAAGCCAACGCTGCAAAACCTCAACGTAAATCCCCAGTGTGAGCGTATTGAGACCACTGATCTCAATCTTTTGGCGCCAATGCGCCGGCGCGTCGGGATCGAGGTAATTTCCGTGGAAACTTCGCAGCCGCACATGATGCGGTTGGCCGATGTAATTTTCAGCGAGAATTTTTTTGACCATTAAATCGCCGCGTAATCCAAAAGGCGGCGGACAGAGCATGGTCACCAACTCTGGATATCGCTTTGAGGCCGCGAGCATTTCTTCCGCCTCGGCCAGGTCCATCGACATGCGCGCCTGGCAAAATACGTGTTTGCCCGCTTCAAGCGCAGAGATGGTAACTGCCGAATGCATGTACGGCGTTGTGCCGATCCAGACAATGTCGATGTCCGGCGTCGCGCCCAATCGCGCATCGGCAGCGCCGCCAGCGAGTTCTCGCGGCAGAAGCGTTCCGAGCTTTCGTATGTGGAATTTGAAACGGCGACAATTTCCACGTCGGAGTTTCTTTTGAGGGCCGGCAAATGGCGGGTACGCACGATGTTGCCGGCTCCTACGATTCCGATCCGCAATTTGTGATTGTTTTTGTGCATTAGGTCTGTGCGATGATCGCTCCTGCAAAGCGGTTGATTGTGGTCGAGCTAGGTTTGACCGCTGCCAGCAATTGCACGTTCAACCTCAACCGATGATGATGGTAGGGACGCATCGCCGGGCTGAGCGTGCGGCGCACCCGTCGGGCGCACCCTACCGTCACGTGCATTCGCGTGCGCTTGCGAGTGATCCGCTTGACCTCCACGCCCGAACACGGCAGGTTACGCGGCTTTTTCGCGACATGAAAGTTTGTCATATCACAGGATCCAGAGCGGTGCGAGGCAGCGTGATTCACCGGCGCGGTTTGGCCAAGAAAAAAGGCGGTGTAGGCCGGCACATCACTAAAATGGTGCCTCGCAATTTCCTCCCAAATTTGCGACGCCAACGCATTTGGGTGCCGGAGCTGAAGAAGTTTGTGCGTGTTCGCGTCACGGCGCGCGGTCTGAAGACGATTAATAAGCAGGGCGCTTACAAGGTGCTGAAGAAGGCCGGCGCTATCTGAAATTCCAGTGCGTCTGTGTCAGATACCCAGGCATCTCGGAGAGATGCCTTACAGCAATTGCTAAGGTTCTCGCCAGATAAGCTGTAGCGGCCAGAGCGTTGTGCTCGCGAGCGTATCAACCGCCCTTGCGCTTGCTGCGAGAGCCTCTGCAGATTGTCGCGGCTGCTTTGATTTCGTCCGTGGCAGATCAAGTGAACCGTCGTTGAACTCGATCACGTAACCTTCGCTGATCAGCCAACGCAGATCGGACGCGAGCGCGAGTCTGCGCGGTTCCGCGTCTTCGCTCGCCCCATTGCCAGTCAACGTTTCGAAAAGCTGCTTCCGATTAATTCCCGCCCTCGCCGAGACTGCTTCGAATATCGCGTTCACCAAAGGAGACACGCCGGCTTGTTCATGAACAAACGCGCGGACGCGAATTGGCGACACAAACAACATGCCGCGCCGATGACGGAAAATGTGCAGTCCGTTTTGTCGCAATCGGCTCGCTAGCTCCTGCATGATGTTTGATGGAGAGCGGGTTTCGCGCACCCACGCCTGCTCAATCGCCCGATTCAATACCCGGTCCGCCAAACTCCTGCTGGACGTACCGCCGACAGTCACGTCCTTGACGCTGTGGACGAGTGCAGGGAAATAGTGCGAACGAAAATGTCGTTCCGTTTCTGCAGCAGACGAAAATGTCAGAGGCGGTTGTTCGCGCAAGGTTGTGTAAGTCGTGATCTTTCTGGCTTCCTCTTTCCAGCGCTCGACCACCGCTGGATCGCTGACGATCTCGATTTGCCGCTGATAATCGGCAAAACTCATTCGCCGGCTGAAACGTTGCTCGTACAAACCTCGCAGTTGCGGCTGGTAAGCGTGGTGATTGGTCGGGCCCAGAAGCGTGCCGCTCAACCGACATCGTGCCACATTCGAGAAACTTCCCTTTATCGGGTCGCTTTCTACAACATTGACCTGGTAAAAGTCGCGTTGCGCGAACCGGAATGCGTTTCGCTCGAGGAATTCCCGGTCCACGGAGATTCCGCCGTTCTCGCCAAGTTGATAAAGCGGCGCTTCAGTCTTTGCCGTGAGACGGACTTCATATCGCCCGGGTTTTTCCAGGAACAAGCGGGCCAGAACAAACAACGAATAGGCAACCGAGCCGGACTTGATCTGCGCAACGACATTTTCCAATAGGCTCTGCCGCGGGAGAAAACGAATCGTTCCCTCGAACGGCTTTGGCGGAGCCTGCGCAACGCGGTCCGATGAAGGGCGATGATTAGCTCGGTCGGTATCCCGACCCCTGGCGCCTTCTTTCTTCGGCATTCTGTCGCGATGGCGCCTGTCAGGCTTCGACTCCGAGCCCGGGCGTTGAGTGTGTTTTCGCCGTTCGCGGGACCGGAATGCTCGATCCTTGTGTCTGCCATCGCGATCGCCGCCACGCAGTTCAGTCGGCGACTCTTCTTTCGTGTAATGGTCGTAATGATTCGTCGCACCGGGTTCTTTGACCCATGCAGGCAAAAACTTCAGATCAAGAAGATCGGTAGCCTCCACGGGAGCGCTCATCACGTTCTTCTACTCGAAGCGCAAACGGAAGCAAACGCCAAGCTGAGCCTCGTCTCTACCACGTCCCGAAATTGATTGACATCCTTTTTAATTCATTTACTTGCGATGCTGTGCCCGGGCTGTCTCCCGCTCTGCGGGACCGGACGTAACCCCGCGCGAGTAACACCAACCGAACAAATTTTTATGGCGGAAAAATCGATCGAAGAGAAGGTCAAGGACATCATCGTTGAGCAACTCGGCGTGAACCCGGAACAGGTCACGCCACAGGCATCTTTTATTGAGGATTTAGGGGCAGACTCGCTCGACATCGTCGAACTGGTGATGGCTTTTGAAGAAGAATTTGGGGTCGAAGTTCCGGACGAAGACGCGGAAAAACTCCAAACCGTCGGCGACGTTATCAAATACATCGAAGAGAAGTCGTCCAAGCAGCAGTAGCGCCCTTCGGATCGCAACCGCATCGCTTTCGAAACTTCAGGTGTTCCCGCGGCCGAACGCCTCTGCAATGGGCTTGGTTGCGAAGCCCCACGACACGTTCAGACTAGGGCGTGGAAATGACGCTTCTCCAGCAGCCTCTGTTTCATATCGGCCAGCGTTACGTGACGGTCCTGGGACTGATCGCCTTCGTCGGGTTTTTCGCCGCCGGAGTGATCATTGCCCGATTTTTGCAGAGCCAAATCGTTCGGCGTTTCTTCAGCCGATTCAAGATCGACACAAACTTCATCGCGATCATCACGACGATCCTGAGTCTGGCCACCGTTGTCTTTTTCACTGTCACCGCGGTTAATGCTGCGGGAATTCCGCTGGCTTGGACCGCGCCACTTCCGGCAATCAGCCTGAGCCTTGTTCAAATTTTCCTGCTGATAGCTCTGCTGGTGGGAGTGTTTTGGTTTTCGTCGGGAACGAAACGTTTTCTTTTCAACCGTTTGCTTGCGCAAAGCGGGCTGGATCGGTCGTTGCAGTACGCCATTGCCCAAGTCGTCAGCAACATCGTTTTGGTGGTTGGCATTTTCTTTGTTCTGGAGAACGCTGGCATCCATCTCGCCGCACTGGCGGTTTTTGCTGGCGCGGTTGGCGTCGGTGTCGGATTTGGCCTGCAAAATATCGCCAGTAATTTCATCAGCGGTCTGGTCATCCTGGCGGAACGACCGATCACGATTGGAGATCGCGTCGAAGTAGCTGGGATCCTGGGCACAGTTCGGCAAATTCGTGCGCGGAGCACGGTGATTTTGACCAATGACAATATCGCCATCATTGTGCCGAACTCGAAATTCATAGATTCGCCGGTAACCAATTGGCAGTATGGCGATTCGAGTGTGCGCTTTCGTCTTCCGATTGGCGTGGCCTATGGCAGCGACGTAAACAAAGTGCGCGATGCGCTAATCGCCGCAGCACGCGAGCACTCAGCCACCCTAATTGATCCGGAGCCGACCGCGTTTCTGGAAAAATTTGGCGGTAGCACCATTGATTTCGAACTTGTTGCCTGGAGCCGTGAAATGAGCCACAGCCCGCGTCGGTTCCGCAGCGACTTGAATTACCTGATCTACAAACATCTCACCGCTGCCGGCGTTGAGATCCCAAATCCCCAACGCGACCTGCATATCCGCAGCGGAACAGTCAAAGTGGAAAACGTCACAAGCAAAGGCAACACAACCGGATCCGAGGGCTAGCATTCTTCTCATCACCAGCCGTGTCATGTTGAGCGAAGCGCTGCAACCAAGACGAAGCACGAGGCCAGGCTTTCAAACATCTCGGATTTTTGTTGTGGCAATCCGATCCAGAAGTGACCGGAGATTGAAAGCCTGGCCTCGCGGACCTTGTCCGCTGCGTTGCAGCTTCGCTTCGCTCAGAATGACACCTCTGCGAAGCTTGCAGGCGTAAACAGCCTCCTCGATCGAACCGACTTTTCCCATGCCGCACCGCCATATAGTCCAATTCGATGAGGGCGTGGCGAAAGTGTTACAACTGCGTGAGCTGCAGAATTGCGAGGCTTGGAAACGTGCGCTGCAGAATAACTGTAAAGATCATCGTTATTACGAGATCGTAGAAGAAACACTTGATTGCGGATTTGAGCATTACTATCTGGTACTTGAGACCCGCTCGGGCGAAGCGACCGCGATTCAGCCGGTGTTCTTTGTCCGGCAAAACTTAGTCGAAGGCGTGCCGGGCAAAATCCGCTCGATTCTCGACAGAGTACGTAAGGTCTTCCCGCGCTTTCTCACTATGCGCGTTTTGATGGTTGGCTGCGGAGCCGGCACGGGCGATCTGGGAGCATGCGACGAGAGAGACGAGCCATGGCTGGCAGATGCGCTGCAGGCGACTCTTCGGATCTACGCCAAGCGAAACAAAGCTTCTCTTGTCGTTTTCAAGGATTTTCCGGCGAACTATCGCTCAGCTCTCGACAGACTGCTCTCGAGTGGTTACGCGCGCATGCCGAGTATGCCGATGACGCGGCTGCCGCTCTCTTACGCAAACTGGGACGAATACTTCTGCACGCTCAGCAAGGCGACGCGGAAAGATTTGCGTCGAAAGTTTCGCAAAACCGAGCGTGCACCGAAAATCGAGATGCAGGTGCTGAACGACGTCAGGCCTTTGGTCGACGAGATTTATCCGCTGTATCTGGCCGTTCACGAGCGATCGCCATTGAAGTTTGAGACGCTGACCAAAGATTATTTCCGCGCCGTTGGTCAGCGGATGCCGGACCGTGCGCGGTTTCTTATCTGGCGACAACACGGCAAGATCGTTGCGTTTAGTTTCTGTCTCGTCTGCGGGGATGCGCTCTATGACGAATGCATCGGGCTCGATTATAGTGTCGCGCTCGATCTGCACTTATACTTTTACACGCTGCGCGACATCATCTCGTGGGCGCTGCAACAAAGGTTGAAATATTATTACAGCAACCCGCTCAATTATGAGCCGAAGCTGCATCTGGATTGCGAGTTGGTGCCGCTCGATCTGTACGTCACGCATACGAATCCACTCCTGAATCCGATTTTTCGTCGAGTGCTCAAATACCTCGGGCCGACGCGCCACGACCCAGTCTTGCAGAAGTTTCCGAACGCGGATCAGCTTTGATGGCGCAGCGATGGCGTGGTAGGGCGGGCAGTCCTCTGCACGCCGAACGCCCGGCGCGCACGGAGCGATGCGCCCTGCCGATATTTGAAAATTTGTTGCGACGAAATGACCGCGCGCTAGAAAAGCGGATGCAAAATCGGCCGTCCGGCTTCGGCAATCCATCGCTGCAACTAGGCCTGAGCGTCGTGTGCGTATTCGCCTCCGAACTCCTTTTGAAACGCGGTGCGAGCGAAGTCGCCGCGCCGAATGACGCATTTTCCTGGACCGGAATCAATGGTTTGGCGTCGCCGCTGGTGTGGTGGGCGATTGTTCTAATTATCGCAAGCTTCATCAGTTGGTTGTACGTGCTTCGCTATATCCCGCTCAGCCTTGCTTATCCGCTCTCGCGCGTGGTCGATATTCTTGTTCCGTTAGGCTGCTGGATCTTTCTCGGCGAACTGATTTCTACATTGCGTTGGTGTGGGATTGCGCTGGTGGTTTTCGGCTTGGCTTTGGTGGTAAAGCCGATCGCAAAGATGGAGGAACGGTTGTGAGTTTTCTCGCTCTACTGTTCATCCTCATTTCGCTGGTCACGTTTGTGGCAGCGCAGCTCATCCTCAAGAGAGCGATGGAATTCTCGGCGACAAACGGTATGCGTAACTCGCATTTCGTGTCGCGCGTCACCACGGGCGTCGTTCTAATGACGATTTCCTTTTTCCTGACTCTCGGGCTGCTGCAGCGCTTCGACCTGAGTTATCTTTATCCCTTCCAAGGATTGAGCGTTATCTTTATTACGATTCTCGCCGCAGTTCTCTTAAAGGAAAAACTCAGCGCACGGCTCACCATCGGTGCCCTGCTGATCACTGTTGGTATCGTGCTCGTCTCGATGAGCTAAATTGTGACGCGACCGTTTCGATTGTCCGGAGCTGGCAAGCGATGCGCTTGCCCTACAACGATCCAGTCAATAGCGGCCAGAGCTTTTCCAGAGTCGCCAAATTAGTCGCGCGTGCTTTTTCCAGGTTTGGTAGCGCGAGCTTTGGCCGGTCGAACTCAGCAGCGAAACGCTGCTTCCGACGCGCATATTTCGGCGGTGAATACGCGCCGCAAATGTCGCCACCAATGATACGGGAAGATTCGCGTAATATTCCAAGCGCCCACTCAATATCGGCCGCCGTGAAACGACCGCTTTCCCAGTTCGTCACCGCCTGTTCGATGCGCAGACAATCGAGATCGATTGTGACGTAAACATTTTCGCCGGCGAGACGTTTCGCGAATTCTTCAAAACGCTCGCGCCAAATATCACGCAAGATTGCGCCCTTACGGTGTCGATCTTTCAACGGCCGATCGTCTGCCCACGGATGGACTCCAAGAATTCCCGCGCGTTCCGCGCGACGATTACCAAAAATCCGGTGCGGCCACCAACATTCGAAATTGCCGCAGCCCCAAACACTCGCACAACGCACATTCGGAAGTTCCAACGCGCGGTTCACCCATCCGCCACACGCCCATTTAGGGGGCCGCACATCCCAATCGGGATGATTATCAAAGGAAACGAGGACCATCGGTTCGGCAACAGAACGCAATCGGAGCGCTGTCAGGTGATGAAAGTCGCCGGAGCCGTAAAGCACAAACGGCACTGCGACATTCCTCTTCTGCTCCCGATAAAATTGTTCGATCAACCGCGGCGGCGCGGAAAAACGCAAGTGCGGCCCCCAACTCCGCGCATCGGCTACGGAGAGGCCAATCGATTCGTTAGGCCATGCATCGTCGAGATTGAGATAAAGCGCGCGGTCGCTCAAGATCACCGGTGCGCGGCTGGGAAAAGCTCGGCATCGGCCGCCTTTGCCGCGCGCAGGTTTTCTTCGGCTTCTTTGTATCCAGGGTTGCGGCGCAGCGCTTCACTGAACTGGACGACGGCCTGGGAAATCTGTCCCTGTGCCAGGTAAACTCTCCCCAGATTATTGTAGGCAACTGTTAATTCAGGGTCCCTCCGAAGCGCCGCCAGGTAATGTCCTTCCGCCTCTTTCAGATTGCCATTGGCAAAAAGTCCGTCTGCAAGGCGAAGCTCAGCGTACGGGTAATTCGGCTTGAGTCGGAGAACTGTGCGAAGCTCGCTGACGTATTCTTCATTTTTACCCACTCCCACAAGGAAAGCTGCGTAGCTGTAGTGCGCATCAGGTGAGTTTGGTTTCAGGCGTGTGCCCGCTTCGAAGTGAAACAAGGCATCATCGTTGCGTCCGATCCGTTGCAGCAGATTGGCGTACATCAAATGAAAATCGCCGTTGTTCGGTTGCAGCCGCAGCGCTGTTTCCATGTGTGGGACCGCAGCGTCGAATTTGGCTTGCCCACTCAACACAGCGCCAAGGTTCATGTGCGCTTCCGCATAGTTTGGATTGAACTGGATCGCGGTCTGGTATTGTTGGATCGCTTCTTCCAATTTGCCTTCCTTTTGCAAGGCAGAGCCGTAATCAAAATGCGGTTTCGCACCGTCAGGCACATCCGCGACGACCCACGCCATCCGTTGCACCTCGGGAATGGAAAGATGCGTTTGCCAAAACCACAGTGCGCCGAGCGGCACCACGAATACGCCGACCCATTTCAAGCCGTGCCACGCCCAGCCAGGAAGCAAGCCGCCAAGCGACACATCAGCGGTTCCACCAGCGAGCCCGAGCGATTGACGTGTCGAGCGCTCCCGAACCTTCCAGATAAATCCGTCATAATAAAAATGCAGCAGCGTGGAAGCGGTTACCAAGCCGGTGAGAATCCGTTTAACGGTATCCATTCCGAGATGCGCATTGATGAAGGAAACTGAGCCGTAGGCGAAGACGAGGCCGACATAAAGCCCAACCAGTGAGCCGCTCCTTCGGAACACGAATCGCATGAATCCGCCAATGTTGCTGTCCTTCTCGACCCGATTGCGATTATAAATCCAGACGAGGGACAGGTATTGCACGTCGTGAAAAACTTCGAACAGCGCGATCCCGACGAGAATGTTTGAGACGAGATTATTGCAGTACCACCAAAACGCGATGCTGGTCGCCAGCAGTCCAAGTTTTACTGGATTTGGCCGATGCCCCGCGATCCAAGTCCGGACAAAATGTGCGGCGAACAAAACCGACACAAAAATAGCTGCGCCGAGAATGATGTTTTGGCCGAGGTTTACAACGGATGGCGGGATAAACGGCCCGCCACACATGTAGTAAGTGTCCAGCGTATCGCT
>WNFW01000984.1_pt1 | contig 19029 bp, 13 predicted proteins | sample 5400131 | NCBI WGS metagenome assembly WNFW01 (sample SAMN13153362, study PRJNA577476) | soil metagenome | isolation source: 20 cm soil or saprolite under grassland replicate 1 | place: USA:California | collected 2016-06-15 | reverse complement strand
CTTGCCCTCGAGCTCGAGCCGCATGCCCGGCAGCGCGAACGCCCCGAAGCTCTGGCCCGCGCTGCCGCGGAACCGCAGGCGAATCGAGCCCGGCGCCAGCCCCACGTTGCCGACCCGCTCGGCGATGCGCCCCGCGATGCGCGCCCCCACCGTCAGGTGATGGTTGCCGATGTCGTACACGCCGGCGAACGGACGGCCGCTGTCGAGCCGGTCTCCCAGCGTAGCAAGAATTTCTTCGTCCAGCGACTCCACCCCCGGGCGGTCGTTGCGCTCTACGGTGCGGCGGCGCGGGGCGTCTTGCGCCGTCATGGGGTCGGCGAGCAGCACCGAGAGGTCGAGCATCTGCGCCCGCGGAACCTCCGGGTGGTCCACGCGCTCGAGCAGGTCCGTCCGCCCGATGACGTCGTCCAGCGTCCGCTGCCCCAGCTCCGCGAGGATGCGGCGCACGTCCTCCGCGATCCACGTGAAGTACGCCACGACCTGCTCCGGCCGGCCCGCGAACTTCTTGCGCAGCTCGGGCCGCTGCGTCGCGATGCCGGTGGGGCAGGTGTTCAGGTGGCACTGCCGGGCCATGTCGCACCCGATCGCCACGAGAGCCGCGGTCCCGAAGCCGTAGGTCTCGGCGCCCAGCAGCGCGGCGATCACCACGTCGCGCCCGGTGCGCAGGCCGCCGTCGGTGCGCACCTCGATGCGGTGGCGCAGGCCGTTCTCGATCAGCAGGGCCTGCGTCTCCGCGAGCCCCAGCTCCCACGGCGAGCCGGCGTGCTTGATCGACGACAAGGGCGACGCGCCCGTCCCGCCGTTGTGCCCCGAGATGAGCACGTAGTCGGCGTACGCTTTCGCCACGCCGGCTGCCACCCGACCCACCCCGGCTTCGGCCACGAGCTTCACGCCCACGCGCGCGCGCGGGTTCACCTGTTTCAAGTCGTGAATCAGCTGCGCCAGGTCCTCGATCGAGTAGATGTCGTGGTGCGGCGGCGGCGAGATGAGCGGCACGCCCGCCACCGAGTGCCGCAGCCGCGCGATCAGGGCCGTCACCTTATGGCCGGGGAGCTGACCGCCTTCGCCCGGCTTCGAGCCCTGAGCCATCTTGATCTCGAGCTCGTCGGCCCGCACCAGATAGTGCGTCGTCACACCGAAGCGTCCCGACGCCACCTGTTTGATGCGGTTGTCTGCCCGGTCGCCGTTCTCGAGCGGGGCGTACGTATCGGGATCTTCGCCCCCCTCGCCCGAGTTAGAACGGGCGCCCATCCGGTTCATGCCGATCGCCAGGGTGCGATGCGCCTCCGGCGACAGCGCGCCCAACGACATGGCCGTGGAGATGAAGCGCCGCCGGATCGTCTCGGCAGGCTCCACCTCGTCGAGCGGGATCGGCGTCCCCGAGCGGATAGCGAGCAAATCGCGCGGGCTCGCCGGCACCCGGGCGGCGACGCGGGCGCGGAACGTGTCGTACGCCTGGGGCGTGTTCGCCTCGACGGCGTTCTGCATCGCGCGCACGAGGGGCGGCGACCAGCCGTGATCTTCGCCGTCGCGCCGGTAGCGCACGCGGCCGAGGTCCGGCAGCGCCTCCGGGACGGTCGCGTCCGGGTAGGCGGCGCGTTGCCGCGCCAGGACGTCCTCGGCGATCTCGGCGAACCCGATCCCGCCGATGGTCGACACGGTGCCGGTGAAGCAGCGGTCGATCACCTCGGCGCCCAGCCCTAAGGCCTCGAAGATCTGCGCTCCGCAATACGACGACAGCGTCGAAATGCCCATTTTCGAAAGGATCTTGAGCAGTCCCTTCTCCGCCGCCACGCGGAACTTGGCCGGGCCATTCTCGTTCTCGACGTGCCTTGCCACCGACTCGAGCGCGAGCCAGGGATGCACCGCTTCGGCCCCAAATCCGATCAAGGCGGCGAAGTGGTGCACGTCCCACGCGTCGCCCGCTTCGGCGACGAGGCTCACGCGCGTGCGCCGGCCCTTGCGGAGCAGGTGCTGGTGCACCGCCCCGGCCGCGAGCAGCATGGGAACCGGGGCGCGCTCGCGGTCCGCCATGCGATCGCTGATCACGATGATCTGCGCGCCCTCCTGCACCGCGCTCCCCGCCGTCCGGCACAGCGCGTCGAGCGCGGCGCACAGCGACTCGGGGCCGCCCGCCGCCTGCCACGTCGCGTCCAGCGTCACGGCCTGGGCGCCCACGAGGCTCCGGAGCGACGCCATTTCATTCTCGAGCAGCACCGGGTGCTCGTTTCGCACCAGCCGCAGCCCGGTGGGGCGGTCCGACAGCAGCGAGCCGCGGCGTCCCAAGTGCATGCGCAGCGACATCACCAGCGTCTCGCGCAGCGGATCGATCGGCGGGTTCGTGACCTGCGCGAACCGCTGGCGCAGGTAGGCATACAGACCCGGGGGCACGCGCGCGAGCGGCGGGATCGGCGTGTCGTCGCCCATGCTCCACACGGCATCCTGCCCCTCGCCACCCATCGGCTCGAGCACGTAGCGCAGGTCTTCGAAGCTCCAGCCGAATGCGAGCTGGCGCGTGACGACCTCGGGCGCCGGCGCGGCTGTCGCAACGGCGGTCGGGCGCAGCGGCCGGATGCTCTTCGCCGCCCAGCGCGCGTAGGGACGGCGCCGCGCCACTTCGCGCTTCGCCTCCACGTTGCGGAGGATGGCCTTGCGCCGCGTGTCCACCACCAGCAGCTCACCGGGACCGAGCCGCCCGCTCTCGACCACACTCGCCGGGTCCAGGTCCACGAGGCCGACCTCGGAGCCCGCCACCACCAGGCCGTCGCGCGTGACCTTGTAACGGCAGGGGCGCAGCCCATTACGATCGAGCGCGGATCCGACCATCACACCGTCCGAGAACGCGAGCGCCGCCGGCCCGTCCCACGGCTCCACCAGGCAGTCGTGGAACTCGTAGAAGCCGCGCAGCGCGGGCTCCATCTCCACGGCGCCCTCGTGCGCCTCCGGCACGAGCATCATGAGGGCGTGCACCGGGTCGCGGCCGGAGCGCACCAGCAGCTCGAGCGCGTTGTCGAGGCTGGTCGAGTCGCTCCCCTCGGCCCAGATCACGGGTTTCAGCCGGTCGACGTGCTCGTCCCACAGGGGCGAGGCGAGGGCCGGCTCGCGCGCGCGCATCGCATTGCGGTTGCCCCACAGCGTGTTGATCTCGCCGTTGTGCGCCAGCAGCCGGAACGGCTGGGCCAGCGGCCAGCTGGACGTCGTATTGGTCGAGTAGCGCTGATGGAATACGGCCAACGCCGTCTGGAAGTCCGGCGACTCCAAGTCGGGGAAGAACGCGCCGAGCTGGGTCCCGGTGAGCAGGGCCTTATAGACGATGGTGCGCCCCGACAGGGAGCAGACGAAGAACGGCTCGAGCTCGGGCCCCGCCTCGGACACTCGGGCATCGATCGTCTTGCGCGCGAGGTAGAGTGCCCGCTCCCACGCGGCGGCGTCGCCGCGCCGGTCGGCGGCCGGACCGATGAGCACCTGACGAATCGTGGGGCAGGTGGCGCGCGCGCCCGCACCCAGCACGTCGCCGCGCATCGGCACCTCGCGCCATCCCAGGACCGGCAGGCCGTCGCCCCTCAGGACATCCTCGATGATGGCGGTGACGCGCGCGAGCGCCGCGGCCTCGCGTGGCAGGAAGAACATGCCCACGGCGAACGGCTGGCCCGGCTCGAGCGGGAGCCCCTGCCGCAGCGCCTCGCGGTAGAACAGCGGCGCGGGGATCTGCGTGAGCACGCCGGCGCCGTCGCCCGAGCTGTCGCTGGCCGCGGCGCCGCGGTGGGCGACGCGCTTCAGCGCCTCGAGCGCGAGTAGCGTGACTGCGTGCGAGCGCTCCCCCGACGCCCGCGCCACGAACCCGACGCCGCAGGCGTCCTGCTCGCGCCACGGGTCCAAGTCGGGCGCGCGGGCGTGCCTCCAGCGCGTGCGGTCCCCTCGGGCCATCTGTGTCCTCCGACCTTTGGTCAAAAAGAAGGCCCGCTCTTTCGAGCGGGCCGCGGTGTCGTGGATCGTCTACACGCTACGCCGCCCGCCCGCTCCCATCAGTGGGAGCCGGATTCAGATTGGCGACGGTCTTCGGCGCGCGGTTCATGATCGATTCGTGATCACCCAAAGGAGTTAACCCGATCCTACTAAATATTCACGACGCGGTATAAATATACCTGCGTGTTCGAACTGGTCAAGGGGTCCGCCCCACCAGCCGCTGGAGGTCCCCGAACGGGATCAGCAGCTCCGTCATGGCGTCGTAGGTCCCGCGCTCCCGCAACTCCATCACCAGGCGTCGCACCAGCCCCAGCGTCGCCTGCACGACGCGGGGGCCGAGGCTCGCCCGCCGCACGCCCAGCCGCTCGAGCTCCGGCAGGGGCGGGGCCGGGGGGCCCGCGATCACGTTGAGGGGCCCCGCGATCTCCTGGGCGAGGCGCCCGATGGTCTCGCCGTCGCTCACGTGGGGCACGAACAGGCAGTCGGCGCCGGCGGCCACGTAGCCGTTGGCGCGCCGCACCGCCGCGGTGAAGCGCTCCGCCGCCGACCACTGTTTCACTTCGAACGCATCGGTACGGGCATTCACCACCAACGGCACCCGCGCCGACATTGCCGCGTCGCGCACGGCACGGATGCGGTCCGCTTGTAGCTCGGGATCGAGCAGTGTGCCTTCATTCGTGCCGTCCTCGAGGTTGAGCCCGACCGCGCCGGCCGCGATGACGCCGCGTGCCGTCTCGGCGGCCGCCGCGACGGTGGCGCCGTACCCCCCCTCCACGTCGGCCGTCACGGGAACCCGCACGGCGGTGACGATGCGCCGGATGACGGCGAGCATCTCTCCCCGGCTGATGCGCTCGCCGTCGGCGTAGCCGAGCGCCCATGCGATGCCGGCGCTGGTGGTGGCGATGGCCGGAAACCCCGCCTCCTCCACGAGCCGGGCACTCGCCACGTCCCAGGCGTTGGGGAGCACCAGCATGCGCGGTCCGGTGTGCAGCTGCCGGAACGCGTCCGCCTGCTCTCGTGGACTGGGCTTCATGATTCCTCCTGGCTCATGGCGGGCGGCGTTTGCGCCGATTTGATACAGGGAAACTTGCCACGTGTCGTGAACACATGTGAGGTCTCTCACGCGTCGTGCTCGCGGGGGGCCGTGCCCCGGCCGGCCCGCACGCGGCACATCGCTTGCCACCCTGATGGCGCGAAGATCGTACGCGTAGCCGTCCAAACCCTGTTGAGGAGGAAGTATGAAGAACGTGACACTGATTGCGCTGGCGCTGTCGTTCGCGCTTGCCGCTTGCTCCGACTCCAATACCGGAACGGTGAGCTTCGCGCTTACCGCGGCCGCGCCCGGCGTGACCGCCACCGGCGACAGCACCCTGATCACGCTCGGCAACGACTCGATCATCATTCGCAGCGCGCAGGTCGTGCTGCGCAAGGTCGAGCTCAAGCGCTCGGACGTCGCGTCCTGCGATGCGGTCGCCGGCAACGACGACTGCGAAGAGTTCGAGACCGGCGCCACGCTCGTGACGTTGCCGCTCGGCAGTACGACCATCGCGCAAGAAGTGTCGGTCGCCGCGCCGCCGGGCACGTTCAACGCGCTGGAGTTCCAGATTCATAAGCCCAGCTCCAGCGAGGACGCCGCGTTCATCGCGGCCAATCCCGACTTCGCGGCTATCTCGATCCGCGTGACGGGCACCTACAGTCAGGCCGGCACGCGCTCGAGCTTCAGCTTCACGTCCGATGTCGACCAGAGCCAGGAAGCGACCTTGCCGTCGCCGGCCACGGTCCAGGCGGGGCAGAGCCTGAACGTGACGCTGCGCGTCGAGCTCTCGGGCTGGTACCTGAACGCCGCCAAGACGGCGCTCGTGGATCCCGCGTCGGCGAACAAGGGCGGCGCGAACGAGAGCGTGGTGGCGAACAACATCCAGACCTCCTTCAACGCGTTCGAAGACGACAACCACGACGGTCTCGAAGGCTGAGGGTCCCGAGTAGGCATGGCGGCCACCGGCGGCTAAGTTTGGGACACCCAAACCAGCCGCCCGGTGGCCCCCATGATTTTCCGCACGATCTCCCGCTTCGCCGTTTGCGTCGTCTTCCTGGCGGGGCCGCTCCTCGCCCAGGGCGTGCCGGCCGCGCCGCTCGCGGTCCACACCATCTGGGGCTCGCGCGAGTTCGCGAGCGACCTGGTCGAGCTCTCCTGGATGAAAGACGGGAAGGCCTACACGACGGTCGACGAGGACGCGTCCGGCAACACTGATCTCTACCGGGTGGACGCGGTCACGGGGGCGAAGCAGCTGCTGGTGCGCGGCGCGGACCTGGTGCCCGCCGGCGGCGGCCACCCCGTGACCATCGAAGAATACCGCTTCTCGGGCGACGCGTCGAAGCTGCTCGTGTTCACCAATTCGGTCCGCGTTTGGCGCGAGAATACCAAAGGAACGTTTTTCGTGTGGGACCTGGCGGCGCGCCGTCTGATCCCGGTGAGCGCGAAGCCCGGTTACCAGCAGTTCGCCAAGTTCTCGCCCGACGGCCGCCGCGTGGCGTTCGTGCGCGACAACAACATCTATGTCACCGACCTCGCGAGCGGCGCGGAGACTGCGCTCACCGGCGACGGCGGCGACAACGTGATCAACGGCACCTCCGACTGGGTGTACGAGGAGGAGCTCGACCTGCGGGACGCGTTCCGTTGGAGTCCGGACGGCAGTCGCATCGCGTTCTGGCGGCTCGACCAGAGCGCGATCCGGCCCTTCTACCTGCAGGACTTCGACTCCCTGTACGCACCGCTCGTACCGGTGCGCTACCCCAAGAGCGGCACGGCCAACTCGGAGGTGAAGATCGGCGTCGTGGAGGTCGGCACCGGTCGGACCTCGTGGGTCGACCTCGGGCCGGACCGCGACATTTACGTCGCCGCCATGGACTTCGCGGGGTCGCCCGACGAGATCTGGCTCACCCGGCTCAACCGTCACCAGAACCGCCTCGACCTCGTGCTCGCGGACGCGAAGAGCGGCGCGTCGCGCGTGATCATGACCGACCGCGACTCGGCGTGGGTGGACGCCAACCAGCCCCACTGGATCGCCGGTGGCAAACAGTTTCTGTTCGTGTCCGAGCGGGAGGGCTACGACCAGGTCTATCTGTTCAATCGCGACGGCTCGCTGGTGCGGCGCGTGACGCCGGGCGGGTGGGATGTGTTCGAGCTGGTCGGCGCGGACGAGCAGGCCAAGGCGCTGTATTTCACCGGCGCCATCGACGGTCCGCTCACCCGGCCGCTGCTCCGGGTCGGGCTCGACGGCACCGGACTGACGCGAATTTCGACCGAGCCGGGGACGCACGCCGTCGAGTTCGATCCCACGTTCACCCGCTACGTCGACACCTATTCGCGGGCCGGTGTCCCGCCCGTCCAGACGTTGCGGCGCGCGAACGGGACCCTGGTGCGCACCATCGCGGACGATGCGAAGCTGGCGGCCCAGGTGACGGCGCTGGGCGTGAATCGGCCGGAGTTCATCACCATCCGGACGGCCGATGGTGTGGAGCTCAACGCCTGGGTCATCAAGCCGAAGGGGTTCGATCCGTCGCGGCGCTATCCGCTGCTCATGAACGTGTACGGCGGGCCCGGGTCCCAGACGGTGACCGACTCCTGGGGTGGCCCCAACTACCTGTGGCACCAGCTGCTCGCGCAGGACGGCTACCTGGTCGCGAGCGTGGACAATCGCGGCACGGGCGGCCGCGGCGCGCGCTTCATGAAGATGACCTACCTCCATCTCGGCCGGTACGAGACGGCCGACCAGATCGCGGCGGCGCGCTGGTTCGCCACCCAACCGTACGTGGACCCCGATCGCATCGGCATCTGGGGCTGGAGCTACGGCGGCTACATGGCGTCGCGCAGCATGTTTCTCGGGCGTGGCGTGTTCAAGGCCGCGCTGGTGGTGGCGCCCGTGACCGACTGGCGCTTCTACGACACGATCTACACCGAGCGCTACATGCGCACGCCCGGGGAGAACGCGTCGGGCTACGACGAAAGCGCCTCGCTCGCGTACGCCGACAGCTTGAAAGGCAGCCTGCTCCTGGTGCACGGCACCGGCGACGACAACGTGCACTTCCAGAACAGCGTGCGCCTGGTCGAGCGGCTCGAGGGCGCCAGCAAGCAGTTCGACATGCGCATCTACCCCAACAAGACGCACGCCATCGCCGGCGGCAACACGCGGGAGAACCTGTACGGCCTGTTCACGGTGTGGCTGAAGAGCCACCTGTAGGGCGGGGGGCCGTCATCGCGCGCGGCGGGACGGCGCTGGCCGTCCTCACCGCGATCAACCTGCTCAATTATCTCGATCGCTGGATCGTCGCCGCGCTCGCCGAAAGCATGAAGCACTCCGAGCTGCGGCTCTCGGATGCCCAACTCGGCTCTCTGATGACGGGGTTCCTCGTCGTGTACACGGCCACAGCGCCGCTGTTCGGCTCGCTGGGCGATACGCGGGCGCGCCCGCGGCTGCTCGGCCTCGGCGTCGCGATCTGGAGCGTCGCCACGGCCCTGGCGGGCTTCGCGCGCAGCTTCGCCGCGTTGTTCCTCGCCCGGGCCGCCGTGGGCATCGGAGAGGCGGCCTACGGCACGATCTCGCCGGCCCTGCTCGCCGACTACTACCCGCGCGAGCGGCGTGGCCGCGTGCTCGCGGTGTTCTTCGCCGCCATCCCCATCGGCAGCGCGCTGGGATACATCGTGGGGGGTCTGGCCGATCGCTATCTCGGCTGGCGCAGCGCGTTCTTCGTGGCCGGTATCCCGGGGCTGGCGCTCGCTGCCCTGGTGTTGCGGCTGTACGATCCGCCGCGCGGCGCGCAGGACGGCGACGCCCTCCCCCCCGCCTCGCTCGCGCGTGTCACCCCTGCTGCCCGTGCCGCCTATGCCGTTCTGCTCCGCAACCGGCCCTACGTGCTGACCGTGCTCGGCTACGCCGCCTATACGTTTGCAATCGGCGCCCTGGCGTTCTGGACCCCGTCCTTCCTCGAGCGTACACGCGGCATCCCCAAGGCTCACGCGACGGTGCAGTTCGGCGCGATCGTCGTCGCGACCGGGTTCATCGGCACGTACGGGGGCGGGTGGCTGGGCGACCGGCTGCTGCGCCGCTCGCGACAGGCATACCTCTGGCTTTCGGGGGTGGTCACGCTCGTTGCCGCGCCCCTCACGCTCGTCGCCCTGACGGCGGCGACCCCGGCGGTGTACTGGACCGCGATCGTCGCCGCCGAGCTCTGCCTGTTCGCGTCTACCGGCCCGATCAACTCCACCATCGTCAACGTGGTCGATCCGCGCATCCGGGCCACGGCCGTAGCGGCGAGCATATTCGCGATTCACGTATTGGGGGATGTGCCTTCGCCGTCGCTGGTCGGGCTTATCTCCGACGCGCGCACGCTGGGTGAGGCCATGTTGATAATACCGGCTGCCGTGCTCGCGGGCGGCGTGATCTGGACCTACGCCGCGTGGCACGGCAGCCGGCACGAGCTTACCGCCACGTCTTGACTTGTTCCTCGAAGCTGCGGGCCAGTGCACCCAGATCCACCCGGGTGCTGTGCCCCAGTGCGACTCCGAGGTTGTTCCGGAACGCCGGCGTAGTCGAGTCGATCTCGACCGCGCGGGCGAGCGGCCCCACCGCGTCGTCGTAGTTCCCCTGGCCGATGTACAGCTTCGCCAGGTTGTTCATCGACCACACGTCACGCTCGTCGAGTACGATCGCCCGTTTGTAGGCGGCGATCGCGCCCGCCGAGTCGCCCAGCTCGCGCTTCACACGGCCCAACAGACGGACCGTCTCGCCCGACGTGGAGTCGATGACGAGCGCCGCTTCGACGTGGGGCAGGGCGTCCTGCGCGCGTCCCTGCTCGATCAGCACCCGGCTCAGGTTGATGTGGCTCTTCACGTGGGACGCGTCCTTCTCGAGCGCCAGCGTGAACGCGTTGACGGCCGCATCGCGATCGCCGGCCTTCCAGGCCGACAGGCCCAGCATGTAGTAGCCCCACACGTTGTCGGGCTTGTCGCTCGTGTAGCCGGTGAACAGCCGCACGGCGTCGGCGTACCGCTTCTCGGTGAACGCGGTCTGTCCTTCGTCGAACGAGACCGGCCCGGTCACCACCGAAACGGGCGGCGTCGCCACGCTCGACTCGGGCCGGGTGGTGGACACTTCCGCCGCACTCGCTTCCGACGACTGCGACGTCTCGTGACCGCACGCCGCGACGATTGCGCCCGCGACGAGGGTGAGGAACAGCTTCCGCATACAGACCTCCTGGGTTGGGGTGAACGCCCACCCCTAAGGCAGGAGACAGGCCAGTCCGGCGTCGTCGGTTATCAGTCGTCGGGACAACGGGTTGAGGTTGAGCGGTCGGAGCCATCGTGTTCGCCCGGACACGAGATTCGAGCCGTTCATGTGGGCGAGCGGACACCTTCAGGCGGCGCGCGGTGTAGGGGCGCAGCATGCTGCGCCCCTACGTCTCACGGCTGATGTCGTGCCTCCGCATGATCTTCAGGAGACTCGCGTGGTCGGCGAGACCGAGCGCGCGGGCAGTGCGCGTGATGTGCCAGTCGTTCCGCTCTAGGGCGGCGACGATGATCTGGCGCTCGGCCTCCGCCTTGAGAGCCTGAAAGCTGGTGGGCGCCGGGCCTGGCGACGCAGCCCCCGGCGCCGCCGTGTCGCGGATCTCGGTCGGCACATCGTCCAGCCGGATCATGTCGCTGTCGGCGGCGATGATCATGCGCTCGACCGCATTGCGCAGCTCGCGCACGTTGTTGCGGCGCCAGTCGTACGCCATGAGACACTCGAGCGCGGCGGGGTCGAGCCGCTTGGGCCGCATCCCGAAACGTGCGCAGGCGGAGCCGAGCAGGTGGTCGACCAGCGCGGGGACGTCGGAGCGGCGCTCGCGCAGCGGTGGGACGGAGACCGCGTGCACGTTGAGCCGATAGTACAGGTCCTGGCGGAACCGCCCAGCGGTGATCTCGGCATTCACGTCGCGGTTGGTGGCGGCCACGACCCGAGCGTCCACGGCGATGGTCCGGTTGCCGCCGAGCCGGGTCACCTGACGCTGCTCGATCACCCGCAGCAGCTTGGCCTGGGCGGCGAGCGGCAGCTCACCGATCTCGTCGAGGAACAGTGTTCCACCGGAGGCGGCTTCGAACGCCCCCTTGCGCAGCGCGTTCGCCCCCGTGAACGCGCCGCGCTCGTGTCCGAACAGCTCGTCCTCGACCAGGTTCTCGGGCAGGGCGCCGGCGTTGAGGGCCACGAACGGGCCGGTGGGGTTGGCGCCGAGCCGGTGCAGCTCGCGGGCGACCAGCTCCTTGCCCGAGCCGCTCTCGCCCGTGATCAGCACGGGGCTCGGGATCTTGGCGACGCGCGCGATGGCGTCCGCCAGCTGTCGCATGGGTGCGCTCGCGCCCACCAACGCCGCGTCGGCGTCGAGTCGCCGCTCGAGCGCCGTGACCTGCCCGGTGAGCCGCGCACGCTCCAGCGCGTTCTCGACCTCACGCACAACGCGCTCCATCGGCTCGGCCTTGTCGATGAAGCCCTGCGCGCCGAGCTGGATCGCCTGGACGCAGCGGTCGTAGTTCCCCGTGCCCGTGTACACGATCACCGGCGGGCGGGCCTCGCGCCGCGCCATGCCGCGCAGCACCTCGAACCCGTCCATGCCCGGCATCTCGAGGTCGAGCAGCACGCAGTCGACCGCTTCGCCCTGGAGCAGGTCGAGCGCCTCACGACCGCTCCCGGCGACCAGGGTCTCGTAGCCGCCGATGCGCTTCAGGTCATAGGCGTATTGCTCCGCCATGGCGGACACGTCGTCGACGACGAGCACCACGGTCACGCTCAGGCTCCCGGCAGTTCGACGATGAAACGGCTGCCGGCGCCCGGCTGCGTCTCCACCCGCAACACGCCGTTCGCGTCGAGCACCAACCGGCGCACGATCGACAGGCCGAGGCCCGTACCACCGGGCTTGGTGGAGTAGAAGTCGTCGAAGGCGCGATCCAGCTCCTGCCGCGTCATCCCCTTGCCCGTGTCGGCGACGGTGATGCGCACGCTGGGCCGGCCGTTCGCGGGCGCGCCCGTCACGGCCGAGATGGTCACCGTGCCGGGACGCGCCTCGAGACTGTCCACGGCGTTGCCGACGAGATTCTCGAGGATACGCCGCAGCACCAGCTGGTCGGTGCAGACCAGAGGCAGGTCCTCGGCCAGGTCCGCCCGCAGCTCGGTCGTCCCGGGGGCGCCCAGCCGGCCGATGGTTTCGCGGATCACGTGGCGCACGTCGCACGGCTGGGGCGCCGGCGCGGGATAGAGACGGGCGTAGTTACCCGCGAGGTTTTCGAGATACGCGATGCCGGCCTCGATGGTCCCCTGGCGCTCGCGAAACACGGTGGCGAGCCGCTCGGGCTCGGTCGCGACGGTCTCGGTGAAATGCCGGAACACGTTGCGGATGGGCGTGAGGCCGTTCTTGATGTCGTGATTCACCTGACGCGCCAGGTCGCCCATGGCGATACGTCGCTCCGCCTCCCGCAGCTTCGTGGCTCCGGCGCGGAGCCGCTCGGTCATCGAGCCGAGCAGCCGTGTGAGCGCGCCGATCTCGTCGGCGCGCTCGCTGTCGAAGCTGACGTCCAGCCGGTCCATGTCGATCTGCGCGGTCTTGTGGGCCAGCGCCGTGAGCGGCCGGCTGATCCGCAGCGACAGCCAGCCGCCCAGCAGCAGGGCGATCGCGCCGGCCAGGAGCACGGCGCCGAGGAACGCGACGTCGACCCCCCGGCGTAGCGCGGCGAGGGAGCCGAGCGAATGGCTCACGACGATGCGTGCCGGGCGAAGTACGCCTCCGGAGTCGTTCTCCAACACGAAGGGCAACGAGAATTCACTCACCAGGGCGGCGGCGGACGCGGCCTCGGGCACGCTGTCGGTCGGCAGGCGCACCGCGACAGCGAGTTCAGAATCGGGCGTCAGCCCCGCGAGGTAAGTCGAGTCGAGCGCGATCCCGCCGACCAGGGTGAGCCGTCTGCCCGGCAACCGTAGCGAGTCGATGCGGGCGATCGCGAGCATGGGCCCTTCGGGCGTGCGCGCTTGGATGAGGGCGATACCGCCCTGCGCGGCGGCGAGCGCGCGCGGCAGCGCCGGCTCGAGCCGGTCGTATTCGTTGCGGAAGTGTCCCGAGCTCACGATGCGGCCCTGATCGTCTTGGATCTGGAGCATCGACAGGCCGGCGAAGCGCATCGCGCCGCCCGCGTAGTCGAGCAGATAGGTGCGATTGCCGCCTTGCAGCACCGCGTCCCTGAACCGGTTGTCCGCCACAATCGCGTCGCTCAGCGCGTCGAGCCGCCGCGCGATCGCGGCGCCGTCCCGCGTCAGGTGCGTGCGGATCACCGCGGCCAGCGTCGCGACACGCCGCTGGTACTCCTCGGTCAGGCGGCTCGCCATCTCGGTGCGCACGCGCACGCCGAACAGGGCGAGGGGCACCAGCACGACCACGCCGAACCCGACGAGGATTCGGGTCCGAAAGCTCATCGAGGGGCGATACGCAGCGTGCCGTCCCAATCGACCTGCAGGGCAGGCAGACCCCGGCGCACGAGGGCGTGGGGGCGGACGTCCAGCAACGGCTCGACCGTAGCGGTCCAGCTCCAGGGCGGCAGCTCGAGCGCCGCCCGGCACACGTCGAAAACGCGGCGGCGCAGCGGCAACACGTACGCGGCGTCGCCCCCGGCGCGCAGCGCGACCGCGAATGCGGCCGGGGCGAGCCCCGTGGCCGCGGAGCGATTCCCCAGCGCCCCCAGGCCCACGAGCCGCGCCGCCAGGTCGGCGGCGTTCCGATCCGACTGGTCGTACACGACGCGCTGGCGCCGGGGGCCGGAGACGGCCGTGTCGCGGGTCGTGGGAAACCCGCACGCCTGCAGCTCCGCGAGCCAGAAGCGACCGCCCTCCCATTCGGCGGGCCGGGCGTCGAGATGCACCGCGTCGCGCAGGCTCTCGCGCTTGATGTCGGCGAGTCCCTCGGGATGTCCCGGCACGAGCAGCACGTAGGTGCGGTTCCAGTCGAGCGCGACGTCGACGTACCCGGGTCGCGTCCCGGCGTACTCGAGCACCGCTGGGTCGTCGGTGATCACGAGGTCCGAGCCCTCGTCGAGCGCGTCGCGCGTGCGTCCGGCCGGGACGCTCGAGACGCGGAGGACGGCCATGCCCCCGCGCCGCACCGGCACCGCCGTCAGGACGCCCGTCGCGTCGGTCTCGCTCACCCAGTGACCGCCCGTGCCGATCGGCCAATCGCCGCCCGGAGCTCGCTTCGTCACCGCGAGCGCGGGGTCGGCGAGCGGCTGGACCGGCGCCACCGGCGGCCGCACAGCGATGGTGCGGTCGCTCAGGATGGTGGCGGATTGGGCGAGCGCCGAGTCGCGCGCGCGCCAGGCGGCGACGACGTCGCGCGCCGTCACCGGCGCCCCGTCCCAGAAGCGGGCGTCGTCCCGCAGGGTGAAGGTCCAGCGGTCTCCCGATGCCTCCCACGACTGGGCGAGCCCGGGAAGCACGCGCCCGGCGCAATCCACGCGAATCAGCGTCTCGTACAGCTCGGCGAAAACGAATCGCTCCGCGTCGTTGCGCGCCAACGGAGCGTGCGTCGCCTCGATGGGCTCGGCGAGTGCGACCGCGACCGTATCGCGCTTCGCCGCGGGGCCGGGCGCGAGGCGGCAGGTGGTATCCGACGGCGCCGCGCCGGGCGCCGGCAGCGCCGGGGCGGGCGCGGCGCCGGGCGGGCCGGCACGACAGGCGGCGAGCAGAGCCGCGAGGAGGAGAGAGCGCGATGACATCATGGCAATTAACAGTCTAAGCATACCCCGGGCTTGCGCCCGGGGTCAGTCGTCTCAGGGCTCCGGTTGTTGTTGTGTGAGGCAGTGTATCGTGCCAAGCCCCCATACCAAGTCTACAGCGTGTATGCCCACCACCGGCCGATCCTTGATCAGCTCGGCGAGAACGCCGAGCGCCACACGGTCCTTAGGATCATTGAACGTGGGAACCAACACCGCGGCGTTCGCGATGTAGAAGTTCGCATAGCTCGCAGGGAGCCTCTGCCCTTCGAAGTACAGCGGGGCGGGCATCGGAAGATCGACGACCGCGATCTTGGAGCCGTCTTCCAGGCGCATACCCTCGAGCCGCTCGCGGTTCTCCGCGAGGGGCCGGTAGTTCACTTCGCGCGGGTCGGATTCCCGGCACAGCACGACCGTGCGGGAGTCGACGAAGCGGCACACGTCGTCCACGTGCCCGTGCGTGTCGTCCCCCGCGATCCCCTTCCCGAGCCACAGGACGTTCGTGGCGCCGACGTACTCCCGCAGCACCCCCTCGAGGTCGGCGCGTGACAGGCCCGGGTTGCGGACCTGCACAACGGGATCGAGCAGACACTCTTCGGTCGTGAGGAGCGAGCCGCGGCCGTTGACGTCGATGCTCCCGCCCTCGAGCACGACGTCGCGGCTCGCCGCGCGCGCCCGCACCAGCGGCACTTTGAGCCGCGTGGCTACGCGCTCCGGGATGCGGTCGTCTTTCTTCCAGTCGGGATACTTGGCCCAGGCGTTGAAGCGGAACCGCGCGATCGCGACCCCGGATCGAGGGCCGGCCCGGCGTACGAACAGGGGCCCGAAATCGCGCGTCCAGCCGCGATTGGTCGGAAAGTGAAAACACTCGACGCGGCCTCCGTCCACGCCCGCCCGTTCGAGCACGCTCCGCGCCTTGCGCTCCTGCGCCCCCGAGTTCACGAGCACCCGCACGACCTCTCCGGGTGCCAGCTTGCGGACGATCTCGGCGTACACCCAGGAAATCGGCCCCAGCCGCCCGGGCCAGTCGCTCGCGTTGTGGGGCCAGCCGATCCAGGTCGCATGGTGGCGTTCCCACTCGGCGGGCATGCGAAGCCCGGCGGGGGGGGCGGGAGTCTTCACCAGGCCTACGCCTGGTCGCCGAGATAGCGACTGACGATGCCGCCGTACGCGTCGATACGGCGGTCGCGCAGAAAGGGCCAGCCGCGCCGCACCGCCTCGATCCTCGCGAGGTCCACTTCTCCGAGGACGATCGTCTCGCGGTCCGCCGGCGCTTCGGCCAGGACCGTCCCGAACGGATCGGCGATGAAGGACGATCCCCAGAACTCGAGTCCCTCGGTGGCCGTGCCGCCGGGGCGCTCGCGGCCCACCCGATTCACCGCCGCGACATAGCAGCCGTTCGCGATCGCGTGGCTGCGCTGGATGGTGCGCCACGCGTCCAGCTGCTCTTTGCCGTGAGTTTCCTTCTCGGCCGGATGCCAGCCGATGGCCGTGGGATAGAACAGCACGGCGGCGCCCTGCAAGGCGGTGAGGCGGGCTCCCTCGGGGTACCACTGATCCCAGCACACCAGCGTGCCGATGCGTCCCACCCGCGTGTCGAACGCGCGGAAGCCCAGATCTCCGGGGGTGAAGTAGAACTTCTCGTAATACGCCGGGTCGTCCGGGATGTGCATCTTGCGGTACACGCCGATCATGCGGCCGTCCGCGTCGATCACCGCGGCGCTGTTGTGGTACAGCCCCGGGGCGCGGCGCTCGAACAGCGGCGCGATCACGACCACGCCCGCGCGCTGCGCCGCCCGTCCGAGCGCGTCGGTGCTGGGGCCCGGAATGGGCTCGGCGAGATCGAACAAGGCCGCGTCCTCCCGCTGCGCGAAGTACTGCGAGCGGAACAGCTCCGGCAGGCACACCAGGCTGGCCCCGGACGCCGCGGCCTCCGCGACCTTCCCGATCGCCTTCTCGAGGTTCACAGCGGGATCCGTGGACATCGCCATCTGCACGAGCCCGATCGTGTACTTGTTCGGCGGCGACGTGTCGGTCATGGGGGAGAACAGTACAAGGGCCTTCGGTCCCGCGACAGACCGCTCTGCTTCACCTCAGGGAGTGACGACCTCGAAGGGCGCCTCCACCTGGTAGTCCGCTACGCCGCACAGGGTCACGTTCGCGACGTAGCGTCCGGCCACCGGTGCCGCGTCGGGCGGGATCGCGATGAACCGACGGAACAGGCCGCCCAGCCGGATGACGATGCGCTCGTGGTTGCGGGCGGGGGCGGGCAGGGACGTACGCCAGCCGCTCCCCAGGCCATCCTGGCGCTGGACGCGTACGCACACCACGTCGTTGGTGGGAAGCATGAAGTCGAGCTGGGTCTGGCCGTGATTGTAGACGGTGTACATCAGCAGGGGCTGGACACCCGTCGGCTGGCTATCGTTGGCGCGCCACGCGAACCGGTTCGGGATGACGGCGAGGGTCACGACCGCCAATTGTGAGAAGGAAAGCTGGACCGTGTTCCGCTGTGTGCCGGGGGGTTCCAGCTCCCGCAGGTGCTCGATCGCGATGGCTGCCTCCCCCGGTCCGGCGGCGGAGACCGTTACCCGACCGACGGCCTCCACGAGGCGGCCTTCCATTCTTGGCCAGCGGGTGCCGGCGTCCCCGACGGCCAGCAGACCGATGCGCCGGCCGGCGGCAGTCACGGGCTGGGGGAGCAGCAGGCTCCAGCGGCCGGAGTCACCGGGTTGGAGGAAGCCCTGCACCGTCATTGCCGTATCCGAGCGGGTCTGCGCGGCGCAGGGCCGTACCACGGCGGCGAGCAGCGTGAACGTGATCGCGCCGCGCCGCATCAGGGGCGTTGCCCCGCCCAGCGGCGCGGATCGAACAGCGCGTCCGGGAGCGGGGTTCCGGTGTGGATCTCCGCGTACTGCTCGAGCCAGCGTTGCCGGCCGTCCACGAGGAACGCCACCTCCGCCGAGACCCAGGCCGGGCCGACGGGCCGGTAGTCGTTGAAGCGGATGTCGCTGGTGCGCGCCGTGTCCCGCTGCCCGGGCTCGAGCAGTCGCACGAAGAGGAGCCGCTCCTTGTCCACCCAGAACTGGCGTGTGCGCAGGTCGCCGGCCCGCGCCCCGACGACGTACGCGGGCCGGCCGTCCCACGTGTCCTCATGCACGGTCGCGAGGTCGAACCCCAGCTGCTCGAGCCGGCGCGCCGTGCGCGCGGTGGAATCGAAATAGACGTCGAACCCCAGCACCATGAGCGGGTGCACGAATGCGGTCGCGCTGGCCAAGCGCCCGCCGCGAAACACGAACTGCGAGTCGCGCACGAACAGCACGCCTCCGGCCGAATCGAGCGGCTCGAAGTCGATGCGCAGCCTGCCCGGCAGCGCCGCGTACTCGTGCCAGGTCGAGTGCTCGGTGCTGTCGTCGGGCCGGGTGGCCGTATTGTGCTGGACGAAGGTCAGCGTGGCGTACCACTTCCCCGCATACCGGTCGTGCATTGCCGCGATGATGGCGTGGCCATCGGGCGGAGCGGGAGCGCGGGTAAGGAGCGCGAGGACGATGGTGAGCGTCATCGACTATTTCTCCAGCCGGTAGCCGGCCTTGCGGACGGTGAGAATGTGCCGTGGAGCGGCCGGGTCCCCCTCGAGCTTGCGGCGCAGCTCCGCGACGTGCGTGTCCACAGTGCGACTCAGCACCGCCGCGCTGTAGCCCCATACCTCGGTGAGCAGCTCCATGCGCGTCGCCACGGCCCCGCGTCGCTGCAGCAGCGCCAGCAGCAGGTCGAACTCTTTCGGCGTGAGCCCGACCGGGCGGCCATCCCGCAGCACGGTGCGGGAGGCGGGGATGATCTCGATCGCGCCGAACCGCTCCGGAGGAGCGGCACCACCGCCACTCGGCGCCGTGCGGCGGAGCAGGGCCTCCACGCGCGCCAGCAGCTCGAGCACACCGAACGGCTTGGTGACGTAGTCGTCCGCGCCGAGCCGCAGGCCGCGCACCTTGTCCGCCTCTTCGCCCCGCGCCGTGAGGATGAGGACCGGCATGCGGCGCCCCTCGTCGCGCAGCGCCCGCAGCACGCGATAGCCGTCCAGGCCGGGCAGCATCAGGTCCAGGATGATCAGGTCGGGGCCGCCGGTACGCGCCCGCGTCAGGCCCTCGCTGCCATCCTCGACGACCTCCACCTCGTAGCCCTCGATCTCGAGGTTGTTACGCAGGCCATACGCGAGATCGGGATTGTCTTCGACGACGAGAATCCGCGTCATGCCGTGGCTCCGAAGTCGGCACGCATCGGGG
>WNFW01004497.1_pt1 | contig 19036 bp, 17 predicted proteins | sample 5400131 | NCBI WGS metagenome assembly WNFW01 (sample SAMN13153362, study PRJNA577476) | soil metagenome | isolation source: 20 cm soil or saprolite under grassland replicate 1 | place: USA:California | collected 2016-06-15 | reverse complement strand
ATGGGGTGGATCCGCCACGCCTCGCCAATAATCTCCGGCAACGCCAGCGCGCCGACGGTGGCGCCGGCGCGTTCCGCCGCGAGCGCGGCGACCCGCAGCGCCTCCGCGCTGGCGCTTTCCGGCGCGCCGGCAAACTCCTGCGTCACGACGCCGATGCGCGGCGTCTCGATCGCGGCGGCCGGTTCTAGTTCGGGCCGGTTGGCCATGGCGGAAAGTCCGTGCGCCAAATCCCGGACACCGGCCGCGAACAGCCCGACAGTGTCCAGCGTCCACGAATAGCATTTCACGCCGACCGTCGGCAGCAGCCGGAACGACGGCTTTATGGCGGCCACGCCGCAGAACGAGGCCGGCCGGATCACCGAACCGCCGGTCTGCGTTCCCAGCGCCAGCGGAATCATGCCGGCCGCAACCGCTGCCGCCGAGCCGGACGACGATCCGCCCGGCGTATGCAGCGGGTTGCGCGGATTGAGCGTCGCGGTCGGATCCGATGATGCAAACGCCGTCGTCGTGGTCTTGCCGATGATGGTCGCGCCCGCCTGCTTCAGCAGCGCGACCACCGGCGCATCCGCGCGCGGCTGCCAGCCCCGGTAAATTGGCGAGCCCATTTCAGTGGGAAAATCCGACGTATCGATAATGTCCTTGATGCCGACGGCGATGCCGCGCAACGGCCCGGCACCGGCCGCGCGGGCGGTTTCACTGCGACAGACGAAGGCGCCGATGGTCTTGTCATGCGCCGATGTTGCCGCAACCGACTGCGCAATCGCGCTATCTGCCGAAAGATCGCCGGAATCGATCCGGCGCTGGAGTTCGGCAAGCGAGATCATTGGCAACGTTCCCTGCGAAAGACCGGACAGCTTTTACGGATCGGGTCGGGATTGGGCAAGCGGAGGAGCGCGATCTTGCCGCGGTGGTTCGGCGCGGCCGGATGGGATATGCTTGAGGCCGATTATCCAAATCGTTCGCGCGAGCCCTCGATGCAACTTGTGTCCATCCTGACTTGCCCGCATTGCAACCATCAGGCCGCCGAGCAAATGCCGACGGACGCCTGCCAGTTTTTCTACATCTGCAGGGGATGCGGCGAGAGGCTAAAACCGCTCGCGGGCGATTGCTGCGTGTTCTGCTCCTACGGCTCCGTGCCGTGTCCTCCTGTTCAGGAAAATGGCAAAAGCGCCTGTTGCAGCTAGGCCTGCAAGTTCAAACCGAGTTGCTCACTCCCTCAGGTTGATCCATGCTGTCGCGCGAGGGGGCAGCATGGACACCAGAACACCCAGCACAACACACCTGACCGACGCAGAGCGGATCGACTGGCTGCGGCTGATCCGCTCCGACAATGTCGGGCCGCGCACGTTTCGTTCGCTGACAAGACATTTCGGCAGCGCCCGCACAGCACTGGAGCGGCTGCCTGATCTCGCCCGGCGTGGCGGCGCGGCGCGAGCGGGCCGCATCTGCAGCGAAGACGATGCGCGCGCTGAACTTGCGGCGAGCCGACGGCTCGGCGTCAGCCTGGTCGCGCCCGGTGAAGCCGGTTATCCGCCGCGCCTGGCCACGCTTGAGGATGCGCCTCCGTTGCTTGGCGTGCGCGGCGCGCCTGATGTGCTGATGCGGCCTGTCATCGCCATCGTCGGCTCGCGCAACGCTTCCGGCGCCGGACTGAAATTCGCAGGTTCGCTGGCGCGCGATCTCGGCGACGCCGGTTTTGTCGTCGTCTCCGGACTGGCGCGCGGGATCGATCAGGCCGCGCATCGCGCCAGCCTCGCGGGCGGGACCGTGGCGGTGCTGGCCGGCGGTCACGACCGGATCTATCCGCCGGAGCATGAAGAACTGCTGGCGAGCATCATTGAGTCCGGCGCTGCGATTTCCGAAATGCCACTCGGCCATGTGCCGCGCGCGCGGGATTTTCCGCGGCGCAATCGGCTGATTTCGGGCGCGGCGCTCGGCGTCGTCGTGGTCGAGGCAGCGCTTCGCTCGGGGTCGCTGATCACGGCGCGGATCGCCGCCGAACAAGGCCGCGAAGTGTTCGCCGTGCCGGGATCCCCGCTCGATCCGCGCGCCGCCGGTACCAACGATCTGATCAAGCAGGGCGCGACGTTGACCACCGAGGCGGCCGACGTCATCAATGCCGTCGAGCCGATCATGGGACGGAGAATCGCGTTGCGCGAACCTGATGACGATCCGCTGGCGCCCGAACCCGACGCGGGCGATCGCACGCGCGTCGTCGATTTGCTCGGACCGAGCCCGATTACACTCGACGATCTGATCCGGATGGCCGGATGTTCGCCCGCGATCGTGCGCACCGTGCTGCTCGAGCTCGAACTCGCAGGCCGGATCGAGCGTCACGGCGGCGGGCTGGTGTCGCTGATCTAGAGCCTCGGTCTGATTGAATCAGAACCGAGGCTCCAGCTTTTTGCTTGACGCGTTTTCTTTACGCGAACCGGTGTCCACCCCGCATCGCGTGCGGGGCAGGCTTTCGCTTGAAAACGCTTTGTTAGCACTGCTCATTGCGCCCGTCGAATTGCGCTCGCGCGCTTTCGATCTCTGCCCGGTGGTCGAAGGCCCACTTGCCCAGTGCTTCCACCGGCTTCGACAAGCCACGTCCGAGATCGGTCAGTTCATAATCGACCCGCGGCGGAATCGTGGGGAATACGGTTCGCGTGACCAGGCCGTCGCGCTCCAGTCCGCGCAACGTCAGCGTCAGCATGCGTTGCGAGATGCCGCCGATCATGCGCTTGATCTCGTTGAAGCGCCTTGGGCCTTCATCGAGATACATGATGACGAACACGCTCCATTTGTCGCCGACCCGTGCCAGGATCGACGCGACGCCACGGCAGTCGCTGTCGAGGTGAGCGTTGGGCGGCAGGACAGGCACATTTTTGTGCTCGGGTTTCAATGCTGTGCTCGGGTTTCAAAAATGTGCGTTCTTGCGGGGTTTGCGGAAACGGTCACTCATATAGCCCCAGTTACAAACTTATACCAAGGGTGACCATCATGAAACTTCTGCACATCGATTCCAGTGTCCTCGGCCCCCACTCCGTCAGCCGCCAGGTTTCCGCCGCGATCGTGGAACGCCTGCGCCAGGCAACGCCCGGTCTCGAGATCGTCTATCGCGACCTGAGCTTGACGCCGCTGGCGCACCTGTCGGGTTCGCATCTTGCGGCTACACAGGGGGCCGTGCCCGAGGCCGCGCTACAGCAGGACCTCGCCGCCGGTCAGGCCGTGCTGGACGAGTTCCTGGCCGCCGACATCGTGGTGCTCGGTGCTCCCATGTACAATTTCACGATACCGAGCCAGCTCAAAGCCTGGATCGACCGAATTTTGGTGGCGGGCAAGACCTTCAAATACGGCGCGCACGGCGCGGAAGGGCTGGCCGGCAACAAGCGAGTGATCCTTGCGATCTCGCGCGGCGGGTTCTACGGCGCCGGCACCCCGGCCGCGGTAGGCGAGCATCTTGAAACCTATCTGCGCTGGGTGTTTGGCTTCATCGGCGTCGCAAATCCCGAATTTATTTCCGCCGATGGAATCCAGATTGGACCGGAACACCGCGAGAAGGCACTATCAGCTGCCTTGCAGGCTGCGACTAACCTCCACGCGGCATGAGCAGAGACGACCCATCCGCCGTCGCCGAACCACGACGGCGGATGGGTCTCGCTGACGGCAGGTTCAGCTGAAAACGATCAATACCACGCGCCGGGCACGCCCATGAGAATGGCGAGCAGGGAAACCAGCAGGCCGATCCCGGAAAACAACGCGATGGAGATCAGCGGGCTATAATCGGATTTTTTTGATGAAGCGGTGGAGGCGGAAATCACAGGAGAAATACGAGCAGCTTTCGGCATCTCAGGCTCTCCAAGCATATGTCGTTCTAAAATCCCTGCCCTTTGCAGTGTCTTCGCAACTACGACGAAGGTTCAATGCGTCGGCGGAGCACGACAAAATACCTCCTGCAGATGATCGAACCGGAAAGCGCAACCGGGATGAGAATCTTTCCAGAGATCGCGCTGACCGGATTCACTTTTTTGGCGCGATCACACCTATCCGCGATAGATTGGCGCGCCCGCCGGGGAGCCTGTCGCGCCGCCATCGACGAAGATCTCCGCGCCCTGAACGTTCGAGGCATCGTCGGACGCGAGGAACAGCACCGTCTTTGCAACTTCCTCGGCTTCGCCGAGCCGTCCGAGCGGGATGGTTCGGGAAATTCGCTGGTCCAGCGCAGCAAATGCTTCGGGGGTTGGCGCTGCACCGTTCCAGATCGGGGTCCGCGCGGCACCGGGTGAAACCACATTGACCCGAACACCGCGCGGCGAAAGCTCCGATGCCATCACCCGTGCCATCGCTCGCACTCCCGCCTTGCTGGCGGCATAGGCGGCATAGCCGGGATTGCCGAGCACGGAGATCACCGAGCCGTTCAAGATGATCGATGCGCCCTGGTTGAGATGCGGCGCCGCCGCCTGCACGGTAAAGAACACCGAGGTGATGTTGGTCCTGATCACGGACTCAAAGGCGGCGAGCGTGGTGCCACCGATCGGGGTGTTGCCCGCGATGCCGGCATTGGCGAACACGATGTCGAGCTTGCCGAATTTTTGCACGGCCTGCTGGATGGCCTTCTCGGTGGCTTCGATATCGGTGGCGTCGGCAACGATTGCGAGCGCGTTTGGCCCTAGCTCTTTCGCGGCGGCCTCCAGCGTCGCCTGATTTCGCCCGGTGATGGCGACCTTCGCGCCCTCAGCCACGAACAGTTTTGCGGTCGCCAGACCGATGCCGCTGTTGCCGCCGGTAATGAACGCCGTCTTGTTTGCCAATCTCATGGAGGTCTCCAATGGTTGCATTATTAAACTAGATTGATTATATGAAGCATCTGGTCTTATAATGCAACCACAAAACACTGTGATCGGCGAAACTCGCTGTCGAAGCCGGAGGCACCATGGTGAAACGCACGAGTCTTGAACAGGCGGAATGCCCGGTCGCGCGATCGCTGGATTCCTTCGGCGACTGGTGGTCGCTTTTGATCATTCGCGACGCCTTCCTGGGGCTCCGCCGCTTCAGCGAATTTCAGAAAAGCATCGGTCTGGCGAAAAATATTTTGACGGTGCGGCTGCGCGCATTAGTGGACCGCGGCATCCTGAAGACGGCGCCCGCCTCCGACGGCAGCGCCTACCAGGAATATGTGCTCACGCCGAAAGGACGCGGGATTTTCCCGGTGCTGGTGGCGCTGCGGCAATGGAGCGAGGAATTTTGCCCGGAGCCCGGCGGGTTTGCCACCTTGCTGGTCGATCGCGGCAAGGGACGACCGGTGCGTAAGCTGGAGCTGCGTTCGCAGGACGGCCGGTTGCTCGGCAATGGCGATACCGAAGTAAAGCCAAATCCCGCCAGCAAAATCCGCCGGCGCGTTTTGGCCTGAGCGAGTGCCTTTATAGGTGCGAAAGCTTTGATCGTAGATTCCGCGCCCGGAGAATGCCAAAGGGGTCTTCGCGTTGGGCGAACTTGCGATACGTGGTTAAGTCATCCTCCTGGAGCGCCGGTCCCTCACCTCGTCGCTCGCCGGAGCCCATGCCTGGTCCCAACGGCAGCGAGGTGCCAACTCCGGCATAAAGATATCGATTGCCGAAAGCCTGTTTCAACGCTGCGAAGGTCGGCTCACCAGTGCAGTGGCCCGGAGCGATGTTCTCCACCTTGAACGTGTCCTTGAGCGCTGCCACGGCCTTCGCAATGACGTCATCCGGTGCGACGACGAGGTGGAAGCCGCCGGCGATCAGGCGAATTTTGGGATTGATTGTCGCCGCCGCCTCGACGATCCTTTCGATCCCCGGGTGGGCGCAGCCGACTACGAGCACAACACCATCCGAGGTGTTAACGGCAAGAGACAACTCCTTGAGTTCCTTGGTGCCGGGGGCATCCGATACAAGTGCTATCAGCGTAATGCCCGGGGCGATTTCGGTCGTCTTGTCTATGAGCTCGAAATTGGCGCCCTGCCAGGCGGCCCCGAATTTCATCACTTCCGGTGGTTTGCCACCATAGTAGCGCATCTGCGGCGGCAACGATTCGTCCTTGCGGTAGAAGCTCGATGGCAGCGACGAGCCGTAAATGCCGAATCCTTCCCTGGGAGCGTAAATCTTCACCGTCGGGTTGACGCTCAGGACATGGTTCAGGCCCGCCATGTGGTCGGAATGTCGGTGCGACAGCACGACGAAGTCGATGCTGGCAAGGTCAACACTCTTTGCCTTCACGTTGGCTGCGAAGATGTCGGCGTCGTTGCCGGTGTCGAACAGGATTCGTTTGCCGGCAATCTCCACCAGCGCCGAGAAACCCCAATCTTTCTTCATCGCGGCATCGGTGCCAAAAGCGTCATAGAGGATAGTGATCTGGCTGTTGGGCTCAGCCGCGACCATTCTGGTCGGAGCAACCACGGCGACGCCGGAAAGGGCGGCCGCAAAGAGCAATACTGCGATTGGTTTCATCGAAGCATCTCCTCTGCGAGAGCACCACCATGCAAGTTGCCTGCTGCAGGCTTACGCGGTTTCGTCATTTGGCTTCTGCGCCAGGCTCGGCATGACATTCAACGCCATCCGGACGATTTTGATCTGTGCCACGACACCGCAGCGCACGGCAAAAAATACGCTCTGTTTCCGGAACTGTCATCATGGTGCGATATCACCCGTTACGACAGTTTGCGCTTGCCCCGAAGCCGGATGTGCTCCTGCGCCTCCATCTGGGCCATATCGAGCAGACGCACGAGCATGTCGAGATTGTGACGCCGCGCCACGTTGGCGAGGTCGGCCACTGTCTCCGCGATGAAGACCACAGCTTCATCCGGCCCGCCCTCCCCAGGTGGATCATCGGTTCGCGAACTCTCATCCCCACCCGAAGATGTTGGCGTCCGTCGGCGCCCCTTTTTGGTCAAAAAAATAAATCCTGGGTCAAAAAATAATCCAATGCCGCGAATGGTTGATAGATACCCCGTTTGGGGGCGCAACTCTAGGAGGTATTTCACAACCTTTTGGATAGTACGCCTGACCTATCCGGGTGTCTTTCAACATCTGTCGATTTGACAGGGGGCTCCACTGCACCCATGTTCCCTTGCGAAACGGCCGACGCGAATCCCGCGGAACCGGCCTTTATTTTTCCCCTAAGCCATTGGAATGACATGAATATCGTCATTGTCGAGTCGCCGGCGAAAGCCAAGACGATCAACAAATATTTGGGCTCGTCCTACGAGGTACTGGCCTCATTTGGCCATGTCCGCGATCTCCCGGCGAAGAAGGGATCGGTCGATCCGGAGGCCAACTTCCAGATGATCTGGGAGGTCGACCCGAAGGCGGCAGGCCGACTCAACGATATCGCCAAAGCGCTCAAGGGCGCCACCCGGCTGATTCTCGCAACCGACCCTGATCGCGAGGGTGAAGCGATTTCCTGGCACGTGCTAGAGATCTTGAAAGAGAAGCGCGCGATCAAGGACCAGAAGATCGAACGCGTGGTGTTCAACGCCATCACCAAGCAGGCGGTCTCGGAAGCCATGAAGCACCCGCGCCAGATCGATGGCGCGCTGGTCGACGCCTACATGGCGCGGCGCGCGCTGGATTATCTGGTCGGCTTCACGCTCTCGCCGGTGCTATGGCACAAACTGCCGGGCGCGCGTTCCGCCGGCCGCGTGCAGTCGGTGGCGCTGCGCCTCGTCTGCGACCGCGAACTCGAGATCGAGAAATTCGTCCCCCGGGAATACTGGTCGCTGGTGGCGACGTTGACGACGCCGCGCGGCGAAGCCTTCGAGGCACGCCTGGTCGGCGCCGACGGCAAGAAGATCCAGCGCCTCGACATCGGCACCGGCGCGGAAGCCGAGGATTTCAGGAAAGCGATCGAGGCCGCGAATTTCACGGTTTCCACCGTCGAGGCCAAACCGGCGCGCCGCAATCCGCAGGCGCCGTTCACTACCTCGACGCTGCAGCAGGAGGCCAGCCGCAAGCTGGGCTTTGCGCCGGCGCACACCATGCGGATCGCGCAGCGGCTCTATGAGGGCATCGACATTGGCGGCGAAACCACCGGTCTCATTACCTATATGCGAACCGACGGCGTGCAGATCGACACTTCGGCCATTACCCAAGCGCGCAAGGTGATCGGCGAGGACTACGGCAACGCCTATGTGCCGGAGGCGCCGCGCCAGTACCAGACCAAGGCCAAGAACGCGCAGGAAGCGCACGAAGCCATCCGACCGACCGATCTGTCGCGGCGGCCTGCCGAGATGCGCCGCCGTCTCGATACCGATCAGGCGCGGCTCTATGAATTGATCTGGATCCGCACCATCGCGAGCCAGATGGAATCCGCCGAACTGGAGCGCACCACTGTCGATATCGCCGCCAAGGCCGGCCCGCGCCTGCTGGAACTGCGCGCCACCGGGCAGGTCGTGAAGTTCGACGGTTTCCTGGCGCTCTATCAGGAAGGCCGCGACGACGACGGCGACGACGAGGACGGTCGCCGCCTGCCAGCCATGAGCCAAGGCGAGGCGCTGAAACGCAAGGATCTCGCCGTCACCCAGCATTTCACCGAACCGCCGCCGCGGTTTTCCGAAGCCTCGCTGGTCAAGCGCATGGAAGAACTCGGCATCGGCCGTCCCTCGACCTATGCCTCGATCCTGCAGGTGCTGAAGGACCGCGGTTACGTCAAGCTCGAAAGGAAGCGTCTGCACGGCGAGGACAAGGGCCGCGTCGTGGTCGCGTTCCTGGAAAACTTCTTCGCCCGCTACGTCGAATATGATTTCACCGCTGCATTGGAAGAGCAGCTCGACCGCATCTCCAACAACGAGATTTCCTGGCAGCAGGTGCTGAAGGATTTCTGGCGCGATTTCATCGGCGCCGTCAACGAGATCAAGGATCTCCGCGTCACCCAGGTGCTGGATGCGCTCGACGAGATGCTGGGGCCGCACATCTATGCGCCGCGCGAGGACGGCGGCGATCCCCGGCAATGCCCGACCTGCGGCACCGGCAAGCTCAACCTCAAGGCCGGAAAATTCGGTGCCTTTGTCGGCTGCACCAACTATCCCGAATGCCGCTACACCCGGCCGCTTGCGGCGGACAGCGAAGCCAGCGCCGATCGTATCCTGGGCAAGGATCCGGTGTCCGGTCTCGACGTGGTGGTGAGGGCCGGACGGTTCGGTCCCTATATCCAGCTCGGCGAGCCCAAGGATTATGAAGAAGGCGAAAAGCCCAGGCGCGCCGGTATCCCCAAGAACATGTCGCCTGGCGATATCGAACTAGAGCTTGCGCTAAAACTGCTGTCGCTGCCGCGCGAGATCGGCAGGCATCCGGAGACCGGCGAGCCGATCACCGCAGGGCTCGGCCGTTTCGGTCCGTTCGTGCGCCACGAGAAAACCTATGCCAGCCTGGAGGCCGGCGATGAGGTGTTCGATATCGGGCTCAATCGCGCCGTGACCAAGGCGGCGGCGAAAAAAGCCGCGGCGAAGCCCAAGTCGGATAGCGCCGCGGCCAGCAAGGCCCGTGCGCCGGTGAAACCGGCCGCCAAGACATCTCCGGCGAAGCCTTCGCCAGCATCCAAAACGCCGGCGAAGAAAAGCGCCGGCAAGGCCCGCGGATAAGTGGCGAAGCAGCGCGACAAGGTTTTTCCAGAGCGGGACGCCCTCGTCGCCTTTATCCGCGCGCACCCCGGAACAGTCGGCACCCGCGAGATCGCCCGGGAATTCGGGCTGAAGAACGCCGATCGCGCCGAGCTGAAGCGGATCCTGCGCGAACTGGCCGACGAAGGCACCATCGCCACGGGCGGCAAGAAACTGAGCGAACCCGCGGCCCTGCCGGCGACCGCGATGGCCGACATCACCGGACGCGACCGCGACGGCGAACTGATCGCCACCCCCACCGAATGGGATGAGGTGGAAAACGGCGAGCCGCCGAAAATCCGCATCCATATTCCGCGCCGCCCCCAGCCCGGCACCGCGGCAGGCGTCGGCGACCGCGCGCTGCTGCGGATCGAGAAGCTGGAGGATAGCGAAGGCGCCGTCTATCGCGGCCGCGTCATCAAGGTCATCGATCACGCCAAGACCCGCGTGCTCGGCATCTTCCGTAGCCTGCCCGACGGTGGCGGACGGCTGGTTCCGGTCGACAAGAAGCAGGCCGGGCGGGAATTGAATATCGCCAAGGCAGATAGCGGCGGCGCCGAGGATGGCGATCTCGTCAGCGTCGACCTCTTGCGCTCGCGCGGTTTTGGCCTCGCCAGCGGCAAGGTGAAAGAGCGGCTGGGATCGCTGGCATCGGAGAAAGCGGTCAGCCTGATCGCCATTCATTCCCACGAGATTCCACAAGCCTTCTCGGCGGCGGGGCTACGCGAAGCCGAGGAGGCAAAGCCTGCGGCGTTGAAGGGCCGCGAGGACTGGCGCGAGTTGCCGCTCGTCACCATCGACCCGCCTGACGCCAAGGATCACGACGACGCGGTTCATGCCGAACCTGATGCCGATCCGAACAACAAAGGCGGCGCCATCGTCACGGTGGCGATCGCCGACGTGGCGTTCTATGTGCGGCCGGGCGCAGCGCTGGACCGCGACGCGCTGGCGCGCGGCAATTCGGTGTATTTCCCGGACCGCGTGGTGCCGATGCTGCCCGAGCGCATCTCCAACGATCTCTGCTCGCTGGTGCCGGGCGAGCCGCGCGGCGCGCTGGCGGTGCGGATGGTAATCGGCAATGACGGCCGCAAGCGCTCGCACAGCTTTCATCGCATTCTGATGCGCTCCGCCGCCAAACTCAGCTACGCGCAGGCCCAGGCGGCGATCGACGGACGGCCCGATGACGTAACCGGCCCCCTGCTCGCTTCCATCCTGAGGCCGCTCTATGAAGCCTATGCGGTTGTGAAACGCGCGCGCGACGAACGCGATCCGCTCGATCTCGACATTCCCGAACGCAAGATCCTGTTGAAACCCGACGGCACCGTGGATCGCGTCATCGTGCCTGATAGACTCGACGCGCACAAATTGATCGAAGAGTTCATGATCCTGGCCAATGTCGCCGCCGCCGAAACGCTTGAAAAGAAGGCGCTGCCGCTTATCTACCGGGTGCACGACGAGCCGACGCTCGAGAAGGTTCACGCCTTACAGGAATTCCTGAAAACGCTCGATCTGCCGTTTGCCAAGAGCGGCGCCTTGCGCCCTTCGCTGTTCAACCGTGTGCTGACGCAGGTCCGGGGTCATGATGCCGAATCGCTGGTGAACGAAGTGGTGTTGCGCTCACAGGCCCAGGCCGAATATTCGGCCGAGAACTACGGCCATTTCGGCCTTAACTTGCGACGCTACGCCCATTTCACGTCGCCGATCAGGCGGTACGCGGACCTGGTCGTGCACCGCGCCTTGATCAGGGCGCTCGGCCTTGGCGAAGGCGCATTGCTGGAGACCGAGACGCCGGAAGGCCTGAGCGAGGTCGCAGCGCAGATTTCCGTCACCGAACGCCGCGCCATGAAGGCCGAGCGCGAGACCGCCGACCGCCTGATCGCGCATTTTCTCGCCGACCGCATCGGGGCGACCTTCCAGGGCCGCATCTCCGGCGTCACCCGCGCCGGGCTATTCGTGAAGCTTAGCGACACCGGCGCCGACGGCCTGATCCCGATCCGCACCTTGGGGACGGAATATTTCAACTACGACGAAAAGCGCCATGCCCTGGTCGGTTCGCGCAGCGGTGCCATGCACCGGCTGGGTGACGTTGTCGACGTGCGTCTGGTAGAAGCAGCACCGGTGGCAGGCGCGCTGCGGTTCGAATTGTTGTCGGAAGGCCGCGTCATTCCGCGCGGCAGAAAACGCGAAGCCCCGCGCGAAGCTCAGAGTACGCCAGCCAAAACGCGTCCCGGCCGCTCTCCGCTCAAGAAAGATCGCAAGCCAGCCAAAGGCCAGGCCGGCAAATCGAAGAAGGGCAAATCATGGAAACCGTGAGCACCCCCCCAACAGCCTGGACACGGGATTCCGCGCCGGCCGAAAAGCGCAGCGTCTGGACCGCGTTGAAGCGCGGCTTGCGCGGCCGTTGCCCGCGCTGCGGCGAAGGCAAATTGTTTCGCGCCTTCCTGAAGGTGGACGATCATTGCTCGGCTTGCGGACAGGATTTCACGCCGCACCGTGCCGACGATCTTCCGGCCTATCTCGTGATCGTCATCGTCGGCCACATCGTGGTGCCGACGATCCTGTGGATCGAAACCGATTTTGCGCCGTCGGTGCCGTTGCAGCTCGCGATCTATCTGCCGTTGACGCTGATCTTGTCGCTGGTGTTGCTGCAACCGGTCAAGGGCGCCGTGGTGGGGGTGCAATGGGCGTTGCGCATGCACGGATTTGACGAGCAAAATCCCGACCCTAGCGTCGGCAGCCGATAACAAGAAACGGAACGAAGAATCGGGCAAGGAATCGCAAGGAATCGGGAGAATAATGAGCGAGACGCAACAGGTCGAAAAAGCGGAAAAGGAAGCCGATCATCATCCCTATTTCCGTCCCAAGGACGCCGCCACGCTGATCCTGGTCGATCGCACCGCCAGCACGCCGAAAGTCCTGGTCGGCAAGCGCCACGACAAGGTGGTGTTCATGCCCGGCAAGTTCGTGTTTCCCGGCGGCCGGGTCGACAAATCCGACAACCGCGTTGCCGTCGCCGCGCCTATTCCGAAGGCGCTCGAAGAAAATCTTTTGAAGGGCAGTCCGACGATCACGGCGTCGCGCGCGCGCTCGCTGGCGGTCGCGGCAATCCGCGAAGCCTGCGAAGAGACCGGCCTCTGTCTGGGGCGCAAGAGCAACGGCGCGGCACCGAAACTCGAAGGCGCGTGGAAACCTTTTACCGAAGCAGGACTGCTGCCCGACCCGTCCGGACTGTTTTTGATCGCCCGCGCGATCACCCCGCCCGGCCGCGTGCGGCGCTTCGATACCAGGTTTTTCACCGCGGATGCTTCAACCATCACCCATCGTGTCGAAGGCGTGATCCATGCCGATGCGGAATTGGTGGAATTGGTATGGGTCGAGATCGGCTCGAGACCGCTGGCCGATCTGCATCCCATGACCAAGAATGTCCTGGCCGAACTTGAAAAGCGCCTCGCCACCGGCCCGCTGAACCACGACGCCGCGGTGCCGTTTTTTCACTTCTACGGCGGCAAGATGCACCGGGATGTGTTGGGCGAGAACGCACCGGCGACATGATCCGTCATTCCGGGGCGCGCGAAGCGCGAACCCGGAATCCAAGGATTCCCCGATGTGCAATTGCACATCTGAGGTTCGCTCGCTTCGCTCACGCCCCGGAATGACATCCGCACTAATCTCTCCCTGAAAAACAAAATAATCTTCTGCGCGCCACGCGCTGGCGCGCACCCGCTTCGTTCCTATCTTTTCTCGAACGACCGACCAACAAACACGGAATGGGGCGATGGCAAAACGGCAACTCAGGCTCGGCGCGTTCATGCGGCCGGTCAGCATTCATACCGGGGCGTGGCGTTATCCCGGCGCCTGGCCGGACGCCAATTTCAATTTTGCCCATATCAAGCGCCTGATCCGGAAGCTGGAGGCCGGCAAATTCGACGCTTTCTTCATGGCCGACCATCTGGCCGTGCTGAACATGCCGATCAACGCCTTGAAGCGCAGCCACACCGTCACTTCGTTCGAACCGTTCACGCTGCTGTCGGCGCTGGCGGGTGCGACCGAAAACATCGGGCTGATCGCGACGGGTTCGACCACTTTCGATGAGCCCTATCATGTCGCGCGCCGCTTTGCTTCCCTCGATCACATCAGCGGCGGACGCGCGGGCTGGAACATCGTCACTACCTCCAATCCGGATGCGGCACTGAATTTCGGGCTCGAAGATCACATGGAGCACGCCGAACGCTACAAGCGGGCGCGCGAGTTCTACGATGTGGTGACGGGCTTGTGGGATTCCTTTGCCGACGACGCCTTCGTGCGCGATGTCGAAGCCGGCCTCTATTTCGATCCTGACAAAATGCACGTGCTCAACCACAAGGGCAAATATCTGTCCGTGCGCGGGCCGCTCAATATCGCCCGCCCGGTGCAGGGCTGGCCGGTGATCGTGCAGGCCGGCGCCTCCGATGATGGCCGGCAGTTGGCGGCGGAGACCGCCGAAGCCGTGTTCACCGGCGGCGGCAGTCTCGGCGATGGCCAAAGGCTCTATGCCGACATCAAGGGCCGCATGGACAAATTGGGCCGCGACCGCGATCACCTGAAAATCCTGCCGGGTGCCTTTGTGGTGGTCGGCGACAGCATCGAAGAGGCAAAAGAGAAACGCGCAAAACTCGACAGCATGGTGCATTATGACAGCGCCATCGCCTCGCTGTCGGTTCAACTGGGGACCGATGCCTCCGGCTTCGATCCCGATGGACAATTGCCGCCGATCCCGGAAACCAATGCCTCAAAGAGCGGCCGCCAGCGCCTGGTCGACGCCGCCGCGCGCGACAAGCTCACCGTGCGCCAGCTCGCGCAACGCGTCGGCGGCTATGGCGGGCTGGCGTTTGTCGGCACGCCGCGAGTGATCGCCGATCAGATGGAGGAATGGCTGACGGGTTACGGCTGCGACGGCTTTAACATCATGTTCCCGTTCCTGCCCGCCGGCCTCGACGACTTCGTCGACAAGGTCGTCCCGGAATTGCAGAAGCGCGGGATTTTCCGGAACGAATATGAGGGCAAGACGCTGCGGCAAAATCTGGGCCTGCCGAGACCGAAAAACCGCTTCTTTGGGGCGTGATTAGCTCGGTTTATGCGGTTATTTGACCGCAAAACCTTGACTTTGGGCGATCTGAAGCTAGGTTGCCCGGCAAATGCGGGCCTGACGGGCCGGCTCCCGATTTTCATACATTTGAGGTCCCCGACATGGCCAAAGCGGTCACCATCAAGGTCAAGCTCGTTTCCACGGCGGATACCGGCTTTTATTACGTCGCCAAGAAGAATTCGCGCACCATGACCGACAAGCTGGTCAAGAAGAAGTACGACCCCGTCGCGCGCAAGCACGTGGATTTCAAGGAAGCGAAGATCAAGTAAGCCTTCCGGGCCTGACTTTGAGCGAATTTGAACGGGACCGTCGGGTCCCGTTTTGATTCTGTTGCTTGGACCGCAGGTCCAACAGGCAATCGGGAATTACGGATACTGGCCGAATGTCGCCGAGTGAATCCGCATTAGTGGTGCTGGTCCCCGAAGCGGAGGCTCTCGCGAAGCCATTTCGTGTATTGATGGACACCCGATCAGGGCGTTGGGAAATCAGGACTGTGTTCGGTTTCGCGGCATAAGCAAAAACCAGGCTCGCCCTGTCTCGCGGCCCGGGCCACGGTGCAGGAGCCGAGCGCGCCGTACAGTAGCCCTCCGGCGTATGTGCCGAGGAAATTCGGCGCACACGAAGCGCGGCAATTTCGCTTCCGCAGATTTACTTCACGCCACCAGCGCTACGTTCCGGAACGCATTCAACAGCGATCCTTCCAGCTTCCCATCCATCCCGCACAGGATCTTGTAGGCGTCCGGGCGGGGCATTGCCGGCCGGTAGGGCCTCGATTCAATCAGGGCGGCGAAAATATCGGAGATCGTCAGCAACCTCACCAGATCGGAAATCTGCGGCGCCGTCAGGGCGTCGGGATAACCGCTGCCGTCGAGATATTCGTGGTGGTGTCTCACCCCGTCAAGAATTTCCGGGCTGATGTCCGGGATCGCCTTCAATAGCTCATACCCGATCACCGGATGGCGTCTCATGATCGCGTCTTCGTCCGGATCAAGGCGTCCGGGCTTATCGAGAATCGATAAGGGAATACGGGCTTTCCCGATATCATGGAGGGTTGCTGCCATTCCGAGCCGCTTGACATCCGGACCGGCGAATCCGATTTCCAAGCCAAAGCCGACCGCCACTCCGGTTACGAGCAGGCAGTGCTGGAACGTTCCCTGGTGATAGCGGCGCACCTCGTCAAGCCACGCGGTGAGCCCTCTTTGCGCGATGCTGTTGATGATTTGCGAGGTGGCGCGCTCGGCATCGCAAAGGTTTATCGGTTTGCCGGCTCGTATCGCGGAAAACATCGACGCGAAGGCCGCCGCGCTATCCGAGATCTCGGGTGAGGCATCGGCCAAGTCGCCTTGTGCCGCCTTCCGCGCGACTTCGATCTCCGTCAGCTTGGATATGATTTCTCTCGGGCGTGAAACCACGGCGGTCGCCCCGAGCGCGTAGGCTTGAGCTATCAACGATCGGACGTGGTTCTGGACCACAAACAGCTTCTCGGAAACGAAATTCAGCTCCTGCAAAACCAGCCTGACCTGCTTAACACGAACCTCCTTGCGCAGGTCCGCATCAATCATCAGCACGCCGGAGCTGATTTGCGTGTCACCATCTCCCAGCAGCTGGGGGACAACGCGATATCGCGGTTCCAGCATCGCGCGGATGGCCGGTATCTTGGCGGGTTCGTCGGTGACAAAGTGAACAAGCATTGCGGCGCCAGACGGTGAAAACCGAATTGTTACCTCTCAATTCCAAAGTAATTGCCGGCAACGAACCATCGCCGGAAAACTTCTCTGACCGGAGGTTAACGATTCACTGATATTCCCTATTCGGCCGGAGTTCCCCCCAGCAACGCGATACCCGGATCAGGCGTTCGCCTGCCTATGCGCGCCCGTCGGTGAGTTATCCTCGCCCTCCATCATTCCCGATCGAGCATGTTTCTGCGAGCAAGAGTGGGAGAACCATGCCCGCTTTGTGCGCTATCTCGCCGCTACCAGCGGCGGCTCGCTCGGCCGCACCAATGCGAACGCCACCTGGATAATTCCGCCCGCAAGGCCTAGCGCGACGCCGATCCGCCAGGCCATGGTGTAGGAGCCGAGCGCATCGTACAGCAGCCCTCCTCCGTAGGCGCCGAGGAAGCTGCCGAGCTGATGGCTCATGAAGGCGAGCCCCTGGATCATCGCCTGCCATTTCAGCCCGAACATATCGGCGACGGCGCCCGCCACCAGCGGCCCGACGCCGAGCCACAGGAATCCCATGATCGCGCCGAACAGCAAAGTCGTCGCCGGCGACGGCGGCAGCATGAAGTACCAGGCAAGCGCCAGCGACCTGAAAATGTAGATACCGCCAAGCAGCGCCAGCTTGTTCCAGCGCCCGCCAGCCCAGCCGAAAAACAGGCTGCCCAGCACGTTGAAGCCGCCGATCATGCCCAGCGTCTGCGCGCTCAACATCGGATCCATGCCGCAGATCGCGAGATAGGACGGCAGATGCGTGGTGAGAAACACAAGCTGCATGCCGCAGACGAAATACGCACAGGTCATCACCACGAACGACGCATTGCCGAACGCGATTTTCACCGCCACTCCGGCCGAGGTGTCGGCGATGTCGTCGGGCGCCGGCTCCGGCAGTGGAATTCTGTCGACCTTGCCGGCGAACCAGGCCGCCGGAAGCATCGCCAGCGACAGCACCACAAAGCCAACCAGGCCGGTTCTCCAGCCATAACCTTCATTCAGCATCTGTCCGATCGGCGCCGACAACAAGGCTCCCAGCGAACCCGCCGCCGACACGATCCCCAGCACCGTGCTTCGCACCGTCGCAGGCACAGCGCGCGCCGCCACCGACATCGCAATCGCAGCAGCGGTGCAGGCCAGCGACGTCCCGATCAGCACGCCGGCGCCGAGCATGACGCTGAGAAGCCCCTGCGCGCCCGCCATCAGCGCGAGGCCCAAGACGTAAAGCACCGCGCCGACCATCATGATGGTGCGAAAGCCGTAGCGCACCGTCATTGCGCCGGCCAGCGGCTGCAGGAACCCCCAGGCCAGGTTTTGCACCGCGATCGCGAGGGTGAAATCGGAGACGGATATCCCGACATCATGGGTCAGCGGCTGCAGGAAGATGCCGAGGCTCTGGCGCAGGCCCATGCTCAGGCTGAGCATCAGGGAAGCGCCAATCAAAATGGGAAGCGTGGGACGAAGCACTTGCAGCAGGGGCATGATTCCTGTTCTTTCTTCGCGGGTCGGAAGACCCGCGATCTTCTGTCGCATCGGGCTTGATTACACAGACCTGTGTAATTAAGCTGCGAGCTGCAATGTTGTCAAGGCAAAAAGAACACAGGTCTGTGTAATGATGGCCATGCCCGAAAAGCCTGATATGAAGCAGCGGATTCTCGAAACCGCCGACCGCCTGTTCTATCTGCAGGGGATCCGCGCCGTCGGGGTCGATACCATCGCCGCCGAAATCGGCATCAGTAAGCGCACGCTCTACAATCACTTTCCCTCGAAAGCCGAGTTGATATCGGCCTACTTGACCCGCCGCTTCAGACAGGTTCCGCCGTCCGACGAACCGCCCGTCGAGCAGATTCTCGGCACCTTCGATTCGCTGGAGCGGCGATTTGCCAGCAAGGGCTTTCGCGGCTGCCCGTTCGTCAACGCCGTTGCCGAACTGGGGACCGAGGATCGTGCCGTCAGAAAGATCGCGATCGCCTTCAAGGACAGCCGCCGCGCCTGGTTCCGCGACCTGTTGCTGCAGCTCGATGTCGCCAACGCAGATGGCATTGCGGCGCAGCTCCAACTTCTCGTCGATGGAGCGATCGCCACCGATCTGGTGCGCAACGATCCCTCGGCGGCGCGCGCGGCGAAAGACGCTGCGCGCCTGTTGCTGGCGAATGCGGGGATCAGGGATGGTGGGCGGGACGCGGCGAAAAAATCGCGACGTTGAAAAATCGTCGTCGTCCCCGCGAACGCAGGGACTCACACGCCGTGCTGGTGCGATGTAAAAAAGTGGCCGTGGCGGATTTCTTTTTCAACTACCCCGGCCGGGGTTATGGGCCCCTGCACCCCGTGCGCAATTGCGCACCAGGCAGGGACGACATCTGATGCGATGGTCACCACCACATGATAGCACCGCATCAGGATACGCCGAGATAGCTAATTGCCGCGGCTGCCACCGCGCGGTTGCGTCCGACACCTGCTGCGCTCCTGCTACTGATTTGCCCGACGAGGCTGGGCAAGAATTCTAATTATGGGGCTGGGGTGGCTCGGAGTGTCACAACTGCGAGCCATAGCGCGATGTTAGCCTGGAATGTGTGCAAGACAAGCCGAATCGAGCTTGGA
>WNFW01002244.1_pt1 | contig 19041 bp, 16 predicted proteins | sample 5400131 | NCBI WGS metagenome assembly WNFW01 (sample SAMN13153362, study PRJNA577476) | soil metagenome | isolation source: 20 cm soil or saprolite under grassland replicate 1 | place: USA:California | collected 2016-06-15 | reverse complement strand
GAGCTCGAGCAACGCAAAGGCCGTCTCGATCTGATGAAAGCCCGATGTCTCCCGTGCCAGAATCCGCAAAAAGAGATTGACCTTGGCGTGCGCCGCGACGCGCAACCTGTCCGCGGTCATGCCGGCTCTCCCGCGGCGGCGGTCTTGAGATCGCGCAGGTGCAGGTGCAGCCGTGACAGCGACCACAGACCGAGCAGCGTGATCGGCAGAAACGTCGTGAGGTGATAGGTCAATGCGTAGCTCACCGCGAGGTTGGAATTCACGCCGTAGAGCTGCAGCGTCAGCAAGGTGGCGGCTTCGAAGACGCCGATGAAGCTCGGCGTCGAGGGCACCGCCACGCCGAAGCCGATGATCCCCTGCAGCAGCAGCGCCGCCTCCAGTGGCACACCGAGGCCGAAGGCCCGAAAGCAGATCGCAAACGCCGCCGCGTTCGTGATCCACAGCACCAGCGACCAGGAAACGACGCCGGCGAAGCGGCCCGGACTCTTGAGGACGGCGAGGCCCGCGAGCAGGCCCTCCGCCCCGTGAATCACGCGATCTGCGGCCTGTGCCGGCAACAGCCGGCGGGCGATGCGCGCCAGCAGCGCCAGCCAGGGCGCCGGGCGGTGCACCATGATGAACGCCATGATCAGCAGGACGCCGAACAGCGCGGCCGCGGACGCGGCGATCGCCGACAGCGAGCGCCCGTTGACGACCGCGTGCGCCGGGAATGACGGCGCGGCGATCGCGACGGCCATCAACCCCAGCATGACGAGCGCGTCGAACACCCGCTCGACCGCGATCGATGCGAGCGCCGTCGAGAAGCGCACCGGGAGCTGACGCGACGCGACGTAACCCCTCGCGACTTCACCGGCGCGGGCGGGAAGCAGGTTGTTCGCCATGAACCCGATCGTCGTCGCGTGCCACAAGGGGAGCCACGGGAAGGGCCGGCCGCCCTGGTCGCGGAGGATCAGCCGCCAGCGAATCGACCGGACCGGGAAAGTCAGCGTCGCGACTGCGACGGTAAGCAGCAGCCACAGCGGGTCGGCGTGCTGCGCGTCCGCCCACACTTCGCGGACATTGATCTTGTAGAGGACCCAGCCGAGCAGCGCCACGCTGACGACGAGCCCGATCAGCCAGGCTCGCCTCCAGCGCTGACTACTCTTCGGGTTCGATGGCGAGGACAACGAGGTCGCAGACTTCGTCGATGATCGCGCGGAGGCTTTCGCCGCTCGCGCGCTTAGCCGCCTCGCGTAACTCCTGCGCACGCTGACGGGCACTGGCGCCCTTGTAGAGCAAGGTCCGGATATCTACCGGTTCGCCGCCGTTCGTCGGTTTGCTGGAGGCGCCCCCCCCTAACAACTCCTCGAGTGATGCCGGTCCCACGCCGGCCGCGACCATCTGTTGATACCGCATCCACGTGCCCGCCAGATCGGGCGAGGACTCGAGGCTCGGCGCCCGGCTCGGACCCGACGGACGCGCGCGATCGGCCGGCGTGGTTGGAGGCCGAGACGGTGCGGGCGGTGCTGAAGGTTTCGCGGGCGGGGCTGCTGCTGCGGCATCCCCGAGCCGGCGCACCGCCAGCGTGACGCCCGCGAGCGCCGCGGCCGTCGCGGTTTCGTCACCGCTGGCGGATTCCGCGAGAATCTCGCCTGCCTTGCGAAGCTCCGCGGCGAAGCGCGCCGGCTGCTTCACGGCGATCCCGCTCGTCACGGCTTCGCGCGCGGCCTGCGCGAACTCGGCGACGCGCTCGGCGACGGCGCCGCCGCCGGCGGAGCTGAGAGCGCGGAACGTCCCGGCGAGCGTATGCGCCCGCAGCTCGCGTTGCGTCGCGCTCGGCGCGCGCTCGAGTGAATCCGCCGCCTGGCGCAGATGCTCGCCGTGGCTCACCAGCTCGAGCCGCCCGAGTGTGGTGGGGCGCGCGCTTTCTCCGCCCGGTGGCGTGCCGCGGTGCACGATCGTGGCGACCGTTTCGATCGGGACGATGTCGGGCTCGCTGTCCATGAAGTGCACCAACAGCCCCGCGAACTTCCGGAACTCCGCACTCTCGGGATCGGGCCGGCCGCGCTCGGCGACCTCGCGTGCGGCGTGCGCGATCGAAGTGGCCGCCATCTGGAACAGCTCGGCGACCGTCTCGCCCACGCCGGCTGGTGGGGCGCCGCTGGTCCGGCTCAATTCACCGATCGCCTGCTCGATGCCGTCGAGCAGATCCGGCAGCGGCGGCAAGTCGTTGAGTGCCGCGAGCCCGCGGAGTGGCTGCAGCGCCTTGAGGACGTGCTGCAGCGGGTCGTGCGCCAGTGGATTGCTGCGCAGGGTGCGGCCCGCACGATCCAAGGCGCTCGCGATCGCCGCGCCTTCACGCGCGACGAACGCGCGCGCGCCCGCGTCGAGGCCCATCGCCTCGGCCGCGCGGACCTGCGCCGAGGGGCGTCCGCCGAGCTGCTCGAGCTGGCCGGCGAGCGCCTCGGCCCTGGCGGTGTCGCCATCGGTCCAGCTGGCCGCCTTGCGGACGAAGATCTTGAGGTCGTCGATCGCCCGGGTGGTGATTTGCTTCGTTGCCGCATCCCAGGGACGGCGGCCCTCGCGCACGCCGCGCGCCAGCGCCTCGAGTCCCATCGCCGCCCGCGCGATCCCCTGCTGGCTCGCCATCAGTGCGCTGCCGCGCAACGCGCGCGCCAGGCGCACCAGCTCGTCCGCCGCTGGCGGCGCCGCCGGTTGCAGCAGGGCATCGAGCCGGTCGAGATACTCCCCCGCCTCGAGGGCGAAGAAGTCGCCCATGCCGAGCGGCTGGGGTGTGCCTGGCTGAGTCATGGAGGAACAACATAAGTAGATTGGGCGCTCGGTGGCCATGGCACCTGCCACTTCGTTCGACCCGCTTGGGTGCTGCCGAAGCGAGCGGTCGCGTCTACGCATGGTGTGGGTTAGACTGAGGGAGACATGACTGACACCGATCGCGAAGAAAAGGACGCGCGCGCCACGGCCGCCGCCGAAGTGGCGGACCGGTTGCGGCGGCGCGGCATCTCGGTGACCGGCGCGGAGCGTTCCGATGATCTGGCGGATCTGCTGTCGGCCGTGGAGCGCTTCGAGAAGGCGGTCGAGGTGCACGGCGGCGACTTGATGGTGGACGATCTGAAGAGCGCGCAGCCCGACGATCGTCATTTCGTGGTGCCGCGCCGCGCGCACGGCGAGGCCGTGCGGACCTACATCAGCCGCATCGATGCCGCGACGGCCGGGCTACGCACGCATCCCCGCCAGACCGGCTAGCTGCACCATCCGCCGCACCGCTTCTTCCAGCCCCCAAAAGACTGCGTTACTCACGATCGAATGGCCGATGTTGAGCTCTTCGATCTCCGGGATGGCCGCTACGGGCTGCACGTTCTGATACGTCAGCCCATGCCCCGCGTGGACGGCGAGGCCGATTTGCTTCGCGTGCGCAGCGGCGCGGCGCAGTTCCTTCAGTGCGACGTCGCCACGCCGCCACGTGTGGGCGTAGCGACCCGTATGGATTTCGATCGCGGGCACGCCGAGGGATTGCGCGATGTCAATCGTCTTGATGGACGGGTCGATGAAGAGACTCACGCGGATCCCTGCATCCTGGAGTCGCGCGATCGCGCCCGAGAGCCGTCGATCACGTTTGCGCAGCGCGAGCCCACCCTCGGTCGTGATCTCCTGGCGCTTCTCCGGCACGAGCGTCGCCTGAAACGGCTTCAGGCGCGCCGCGATCCGCACGATTTCCGCGTGCGCGCCGAGCTCCAGATTGAGAACGGTGCGCACGCTGCGCGCGAGCGCCGTGACGTCGGCGTCCTGAATGTGACGCCGGTCTTCGCGCAGGTGGACGGTGATGCCGTCGGCGCCCGCGCGTTCCGCTGCGGCCGCCGCCTGCACGACATCGGGCTCGTCGGTCTTGCGCGCCTCACGCAGCGTCGCGACGTGATCGATGTTGACGTAGAGACGCATCGTGTCTTACCTTCGGGTCATCCTGACCACAGGTCGTGCAGCGTGAAGCGACGGCTCGCCCTTTGTCTGCTCCTGGTCACCGGCGGCAGTGCCTGCGGCGGCTCCCGGCCCGGGACCGTGGTTCCGCAGTCGATGAACGAGTCGGTCGCGCAGTTCCTCACGGCGGTGAAGGCCAACGATCAGAAGCGCATGGGCGACCTGTGGGGCACCGAGCGGGGCCCCGCGTCCTCCAGCATGAACGCCGGTGTCCTGCGGCAACGTCTCACCGTGATTCAGAAATACCTCGACCACACGGGCTACCGCATCGTTGAAGGCCCGTTGCTCGTCCCCGGACACGACGACTTGCGGACGTTCCGGGTGGAGCTGCAACGCGAGAACTGCAATCAGGTGCTGCCGATCGACCTGGTACGGACGCACAGCGGTGGCTGGCTGGTCTACGACGTGCACCTCGAAAGCGCGGGGACTCCGGGCGGACGCTGCCAGCCGCCAGCGACGGGAACCCGGCCGTAAGAGGGTGCGTTTCACCTACTCAGTCAGTTCCAGCAGAATGCCGTTCGTCGCTTTGGGATGCAGGAACGCGATGCGCCGGCCGCCGGCCCCGCGTCGCGGCGTTTGATCGATCAGTTGGTAGCCCGCAGTGCGGCAGCGTTCGAGCGCGGCATCGAGATCGGGGACGCGGTAGCAGACGTGATGGATACCCGGGCCGCGTTTCGCAAGGAACTTTGCCACGGGGCTGGACGGATCGGAAGGTTGGAGCAACTCGACGTCCACCTCCCCGAACCGCAGGCTGACAATCTCGGCACCGTCCGCCGTTTCGGCCGGCCCGGGAGCAAGACCGAGGACGTCGCGGTAGAAGGACAACGCTTCGCCGATGCTCGTCACGGCGATGCCGATATGTGCGACCGACGCTTTCATATAAAGTCAAACTAACGTGCATAGAAGGGGAGTGGGGGACATGGAAGGGACGCATCCGGCGGCCATTACGGACGCCACATTTCAGGCGGAAGTAGAGCAGCACAAGGGCCTCGCGGTCGTCGATTTCTGGGCGACCTGGTGCGGGCCGTGCCACGCGGTCGCGCCGATCATGGACCAGCTGGCGGGCAAGTACAACGGCAAGGTGAAGATCGTGAAGGTGGACGTGGACGCCAATCAGGCCACGGCGATGCGCTTTAACGTTCGCTCGATTCCGAGTATTCTATTCTTCAAGGACGGACGCCACGTGGACACGATCGTCGGCGCATTTCCGTCACTGGCGTTCGAACAAAAGATCGAACAACACCTCTCGTAGCTTCCTCCGCGGAGGACGATGCGCGCGAGCACCGCTCGCCTGACGAATTCGCCGGTTCGCCTCGCGGATCTCCAGTTTCCGCAGGTGAGCCGGCTTATTCATCGCACCCGCCTCGCCTTCATTCATCTCGACAATCTGCTGGCGTACGCCAAGCGCGACCGTGACGGCCGCATCGACGGGTATCTCGCCGCGCACCTGCCCGACGAATGCCTCCTCGTCTTCTTCCGGAAAGGCGAGGCCGTCAACGCCGCCTCGTTGCACGCCGCCGGACGACAGGTCGTCACGATCACCGAAGCGCTGAAGCGCATGCGCGCGGAGGTGGAGCGCAGCGATCTCACCTATTGCGCCGCTCCGATGGAACAGCTCGCCTGGATGTATGCGTCCTGCGGCGGCGGGTATGAGCCCCGCCATATCGACGTCAATCGGCCGGAGAAATTCTTTCCCTTGCTGCAGCAGGAAAAGATCAGCGGCGTGCTCGAGCTGATCTCCAACGGCCGGGTGTCCTACCTCAAGTTCGATCAGGGGAAGTACCTCAGCGGTCACTTCTGCGACAAGCCGGACAACGTGCAGCCGGCGCGATATCTCGAGTCGCTGTTCGACGCCGCGCCCGGGGGTGAAGCGCCGGCGATGTCGGCGGGAACGTTCTCCGCGGGGGATGACCTGCCGGCGCAAGCCGCCACGGCGCTGGTCAACACCTATCGCGAGCTGTACTGGCGGATCGTCGACGCCGTCGAGCGCGAATTCCCGGGAGAAGCCAAACGGCGCGCGCAGAAAGTAATGACAGCGATTGTCGACACGCATCAGGCGCTGGCGCTGCTCAGCGTGCCGCGCGGCACCGATACCCCCGACGCCGTGGTACGGCCCGAGGAGCTGGCCACGGCGCTGACCGACTGGGCCCTGCAGCTGCTCGAGGGCGCGGAAGTCATGATGCCCGGCACGGCCCCGAAGGTGCTGAAGGACGCCACCCGCGAGCATCGCTACGTGCTGCAGGCGGCCGGCTTTTACGGTCGTCTCCCCTGGCGGGTGACGTGGTGACGTGGCCGGCACCCTGTATGTCGTCGCGACGCCTCTCGGTAACCTCGGCGATCTCTCGCCGCGCGCCGCCGACACGCTGAAACGCGTGGCGGCCGTCGCCGCCGAAGACACCCGCCACAGCAAACCGCTCCTCAATCACGCCGGCTCGAAGGCCGAGCTGATCAGCTTTCATGCGCACTCATCGGACCGCGCCCTGCAGCGCATCCTGCGCATCCTGTCTGAAGGACGGGATGTCGCGCTGATCACCGACGCCGGAACGCCGGCGATCAGCGATCCTGGTGTCGTACTCGTGGCGGCAGCGCGCGAACGCGGCATTCCCATCGTGACCATCCCGGGACCGACCGCTGTCGCGGCGAGTCTCTCGGTCTCAGGGATCAGTGGCGACCGCTATGTGTTTCTCGGGTTTCTGCCCCGCAAAGGGAGCGACCGCCGCCGTTTCCTTATGACCGTCGCTGCTAGTGAGTGGACTGTGGTCCTGTTCGAGGCGCCCAATCGCGTCACGCAGCTTCTCGCCGATCTCGCCGAGGCGTGTGGTCCCGAACGGCAGGCGGTCGTCTCTCGGGAATTGACGAAGGTGTTCGAAGAGACGCGTGCGGGGACGTTGCAGGAATTGTCAGAGCACTATGCAGAGGCTCCCGCGCGGGGCGAGGTTACGGTAGTGGTCGCGGGAACTGGAAAACAGCGGATTGAAGAACCGCCGCCCGATCGGAGCGAACGCGCCAAGGCTCTCCTCGCCGAAGGACTGTCACGCAAGGATGTAGCTGATCGTTTGGTGGAGGAGACCGGGATCTCACGGAATACGGCCTATAAACTGGTAAACGAGCTATGAGCGGTTTGGCGGTTTGGCGGTTTGGCGGTTTGATGCTGCTCGGCGCGGTGTTTGTTCCAACCGCCGAACCGCCCAACCGCCCATCCGCCGCCTCTCTCACCATCGGCCGCCTCCACTACGACGGCGGCGGCGATTGGTATGCGAACCCCTCGAGCCTGCCCAACCTGCTGACGGCGTTGCGTGAGCGGACGACCCTGCCCGTCGCCGAGCGTGAGCGGGTGGTGACGCTAACGGGGCCGGAACTGTGGGAGGTCCCTTACATCTATATGACGGGCCACGGCAACGTGCATTTCTCCGACGTCGAGATCCGCAATCTGCGGCGCTATTTGGAGCAGGGCGGGTTCCTGCACGCCGACGACAACTACGGGATGAACGTCTCGTTCCGGCGGGAGATCGCGCGCGTTTTTCCGGACCATCCGCTGGTGGAAGTGCCGTTGACGCACCCGATTTACAACCTGGTCTACGCCTTCCCGCGGGGCATTCCCAAGATCCACGAGCACGACGGTCTCCCCGCGCAGGGCTTCGGCATTTTTTTGGGAGACCGCCTTGTCGTATACTATTCCTATCAGTCGGACCTCGGGGACGGTTGGGAGGACCCCGACGTCCACCATGATCCTCCTGAGCTGCACGAGGCGGCGTTGCGGATGGGCGTGAACCTCTTCACCTACGCGGTGAGCGCGAGCAAATGACGGAAACAGCCCGCCGGCTGCGGCGCCTGGGGGCGCCCCACGCACGCGCGCGGGCGTTCGCCATGGTGCTCGGCGGCTTCGGTGCGGCGCTGGCGGCCGCTGCCCTGGGGCTCGCCCTCGCCCCGGCCGTGCCCGGGATCGCCTTGGCGTGGGCGCTGATCCTGGTGAGCGCCGCGGCTGCGACAAGGGCCGTGCTGCGCACGCGGCGCGAGGCCGCCGCACCGGCATTGGGGAGACTCGTCGAGTCGGCTGCCGGTGGACGGGCAGGCAGCATCGTCGGGGTCGTCACCCCCACCGCGGGGCAGGGCAGCGGCTCGAGCGCGGCGTTGTTGCGGGCGGCCGATACCCGCGCTGCCGCCGTGGTGTCGTCCGCCGCGCCACAAGTCGATAGCGCGATGCGCCGCACGACGCGTCTGCGCGTCGCCGGCGGTGCCGGTGCGGCGCTCGCCGGCGCGATGCTGCTCGCGGCGAGCGCGCCCAACGCGGGGCAGGCCGCGGCATTCTGGCATCCGATGCGCGCCTGGCGGGATGCGCGGACGCCGATCCGCGTGACGGTCGATCGCACCACAATCCCACGCGGCGGCAACGTCTTCGTAACCGTGATCGCCCCGGCGGCGACGCAGGCGACCCTGTGGTCGCGCGGCGCGGGTGAGCCATGGAGAGCGATGAAGGTCGGCCTGGACCGCGACGGCAAGGCCGTGCGCGGTTTCATGGCGATCAACGCCGATCTCTACCTGCGCGCCTCGACCGGTGGGCGACGCAGTGGCGACATCAAAGTCTCCGTCGCGCTCCCCGCTTTCCTCGCGGACCTGGGACTCACCGCGCGCTTTCCTTCGTATCTCGGCCGGGCAGACGAGCCGTTGCTCGCCGGTCCCGACGTCATTGCTTTGCCTGCCGGCACGGCCGTGGTGACGAACGGCGCCGCAAGCGTGCCGCTCGCCAGGGCTACGTGGACGCTCGCATCACGTAATGAGCCGCTGCGCGTCGACGGCACGCGCATCGAAGGCCGGTTCACGCCGACCGCCAGCGGCACCTGGCGGCTTGAAGCGCGCAGCGCGGACAACACGCCCCTCGAGGGCGACGCGCCCGAGCTGCACCTCCTCATCGTCCCCGATTCGGCGCCCGTCGTCACGTTGCCCGTGCCGGGGCGCGATACGACGCTGCCGATCTCGTTGCGCCAGCAGCTCGTCGCGGATGTGCGGGACGATCACGGCATCACGCGTCTCAGCGTCGTGAGCTGGCGGGTGAGCCGCACGGGTCGAGTCGGGGAGCAGGTGCGCGAGTCGCTGGACGTGGCGAGTGTCGGCGATCGCGCCATCGTGCAGGGACAGCTCGATGCGGAGAACCGCGGCTTGTTGCCCGGTGACACGCTGCGCCTGTTCGTCGAAGCGTGGGATAACGCGCCAACCCCGCACCGGGGACGCAGCGCCGAGATCGCGCTGCGGCTGCCCAGCATGGAAGAGCTGCGCGCCGAGGCCCGCGCCGCGGCCCGCGGGGTGGCGAGTGCCGCGGACTCCGTCTCCGCCGCGCAGCGCGAATTGAGCGATCGCACGCGCGACCTTGCGCAGGAGCGCAGCCGCAATCCAGATGGCCAGACCGCCGGACGGCCGGACGGCCGATCGGGGACTCAACAGAGTGGGTCGATGTCGTTCCAATCGACCCAGCGTGCGGAAGAGATCGCGCGGGACCAAGCCGCGATGTCGCAGCGCGTCCAGGAGCTGGCCCAGGCGGTCGAGGAGATCGCGCGCGCCGCCAAGGCCGCCGGGGTGGATGACACGGCATTTCAGAGGCGATTACAGGAAGTCCAGGAGCTGTTGCAGCGGGCGCTGACGCCGGAGCTCGAGCAGCGGCTGCGCGAGCTGCAGGAAGCGCTGGCGCGGCTCGACCCCGAAGCCACCCGCCAGGCATTGCAGCGACTGGCGGATGCGCAGCAGCAGCTGCGCCGCGAGCTCGAGCGGAGTCAGGAGCTGTTCAAGCGGGCTGCGCTCGAAGGCGAGCTGGCCTCGCTCGCCAAGGACGCCGAAGACCTGCAGCGGCGTCAGACGGAATGGAACAAGGAAGACGCGCAACACGCCGACTCGGCTGCTGCCGCCGCGGAGCGCGATCTCGCCGCGGCCACCGACTCGCTGGCGCGCGGTGTGGATCACGCGGCCGAGACCGTGCCGCTGCAGCAATCGCAGGCCGCCGCGCGCCGCGCCCAGGCTGCGATGCAGGAGGCGGCGAATGCCGCCGATCACCGTGATTCCCGCGGCGCGCGGCGCGGGGGCCAGGAAGCGGCCGACTCGCTCGCGCAACTCCCCGATCAGCTGCGCCAGCGGCGCGATTCACTGGCGACTGCCTGGCGTCAGGAGACACTCGACGCGCTCGATCGCGCGCTCGCCGAAACGGCGGCCCTGGCACAGCGCCAGGAGGAAGTCGCCGACGCGCTGCGGGATGGGGAAGCGGGCGCGCCGACGCGCGCGCGCCAGGCCGCCATCGAAGAGGGAACGCACGCCATCGAGCAGCAGATCGGGCAGGCGGCCGGTCGTCATGCGTTGGTGTCACCGCAGCTCGAGTCTGCCCTGGGCTACGCGCAGAACCAGATGCGTCAGGCGCGCGAGCAGCTGGAGCAGGGCGATCCCAACGCGGCGGCCGCCGCGCCGTTTGCCGAACAGGCCCTGGACGCGCTCAACGCCACCGCCCACGCGCTGGTGCGCACGGCGCAGCAGGTCGCGGGCGCGCAGTCGGGGTCGGGTTTCCAGGAGGCGCTCGAACAGCTCGCGCGCATGGCGCAGCAGCAGCAGGGAATGAACGGCGATGCGCAGGGGTTGCTCCCGATGATGGCGCCCGGTGGCGACGCCGTGATGCAGCGGCTGCGCGAGCTCGCGGGCCGCCAACGCGCGCTCGCCGAGCAGCTGGAGCGGCTGCAGGCGAGCGGCGATGCGAGCGCCGCGGGGGCACTCGCGCAGGAGGCGCGCGAGTTGGCGCGCCAGCTCGAGGCCGGCCGGCTCGACGCCCGAACCATCGACCGGCAACAGCGGCTGTATCGCAAGCTGCTCGATGCCGGCCGCAGTCTCTCCGGCGCTGAGCCGGACGAGCAAAAAGACCGCATCAGCCATTCAGCGATTGGCGACAGCGTCCATACGCCCGCCGCCCTCCTGCCGGGCGCGACCGGCGCCGGCCCAAAAGTCCGCTACCCGACGTGGGACGAGCTGAGCGGTCTCACGCCCGAACAGCGGCGCATGGTGCTCGAATATTTTCGCCGGTTGAATGAGCAGAAGCATTAACTGGGCGGCGGTCGCCGCGCTGGTGCTCTTGCCCTCGGCTGACCCCGCGCGGGTCGCGCGCGGTCAGGCCATTGGTCCGGGATTCGAATTGGAGCGCTCGGGGCGCTACGCCGATGCCGCGACCATCTATTTCACGACGGTCCGCAGCGATCCGACGAACCTCCCGGCACTGCTCGGCCTTGAGCGCACGCTCTTCGTCCTGAACCGCATGACCGAGCTGTTGCCGCTCGTGCAAAACGCACGCGCGCGCCTGCCCGAGAGTCCCGCACTGCGCAGTCTCGAGCTGCGCGTTTACGCGGCGCTGAATCAGACCGACTCGCTCGAAGCCATCGCGCTGCGCTGGGCCGCCAGCGTGCCGCGCAGCGACGCTCCCTACCGCGAATGGGGGCTGGCACTCGCCGATCGCCGCATGTGGGATGAGGCGCGACGCGCCTATCTCACCGGACGCAAAACATTGGGTGGCGAGGGGACGCTCGCGATCGAGCTGGCGGAGCTCGAGCAGCGCGCCGGCAACTGGGAAGCCTCGGCGGCGGAGTGGGTACGCGCCGTCACGCGGGCCGCGGACGTCGCACCGAACGCTGCGAGCCAGCTCGCGGACGCACCGAAAATGATGCATGAGCACGTGGCGCGCATCCTGACCGGGCCCGACGCCTCTGTGGCCGCGCGGCGCGTAGGCGCGGAAGTGCTGCTCGCCTGGGGACAACCCAACGAGGCGTGGGTGGTGATGGAACAGACGCTCGGGCAGGGCGACAGCGATGCGCAGGTTGCGCTGCGGCGCTTCGCCGACCTCGCGGCGGCGTTGCCAACGCCCGAAGGACATCGCGTGCACGGGATGGCACTGGCCCGCTGGGCCGACCTCGTCCCATCGCCCGTCTCGGAGCGGGCGCGTGCCGAGGCGGTGCGCGAGCTGTTGGAGGGTGGCGACCGCGCCGGTGCCCGCCGGGTCCTGGAGGCTCACGCGGACGCCACGGCGTTGGGCCAGGCGTCGTTAATCCAGATACTCATCGCGGATGGCCAGCTCGATGTCGCCGAAGCGCGTCTTCAGACCTCCAAAACCGCACTGACGGCGGACGATCGGGGCGCGCTCAGGCTGGCACTCGCCACCGCGCGCATTGCGCGCGGCGAGCTCGACCGGGCGGATGCGGCGCTGGGTGATGATTCGAGTGTCGCCGCGATCGCACAGCGCGGCTGGATCGCGCTGTATCGCGGTAATCTGAGGGGCGCGATGGAGGCGTTCCGGGTCGCGGGTCCGTACGCGGCCGACCGCGCCGCGGCGACGGAGCGCACCGCGATGATGGCGCTGTTGCAGCGGATTCAAGAGGAGTCGAGTCCCGAGCTGGGTGCAGCGCTGCTCACGCTGGCGCGCGGCGACTCGGTGGCCGGTGTCGCGGCGTTGCGTCGCGCGGCATCCCGGCTGCCCGTGCAGGGCGGCCGGCTCGAAGTGCTGCTGCTCGCCGGCCAGGTTGCGGCGCAGAAAGGCGGGGATCAGGAGGCGACGGCAGTCGCGCTGTTCGACGAAATCGTGCGCGCCGGTGGTGAGGGTGCGGCTCCTCCCGCCGCCGAGCTCGAGTGGGCGCGGCTGCTGGTGCGCACAGGCCGGTCGGCGGAGGCCATTCCACACCTCGAGCATCTGATTCTCACCTATCCCAATAGCGCCTTCGTTCCCGAGGCTCGGCGGGTTCTCGAGCGCGCGCGCGGCGCGATCCCCAAGTCATGAAACGGCGCGATTTCGTAAGAGCGGTTGGGCGGTTGGGCGGTTTGGCGGTTGGCGCACGCGTCATGGGTTTCCAACCGCCTAACCGCTTAACCGCCCCGTCGTTGCTTATACCAATGGATGACGCCCAAACCGATCACCTGAAAGCGTACGGGCTGGCGTACCGCGCGATCCAGGCGGGCCTGAAGGCCGAGTGGTTCCTCAATTACCGCGGCGGCTCGTTTCTCATTCCCGATCTCGACGCGCTGCGGCGGGATGCGGCGCTCAGCGGCATTCGCTGCGAACCGGTCGACACGACGCCGTCACGATGGCGCTGCAGTACGCCGGCATCCCGTTCACCAAGATCTGGGATGCGGAGGTGATGAACGGCGGGCTGCGCGACTTCGACTGGCTGCATCTGCATCACGAAGACTTTACCGGCCAGTACTCGAAGTTCTTCCTGATCTATTCGGGGATGACGTGGCTCGGCGAGATGGTGCAGCGCAACAGCGACATGGCCCGGCGGCTTGGCTTTCAGACGGTTCCGGATCTGAAGAAGGCGGTGGCGCGCGGCATTCACGGGTACGTCGAGAACGGCGGTTTCCTGTTCGCGATGTGTACGGCGACCGAGACGATCGATCTCGCGCTCGCGGCGGAGCACGTGGACATCGCCGCGACGTTCGCCGATGGCACGCCCATCGATCCCGACGCCGACGCGAAGCTCGATTGGTCGAGAAGCTTCGCGTTCACGAACGCGCATATCGAGCCCAACCCGCTGGTCGCGAGTTTTTCCGACATCGACGGCCATCAGGTGAACGGCGGCGCGCGCCGCCAGCCGCTCGGCGCCTTCACGCTGTTCAACTTCAGCGCCAAAATCGATCCGGTGCCCACCATGCTCGTTCAGAATCACCGCCAGGTGATTCCCGATTTCTACGGCCTCACGACGTCGTTCACCCGCAACCGGCTGAAGCCGGGCGTGACCATCCTGGCAGAAGAAGAGGGTGCGCCATGGGTGAAGTACATCCATGGAGACCTGGGCAAGGGCACGTGGACGTTCTTCGGCGGGCACGATCCCGAGGACCCGCAACACCAGATCGGTGACCCGCCGACCGATCTGTCGTTGCATCCACATTCTCCCGGCTACCGGCTGATCCTGAACAACGTGCTGTTTCCCGCCGCGAAAAAGCGCGAGCTCAAGACGTGAGCGTCGAGCGCCTGACGGCGGCCGCGCGCGCCCTGCTGCAGGAGGAGATCGCGGCGGCCCACGGGCGCGAGGTGTCGTTCGTGGTGCGCGCCGATCCCAACGGCACGCTTACGGACGCCCGCGTCGTGGCGCGCGGCACGATCGACGCGGTGCTCGCGCTTCCCGGCGCCGCGCAGCGCGGCGAGATGTTGCTCCACAATCATCCGAGCGGCTTCCTCGAGCCGTCGGGCGCCGACCTGCACGTGGCCGCGCGGCTGCATGATGAAGGGGTTGGTTTCGGAATTGTCGACAACGACGTCGCGACGTTGTACGTCGTAGTGGAATGCCCGCGGGCCCGCACCCTCGCGCGACTCGATTCGCTCGACATCGCCAATCTGCTCACCGAGTCCGGCCCCGTCGCGCGCGTGCTCGGCACCAGCGCATTCGAGGATCGCCCCGGTCAGCGCGACATGGCGGCCTACATCGCGGACGCGTACAACGACGGCGGCATCGCGCTGCTCGAGGCGGGGACGGGTGTCGGCAAGTCGTTCGCCTACCTCGTGCCCGCACTCGAATGGGCGCGGCGCAACGGCGAGCGCACGATCGTCTCGACGAACACGATCAACCTGCAGGAACAGCTCGTGGGCAAGGACCTGCCGATCCTGTCGCGCGCCTTCTCCACCGGCGAGCGTGCCGTCACGTTCGCGCTGCTCAAGGGCTGGCGGAATTACCTCTGCCTCTCGCGCCTGGAGCAAGCGCGCGCGGGCCAGGAATCGTTGTTCGACGACGGACGCGCCGCCGAGCTCGAGTCGATCGCCGGATGGGCGTCGCGCACCGCGGACGGCAGCCTCTCCGACCTCGTCGAAGAGCCGTCCAGCGACGTGTGGGACGCCGTCGCCGCCGAATCGGATCTCTGCACGCGGCTCAAGTGCCCGCACTTCGACCGCTGCTTCGTGTTCGCCGCGCGGCGCCGTGCCGCCGAGGCGGACGTCGTGGTGGTGAATCACCACCTGCTCGCGTCCGATCTCGCGGTGCGGATCGCCTCCGACAACTGGCAGGAGGCGGCGGTGCTGCCGCCCTACCGGCGTCTGGTGCTCGACGAAGCCCACCATCTCGAAGACGTCGCCGCCCATCACCTCGGCACCCAGGTGAGCATGCTCGGCGTGCAACGCCTGCTCGGCCGCCTCGAGCGCAACGGCCGCGGTCTGTTGCCGACGCTCGCGGCGGAGCTCGGCACGCATGACGACTTGCTCGCCTCCGCCAGCCGTGACCTGCTGACACGCACCGTCCTGGACGCGCTGGTCGCCGCCCGCCGCTGGGCCGAAGAGCTGTTCGGCCGCCTGGGACGGCGGCTCGATGCGGATCAGGTGCTGCGTCTCACCGATGCGTTCCGCGAGGACGGCGTGTGGCGCGAAGGGCTGGATGTGGCGCTCGACAATCTGCTCGTCGCCTTCAGCAAGCTGCGCGACGGCGTCGAGACGATCGCCGACCGCTTGTCGATCGATGATCCCGCCGAAATGCGGACGCGCCTGATCGGCGAGCTGCGTGGTGTCGTGCGCCGCCTCGACTCGGCCGCCGAAGGCCTCAAGGCCACGCTGCAACCGGTTGGGTACCGTCCGGCCGTCGGGCCGTCCGTTCGCTGGATGGAACGCCGTGGCCGGGGGGGCCGTCGTACGCCAAATCTCACCCTCTCAGCGGTACCGCTCGATCTCGCTCCGGTTCTCAAGGAAGCACTGTTCGATCGCGTCGAGACGGTCGTGCTCACGAGTGCCACGCTCGCGGCCGGCGGCGAGTTCACGTTCCTCGAAGAGCGGCTGGGGCTCGCGCTGCCGCCGTCGCGGGTGACGGTGCGCGAGATCCTGCCGTCGCCGTTCGATTTCGGCGCGCAGTGCGTGTTCGGCATCCCCACCGACATCCCGGAGCCCCGCGACGACGAATCGGGGCACGGGGCCGCCGTTGCCCGCGTACTGCTCGAGCTGGCGCATGCGTCCGACGGCGGCATCTTTGCCCTCTTTACGAGCCACGGTGCGTTGCGGCGCACGGCCGACGCGATTCGCGGCGACGTCGGCGCGCGCTGGCCGCTGCTCGTGCAGGGCGAGGGCCAGCGCGATCAGCTGCTGCGGCGCTTCCGCGATGCGGGATCGGCGATTCTCCTGGGGACCGATTCATTCTGGGAAGGGGTGGACGTCCCGGGGCGGGCGTTGCGCGTACTCATACTGGCGAAACTGCCGTTCAAGGTGCCGAGCGAGCCGCTAACCGCGGCGCGGCTGGAGCGTCTCACGGAGGCGGGAGTGGATGGCTTTACCCACTATCTCGTTCCGCTCGCGGCGCTCAAGTTGAAACAGGGATTCGGGCGGCTGATCCGCACCAAATCCGACGTGGGCGCGGTGGTGCTGCTCGACCGGCGCGTCGTCACCAAGCGCTACGGGGCCACGATGCTGGAAGGGCTGCCGCCGGCGGCGAAGGCGATCGGCAACTGGCCGGATGTACGACGGGAGTTGGAGGAATTCTTTGCGATGCACAGCATCGGCAGCCCGGCTTCCTGGAGCTAGATTTATCGCATGAGTTTCAGCCGGCGCGTTTCCCAACTACCGACGTATCCCATGGCCGAGCTGCCCGCGATCAAGCGGCGGCTGATCGAGCAAGGTGTCGACGTCATCGACGTCGGGGCGGGGGATGCGGACTTTGCGCCCCCGGACGTCGCGGTCAAGGCGCTGACGCGTGCCGTGCAGGATCCCGCGATGAGCCGCTACGGGTTTCAGCTGGGCCTGCCGGCGTTCCGCGAAGCCGCCGCGGCGTACATGCAGCGCCGCTTCGGGGTGACGGTCGATCCGTTCAAAGAGCTGCACCCGCTGCTCGGCTCAAAAGAAGGCATCGCGCATCTCGCGACGGCGGTTTTGAATCCGGGTGACGCCGCCATCGTGCCCGTGCCGGGCTACGCGGTCTATCAGGGCGGGACGGTGCTCGCGGACGCCGAGCCGTACGTCTACGATCTCACGCCGCGCACCGATTTCCTGCTCGAGCTGGACGAGATCCCCGCGGACGTGCTGAAGCGCGCCAGGCTCGTCTATCTCAATTATCCGAACAATCCCACCGCCGCTGTGGCGCCGCGCGAGTATCTGGAACGGACGATCGCGGCGTGCCGCCGGCACGATATCGTGCTCGCCTACGACAATCCGTACTGCGAGATCACGTTCGACGGCTACGTGGCGCCCTCGATCTTCGAGGTCCCCGGCGCGATGGACGTCGCGGTCGAATTCCACTCGCTCTCCAAGAGCTTCTGCATGACCGGCTGGCGGCTGGGCTGGGCGGTGGGGCGGCCCGATCGCATTGCGGCGCTGGCGCGCGTGAAAAACTATGTCGACACCGGCGCGTTCCTCGCGGTGCAGGCGGCGGGCGCCGAAGTGTTGAAGCAGGCGGAGAAAATCGCCGCGGGATACGCGGCGCAGTTCAAAGAGCGGCGCGACGCGATTGTGCCGGTACTGCGCGCCAATGGTTTCGAGATCGATCCGCCACGGGCGACACTGTACCTCTGGATTCCATTGCCCGATGGGCTGCCGTCGGCCGCGTTCCAGAAGCGCGCGCTCGAGGATGTCGGCGTCGTGACGTTGCCCGGGAGTGCGTTCGGCGCCGGCGCAGAAGGGTTTTTCCGAATTGCGCTGACTGTCCCCGTGCCCCGACTCATCGAGGCAACGGAGCGGCTGGGAAAGGTGCTCGCCACTGTTTGACCGTCAGGTTGGGCGTCCGCCCATCGGCCGCGCGTGGCTGATCACCGCCGCGCTGCACGTGGTCGCCGTGGTTTTGTTCTTCACGGTGAACTGGCAGGCGCCTTGGCGCCGGGCGGACTACGTCGTGCTGCAGCCGATCGAGGCGGGCGACTCGCTCGTCTTCGTTCCGGGGACGCGCGAACTCCGTGCGAAGGGCCCCACAATCGTCTCAACGCGTCGCGAACCTCCGCCGCCCCCCGCCGCCCCTTCGCCGCCCCTCGCCGCCGCTTCGCCGGATACCGGAGTCACGCTCCCGGCCTACGACCCGAACGCCAGTCGCGTAGCTCCCGCGCCCCAAGTGGGCGATGGCCGTCTGTGGGTCAGCCCGCGGCCGGGACTGCCCGCTGCGATCGCGGACGCGATCTACGGCGACACCGCGGGCCGGCGCCAGGGAGCGATCGAGCGGCTGCGCGTGATGGTGGATTCGCTGAATCAGGTGCTCGATCAAATGCAACGCGACCGGCAGCGGCCCAAGTGGACGCTCGGCGGCACGCCCGACAAGCCGGAGTGGGGCATCGATTCGGCCTACATCCACGTCGCCGGCGTGAAGATCCCGACGATGGTGCTGGCGCTGCTCGGCAATCTGCTGCCGCAGGGCAATTTCGACGAAGAGATGCGGGCGCGACAGCTCAACGACATGCGCGCCGACCTGCTGCGCGCCGCCGATCGGGCGCAGACCCTCCAGCAGTTCCGTCGCTACGTGCGCGAGCTGCGCGAGCGCAAGCAGGCCGAGCGCGACGCCGATGAACGGCGCCGCGCCCAGGATACCGTCAAAGCCGTTCCGTAGTGTATCTCGTCGCCGTCCTTCTCATTCTCCAGGCGCCCAGCCTCGACCGCACGGAGCAGCGAATTCGGGCGGGCATAGCCGCCGCGCGCGAAGCCCAGATCACCTACCTGCAGCAGGTCGTCGACATCCCCAGCAGCACGCTGAATTTCGAGGGCGTGCGCAAAGTCGGTGCGGTGTTTCGCGCCTCGCTGGACTCGCTCGGTTTCACCACGACGTGGGTCGCTGTGCCGGACGCGGTCGGTCGCGCGGGGCACCTCGTCGCCGAGCACCGCGGTCGGCCAGGAGCGGTGCGGCTGCTGCTGATCGGCCATCTCGACACGGTGGTCGAGCCGGCGGGTCCCAACTTCGTGCGCGAGGATTCGTCCGCGCGCGCGGTCGGCGGAGCCGACATGAAGGGCGGGGACGTCATCATCCTGTACGCGCTGAAAGCGCTCCGGGCCGCGGGCGCGTTGCGCGACATGAACATCACGATCGTGTTCACCGGCGACGAGGAGCATCCCGGTGAGCCGCTCGCCGACGCGCGCGCAACGCTGATCGACGCCGCGAAACAGAGCGACGTCGCCTTGGC
>WNFW01000981.1_pt1 | contig 19050 bp, 16 predicted proteins | sample 5400131 | NCBI WGS metagenome assembly WNFW01 (sample SAMN13153362, study PRJNA577476) | soil metagenome | isolation source: 20 cm soil or saprolite under grassland replicate 1 | place: USA:California | collected 2016-06-15 | reverse complement strand
CCTCGGCGGCGCCGGGCGCGATCCCGCTCGAGGAGCGTCGCCGCGACAAGAAGCGCAAGAAGGGCAAGAAGGCGGTGGACCAGGAGGTCATCGCTCAGAACATCTCGCGCACGCTCACCTCGATGAAGGGCGCGCCGGCCCGCAAGTCGGGCGCCCGCCGCGAAGAAGGCCCGAGCTTCCGCGAGGTGCAGGAGGAGCGGCGCCGCGAAGAGCAGGAACGCGAGAAGACGCGCGTGCGCGTGACGGAGTTCATCACCGTCAGCGAGCTCGCCAACATCCTCAAGGTCCCGCCCACCCAGCTCGTGACGTTCGCGTTCAAGGAGCTGGGCCAGATGGTGACCATCAACCAGCGGCTCGACTTCGACATGATCGAGCTGATCGCGTCGGCGTTCGGCTTCCAGGCGGTGCGCGAGCAGGACTATGCCGTCGCCGAGCCGGCGGTCGAAACCGACAAAGCCGAGGACCTGCAGCCCCGGGCCCCCGTCGTCACGGTGATGGGCCACGTGGACCACGGCAAGACGTCGCTCCTGGACTACGTGCGCAAGACGGACGTCGTCGCGGGCGAGGCCGGCGGCATCACCCAGCACATCGGCGCCTACCTGGTGACCCGCAAAGACGGGCGGGCGATCACGTTCCTCGACACGCCGGGCCACGAGGCGTTCACCGCGATGCGCGCCCGCGGCGCGCAGGTGACGGACATCGTCGTCCTCGTCGTCGCGGCCGACGACGCCATCATGCCGCAGACGATCGAGGCGATCTCGCACGCCAAGAACGCGGGCGTGCCGCTCGTGGTCGCGATCAACAAGATCGACCTCCCCGCGGCGAACCCGCAGAAGGTCAAACAGGACCTCCTCGCCCACGGCGTCGTGCTCGAGGAATTCGGCGGCACGGTGCTCGCGACGGCGATCTCCGCCAAGAAGGGCACGAACGTCGAGGAGCTGCTGGACCAGATCCTCCTCCAGGCCGAGCTGCTGGACTTGAAGGCCAACCCGGCCCGCCGCGCGCAGGGCACCGTCCTCGAGGCCACGCTCGACCCCGGCAAGGGGGCGGTCGCGACCATCCTTGTCCGTACCGGCACGCTGCACGTCGGCGACGCGTTCATCTGCGGCCGGTTCTACGGCCGCGTGCGCGCCATGTACGACGAGCGCGGCAAGGCGGTGGAAACCGCGCCGCCGTCCACGCCGGTGCAGGTGCTCGGCTTCGAGGGCGTCCCCGAGGCCGGCGATTCGTTCCAGGGCATGGCCGACACCAACGAGGCCCGCGACATCGCCCAGAAGCGCCAGCGGCTGGAGCGCGAGGCGACGCTGCGGCGGAGCGGGCGCGCCAAGACGCTCGAGGACTTTATGGCCGAGCGCGTCGAGGGCGGCGTCGCGGTGCTGCGGCTCATCATCAAGGCCGACCAGGGCGGCCCCGCCGAAGCGCTCGCCGACGCCCTGGCGCAGCTCTCCACGAGCGAGGTCAAGGTCGAGGTCGTGCACCGCGGCGTGGGGGCGATCACCGACTCGGACGTGCTGCTCGCCAAGGCGTCGGGCGCCATCATCATCGGCTTCCACGTCCGGCCCGACTCCAACGCGCGCGCCTCCGCCGACCGCGAGCACGTGGAGATCCGCACCTACCGGATCATCTACGAGGCGGTCGAAGAGGTGCGGTCGGCGATGGCCGGTCTGCTCACCCCGGAGAAGAAGGAAGTGGTGCTGGGGGAAGCAGAAATCCGGCAGACGTTCAAGATCGCCAAGGTGGGCACGATCGCGGGATGCTACGTGCGCAGCGGCGTGATCCCGCGGACCGCGCGCGTGCGCATCATCCGCGACGGGGTCGAGGTGTACGAGGGGACGATCGCCTCGCTCAAGCGTTTCAAGGACGACGCCCGCGAGGTCCGCGAGGGCTTCGAGTGCGGCATCGGGATTGAGAACTTCAACGACGTCAAGGTGGGCGACTTGATCGAGGCGTATCGCATCGAGGAGGTCGCGCGCTCGCTCGAGACGGGGAGCGGCGCGAAGGGAGCGTGACCGGTGGTCGTCGGCCTGATCACGTGGGAGCTGCATCTGGACGGGTGCCAGTCCCTGAAGGACAAGCGACAGATCCTGCGCAGCCTCAAGGACCGGCTGCACCAGCGCTTCAACGTCTCGGCGGCCGAAACCGACCACCAGGACCTCTGGCAGCGTGCCGAACTCTCCGCCTGTATCGTGACGACGGACCGCCGGCATGCCGAAGAGGTGCTGCGCTCGGCCGACCGCCTCGTGGAGGGCGCGAACGGCGCCCGGATCCTCGACACCGCCACGAATTACTACTGAGATGCGACGCACCAGTTTTCGGCCCGAGCGCGTCGGCGAGCTGATCCGCCAGACGATCGCCGCGTTTCTCACAGGAGACGTCCGCGACCCGCGCATCGGCTTCGTGACGGTTACCGGCGTGGAGGTATCGGCGGATCTCTCCCACGCCACTGTGCGCGTGAGCGTGATGGGCAGCGACGAGGAGAAAGCGCGCTCCCTCGAGGGGCTGGCCAGCGCCGCCGGATTCCTGCGCGCCCAGCTCGCCCGCCGGCTGACGCTGCGCACCACGCCGGAGCTCCGGTTCCAGCTCGACCGCGGGCTTGAGCACGCGCAGCAGATCGACCGGGTCCTGAAGGAGCTGAAGGAGCCCGGCGACTGACCAGCGGGATGGTCCTGGTCGCGAAACCGGCGGGGCCGACCTCGCACGACGTCGTGGATCTCGTGCGCCGCGCCCTGGGCACGCGGCGCGTGGGCCACCTGGGGACGCTCGATCCCTTCGCCGCCGGCCTGTTGGTGGTGGTCGTGGGGCGGGCGACGCGGCTGGCGCCCTACGCGGCGGGGTGGGACAAGGCGTACGACGGGGTGATCCGCCTCGGCACCCGAACCGCGACCGACGACCCGACCGGTGCGGTGGTGGAGACGTCGGAGGCGTGGCGAGATTTGGACCGCGACGCGGTCGCCGCCGCGCTGGGGCGGTTCCGCGGACCGCAGCGGCAGCGGCCGCCGGCGCATTCGGCCGTGAAGGTGGGCGGCGAGCGCGCCTACCGGCGCGCCCGTCGCGGGGAGCCCGTGGAGCTGCCGGAGCGCGACGTCGAATTCCGCGAGCTGGAGCTGGTCGCGTTCGCGCCGCCCGACGCGCGCTTCCGCGCCGTCGTGAGCGGCGGCACGTACCTGCGAAGCCTCGCGCGCGACGTGGGGGAGACGTTGGGGTGCGGCGCCCACCTCGCGGCGCTGCAGCGAACCCGGGTGGGCCCGTTCCGCCTCGAGGACGCGGTGGCGCCTCAGGCCGTGACGGCGGCGGATCTGAGGGACGAAGCCGCGCTGGTCGCCGGCCTGCCGCGGCGCGAGTTGGACGACGCGGGTCGCGCGGCGGCCCTGCACGGGCGACCGGTGCCCGCGGAGAAAGCGGAAGAGGGAAGGGTCGCCTTGTTCGCGGACGGGCGCCTCATCGCCGTCGCCGAGCGGGTCGGCGACCTGCTGAAGCCGCGCGTGGTGGTGGCAGAATGAGCTCGCGCGGGGCGGTGGTGACGGTCGGCACGTTCGACGGCGTGCACCGCGGGCACCAGGCGGTGCTGGCGGAGATCGCGCGGAGCGCGAAGACGCGAGGGCTCGAGAGCGTGCTGGTGACCTTCGAGCCGCACCCGCTCGAGGTGGTGAACCCGTCGGCGGCGCCGAAGCTGCTGACGCTCCCGGAGGAGAAGCGGGATCTGCTGGCCGGGACGGGGGTGGACCGCGTGGTGGTGCTCCCGTTCACGCCCGATCTGGCGCGACTTGGCCCCGAGGAGTTCGTCCGCGACGTGCTGCGGGCGCGCTTCGCCATGCAGGAGCTGGTGCTGGGCTACGACCACGGCTTCGGGCGCGGGCGCTCCGGCGACGTGGAGGCGGTGCGGCGCCTCGGGGCGGCGGACGGGTTCGCGGTGGATGTGGTGGAGGCGGTCCGGGAAGACGGCCAGCCGATCTCCTCGACCTTGATCCGCGCCGCGGTGGCGCACGGAGAGCTGGACCTCGCCCGGCGCTGGCTGGGGCGGTCGTACAGCGTCACGGGGGCCGTGGAACGCGGGGCGGGACGGGGCAAGACGATCGGGGTGCCGACGGCGAACCTCGCGCCGCCCGATGCGCGGAAGCTGTTGCCGCCGGACGGCGTGTACGCCGTTTGGGTAGAACTGCCGGGGCAGCGGGAAGGGGGAATGGCGAAGCGGTACGGCGGCATGATGAATCAGGGACCGCGGCCGACGTTCGGGGTCGCGGCACGAGGGTTGGAGGTTCATCTGTTCGACTTCGCTGGCGAGTTGCACGGTGAGACGCTGAAGGTGGAGTGGGTGCGTCGGCTGCGCGAAGTGCGGACATTTCCGTCGCGGGACGCCCTGGTCGCGCAGCTCGAGCAGGACCGCGCGGCGGCACAGCGAAGCCTGGACCGGGAAGGGAGCCGATGAGCACGATTCGTGGACGGTTGCTCGTGATCCTGGCGCTCGTGATCGCGAGCGTGATCTCGCTGGTGCCGAGGCACGTGACGCAACGCGTGCCGGACGCGGTGACCGGCCGGATGAAAGACACGACGGTGCGGCGCGTGCCGATCAACCTCGGCCTGGACCTGCGTGGCGGCGTCCACCTGGCGCTGGAGGTGGATCAATCGAAGGGCCCGGTGCCCGATTGCGCCGATGCGATTCAGCGCGCCGAACGAGTGGTACGCACGCGCGTGGACGAGTTCGGCACCACCGAGCCCGTCGTACAGATCGTCGGGCGCTGCCGCCTGATCGTGGAGCTGCCGGGTGAGAAGGACGTAAACCGCGCCAAGGGCATCGTGCAGCGGACGGCGTTCCTCGAGTTCCGCATCACCGACATGCGCAACGTGTTCCGCGACGTGATCCCGTCGATGGACGTGGCGCTGCGCGCCGCGGGCGTGCGCGGCCCGGCGGCGGGCCCGTCCAACGCGGTCGCGCGCCTGCTGGGCCAGGATACCACGAAGGCGGCCGCCGGGGCCGACACCAGCAACACGCGGGGGGAGGGCCCCCTCACGTCGCTCTTGTTCCAGGGCAGCGTGGCGGGCGAGTATCTCGTGCCCGAGGAGCAGTGGCAGAAGGCCGACAGCCTGATCAATCGCGCCGAGGTGAAGCGTCTGATCCCGCGGGGCGTCGAGCTGTTCTGGGGCGCCCAGGTGGAGTCGCGGGGCGCCCGCTCCTACCGCGCGTTGTACGCCGTCGAGGACCGGCCGATCATCACCGGCGACTGCCTCACCAAGGCCCAACCGCGGCGCGACCCGCTGACCAACCAGTCGGTGGTGGGCTTCAATTTGACACACCGCTGCGGGCGCATCTTCGGCGACGCCACGGCCCGGCACGTCGGCGACTTCATGGCGATCATCCTCGACGGGCGGGTGCAGGGGCAGCCGCCGGTCATCAAATCGCAGATCCGTAACGAGGGCATCATCGAGCTCGGCTCCCGGCCGTTCGCCGACGCGCAGGACCTGGCGCTGGTGCTCCGGGCCGGTGCGCTCCCGGCGCCGCTCACGATCGTCGATGAGACCACGATCGGGGCGTCGCTCGGCGTCGATTCGATCAACGCGGGGATCAAGGCGGGTGTGGTCGGCATCATCCTGGTGGTGCTGATCATGGTCGTGTACTACCGGGTCTCGGGGATGCTCGCGGTTGGCGCACTGGCGCTCTACGTGCTGTTCACGCTCGCCGGGCTCGCGGCCTTCGGGTTCACGCTCACGCTCCCCGGGCTGGCCGGGTTCGTGCTGTCGGTCGGCATCGCGGTGGACGCCAACGTGCTGATCTTCGAGCGCATCCGCGAGGAGCTGCAGCACGGCAAGCTCGTGCGCACGGCGGTGGATGAGGGCTTCAGGCACGCGATGAGCGCCATCATCGACTCCAACGTCTCGACCGCGCTGACGGCGTTCATTCTCTACCTCGTCGGCACCGGGCCCGTGCAGGGCTTCGCGATCACCCTGATCATCGGCATCGCGGCGTCGATGGTGACGGCTGTCTACGTGGTGCGGACCTTCTACATGATCTGGCTGCAGCGCCGGCCGGACCTCGTCACCCTGAGCGTCTGATGATCCGGCTCTTCGCCAACGCGAACTACGACTTCATCAAGTGGCGCCGCTGGGCCTACGCCCTCACGGCGGTGATGATCGTGCCCGGGCTCGTCCTGCTGCTCTCGACCCGGCTGAACTACAGCATCGAGTTCACCGGCGGGACGCTGATCCAGATCGCCACTCCCAAGGCCGGGCACGTCGGCACCGCCGAGCTACGCGCGGCGCTCGACGCGGGAGGTCTGCACGGCGCCGAGATCCAGGAGTACGGCGCCGATACCACCTTCGTGATCCGCGCGCGGCTCGGCGCGGAGGCCGCGACCGCGGAAGGCGGCACCCAGGAGACGCTGCAGGCGGTGACGCGCGCGCTCGACGCCGGCCTGGGCGCGGGCCACTACCAGGTGGGCCGCTATGAAGCGGTGGGGCCGAAGGTGGGCAAGGAGCTCCAGGGGAAGGCGTTCCTCGCGATCTTCTTCTCGTTCATCGTCACCCTGATCTACCTCGCCGTCCGGTTCGAGTGGCGCTTCGGGCTCGCGGCGGTGCTGGCCACGCTCCACGACATCCTCGCGACCATCGCCTTCATCCGTTACACGAACCTCGAGGTGAGCCTCGAGGTGGTGGGCGCCGTGCTCCTGATGATCGGCTACTCACTGAACGACACGATCATCATCTTCGACCGCGTGCGCGAGAACCTCCGCAAGTACCGGCGGCAGAACCTCTACGAGATCCTGAACCTCTCGATCAACGAAACGCTGCCCCGCTCGATCCTGACGCACGGCACGACGATGGCCGCGACGCTCTCGCTGGTGTTCATCGGCGGCGAGGTGATCCGGCCGTTCGCGCTCGTGATGACGTTCGCGATCTTCACGGGCACGTTCTCCTCGATCTACATCGCGGCGCCGGTGCTGATGCTCATCGAGAAGCGCTGGCCGGGGCAGGACGCGCGCGGCGCCCGGGCGTTCACGGGGCGCGCCCCCGAGCCGGCCGCCCCGATGCTGCCGCGGACGCCGGCCAAGGTGTGACGTGCTCGTCGACGCCCATTGTCACCTGGGAGACGGGGCGTTCGACGCGGACCGGGACGCGGCGCTGGCGCGGGCTTGGCGCGCGGGCGTGGGGCACGTCATCGTGATCGGCGAGTCGGTGGCGGGGAGCGCGCGCGCGGTGGATCGGGCGCGCGAGGCGCCGGGCCTGTCGGCCACCGCGGGGGTGCATCCCCACGAGGCGAAGACGTGGTCGCCCGAGGCGGAAGCGCGGGTGCGCGCGCTGTGCAGCGAGGCCGAGGTCGTCGCCGTGGGAGAGACGGGCCTCGATTACCACTACGACCACTCGCCCCGGGACGCGCAGCGGCGCGCCTTCGACGCCCACCTGGCGCTGGCGGCGGAGCTCGGAAAACCGGTCGTGGTGCACGCGCGGGAGGCGGACGCGGATATCGCGACGATGCTGCGGGCGTGGGGCGGCGGCGGGAGAATCCCGGCGGTCATCCTCCACTCGTTCAGCGGCAGCCGCGCCGTGTTCGACGCCGGGATGGAGGTGGGGGCCTATTTCTCGTTCAGCGGCATGATCACATTCAAGAATTGGACGCCTGCCGTCCGGCCGTCCGACTGTCCGACCGACCGACTGCTCGTGGAAACTGACGCGCCGTTCCTCGCGCCCGTGCCGCACCGTGGGCAACGCAACGAGCCGGCGTACGTCCGTGACGTCGCCGCGGCGCTGGCGCAGGCGCTGGGGTCATCCCTGGACGACGTCGCGCAACAGACGACCGCGAACGCTCGCCGCGCGTTCGGCGCGCGCGTCGCCGCCGCTCGCCTGGAGCACACCGTCCCGTGACGACCGCCGTCAAGGTCCCCACCGACATCGAGATCGCCCAGGCGGCGAAGCTCCGGCCCATCGCCGAGGTCGCCGCCGAGCTGGGGCTGTCCGACGACGAGATCGAGCTGTACGGGCGGTACAAGGCGAAGATCCGGCTCGCCGCTCTGGAGCGCCGCCCGCCCAAAGGACGCCTCGTCCTCGTCACCGGTATCAATCCCACCCCGGCGGGGGAAGGGAAGTCGACGGTGACGGTCGGCCTCACGCAGGCCTTGAGGCGCCTCGGCAAGAACGCGATCCTCTGCATCCGCGAGCCGAGTCTCGGGCCGGTGTTCGGCGTCAAGGGTGGCGCCGCGGGCGGCGGGTATGCCCAGGTGGTGCCGATGGAGGACATCAACCTCCACTTCACGGGCGACTTCCACGCGATCGCGAGCGCGCACAATCTGCTGTCGGCGATGCTCGACGCGCACCTGCACCACGGCAACGCGCTGGGCGTGGACGTGCGGCGCATCACGTGGCCGCGCACCATCGACATGAACGACCGCGCCCTGCGCAGCATCATCGTGGGACTGGGCGGCGTGAACGCCGGGCCGGCGCGCGAAGAGCGGTTCGTGATCATCCCCGGCTCCGAGGTGATGGCGATCCTGGCCCTCGCCACGGGGATCCAGGATCTCGAGGCCCGCCTCGCCCGCATCATCGTGGGCCTCACGGCGGACAAGAAGCCGGTGCGCGCCAGCGATCTCAAGGCGCAGGGCGCCATGACGCTGCTCCTCAAGGATGCCTTGAATCCCAATCTCGTGCAGACGCTCGAAGGGGGGCCGGCCCTGGTGCATTGCGGGCCGTTCGGCAACATCGCGCACGGGTGCAACTCGGTCGCCGCGACCCGCATGGGGCTCGCGCTCGCGGACCTCGTCGTCACCGAGGCCGGGTTCGGCGCCGACCTCGGCGCCGAAAAATTCTTCGACATCAAGTGCCGGATGGCCGGGTTGAAGCCCGAGGTGGCGGTCATCGTGGCCACGGTACGGGCGTTGAAGATGCACGGCGGCGTGAAGAAGGAAGACCTGGGAAAGCCGGACGCCGAGGCGGTCAAGCGCGGCGCCGTGAACCTCCAGCGTCACATCCGCAACGTGAAGAAGTTCGGCCTGCCGTGCCTCGTGGCGGTGAACCGGTTCCTCACCGACACGGATGCCGAAGTCGAGGCGGTGACCGCCGCCTGCGCCGCGGAGGCGGCCCAGGCCGTCCGCAGCGACGTGTGGGAGCGGGGTGGGGAAGGCGGGGTGGCGCTCGCCGAGGCGCTGCTCCGCCTGCTCGACACCTCGAAGGCGGCGTTCCAGCCGCTGTACGACGAGAAACGGCCGGTCAAGGAGAAGATCGAGACGATCGCCAAAGAGATCTACGGCGCCGATGGCGTGCAATTCAGCCACGCCGCGGAGCGGGCGCTGGAGCTGCTGCCCAAGGTGGGATTGGGAGAGACGCCGGTGTGCATGGCCAAGACACAGTACTCCTTCTCCGACGATGCCTCGAAGCTCGGCGCGCCGGCCGGGTACTCTCTACACGTCCGGGACATTGTGCCCGCGGCCGGCGCGGGGTTCGTCGTGGCGCTCGCGGGCGACATCATGACGATGCCGGGCCTCGGCAAGAGTCCGGCGGCGGAGCGGATCCGCATCCATCCGGATGGGACCATTGAGGGGTTGTTCTGATGAAAAAGCCGAAAGGCGTGGGGGTGGTCGCCACCGACCAGGCGCCCAAGGCCATCGGGCCCTACAGCCAGGCCGTGGAGGTGAACGGCGTGATCTACACGGCGGGGCAGGTCGCCCTGGACGCCGCGAGCGGCCAGCTGGTGGGAACGAGCGCCGCGGAGCAGACCGAGCAGGTCCTGAAGAACCTCGCGGCGGTGCTGGGGGCGGCCGGCGCGAGCCTGCAGGACGTCGTGAAGACGACGGTGTACCTCGCCGACATGGGCGACTTCGCCGCGATGAACGAGGTGTACGCGAAGCACTTCGGCATGCACAAACCGGCGCGTTCGACGGTGCAGGCGGCCCGGCTGCCCCGTGACGCGCGCGTGGAGATCGACGCGATCGCGGTCAAGGCGTAACGCGGGGGCGGATCGGGCCTGGTGGCCTGACTGGTCTTCAAAACCAGCTGGGGTTCGAATGAGCCTCGGTAGGTTCGATTCCTACACGCTCCCGCCACGCCCGCCGCGCCTGCCGCAAACGCGGCGCCCGGTGCCGCAAAAACGCCCTATCTCTTCCCGTCCCGCCGCTCCATCATAGAAGGATATGCGCCTCCCGCCGCTGTCCATTCGGGTCAAGCTCCCCCTCCTCATCGGCGCCCTGGTGCTCGCGGTGGCCGCCTCGTTCTCGTTGTCGGCCTACCGCGGCGTGAGCCAGGCGTCCCTGGTCACGGCGAGCGACCGCCTGGGGAGCGTCACCACGCAGATCGCCAGCCTGCTGGAAACGTCCGCGACCCAGCTCCTCACCAACGCGCGCGCGGTGGCCGACAGCCCCGCGATCCGGGCCTTCCTGCAGTCCCCCACGCCGCGGGCCCGCGCTGCGGCGCTCGCAGCGATGCGGCCCGTCGGCCCCGCGGCGCAGCAGATCGCCGACGTCGAGCTGGTGACCACCGGCGGCGCGCGCCTCCTGTCGCTCAGCGATAGCGCGGCCCCCCCCGCTCGCGCCGGCGTGCCGGCCGCGAGCCCCGAGATGGTCCAGACCGGCAGTCGCTCGGACTCCGGGGTGATCCGGCCGTTCGAGGTGGTCGGGGATTCCGTTCGATACGCGGTGGTGGCGCCGGTGAAACAGGGCGGCCGCATCCTGGGGTATCTCGTTCAGGTGCGCCACCTGACGAGCTCGGCGCGCGGTCGGGGGCAGCTCAACCAGTTGATCGGCCCCGGCGCCAGGCTCTACGTGACGAACTCGTCGGGAAACCTGTGGACGGACCTGGCGGCGCGCGTCCCCCCGCCGTCACCGCCCCTCGATCTGCAGCGCGCGGCCGCCGGGGTCGTCCAATACGCTCGGCCGGGCACCGGTGGGGTGTTCGCGACGGCGCGGGCCGTGCGGGGGGCCCCCTGGACCGTCGTGGTGGAGTTCCCTCAGAAGGTGGTCTTCGCCCCGGCGCGCCTGTTCCTGCGTGGCCAGGTGCTCAAGGTCGGCGGCGTGCTCCTCGTCGGCCTCCTCGCGGCGTGGGGGCTCAGCGGCACCATCACCCCCCGGTTGCAACGGCTCACGGGCGCCGCCGAGGCGGTCGCGGCCGGCGATTACTCGCGGCAGGTGCGCGTGGAGCGTCGGGACGAGCTCGGCCGGCTGGCCGAGGCGTTCAACATCATGTCGCAGCACGTGCGGGACTCGCAGCAGCGGTTGGAAACGCAGGTGCACGAGCTGCAGGCCACGCGCTCGCGCCTCGAGCAGCTGGTGAGTGCCAGCGATGCCATGATCTACGCCAGTCGCGTCGCTGGGGACGCCACCGTGCCCGAGTACGTGAGCGAGAACATCAGCCGGATCACCGGCTACGAGGCGCCGGAGGCGCTGCGCCCGGACTGGTGGAGCGGCAACGTTCACCCCGAGGACCGGGAGCGCGTCCGCGGCGAGATGGCGGAGCAGTTTGGCGCCGGGCAATTCACGATCGAGTACCGCTTCCGGCACAAGGACGGATCGTACCGCTGGATCCTCGACGAGGGGCGCGTGCGGCATGACGCGACGGGACACGCGGTGGAAGTGGTCGGCGCCTGGATCGACATCACCGAGCGCAAGCAGCTCGAGACGCAGCTGCGCCAGGCGCAGAAGATGGAGGCGATCGGCCAGCTCGCGGGCGGGGTCGCCCACGATTTCAACAACGTGCTGACCGCCATCGCCGGCAACGCCGAGCTGCTGCAGGAAGCGCTCCCCGCGGGCGACCCGAAGCGGGAGCATATCGAAGAGATCCGCTCGGCGGCCGGCCGGGCGGAGTCGCTCACGCGCCAGCTCCTCGCGTTTAGCCGCCAGCAGGTGCTGCAGCCGCGGGTGCTCGAGCCGAATCGCGTCGTCGCGGGGATGGAAAAGATGTTGCGGCGCCTCATCGGCGAGGACATCGACCTTGTGTGCGTGCTGCCGGCCGACGTGGGTCGGGTCGTCGCCGACCCCAGCCAGATCGAGCAGGTGATCCTGAACCTCGCCGTGAACGCCCGCGACGCGATGCCCACCGGCGGCAAACTCACCATCGAGTCGGGGAACGCGGAGTTCGATGCGGCCTACGCCCGCGCGCACGCGCCGGCGGTCCCGGGCCGCTTCGTGATGCTCGCCGTCAGCGATTCGGGGGCGGGGATGTCCCCCGAGGTGCAGGCGCGCGTCTTCGAGCCGTTCTTCACCACCAAGGCGCCGGGCAAGGGCACCGGCCTGGGGCTCGCCACCGTGTACGGGATCGTGAAACAGAGCGGCGGATTCATCTGGGTGTACAGCGAGCCCGGCCAGGGAACGACGTTCAAGATCTACCTGCCGCGGGCGAGCGACGACCAACGCCCGGCGGCATTGTCGGTGGCGCAGCGGGACGTGCGCGGGGGCGACGAGGTCGTCCTCCTCGTGGAGGACGAAGCGCCGGTGCGGCGCGTCGCCCTGCACGCGCTGCAACGCTACGGCTACACGGTGCTCGAGGCGGCGCTCCCGTCCGAGGCCCTCACGATCTGCCGAGACCACGCCGGCCGCATCGATCTCGTCGTGACGGACGTCGTGATGCCGGGGATGAGCGGGCCGGACCTCGTGCAGCAGCTGCTCGTGATGCGGCCGGGGCTCAAGGTGCTTCTCAGCTCCGGCTATCCCGGCGAGGCGATCGCGCACCGCGGGGAGCTGCTCGCCGGCGTGGCGTTCCTGCCCAAACCGTTCACGCCGGTGGGACTCGCGCGGAAGGTTCGCGAGGTGCTCGATGCACCGTCTCCTGAGGCGCAACGCCCCCCGGTGCGTTAAGTTGGCCTCTCCTCCGGGAGGGTCGTCATGGCGGGTATCCGCTGGGCGCGCCTGCAGGTGGATGCCAACATCCGGCTCCGCCGTGGCGCCTGGTACAAGGTCTTGGGCGAGGAGGGCTTCGACCTCATCATCGAGGTGAACCGGAAGCCCGTGCGCGCCCTGCGTGCCCTGTTCGAGGTGCGCGACCGCCCGGTACCCCGCTGGTCGGTCGTCACCTCCGCGCCGGGTAAGAAGACCCCCATGGCCGCGATCTACGCCGTGTGTCCCAGCTGTAACGAACGCGCGAACCTCAAGGGGAAGCCCAAGCGGTTGACGTGCCCGCACTGCCGCTCCGAGTTCGACATCGCTTGGGACGAAACGTACCTGCGATCGCTCTGATTCATGCGCTGGTGATCTGCAACCCGGCCGCGGGCCGCGGGCTAGCCCGGCGGCACGCGCCCCGCGTCGCCCGCGCGTTTCGGGCGCAGGGCTGGACGGTGGACGTCGCCGAGACCGAGGGCCCCCGGCACGCCACCCGCCTCGCGGCGGCCGCGGCCGCGCGCGGCGTCGAGCGGGTGATCGCGCTGGGCGGGGACGGCACCGTCCACGAGGTCGCCAACGGCCTGCTGCAGGCCGGCAGTCGCGCCCTGTTCGCGGTCATCCCGGTCGGCTCGGGGAACGATTTCGCCAAGCTCACCGGGACGCACCCGCACCGGCACGACGTTGAGCGGGCCGTGGCCAAGATCGTGACCGCGACGCCGCGCCGCTTCGACGCGGGGCGGGTCTTCGACGAGTACTTCGTCAACAGCATGGGCTTCGGGTTCGGGCCGGCCGTGGTCCGCACCCGCAACGCGATGCCCGCGTTGCGCGGCTTTCTCTCCTATCTCATCCCGGTGCTGCGGAGCTTCGCCAGCTACCGCCCCGTGCGCCTGGACGTGCGGGCCGCGGAGCATCGGGAAACCGGGAACTTGATGATGCTCGAGGTGTGCAACGGGACGACGGCGGGAGGCGACTATCGCTTCGCGCCGGAGGCCGACCCCGGCGACGGCCGCCTCGACGTCTGTTTGATCCGCGCCGTGTCGCTGCCGCGCTTCCTCCTCGCGATTCCGCGGGTGATGCGCGGCACGCACGGAGCGATGCGGGAGGTCGCGTCGTTCCGCACGCGGAGCCTGACGATCCGCGGCGAGGGGCCGCTGCTCCTGCACCTCGACGGCGAGCTGCGGGCGCCGGGAGCGACCGAGTGCACGGTGACCGTGGAGCCAGGATGCCTGAACGTGCTGGTGGCGCGGTGAGGCGGACGGTCGGACGAGCCTGCCCCGAGCGGAGCGAGGGGGACGGCCGGACAACGACAGCATGCTCGCTGCTCGTTGTCCTTCTGTCTATCAGTCCGACCGTCCGAGTGTCCGGCCAAGTCGTCGCGCCCGGCGCGCAGGTCGTCCCCACCGACACGGCGCATCGCATCGGCCCGGGGGGCGCCTTCTGGCGCTCGCTGCTGCTCCCCGGCTGGGGCCAGGCCGCCACGGGCCGCCACGTCTCCGGGGCGTTGTTCACCACGTGGGAAGGCGTCACCGCGATGATGACGCTCAAGGCGCGCCGCGAAGCGAACTACCTGAGCCGTATCGGCGCGTCGGGGCTGAAGCTCAAGCGTCAGGAAGTGCAGGACTGGACCGTGCTGTGGGTGTTCAACCATCTCTTCGCGGGCGCCGAGGCGTACGTCGCCGCCCACCTCCAGGACTTCCCCAGGGATCTGCGGATCCAGGCCGTGCCCGGCGGCATCGGCGTCACGCTGCCGCTGCCGCGGCCATGAACGCGGCGCCCCTCGGCGTCTTCGACTCCGGCATCGGGGGCCTGACCGTCGCCCGGGCGCTGTTCGAGCGGCTGCCCCACGAAGCGGTGCTGTACTTCGGGGATACCGCCCGCGTCCCCTACGGCCCCAAGTCGCCCGAAACGGTGCGCCGCTACAGCGCGGAAATCCTCGCCTATCTGCTTGACCGCGGCGTCAAGGCGGTCGTCGTCGCCTGCAACACGAGCACGGCGCACGCGCTCGACCATCTGCGCGCGCGCGCGCCGGTCCCGGTGGTCGGCGTCATCGAGCCCGGCGCTCGGGCTGCGGCGGCCGCGACGCGGTCGGGAACGATCGGGGTCATCGGCACCGCGGGCACCGTGGCGAGCGGCGCCTACGAGCGGGCGATCAAGGCCGTGCGCCCCGACGCGACGGTCGTGTCGCAGGCCTGTCCGCTGTTCGTCCCGCTCGTCGAAGAGGGCTGGTTCGATCATCCGGCGGCCGAGTTGATCGCGCGTGAGTACCTGCAGCCGCTGAGCCGCGCCGGCGTCGATGTGCTGGTGCTGGGCTGCACGCATTATCCGCTGCTCAAGCCGCTGCTGCAGCGCGTCCTGGGGCCGGGCGTCCGGCTCATCGACAGCGCGGACGAGACCGCCGCCGCGGTGGAGCGCGAGCTCGCGGCGCAGGGCCTCGCCGCGCCCGGGGCCAAGCGCCCCGAGCACGCGTTCGTCGTTTCCGACGACGAGCCGCGGTTCCGGCGCGTGGGCGAGCGCTTCCTCGGCGAGCAACTGAAAACGGTGACGGTGGTACCGCTGGGATGATCTACGGGGAAAAAGTCTTGAGCTCGATCGCGTCCGGCGTCACCACCGCGTAGCGGTAGCCGTCCAGCCACGCCCCGGGATTGAGGTACGCACGCCCGTCGGGCAGGCGCTCCACACAGGGGCGATGCGTGTGGGCGAGGACGACCAGCCCCAGCTCGCGGCGCCGCTCCAGCAGCGCGCGCGCGTAGGCGGCTTGCGCGCGCGCCGCGCGGTCCAACACCGCCGGGTCCCGGGTATTGTCCGCGAGCTTGCCGCTCAGTTTGGCGGCGATCCAGAATCCCACGTCCGGGTGCAGCTTGCGAAACACCCAGATGGTGAGCGGGTGGCGGGTGACGCGGTGGAGCAGGGCGCCGCTCCAGTGTTGCTCGGTCAACCCGTCGCCGTGCGCGACGTACGCGCGCCGGCCGGCCACCTCGAGCTCGGTCTCGCCCGCGTAGAAGGCGATCCCCAGGTCGTGGCGGAGGAAGTCGCCGCCCCAGCGGTCGTGGTTGCCGCCGATGAAGGTGATGGTGACGCCGCGGGCGCGGGTCTGCTGCAATCGGGCGACGCTCGCGAAGTGCTTGCGGGGCACCACGGCGCCGTACTCGAACCAGAAATCGAACAGGTCGCCGTTGATCAGCAGGTGGTCGCCCGGTTGCGGCACTCGATCGAGGAACGCGTGGAACGCCGCCTCCGTGGCCTGGGGCACCTGGCCCAGGTGGGCGTCCGCGACCACGAGGCACCGGGCGGCTGGCACGGACACAAGCTAAGAAAGGCGACGGAACGGCGGAAGGACGGAAAGCCGATGTGGGGACCTGCCACCCCCTTCCGTCCTTCCGTCTTTCCGCCGCCTTGTCGTAGATTGCCTACGTCATGCCGACCACACGCGACAAGACCGTCGGCGCTACGCCGATCGCGGCGCCCGCGCCCCGCATGCCCGTCGTCCCCTCTTCGGGCGACCGCGGCGTCGAGGTGCACCGCCGGCCGCCCCGCAATCCCGGCGCCGCCCTGGACCTGGACTGGGCGCTGGCGGTGCGCGTCAACCGCAGTGCGGTCGAGCGCCGCGCGGCGACGCTGCCCACCCGGCGCACCGTGAAGAAGCAGTGGCAGGCGGCGTGGTTGCTCCGCGCCGTGACCTGCATGGATCTCACGACCCTCCAGGGCGACGACACGCCGGGAAACGTCCGGCGGTTGTGCGCCAAGGCGCGGCGCCCCATCCGCGACGACCTGATCGAGGCCCTGGGCGTCGGCCACCTCGGCCTCACCGTCGGCGCGGTGTGCGTGTACCACCAGCTCGTGCCGACGGCAGTCGAGGCGCTGGCGGGATCCGGGATTCCCGTCGCCGCGGTCTCGACCGGCTTCCCCGCCGGGTTGAGTCCGTTCCGCCAGCGCGTGGAGGAGATCCGCGCGTCGCTCGAGGCCGGCGCCCGGGAGATCGACGTCGTGGTCACGCGCGGGCACGTGCTCACCGGCGCCTGGGAAGCGCTCTACGACGAGGTGCAGGCGTTTCGCGAGGCGTGCGGCGACGCCTGCCTCAAGGTGATTCTCGGCACGGGCGAGCTCGCGACCCTCACCAACGTGGCGCGCGCCAGCCGGGTCGCGATGCTGGCGGGGGCGGACTTCATCAAGACGTCGACGGGGAAGGAAGCGGTGAACGCGACGCTGCCGGTCGGCATCGTGATGGTGCGCCAGATCCGGGCGTTCCACGAGCGCAGCGGTATCGCGGTCGGGTTCAAGCCCGCCGGCGGCATCCGCGCAGCGAAGCAGGCGCTCGAGTACCTCTATCTAATGAAGGAAGAATTGGGCAACCCCTGGCTGCGCCCGGCGCTGCTGCGCCTCGGCGCCAGCGCCCTGCTCACCGACATCGAGCGCCAGCTCGAGCACTTCGCCACCGGACGCTACTCGGCGGCGTACCGCCACCCGATGCCCTGAGCCCCCCCGCCCCCCCACATGAATCATCCCACGGGCATCAGCGAGATCTTCGAGACGATGGAGTACGGGCCGGCACCGGAGACCGATCAGCCGGTCCTGGAGTGGCTTGCCCGTCACGGCGGCGCGTTCGGGCTGTACGTGGGCGGCCGGTGGGTGCCGGGGCAGGACGGGCGCAGCTTCGACGTCATCAACCCGGCGACGCGCGCCACGCTCACCCGGGTCGTCCAGGCCGGCGCAGCGGATGTGAACGCCGCCGTCGCCGCCGCGCGTGCGGCCTTGCCCGCCTGGGCGGGCCTCGCCGGCCACGCCCGGGCGCGCCACCTCTACGCCCTGGCGCGCGCGGTGCAGAAACATTCCCGGCTGCTCGCCGTGCTCGAGAGCCTCGACAACGGCAAGTCGATCCGCGAGACCCGCGACATCGATATTCCGCTCGTCGCTCGCCACTTCTACCATCACGCCGGCTGGGCGCAGCTGCTCGAAACGGAATTCGCCGGCTACGGTCCCGCGGGCGTCGTCGGCCAGATCATCCCCTGGAACTTCCCGCTGCTGATGGTGGCGTGGAAAGTCGCTCCGGCGCTCGCCGCGGGCTGCACCATCGTCTTGAAGCCCGCCGAGTTCACGCCGCTCACCGCCCTGGCGTTCGCCGAGCTGGCGCACGTGGCCGGCCTGCCCCCGGGCGTGTTGAACGTGATCACCGGCGACGGCGAGACGGGGAAGCTGCTCGTCGAGCATCCCGACGTGGACAAGATCGCCTTCACCGGCTCGACGGAGGTGGGGCGACACATCCGCCAGGCGACGGCGGGCACCGGCAAGAAGCTGAGCCTCGAGCTGGGCGGGAAGAGTCCGTTCATCGTCTTCGAGGACGCCGATCTCGACAGCGTCGTCGAGGGCGTCGTCGACGCGATCTGGTTCAATCAGGGGCAGGTCTGCTGCGCGGGCTCGCGGCTGCTGGTGCAGGAGGGCGTGGCGGCGCCGCTCATCGGCAAGCTGCGGGCGCGGATGGAGAAGCTGCGCGTGGGCTCACCGCTCGACAAAGCGGTGGACATGGGCGCGATCGTGGCGCCCGTGCAGCTCGAGCGCATCCGCGGCCTCGTGGAAAAGGGGGTCGAGGAGGGCGCGCAGATGTGGCAGCCGTCGTGGGCGTGCCCCACCGACGGCTATTTCTATCCGCCGACCCTGTTCACCGACGTGGCGCCGTCGGCGACGATCGCCCAGGTCGAAATCTTCGGACCGGTGCTGGTGTCCATGACCTTCCGGACGCCGGCGGAAGCCGTCGCCCTCGCCAACAACACGCTGTTCGGGCTGGCCGCGAGCGTTTGGACGGAGAACATCAATCTCGCCCTCGACATCGCGCCCAAGATCAAGGCGGGCGTCGTGTGGGTGAACTGCACCAACCTCTTCGACGCGGCCGCCGGGTTCGGGGGCTACCGCGAGTCGGGATTCGGGCGCGAGGGGGGGCGGGAGGGGATGTGGGAGTATTTGAAGCCGGCGTGGGAAGCGAACGCGGAACGCGGAACGCGGAACGAACCCGTCGCCACTGTTCCGCGTTCCGAGTTCCCAGTTCCGCGTTCAGGGGAGGTCCCCGAGATTGACCGGACTCCCAAGCTCTTCATTGGCGGCAAACAGGTCCGGCCCGACCAGGCCTACAGCCGCCAGATCGTCGGACCGGACGGCCAGGTCGTCGGAGAGGTGGGGGAAGGGAACCGCAAGGACATCCGCAACGCAGTAGAGGCGGCCCACGCCGCGGCAGGCTGGGCGCAGGCGACGGGCCATGTGCGCGCCCAGATCC
>WNFW01000980.1_pt1 | contig 19055 bp, 14 predicted proteins | sample 5400131 | NCBI WGS metagenome assembly WNFW01 (sample SAMN13153362, study PRJNA577476) | soil metagenome | isolation source: 20 cm soil or saprolite under grassland replicate 1 | place: USA:California | collected 2016-06-15 | reverse complement strand
TGGCGCGGGGCCGACATCCGGAACATCCTCGACTTCGAGACGGACTATCCGGGCACTCGGGTGATCCGGCTCGAGCAGAACTACCGCTCCACGAAGCGGATCCTGGCCCTCGCCTCTGGGGTCATCGCCCACAACGTCTCGCGGAAGGACAAGGCGCTGTGGACCGACAACGGCGAGGGCGAGCGCGCGGCGGTGTACCGCGCCTGGGACGAGCACGAGGAGGCCAACTTCGTCGCCCAGACGATCCTGGCCGCGCGCGCCGCCTCCACCGCCTGGGACGACATCGCCGTGTTCTACCGCACCAACGCGCAGTCGCGGGTGCTCGAGGATGCGCTCCGGCGGGGCGGGATCCCGTATGTGATCGTCGGCTCGGTGCGCTTCTACGAGCGCAAGGAGATCAAGGACGCGCTCGCGTATCTCCGGCTCGTCGTGAACCCCGCCGACGACGTCGCCTTCCGCCGGGCGATCCAGGCGCCGGGCCGCGGCATCGGTCGCGCCACGCTCACGCGCCTGGAGGAGGTGGCCTCCCGCGAGGGGCGGCCGCTCCTCACGCTCGCGGCGACGCCGCCGGCCGACCTCACCGGCAGGCCCCGGCACGCGCTCGAGGAGTTCGCCGCGCTCCTCTCGCGCCTCGCGGCGGAGAGAGAGACGGTGCCGCTGCCCGCGTTCATCGACCAGGTCCTGGACGCGAGCGGGTACCGCGAGGACCTGCGAGCCGAGCGCTCGTCGGAGGCCGAGGCGCGACTCGAGAACCTCGAGGAGCTGATCGCCGCGGCCGAGGACTATGCGCGGGGGCCGGAGACCGCGACGCTCGAAGGGTTCCTCGACGGCGTCGCGCTGGTGAGCGACGTCGACGAGCTGCCGGATGGTACGCGCGGCGTCACCCTCATGACGCTCCACTCGGCGAAGGGGCTCGAGTTCCCTGTCGTCTTCCTCACGGGGATGGAGGAGGGGGTCTTTCCGCACGCCCGCTCGATGGACTCCGTGGACGAGATCGAGGAGGAGCGGCGACTCTGCTATGTCGGGATCACGCGCGCGAAGGCCCGGCTCTGGATCTCCTACGCCCTCCATCGCCGGGCGCACGGCTACGGTCTGGGCGAGCCCTCGCGCTTCCTGCTGGAAATGCCGGCGGAACACCTCGCCCTCCTCGGCGGCGCGGACCGTGCCGGCGCGCCCGCCGCGCCCGACGCGGAGGCGTCGCTCGCCGACGCGAGCGACGACGACCTGCCCCTCAAGGTCGGCGCGCGCGTCCGCCACGGTCGCTGGGGTGAGGGGCTCGTGGTCGGTGTCGAGCGGAGCGGCGCTGACACGCTCGTCACGGTGCGTTTCGCCTCGGTCGGTCGGAAGCAGCTCTCGCTCCAGTACGCTCAGCTCGAGGAGATCTGATGCCGACCATCACGCCGGCCGAGGTGCTGCACGTCGCGCGGCTCGCGCGGCTCGAGCTGAGTGAAGCCGAGCTCGAGACGATGCGCGCGCAGCTCACCTCGATCCTGACCTACATCGACCGGCTCAAGGCGCTCGACGTCACCGGCGTCGAGCCGACGTCGCACGCCGTGCCGCTCGTCAACGTGATGCGCGACGACGAGGTCGTGCCGTGCTTCGCCCCGGAGGAGATGCTCCGGAACGCGCCCGACCGCGTCGGCGAGTTCTTCCGCGTCCCGCGGATCATCGAGGACTGAGGGTGACCGGGCGACCGATCCACGAGCTGACCGAGGCGTATCGCCGCGGCGAGACGACGCCGACGGCGGCGACCGAGGCCTTCCTGGCGCGGATCGCGAAGCTCGACGGCGAGCTCGGCGCCTACCTCACGGTGACACGCGAGGCCGCGCTGCGGGCCGCCGCCGACGCGGAGGCGCGCTACCGGGCGGGCAAGCCGCTCGGTCCGCTCGACGGCGCGCCGCTCGTCTACAAGGACGTCCTCTGCACGCGCGGGGTCACGACGACCTGCGGCTCCAGGATGCTCGAGGGCTTCGTGCCGCCGTACGACGCGACCGTCGTCGAGCGCCTCGCCGCCGCGGGCGCGGTCATGCTCGGCAAGGGCAACATGGACGAATTCGCCATGGGCTCCTCCACCGAGCACTCGGCGTTCAAGCCGACCAGGAACCCGTGGGACCTCGCGCGCGTCCCCGGCGGCTCGTCGGGCGGTCCCGCCGCCGCGGTCGCCGCGGGCCTCGCCGCGGGAGGGCTCGGCACCGACACGGGCGGCTCGATCCGCCAGCCTGCCGCTTTCTGCGGCATCGTGGGGCTCAAGCCGACCTACGGGCGCGTCTCCCGCTACGGGCTCGTCGCGTTCGGTTCCTCGCTCGACCACATCGGCCCGTTCGCGAGGGATGTCACGGACACGGCGCTCCTGCTCCGGGCGATCGCCGGGGCGGACCCGCGCGACGCGACGTGCCTCACCGCGGCGGTGCCCGACTACGCCGCGACGCTCGCGCAGGGCGTGCGAGGACTCCGGCTCGGCCTCCCCGACGAGTACTTCATCGAGGGCATGGACGGCGAGGTGGAGCGCGCCGTCCGCGTCGCGGTGGACGTGCTGCGGGGGCTCGGCGCCACGGTCGAGCGCGTCTCGCTCCCGGCGACGCCACACGCGCTCGCGACCTACTACGTGATCGCCCCCGCGGAGGCCTCGTCGAACCTCGCGCGCTACGACGGCGTGAAGTACGGCCTGCGCGTCGCCGGCGCGAAGGATCTCATCGGCATGTCGAGCCGCACGCGCGCGGCGGGCTTCGGTGCCGAGGTCAAGCGCCGGATCATGCTCGGCACCTACGTGCTCTCGGCGGGATACTACGAGGCGTATTACGGCCGCGCCCAGAAGGTGCGGACGCTCGTGCGCCGCGACTTCGACGCGGCGTTCGCTCGCGTGGACCTGATCGTCGCGCCCATGACGCCGAACGTCGCCTTCAAGCTCGGAGAGAAGGAGGACCCGCTCTCGATGTATCTGAACGACGTCTTCGCGGTCCCGGCGGACATGACGGGGCTCCCCGCGATCTCGGTGCCGTGCGGGTTCAGCGCCGGGGGGCTGCCGATCGGTCTGCAGTTCATCGGCCAAGCGCTCGACGAGGCCGGCGTCCTGCGCGCCGCGTACGCGTACGAGCAGGCGACCCCCTGGCGCGCGCGGCGGCCGAGCGGGGCATGAGCGGACGGAGCCACGCCGCACCTCGGACAGGCCACCTCCGGTGAGAATCGGACTCGCGGACCCCGGTCCAGCAGACTGGGAGGTCGTCATCGGGCTCGAGGTCCACGCACAGCTCAGCACGCGCTCGAAGATGTTCTGCGGCTGCCCGACGACCTTCGGCGCGCCGCCGAACAGCCAGACGTGCCCGGTCTGCCAGGGGATGCCCGGCGCGCTCCCCGTCGTCAACCGCCGGGCGGTCGAGTTCGGCATCCGCACGGCGCTCGCATTCAAGTGTCGAGTGAACCCCGCGTGCCGCTTCGCGCGCAAGCACTACTACTACCCGGACATGCCCAAGAACTTCCAGATCAGCCAATACGAAGAGCCGCTCGCCGAAGACGGCTCGCTCGACATCGAGGTCGATGGTGCGTCGCGCACCATCGGCATCGAGCGTCTCCACCTCGAGGAGGACGTCGGCAAGCTCCTCCACGAGGGCACGCTCGAGACCGCCCGGGCGAGCCTCGTGGATTTCAACCGCTCGGGCGTCCCGCTCATGGAAACCGTTTCCAAGCCCGACCTCCGCTCGCCCGACGAGGCGGCGGCGTACCTCAAGGCGTTTCGGGCGGTCCTGGTCTATCTCGGGGTCTCGAACGGCAATATGGAGGAGGGGTCGCTCCGCTGCGACGCGAACGTCTCGCTCCGGCCGCGCGGCTCCCGCGAGCTCGGCACGAAGGTCGAGATCAAGAACATGAACTCGTTCCGGAACGTGAAGCTGGCGCTCGAGTTCGAGGTGCGCCGCCAGGCGCAGGCCCTCGCGGCCGGCGAGCGCATCGTGCAGGAGACGCGCCTCTGGGACGCCGACCAGGGGGCGACGCGCTCGATGCGCTCGAAGGAGTCCGCCCACGACTATCGCTATTTCCCCGAGCCGGATCTCGTCCCGCTCACGCTCGACCGCGTCTGGGTGGAGGAGCTCCGCGCGGGCCTCCCCGAGCTGCCGCGCGCGCGGCGCGCGCGCTTCGTCGCGCAGTACGGCCTGCCGCCCTACGACGCGGAGATCCTCACGCAGAGCCGGGCGCTCGCCGACTACTTCGAGGCCGCGGTGCGCGAGTTTCCGAAGCCGAAGATCGTCTCCAACTGGGTCATGTCCGAGCTCCTGCGAGAGCTCGGGGCCGACGACGAGCGTGCAATCGGGAGCTCCACGATCACCCCCGTGCGCCTCGCCGGGCTCCTCGCACTCATCGAGGACGGGACGATCAGCGGCAAGATCGCCAAGGACGTCTTCGAGAAGATGGTCCGCTCCGGCGAGGATGGACCCACGATCGTGCGCCGCGAGGGGCTGACGCAGGTCGCCGACGCGGCGGCGGTGGGCGCGGTGATCGACCGGGTCCTCAGCGAGAATCCAAAGGCGATCGAGGACTACAAGCGAGGCAAGACTGCGGCCGCCAAGGCGTTGGTCGGCCAGGTGATGAAGGCGACGGGCGGCCGAGCCAACCCCGGCGTCGTCAACCGGCTCCTGGAGGAGAAGCTCTCTAAAATCTGAGGCGGGCCGCTATAATCGAAGTGCCCGCCATGATTGAGGTTCATCGCGTCTGGAAGGTGTACTCGGTCGGGCCCGTGAAGGTCCCCGCGCTGAGCGACGTCTCCCTCCGGATCGACAAGGGCGAGTTCGTCGTCCTCACCGGACCCTCCGGCGCGGGCAAGACGACGTTGCTGCGGCTCCTCTACCGTGACGATCTCCCCTCGGAGGGTGACATCGAGGTGCTCGGCCATGACCTCGGGAGGCTCAAGCGCGGCGAGGTGGCCGCGCTCCGGCGGTCGATCGGCGTCGTCTTCCAGGACGCGAAGCTCCTCCCGGTCCGTACCGTCTACGAGAACGTCGCCTTCGTTCTCCGTGTGCTGGGGACGCCCAAGCGCGAGATCACCCAGCGCGCGTTCGACGCGCTCCGCGTCGTGGGCCTCTCGGCGCGCGCCCAGGCGTACCCGGCTCAGCTCTCGCAGGGCGAGGCGCAGCGCGCGTCGCTCGCGCGCGCGATCGTGCGCCGGCCTCCTCTCCTCCTCGCCGACGAGCCGACGGGGAACCTCGACGAGACGATGGAGGACGAGATCCTCGCCGTGCTCAGGGACATCTGGGCGGGCGGCACGACGGTCGTGCTCGCCACGCACCAGGCCTACCTCGCGCGCGCGCTCCGGCGACGGACGATCACGCTCGAGGGTGGACGGGTCGTGAAAGACGAGGGCTGACGGCGTGCTAGGGTTCCTGATCGGCGAGGCGGTGCGGGATCTCCGGCGGGCCGGGCGCGTGGCCGTGAGCGCGATCGTGCTGATCACGCTCTCCCTCGCGGCGCTGGGCGGGTTCTGGCTGCTCTCGCTGAACCTCGAGCGCGCGATGGCCCAGTGGCGGGAGCGGGTGCGCATCATCGTGTACCTCAAGCGCGAGCCCGCCTCCCGCGAGGCCCAGGCTCTCGTCGCGCGCGTCCAGGCGGTCCCGGGCGTCGCCGGGGTCCTCTACATCAGCAAGGCCGATGCGCTCGCCTCCCTGAAGCAGCTTCTCGGCAAGGACGCCAGTGTCGTCGCGCAGCTTCCCGTCAACCCGCTGCCGGCCTCGCTCGAGGTGACGCCCGCGGCGGACGCCGCCACGCCCGAGGGCGCGCGCGCGCTCCTCGAGCGCCTCTCGTCGCTCCCCGAGGCGGACGAGGTGGCCGGGAGCGCGGACTGGGTCGAGCGGCTCTCGCAGTGGCAGCGGCTCCTGACGACCATCGGGCTCGGGATCGGGGCCGTGCTGGCGGTCGCGGCGTTCCTCACGGTGACGACGGCCACGACGCTGATCCTCCACGCGCGCCGGCAGGAGACGGAGATCATGCGCCTCGTCGGGGCCAGCGAGACGACGATCCGGCTCCCGCTCCTCCTGCAGGGGACGATGCAGGGATTGATCGGCGCCGTCCTGGCGCTCACCGCGCTCGTGGCGACGCACGCCGTCGTGGCGCCGAGCCTCGAGCCGCTCGTCAACCTCACGCTCGGCCTCGGGAGCCTCGCCTTCCTGTCTCCGGCGAACCTCGTCGCCCTGATGCTCGCGGGCGCGCTGATGGGCGGTCTCGGCGGCTGGCTCGCCCGCGCGAAATCGTGAGCGCGATGCCCCGGCCCCTCCCCGTTGTCCTCGTGCTGCTCGCCGTGCTGGTCGCGGTCGCGATCCCTCTGGGCGCGCAGCCCAAGCGCGACGACACCCTTCAGGGCGAGCAGATGAAGCTCCAGCAGACCCAGAAGCGCCTCAAGGAAGAGCGCGAGAAGGCGGCGGCCGCGCGCGCGCGCGAGACCTCGCTGCTCGCCGAGCTCGAGCAGATCGACCAGCGCCTGGCCGACAAGCAGGCGGAGGTCGCCCGGCTCGAGGTGCGTATCACGCGGACGCGGTCCGACATCGGTGCGCTGCGGGCCGAGGTCGCGCGCCTCGAGGGTCACCGCGCGGGCCAAGAAGAGGCGCTCGCCCGGCGGCTCCGGGTCATGTACCGGGTGCACGCGCAGGGCGGCGCCCTGCCGCTGATCTTGAGCGGCGACGACCCGGTGACGCGCGCGACGGCGGTGCGCCACCTCGCGAGCCTGGCGGCTCTGGACGCTCGTCAGATTCGAGAGTATCGTGGGACATCGGAACGGCTCGCCGATCGCAAGGGTCGCGAAGAGGCTCGCCAGCAGGAGCTGGCGGCCTTGCACGCGGACGCCCAGCGCGAGCAGGCGGAGGTCGACCGCGACGCCGCGAAGCGGCGGACACTGCTTGCCAGGGTGCGCGACGAGCGCGCTTACCACGAGCGCGTGGTGGGCGAGCTCACCGAAGCTTCCCGCCGACTCGAAGCATTCATCCGCGAACTCGGCGCCAAGCAGCGGAAGCTGGCCAAAGTGCCGCCGCCGAAGGGCGGTATCGAGCCCCCCGGCGTCGGGTTCGGCAGTTCCCGCGGGCGGCTCCCGTGGCCGACCGACGGCCGTATCGTCGTGCCGTTCGGCGCCCAGGTGCACCCGCGATTCGGCACCCGGACTTTCCGGAATGGGGTCGACATCGAGGCCGCCGAAGGCACGGACGTCACGGCGGTCTACGCGGGCCACGTGATTTACACGGGCTGGTTCAAGGGATATGGCAATCTGATTATCCTGGACCACGGCAGCGAGTACTACACGCTCTACGCCCACATCGCCGAGATCGAGGTGAGGGAGGGCGAGGACGTGCGCCAGGGGCAGCGGATCGGCACCGTAGGGGATACGGCATCCCTGGCGGGCCCTCGGCTATACTTCGAGGTACGCTATCAGGGGAAGCCACAGGATCCGGCGGAGTGGCTGCGGCAGCGGGGTTAGGTCGAGAGAGGGATTCGAGGGGGAATCTATGAAGAAGGCATTTGTGATTGGCGCGCTCCTCGTCGTGCTCACCCTGTCGCTCGGCGGGTCCGTGGCCAGCAAGGGCACCGACAACGGCGCGACCTACGAGCAGCTCCGGCTGTTCACGGAAGTGCTCTCGATCGTCCAGAACCAGTACGTCGACGAGGTCCCGCCGAAGGACCTGATCTACAGCGCCATCAAGGGCACGCTGCGCGGCCTGGATCCGCACAGCTCCTTCCTCGACCCCGAGAGCTACCGCGAGATGCAGGTGGAGACCTCGGGGAGCTTCGGCGGGCTCGGCATCGAGATCACGCTGAAGGACGATGTCCTCACGGTCGTCTCGCCCATCGACGGGACGCCCGCGTACCGCGTGGGACTCCAGACCGGTGACCGGATCGTCAAGATCGACGGCCTCTCGACCAAGGACATGCAGCTCCCGGACGCCGTCAAGCGGATGCGCGGCAAGCCGGGCACCAAGGTGACGATCACGGTGGTCCGCGAGGGCTGGGCCGAGCCCAAGGATTTCGAGATCACGCGTGAGCAGATCAGGGTCCAGTCGGTACGCTCGCACGATCTCGGCGGCGGCATCGCCTACGTGAAGCTCCGCCAGTTCCAGGAGCAGACCCCCAGCGACCTCTCCGGCGCGCTCGAGACGGCGACCAAGGCCGGCATGAAGGCGCTCATCCTCGATCTCCGCAACAACCCCGGCGGCCTGCTGACGGCCGCGGTCGAGGTGACGGAGGAGTTCGTCGACGACGGCAAGCTCGTCGTCTACACCGAGGGGCGGGTGCGGAACCAGAACATGCGCTTCACGGCGCACGCCAAGAAGTCCTACCCGACCCTGCCGATGGTGGTTCTCGTGAACCAGGGGAGCGCGTCGGCGTCGGAGATCGTGGCGGGGGCGTTGCAGGACTGGAAGCGCTCGATCATCCTCGGGACGCAGACCTTCGGCAAGGGCTCGGTGCAGACGATCATCCCGCTCTCGGACGGCTCGGGGCTCCGGCTGACGACCGCGAAATACTTCACGCCGAACGGGCGCTCGATCCACGGCAAGGGCATCACGCCGGACATCGTCGTCGAGCTGCCCAAGGAGCCCAAGGAGGCGGCGGCGCGTCAGCCGTCGCTCGACCCGCTCGAGGACTTGAAGAAGGACATCCAGGTCCAGCGGGCGATCGACGTGATCAAGACCATGCGCATCATCGAGCAGCAGCGCCCGGCGCAAAATCTACAGGGCCAGGTCCGGCCGCAGTAGCCTTCGGCCGCTTCTTCTCGAGGGCGATGCGGGCCGGGGCAGTGGACTCGGCCCGCGTCGCCCTTGGCATTTGTAGCGGAGTCCACGAGGCCGGCGCGAACCGTGGGTGGCCTGAGCGAGGCACGTTCGGCTGCGTGTGTGGACGGGAGAGACGCCCGGGATGATCGTGCTGGGGATCGAGAGCTCGTGCGACGAGACGGCGGCGGCGGTCCTCACCGACGGCCGCCGGATCCTGTCCAACGTCGTCGCCTCGCAAGACGCGCTCCACGCCCCGTACGGCGGTGTCGTCCCCGAGCTCGCCTCGCGGCGGCACCTCGAGGTGATCGTGCCGGTCGTCGAGCGGGCGCTCGCCGACGCGGGCGTGAGGCTCCCGGACCTCGACGGCATCGCGGTCACCCAGGGCCCCGGGCTCGTGGGCTCGCTCCTCGTCGGGTGCTCACTGGCGAAGTCCCTCGCCTATGTGCACGGCAAGCCGCTCGTCGGCGTCAACCACCTCGAGGGCCACATCTACGCCGCGTTCCTCACCGACGATCCGCCCCTCCACCCGTTCCTCGCCCTCGTCGTCTCCGGCGGCCACACCGCCCTCTACCACGCCCGCGCACCTCTCGCGTACGCGCTGCTCGGCCAGACGCGCGACGACGCCGCGGGGGAGGCCTTCGACAAGGTCGCCAAGCTCCTCGGGCTCCCGTTTCCCGGCGGGCCCGCCCTCGAGCGGGCGGCGCAGACCGGCGATCCGAAGGCGATCACGTTCCCGCTCGCGCAGATGACCGACGGCGCCGCGGACTTCTCGTTCAGCGGCCTGAAGACGTCCGTGTCGCTCCACGTGAAGCGCCACGCGCCGCTCTCCTCTGGACAGGTCGCCGACATCGCCGCGTCGTTCCAGGCCGCGGTCGTGAAGATGCTCGTGCGTAAGACCGTGAAGGCGGCGCTCCGCACGGGCGTCAAGCGTGTGGTCCTCACGGGCGGCGTCGCGGCGAACGGACCGCTGCGCGCGGGACTCGCCGCCGAGGCCGCCGAGCACGGGGTCGCCCTCCACGTGCCGCCGCCGCGGCTCTGCACCGACAACGGAGCGATGATCACGGCCGCGGGGACGGCGCGGCTTCAGGCCGGCGAGCGCGCCCCGCTCCACATGAACGCCCAACCCGATATGACGCTCGCGCCGTGAATTACGAGGGCGTCCTCGCCGGCCTGCCCGACGCGGTGATCGCCGTCGACACGAGCCTGCGGATCGTCTTCTGGAACGCGGCCGCCGAGGTCCTGACCGAACGCTCGGCGCGTCGGGCGGAGGGCCGCTACCTCAAGGAGGTCTTTCCGCCCGACACCTCCGTCGTGCGCCGCCTCGGCGAGACGGTCTCCACCGGAGAGAGCCGCTCGGAGGCGGAGGGGTTCGTGGACCGGGGCGAGAACCGGCGGGTGCCCGTGAGCCTCGTCACCGCGCCGCTCTTCGCGCGCGACGGGAGCGTCGAGGGCGCCGTCGGCGTGCTGCGCGACCTCTCCAGGGTCCGCCAGCTCGAGGCCGAGGTGCGGCGCGGCGAGACGCTCGCCGCCGCCGGCCGCATGGCGGTCGGCCTCGCCCACGAGGTGCGAAACCCGCTCGGCGCGATCCGGGGCGCCGTCCAGCTCTTGAAGCGTGAGCTCGGGGCCGACACGCGGCTCGCCGAGTACACGGACGTGCTCCTCACCGAGGTCGACCGCGTGAACCGGATCATCGAGATGCTGCTCGACCTGGCGCGGCCCGTCCAGCTGCGCCTGGTGCCGCTCAACCTTCACCAGCTCCTGGAGCGCATCGCGATGCTCCACGAGGAAGCGTGCCGCGAGCGCAAGGTCGCGCTGGTGCGGAGCTACGACCCGAGCCTGCCGCCGATCCTCGGCGACGAGGACCAACTCGTACAGGTGTTTCACAACCTCGTGCGCAACGCGATCGACGCCATGCCGTCCGGCGGGCGGCTGACGCTCACGACCCGCGTGAGCCTCAACCCCCTCTTCGGCAAGATCGACCTCGGCGTGGGACAGCGGAGCATGGTCGAGGCCAAGGTGGTGGACGAGGGCGCCGGGATCCCCGCGGAGGTACGTTCGCGGATCTTCGACCCGTTCTTCACCACGAAAGACAAGGGCCTCGGGCTCGGGCTCGCCGTCTGCCACCGGATCCTCGAGGAGCACCGCGGCGCCATCCAGGTGGAGAGCGACGCGGGGCGTGGCACCGTCGTGACCTGCTTCCTCCCGATCGCCAAATGAGCCGAGTGATCCCGGCCTCGCGGACCCCGATACAACGGAGCTGAGCGTGCCTTTCTCAGGCCACCTACGGTTGATGCCGGCCTCGCGGACCCCGATACAACGGAGCTGAGCGTGCCTTTCTCAGGCCACCTACGGCTGATGCCGGCCTCGCGGACCCCGATACAACGGAGCTGAGCGTGCCTTTCTCAGGCCACTTACGGCTGATGCCGGCCTCGCGGACCCCGATACCATGACGGCCCGCGTCCTGATCGCGGACGACGAAGACAGCCTGCGCTGGGTCCTCGAGAAGGGCCTCAGGCAGGCGGGGTACGAGGTCACCTCGGTCAAGGACGGCCCCGGCGCGATCCAGGAGTTCGAGGCCGAGCCCTTCGACCTCGTCTTCCTCGACGTGCGAATGCCGGGCGTGGACGGCCTCGCCGCGCTCGCGCGAATCCGTGAGATCCGCGCCGACGCGACCGTGGTGGTGATAACGGCCCACGGCACGATGGACACCGCGATCCAGGCCATGCAACGCGGCGCCTATGACTACCTCGCAAAGCCCTTCGACCTCGACGAGGTCGTGCTCCTCGCCGAGCGGGCCCTGGCCGCGCGCCGGCTCACGCAGGAGGTGATCCAGCTCAAGAGCGGGCTCCAGGAGGTCTGGGAGTTCGGCGCTCTGATCGGCCGGCACCCGCGCATGCAGGACGTCTACAAGACGATCGGCCGCGTCGCCTCGCGCGACGTCACCGTGCTGCTCCGCGGCGAGTCGGGCACCGGCAAGGAGCTGGTCGCACGCGCGATCCACCACTACAGCCGGCGGGCCGGGCGGCCGTTCGTGGCCGTGTCCTGCGCCGCGATCCCGGGGCCCCTCCTCGAGTCCGAGATGTTCGGGCACGAGCGCGGCGCATTCACGGACGCGAAAGAGCGGAAGCTCGGCAGGCTCGAGCTGGCGCACGGGGGAACGCTCTACCTCGACGAGATCGGCGACATGCCCGTCGACCTCCAGACGAAGCTGCTGCGATCGCTCCAGGAGCGCACGATCGAGCGCGTGGGCGGGACCGACTCGATCCGCATCGACGCGCGCGTGCTCGCGGCGACCAACCGCGACCTCGAAGCGCTCATGCGGGAGGGACGCTTCCGCGAGGATCTGTACTACCGCCTGAACGTCGTGACCGTCCACCTCCCGCCGCTCCGCGAGCGGCGGCGCGACATCCCCCTGCTCGTCGAACACTTCCTCTCGAAGTACGCGGGCGACCTCGGCGAGCGGGGCGCGGCCCCCGAGGCGCTCGACCGTTTGGTCGGCCACGACTGGCCCGGGAACGTCCGTGAGCTGGAGAACGTCATCCAGCGCGCAATGGTCATGGCCACGAGCGGCGTGATCCTGCCCGAGCACCTGCCGATCGGGCCCGTGTCGGCGGCGACGTCGGTCGCCGGAGACGCGACGCTCGAGGAGATCATCGAGCGCAAGCTGGTCGAGTGCGTCCGCGGCCTCCGCGAGCAGGCGAGCGCCAACCTCTACGCGTTGATCCTCGGCCTCGTCGAGAAGCCGCTCCTGCGCGCGGTCCTGCGCGAGACGGGCGGCAACCAGGTGCGCGCGGCGCAGATCCTCGGCATCAACCGCAACACGCTACGGAAGAAGCTCGTCGAGCACGGGATCGACCCCGGCGGCCTCGAGGACTGAGGTCACGTGACCAGAGCGGGGCCGCCTGGTTCAATAAGTCCACGGAGGGCGGGTGATGGATCTCACGTCGTCCCCCGCTGAAGCCCCGCCGTGGGGCCCGCCGACGTGGGCGAGGGACGGGTGGCTCGCCTCAGGCCCGCCGGTAGATCTCGCCGCCCGACTTTCTGAACTCCGCCGCCTTGTCCCTGAGCCCCTGCACCAGCGCCGCGGTCTCCGCCGCGATACCGTGCTTGGCGGCGTAGTCTCGTACATCCTGCGTGATCTTCATCGAGCAGAAGTGCGGCCCGCACATGGAGCAGAAGTGGGCGAGCTTCGCCCCGTCCGCGGGCAGGGTCTCGTCGTGGAACTCGCGCGCCGTCTCGGGGTCGAGCGAGAGGTTGAACTGGTCCTCCCAGCGGAACTCGAAGCGCGCCTTCGAGAGCGCGTCGTCCCACTCGCGGGCGCGCGGATGGCCCTTGGCGAGGTCGGCGGCATGGGCGGCGATCTTGTAGGCGATGACGCCGTCCTTCACGTCCTTCTTGTTCGGGAGGCCGAGGTGCTCCTTGGGCGTGACGTAGCAGAGCATCGCGGTGCCGAACCAGCCGATCATCGCCGCGCCGATCGCCGAGGTGATGTGGTCGTAGCCCGGCGCCACGTCGGTCGTGAGCGGCCCGAGCGTGTAGAACGGCGCTTCGTGACAGACCTCGAGCTGCCGATCCATGTTCTCCTTGATCAGGTGCATCGGCACGTGGCCGGGCCCCTCGATCATGACCTGCGCATCGTGGTCCCACGCGATCCGCGTCAGCTCGCCGAGCGTGTCGAGCTCGGCGAATTGCGCCTCATCGTTCGCATCCGCCGTGCAACCCGGACGGAGCCCGTCGCCGAGCGAGAACGCGACATCGTACGCGGCCATGATCTCGCAGATCTCTCGGAAGTGGGTGTAGAGGAAGCTCTCCGCGTGATGGGCGAGGCACCACTTGGCCATGATCGACCCGCCGCGCGAGACGATGCCGGTCACGCGCTTTGCGGTGAGCGGGATGTAGCGGAGCAGGACCCCGGCGTGGATCGTGAAGTAGTCCACGCCCTGCTCGGCCTGCTCGACGAGCGTGTCGCGGTAGACGTCCCAGGTGAGCTCCTCGGCACGGCCGCCGACCTTCTCGAGCGCCTGGTAGATCGGCACGGTGCCGATCGGCACCGGCGAGTTGCGCAGGATCCACTCGCGCGTCTCGTGGATGTTCTTGCCCGTCGAGAGGTCCATGACGGTGTCGGCGCCCCAGCGGGTCGCCCACGTCATCTTTTCGACCTCCTCCTCGATGGAGGAGGCGACGGCCGAGTTGCCGATGTTGGCGTTGATCTTCACGAGGAACTTCCGGCCGATGATCATCGGCTCGGTCTCGGGGTGGTTGACGTTGGCCGGGAGGATCGCGCGCCCGCGCGCGACCTCGTCGCGGACGATGTCGGGAGCCATCCCCTCACGCAGCGCGACGAACTCCATCTCGGGCGTGATCTCGCCCCGGCGCGCGTAGTGCATCTGGGTGACGCGGGAGCCGGGCTTCGCCCGATGCGGCAGGCGCACGCTCGCGAACCTCACGCCGCCGAGCGACGGGTCCTCGTCGCGGCGGCGCCGGTAGCTGGACGTCGGTCCCGACAGTTCCTCCACGTCGCCGCGGCCGAGGATCCACGCCAGGCGCAGCGGGGGCAGGCCGCGCTTCAGGTCGATCTGGGTGTCGGGATCGGTGCAGGGGCCGCTCGTGTCGTAGAGGCGGAGCGGCGGATTGCCGCCCGTGAGCGTCACCTCGCGCGTCGGCACACGCAGGTCGGGTCGCGAGCCGTTGAGGTAGATCTTGTGCGAGGCTGCCGTCGACTGCGCCATTGGGGCCTCCCTACGCTGGTATTACCCAGGTCAGGTTGTTGCGGTCGGCGGCTCGTGCCGCCCTCTCAGCCCGGTTTTCCGAGCTCCCGCGATTACGACGAGTGAGCGTGCGCTTGTTGCCAGCCCTAGGCTACGCTCGAACTCGCCGGCGAGCAAGTCCGGGCCCGAGAGGGAGGCCTGCGCGACCGCCCTTGTGCGAGAACGCCCGATGACGTAGTCTCCCGCCCAGCGACGACTGACGTGGCGGTCGCGCCCTCTGCCCTGATCGCCGTCGCGCGAAGGAGCACGTGATGTCTTTCGCCGCCCCGCCCTCGTCGATCGGCGCGCTCAGAAGGCGTCACGGATTCGTGGTCGCGGCATTGGTCATCATTGTCGTCGGCTGCGCCACCCTGACACCGCAGGAGCAGGACACGGTCGCCGACGTTCAGCACTTCGCCGATGGGACGGCGACGGCCTACAACCTGCCTCAGATTCGCGTCACCATCGAGCCGGCGACCAACCTGGGGATCGGTGGGCGATATCGCCAGGGGAACTTCTACCTCAACGCGCGAACGCTCGGTTCGGGCACTCCGACCGCGCTCGTGGCCCACGAGCTGGCGCATTACGTCCTGGGACATGAGCCGATGTCCGGGCCGTCAATGGCAGAGCTTCAGCGGGCACAGGAACTGCGCGAACTCGACGCCAACGCGAAAGCCGTCGAGATCCTGATGCGCGTTCGAGGCATGAGTGAGACGGAGGCGGTGCGAACGATGGTCACCCATCTCCGTCGGGCCCAGGGAGTCATCGCGTGCGGCGGCGCGCTTGCGCCGGGCCATCGCCTGCCCGCTGACGAGATTGCGAACCTCATCGCGCGCTTTCCTGACAGCGCACCGCTGCTGGCTGGAATCGAGGAGTCGATCCCGCTCGACTCCAGGGACCCCAGGGACAGCGCGGGAGCGCTCGCGGCGGAGAAACCGACTTCGCGTTCGGCGGTTGCTGCGATACCGGTGCCGGTGCCCGTCTGGAAGCCGGGTGACACGTGGACCTTCTGCCTTCAGAGTCCCACAGGGAACGGGATGTATGTCTGGTCGGTCGACCGTGAAGAAATGGTCGAAGGCGTCTCCCACTACGTGATCAAGCAAGGGACGCGAGAAATTTTCTATCGAACAGCCGATCTTGCCCACACGCGCGAGACCGTGAACGGGGCGGTTGTCAGGCAGCACTCTCCGTCGAGAATCCGGTACGTGTGGCTGCTCGAGGTAGGAAAGATATGGGAGCAGGCGTTTCGCGAAGACAGACCCGTCGATCACCGGACCACCGAGCGGGAGGACACCGTCTCCGTCGAGGGTGAGGAGACAGTCGGGGTGCCGGCCGGCACGTTTCGGACGCTCAAGATTGCTTACCGAAACACGCGGACGACGGCGATTCGCTATGAAGAATGGTACGCTCCCGAGCTCAAAAACCCCGTTCGGATCCGTGAGCGATTGGATTCGGGCCTTCAAGTTCGAGAACTCGTCGCCTACCGCCTGCAGTGATCGCCGTCACCAGCCCGGGGTCGGAATCCCGCTCACACGCCGGCGCGTGCGGATCACGTACCCGAGACGGCGCCCGAGACGAGGCCGCTGACGAGATAGCGCTTGAAGCAGTAGTAGAGGACGACCGGGGGGATCGCGTACACGGTCGAGACGGCCATCAGGAGGTTCCAGGGCGCGTTGTCGGTCGTCAGGAAATTCGACATCGCCACCGGCAGCGTGACGCGCGGCTCACCCGTCAGCAAGAGCAGGGCGTACAGGTACTCGTTCCAGGCGTAGAGGAAGGCGTAGGTCCCGATCGCGATCAGCGGCGGGCGGATCAGCGGAAGGTAGAGGTGGAAGAACGTGGCGAGCGTCCCGGCGCCGTCGATCGCGCCGGCCTCCTCGATCTCGGGCGGCAGCGAGCGCGCGTAATCGGACAGCACCCAGAGGGCGTAGGGCGACGCGAACGTCGTCATGGCGAGGATGAGGGACAGCTTCGTGTCGATCAGGTCGTAGTCGGCCATCATCTTGAAGAACGGGATCGCGAGGAACGACGAGGGGATGACGTAGGTGAAGAGCGTCAACCCCGACACGAAGCGGCGGAAGCGGAACTTCATCCGGGCCATCGCGAACGAGCCCAGCGCGGCGACGGCCGCGACGAGCGCCATGGCCCAGAGCGCCACGACGAGGCTGTTCCCGATCTGGTGCCAGAAGTAGCGGACGAAGGGGTTCTCCTGCCCCATCGTGTACGTGTAGTTCTTCACGGTCGGGTGGTCGACGTAGAAGCCGGGCTGGAACAGGTCGTCCGTCCTGGTGAACGAGAGCAGCAGCATGTAGTAGACGGGGAAGAGCGTCCAGCCGAGGAGCACGATCGCGACCAGGGAGAGCCCGATGTGGAGGCCGCGCCGTTTCCGCCGGCCGGGCGCGCTCAAATCTTCACCCACCGGAGCAACAGGCCGATGAAGCCGAGCGTCACGGGCAGGGCCACCGCGAAGGTGGCCAGTCCCCACTCGAGCCGCCCCATCGCGAACGTGTAGCGGTACGCGAGGGTCGCCAGCACGTGGGTCGAGTCGCCCGGGGCACCGCCCGTCATGAGCCAGGGCACCGTGAAGTCGCCCAGCGTGAAGACCATCGAGAGCAGCGTGCAGATCAGATAGAGGTTCCGGAGCAGCGGGAACGTCACGTAGAAGAAGTTCTGCACCGGCGAGGCGCCGTCGATCGCGGTCGCCTCGTAGAGCTCGTTCGGGATCGCGCGGCGCCCCGCCAGGAAGATGATCGTCCAGAAGGGCAGGTACTTCCAGATGTGAAAGATCATCACGGCGCCGAGCGCGGTGTCGTGCTGGGCGAGCCATGGCACCGAGGCGAGGCCGAACTTCGAGAGCAGATGGTTGAAGATGCCCCACTGCGAGTTGAGCATCCACCGGAACGAGAGAATGCCGGGCAGCGCGGGGACGGCCCAGGGGATCAGGAACAGCGCGGCCAGGACCCGGATCCACGCGAACGGGAAGTCGAGGATCCCCGAGAGGAGGAGCGCCAGGACGAGCTTCAGGTTGACGGCGAAGCCGACGTACCAGAGCGTGTTGACGACGGTCTGCCGGAAGGTCGGGTCCGAGAAGAGCGCGCGGTAGCTGTCGGCGTCGAGGGCGTAGTAGATCCCGAACGCCATCGGGTAGATCACGAACGCCGCGAAGAGGACGAGGAGCGGCGCCGTGAAGAAGAAGCCGTGCGTGGTGCGAGAGCGGAGCAGCCGCGCGGCGCGCGACGGAGCTCTCGGGCCTCCGTCGCGCGTCGGGGGGCTCATCGGGGCGGGCTTACTTGTAGCCGGCGAAGATCGCTTTCATGCGCTCGATCGCCTCGTCGGCGGCCTTCTCGGCCGGCCACTTGTCGATGGCGATCCGCGCCATCGCCTTACCCCAGACGTTCTCGTCGTAGAGCTGGGAGAACGCGGGGTTCTTGTAGTGCTCGAACACCTTGTTCTCGCGGTCCAGGAAGATCGTGGTCGCCACGGGGACGTGCATGTCCTTCTGGCCCTTGGGGCCCTTGTGCCCCGTGCGCCAGAACGGGTCGGCGGCCACGTCGTTGAACGCGGGGAACCAGCGGCCATTCGCCGCCTTGATGTATTCGCCGAAGCGGTTCTTCTCGACGACGAACTTGATGAACTCCTTGGCCAGCGTCGGGTTCTTCGCGTCCTTGGGAACGACGATCGTCTTCACGGCCGAGAGGTATCGGGCCTTCTTGCCGTCGGGGCCGTCCGGCCACTCGATCGTCGCCATGTTGTCGAAGTAGTTCTTCTTCTCGGCGTCGTCCTTGTTGAAGAACTGGGCCGCGGGGATCGACTGCGACGGGTTCGGCGTCATCACGATCGTGCGGCTGTGGAAGCCCGCGTTGTTGTCGCCGTCCGTCCAGTTGGTGGCGTCGGGCGGGACGTAGCCGGACGTGAAGAGCTCACCGAACCACGTGAGCGTCTTGACGATCGCCTCGTGATTCTTCGGCGCGTCGGCGACGACCTTGCCGTCCTTGTCCACCGTCTCGCCGTTGAACGAGAGCAGCGCCATCTCGAAGTTGTAGAGCGTGTCGCTGGCCCGCGTGGACTCGGTCATGCCGATGCCGTAGAGCTTGCCGTACTTCGCGGGGTCCTTCTTCCGGAGGGCGTCCTGCGCCTTCTTCCAGTAGTTCCAGTACTCGTCCCACTTCATCGGAATCCGCGCCGGGTCGTCCGCCATGCCGACCTCGCGCAGCAGGTCGCGCCAGTAGTGGATGTGCATCGTCTGGGCCTCGATCGGCACGCCGTAGTACGCCCGCTTTTTCGTCTTGCCGTTCAGCACGTAGGCGACCGGCAGCAGCTTCTCGTTGTAGCGGGGCCTGAGCGCCTGGATGACGTCGGACACGTCGGCGAGCTGATTGTCCCAGCCGAATTTGGGAACGACTTGCCAGTCGTTGTAGAAACAGAAGGCGACGTCGGGCACACGATGCGCGATGAGCGAGGCCGTGATCTTCTTGAGCAGGTCCTCCTGCGCGGTGAAGGAGAGGTCGACCTCGGCCTTGTGCGTCGCCTCGAACTCCTTCACGATCTTCTGCATCGCGGCGTCTTCTTC
>WNFW01001136.1_pt1 | contig 19066 bp, 25 predicted proteins | sample 5400131 | NCBI WGS metagenome assembly WNFW01 (sample SAMN13153362, study PRJNA577476) | soil metagenome | isolation source: 20 cm soil or saprolite under grassland replicate 1 | place: USA:California | collected 2016-06-15 | reverse complement strand
CGCATGGCGACTCACGCGCTCCGCAGTCGCAACTGGTTCGGGCCCCGCACCCTCGACGGGCTGATGCACCGCGCGTACCTCCGGGCCGAGGGCTTCAGCGACGTCGTCTTCGACGGCCGGCCCGTGGTCAGCATCGCCAACTCGTGGTCCGAGCTCACCAACTGTAATGCGCACCTGAGACAGGTGGCGGACGCCGTCAAGCGGGGCGTCTGGAGCGCTGGGGGCTTTCCCCTCGAGTTCCCGGCCATCTCGCTCGGCGAGATCCTCATGAAGCCGACGACCATGCTCTTCCGGAACCTCATGGCCTCCTCTCCGGCTGCGACAAGACCACCCCGGCCATGCTCATGGGCGCCGCCTCCGCCGATGTCCCCGCGATCATGGTCACCGGCGGCCCCATGCTGCGCGGCACCTGGCGCACCGAGGAGCTCGGCTCGGGCACCGACGCCCGCCGGCTCTGGGCCGAGCGGCGTGCCGGCCGGCTCACCGACGAGGAGCTCTGCGAAGTCGAGGCGTGTTTGTCACGCTCGTCCGGTCACTGCATGGTGATGGGAACGGCGTCCACGATGGGGCCGGCGGCCCCCGGCCCTCCGACCTCCTCACCGCACAGGCCTTCGACAACGCGATCCGCAGCGACATGGCCATCGGGGGCTCCACCAACGCCATCATCCACCTGGTCGCCCTCGCCGGCCGCGCCCAGGTGCCGCTCCCTCTCGCGCGCTTTGACGCCCTCTCGCGCTCCACCCCCCTCCTCGTCAACCTCAAGCCCTCGGGCAAGTACCTCATGGAAGACTTCTTCTACGCCGGCGGCCTCCCCGCCGTCCTGCGCGAGCTCCTGCCCCTCCTCCACGGCGACGCCCTCACGGTTAACGGCCGGACGCTCGCCGACACCGTCCGCGACGCCCGGTGCTGGAATGAGGATGTCATCCGCTCCCTCCAGATGCCGCTCGCCCCCGAAGGCGGCACCGTCATCCTCTCCGGCAACCTCTGCCCCGACGGCGCCGTGCTCAAACAGTCGGCCGCCTCCCCGCACCTCTTGACCCACCGGGGCCGCGCCGTGGTCTTCCGCGACCACGACGACCTCCACCGCCGCATCGACGATCCGGCCCTGCCGATCGACGAAACCTCCGTCCTCGTGCTCCAGCACGCCGGCCCCCGCGGCGCGCCCGGCATGCCCGAGTGGGGCGCCGCCCCCATCCCCGCGCGGCTTCTCAAGCAGGGCGTCAAGGACATGGTGCGCATCTCCGACGCGCGCATGAGCGGCACGTCCTACGGCACCGTGGTCCTGCACCCCCCGAATCCGCCGTCGGCGGGCCGCTGGCGCTCGTCCGCGACGGCGACACGATCGAGCTCGACGTGCCGACGCGCCGGCTCACGCTCCGGGTCGAAGACGAGGAGCTTGCACGCCGCCGCGCGGCCTGGACGCCGCGGCCGCCGCACTTCACCGGCGGCTACGGCAGGATCTATCTCGACCACGTGCTGCAGGCCAACGAGGGGTGCGACTTCGACGTGCTGCGCGGCCGCCGGGCCGTCCGACCGGAGGAGTCGGAGAGCCCGAGCCGCCTCTGACGCGCGGGCGAGCTACACCGGGGCCTGGCCGCTCGACGGCTTGAGGAACTGGTACACGACCGAGAAGTCCTTGCGCCCGAGACCGTGCGAGGACGCGAGTCGGAGGACCTGCTGGGCCGCCGGCGCCACGAAGACGGGCACGCGTAGGTCGCGCGCCGCGCTCACCGCGAGCCCGAGGTCCTTCGCCATGAGGTCCGTCATGAAGCCGGGCGCGTAGTCGCGGTTCGCCGGCGCCTTGGCGACCAGGCCGGGCACCGGGTGCATGTGCTCCATGACCCAGGTGCTGCCGGAGGACTTCGAGATGACCTCGCTGAGGATCTTCGGCTCCACGCCGAATCCTTCGGCGATCCTGAACGCCTCGCTCACCGCCACCGCGGCGACGCCCGCGATCAGGTTGTTGCAGATCTTCGCAACCTCGCCGCTCCCGACGCCCCCCACGTGGATGACGTTCGCGCCGAGGCACGCGAGGACCGGCCGCGCCTCCTCGACATCGCGCGCGTCGCCCCCGACCATGATCGCGAGCGTGCCGTCCTCCGCGCGGGGCACCCCGCCGGAGACGGGCGCGTCGATAAAGCGCACGCCACGTTTCTTCGCCGCCTCAGAGACCCGACGGGACGCGGCCGGGTCGATCGTGGACATGTCCACGCAGAGGCGGCCCTTGGCGATCCCCTCGAGGATCCCCGCCGTTCCCAGGTAGGCCGCTTCGACGTGCGGCGACGAGGGAAGCATGGTGATCACGAGCTCGCTCGCCTTCGCCGCCTCCGCCGCCGAGCCGGCCCGCGCGGCGCCGCGGGTCACGGCAGCCGCGAGCGCGGTCTCGACCACGTCGTACGCGACGACGCTGTGGCCCTTCTTCACGAGGTTCGCCAGCATCGGCTGGCCCATGGTGCCGGTCCCGATGAATCCGATCTTCATAGGTGGACTCCCTCTGCCCCGGCGATCCCGGGGGCTTGACGGGCGAGCTATCATCGCGGGGTGCCCCTGGCCCGTCAAGCCCTCTCCACGTCGCGCGGCCTCGTCCTGATCGGTCTCGCGGCGGTCTCGTGGGGGACCACGGGATCGGTCATGACGGTGCTCGGCGAGCGCGCCGCGGCGAGCCCCCTCCTCGTCGGCGCCGCGCGCCTCTGGATCGCCGCCGTGTTGTTGCTCGCCGCGCTCATGATCGCGGAGCGGAGCCACACGCGCCTTTCTCGGGCCACGCAGGGTCAACGCGTGCCTCGCCGGCCTCGCGACAACGGTCCCCGCGACAACAATCTTCGCGACAACAATCTCGGGCGATGCGTGCTGATGGGCGCGTGCCTGGCGGGCTACCAGGCAGCGTACTTCACCGCGGTCACGCTGAACGGGATCGCCGTCACGGCGCTCATCGCGATCTGCTCGGCGCCGCTCGTGATCGCGGCGCTGGCGCCGTGGGCACTCGGCGAGCGCCTCGCGCCGCGCGTCCGCGTGGCGCTGGCGCTGGGCGTCGTGGGGACAGCGCTCCTCGTCGCGGCGCCGCGCGGCGCGCTCGATCTCACAGCGCGGCTCGTCGCCGGCGCGCTGCTCGCGCTCACTGCGGGGCTTGCCTACGCGCTCTACGTCATCCTCGCCAAGGCGACGCTCGCGCGGATGGCGCCGCTTCCTCTCACCGCGCTCACCTTCGCGGCGGGCGCCGTCCTCCTCACCCCGGCGGTGCTCTGGACCGAGGCGCCACTCCGGCAGCTCTCGCTCGGCTGGCCCTGGCTCCTCTACCTCGGTGGCGTCGCGACGGCGGGCGCATACGCGATCTACACGCTCGGGCTCCGCCTGGTACCCGCGTCCGTCGCGGGCATCGTCACGCTCACGGAGCCCTTGACCGCGACGCTCCTCGGCGTGCTGCTCTTCGGCGAGCGGCTGGGCGTCACCGGATTCCTCGGCGCGGCGCTCCTGGTCTCGGCGCTCGCTCTCGTGCTCGCGCCTCATCCGGCTTCAGCGGACGTCTGACGCGCAGTCCCCAACGGCGGGCAAGCAAGCCAAAACAGCACGCGCGAGTAGCGGCGCGCTGGAGCAATCGCCGTTCGAGTGTGGGCTCCACCCGACGGCCGTTCGAGCGCCGGCTTTGCCGGCGCAATCGATCCTGGGGGGAGGTTCGGAAGGGGGGCGAAGCCCCCCGCCGAGTGAAACTAGCGGCGCGCCGGAGCAATCGCCGTTCGAGTGTGGGCTCCACCCGACGGCCGTTCGAGCGCCGGCTTTGCCGGCGCAATCGATCCTGGGGGGAGGTTCGGAAGGGGGGCGAAGCCCCCCCGAGTGGAACTAGCTCGACGGGATCGGCCGGCTGACCGCGCGGCTGAAGGTACAGTTCGGGACGACCGCGGAGTGTTTGCCGGGGCCGCCCGCGACGATGACGAACACGTCGTCGGGCGAAGGCACCTGGGGCAGGAGCGCGTCGTCGTCGGTGACGGCCATCATCCAGCGCGGCCAGTCCTGGATCCCCCACATGCCCCCGAGCTTGAGCGTGCGGAGCGGCAGGCGTGCGTGCTCGAAAACGTAGCGCTGCACGTCGGCGCGGGTGAACCCGTCGCCGGCGATCGTCGCCGCATGCTCGGGGCCGAGGACGATCAGGAGCTGGCTCTGCGAGAAGTACCAGCCGACGTTGGAGCCGAGTGACACGGCCGTGTCCGCGACGGTGGCGAGGATTCCCGCCGCGGTCGTGGACACGTGGTCGTTCACGTTGTGCGGCGCCTCGCCGCCGAAGACGGTGACGGCGCTCTCGCCGGCGCGGAGCGGCCCCCAGGGCGAGGCGTCCTCGCGCTCGGCGATGCAGTACGTAAACTTCGCCGGGCTCCCCTGGGTCGCCATGTCGTGGCGGCCGGGCCACGCCCCGCCGACGTTCATCAGGATGAGGCGGATGGCGCGGCCGATCGTCGCGTTCGAGCGGAAGCCGGGCCCGAAGCATCCCGAGCCCGCGTGCACGCCGAGCTGCCGCGCGATCGGCCCGTGGACGATCAGGAGCGGCGCCACCGGGTGCGTCGTCGCCTGGACGCCGTAGAGGTTGAAGGAGGGCTCGAGCATCGCCTCCACGGCCGCGACGACAACGGGAAAGGACGCGGGCTCGCACCCCGCCATGACGGCGTTGACCGCGAGCTTCTCGAGCGTCGCCTGGCGCCAGAGCGGCGGCATCGCGCCGAGGTTCCGATCCGCCGGCGCCTTGCCCAGCATCGCGCGCACGCGCTCCTCGGTCGGCGGGACGACCGGCAAGCCGTCGCACCACTCGCGCTCACAGAAAAGGGCCAGAAGCGCCTCGGGCGTGTCGGCGACTGTGACGGGTGACGCGGGGTCGGAGACGACTGTAACGGGGTCCGCGAGATCGGCTCGAGCAGACGCATCCTGGCCGATCAGGCTCGCGAGCTGCTCGACCGCCTGATGGGCGCGTCGCGAGACCCCCTCGGGCCGCTCACCGCCGAGCGGGTGCTCGACGACCAGGAGCGGCAGGCCCGACACCCCGAGCGCACCCAGCTCGCTGACCGCGAGCCCCTGGAACGCCGAGGTTGCGATGAGACCCGAGGGCGTGCCGGTCTTGGCGAGCTGCATGGCGTCGTGGAGACTCCACGACGTGCAGGAGCCTCAGTCGGCCGAGCCCGCGAAGACGACGTCGCACGCCTTCGCGAGCTCGGCGAGGATCTCCGGCGGCGCGGGCGTCGACGCGTTCGACTTCCGGCGACGGATGACCGCCTTCACCCCGTGCTCGGCGCGCAGCAGGGCGCCGATCTCGTCCGCCAGCCGGTCGAAGTTCGTCTTGGTGTTGTCGAGGAAGCCGACGGTGCGGCCGGCGAGCGTCGGCGGCAGCGGCGGGACCCTCACCGTTTCCTTCGTCGCCTCCCCGATGGGGCTCAGGACTCGAATGCGTGTCATGCCTTCCTCCGCGTGACGCCGGTGGAGCGGGCGAGCAGCCGGCCGAGGTTCTCGTGCAGTTCCGCGAGGATCGAGCGCTTGATCGAGACCTGAACGGACTCCACGGGCTCCGCGCTGCCCACCCGATGGATGACGAGTGTCCCGGTGAACTCCTGCGCACGCTCGTCGATGGAGGCCAAGCCTCGCAGCGTCAGGACTTCCCAGTTCTCCGCCATGGGCGCTATCTTACCCCAATGGTCATCGCGCTCGACGTCGGGACGTCCTCAGCGCGCGCGAGCCTCTACGATGGAGCGGGCCACGCCGTCCCGGGGCGCTTCCGCCAGATCCAGTACGAGCCGACCGTCACCCGGGACGGCGGCGTCGAGCACGACGCCGCCCGGCTGCTCGAGGCCGTCGCCGGGTGCCTCGACGGCGTGCTCGCCGGCCACAAGGCCCCGATTCGGGCGGTCGGGGTCACCACGTTCTGGCACGGGCTCCTCGGTTTCGACGGCGGCGGCCGTCCGGTGACGCCGATCTATATGTGGGCCGACACGCGCAGTGTGCCCGACGCTCGGCTCCTGGGCGGCGCACTCGACGACGCGGCCGTTCACGCGCGCACCGGCTGCCACCTGAACGCCTCGTACTGGCCGGCCAAGCTCCGCTGGCTCAACCGCGAGCGCCCCGCCGAGGTCCGCCGCGTCGCGCGCTGGGGCTCGTTCGGCGAGCACCTCGAGCTCACCCTGTTCGGCGACGCGTCCACGAGCGTGTCGATGGCGTCGGCCACGGGGCTTCTGGACCAGGCGACCGCCCGCTGGGACCCCGAGGCCCTCGCCGCCGCCGAGATCGACGACGCGCGCCTCTTCCCGCTGCGCGATCGAACGCAGGCGCAGCGCGGCCTCCGGTCGCCGTGGGCGATGCGGTGGCCCGCCCTCCGCGGGGTCGACTGGTTTCCCGCCGTCGGCGACGGTGCTGCGGGCACCGTCGGCTCGGACTGCATCGACCCCTCGCGCGTGGCCCTCAACGTGGGCACGTCCGCCGCGTTGCGGGTCGTGACCACCGACCCGCCCGCGCCGCCGCGCGGCCTCTGGCGCTACCGCCTCGACCGCCGCCGCGCGCTTCTCGGCGGCGCGACCTCCGAGGGCGGCAACGTGTACGCGTGGTGCCGGCAGGTGCTGAAGCTGCCGGGCGACGCCGAGGTCGAGGCCGCGCTCGCCGCGCTGCCCGCCGCAGGCCACGGCCTCACCGTGCTGCCGCACTGGGCCGGCGAGCGAGCGCCCGGCTGGCGAGGCGATCGGGTCGGCGTCATCGCCGGCCTGCGGCTCGACACAACGGCGCTCGAGATCACCCGCGCGGCGCTCGAAGCCGTGGCGCTCCGCCTCGCGCTCGTCTACGACCTGCTGGCGCCGTGTGCCGCCTCGGCCCACACGATCGTCGCGTCGGGCGGCGCCCTCGCCCGCTCGCGGGTGTGGAGCCAGATCACCGCCGATGCCCTCGGCCAGCCGATCCGGTGGTCGGCGGAGAGCGAGGCGACGAGCCGGGGTGCCGCGCTGCTGGCCCTCGAGGCCCTCGGCGCCCTGCCAGATCTCGCGACCGCACGCCAGGAGCTCGGCGAGACGTTCGTCCCCGACCGCGCCCGTCACGCGCGCTACCGGGACGCGCTCGAACGCCAGCGCCGCTTCGACGAAAGAGTATGATGGCTGAGGCATGGGCTCGAAACCGACCGTCACGATCGTGCCCGACCCCGACGCGCTCGCCGCGACCGCCGCCCGCCTGATCGCGGACACCGCCGCCGACGCGATCGACGCGCGCGGGCGCTTCATGTGGGCGCTCGCAGGCGGCGAGACGCCACGGTCGACGTACGCGAAGCTCGCGCTCCCGCCGTTCCGCGAGCGCGTGGACTGGCATCGCACGTGGGTCTTCTTCGGCGACGAGCGCGCGGTCCCGCCCGACCACCCGGACTCCAACTACCGCATGGCCCACGAGACGCTCCTCGGCAAGGTCCCGATCCCCGCCGCGCAGGTCCTCCGGATCCACGGCGAGGCCCCGGACTCCGAGGTCGCGGCGGCCGAGTACGCGCGCGTGCTCAGCGAGGCCTTCGGCACGCGGCGGGGCGAGCTCCCGCGCTTCGACCTCGTCCTCCTGGGCCTCGGCGTGGACGGACACGCCGCCTCGCTCTTTCCGGGCTCGCCCGTCCTCCGGGAGATCTTCCGGGCCGTCGCCGCCGTGCACGTGGCCGCGGCATCGATCCCGCAGCGCCTCACCCTCACCCTGCCGGTCCTCAACGCGGCCGCGCGCGTCGTCTTCCTCGTCGCCGGGCCCGAGAAGGCGAAGGTGGTCAAGGCGGTCCTCGGCGAGCGCGCGATCCTGCCGGCGGCGATGGTGCGGCCGGACCCCGGCGAGCTCGTCTGGCTCCTCGACCGCGCGGCCGCCGCGCAGCTATCCGCCGCCGAGAGCGGGTAGCGATGGCGCCCGCCGACCAACCGTTTTCGCTGATCATCTTCGGCGCCTCGGGCGACCTGACGCGACGCAAACTCATGCCCGCCCTCTGGAGCCTCTACGCGGGGCGCGTGCTTCCCGAGCCGTTCACGATCATCGCGACCGCGCGCACCGGCATGACGGACGACGAGTTCCGCGTGCGCACGCGCGCCGCGATCGGGGAATTCGCGCGGACTCAGCCGCCCTCTGAGGTCGTGTGGGAGCACTTCGCCAAGGCGCTCGTCTACGTCGCCGGCGATCCCGCGGACCCGGGGCTCTACCCGCGAATCGCCCGCGCGCTGAAAGACGCCGAGGCGGCTCGGCCGGGACCGCCGAACCGGCTCTTTTACTGCGCGACCCCGCCGAGCCTCTACGACGACATCACCGCGAACCTCGGCACCTCGGGCCTGGCGCGTGCGGCGCCGGGCGGTTTCACGCGGATCATCATCGAGAAGCCGTTCGGCCGTGACTACGAGAGCGCGCGGGCGCTCGGCCGCCAGCTCGCGGAGGCCTTCCGCGAGGAGCAGGTCTACCGGATCGACCACTACCTCGGCAAGGAAACCGTCCAGAACATCCTCGTGTTCCGGTTCGCCAACGGCATCTTCGAGCCGCTGTGGAACCGTAACCACGTGGCCGAGGTCCAGCTCACCGTCGCCGAGTCCATCGGCGTCGAGACCCGCGGCGCGTACTACGAGGAGGCCGGGGCGCTCCGCGACATGATGCAGAACCATCTGCTCCAGCTCCTCTGCCTCATCGCGATGGAGCCGCCCGCGAGCTTCGACGCGGGCCCGGTGCGCGACGAGAAGAACAAGGTCATGCACGCGATCCGGCCCATCGATCCCGCCCGGGTCCAGGAGGCCGCCCTGCGCGGCCAGTACGCCCCGGGCTTTGTCGAGGGCAAGCGGGTCCCCGGCTACCGCCAGGAGAAGGGCGTCGCGCCCGACTCGAAGACGGAGACCTACGCCGCGCTCCGGCTCCTCGTGGACAACTGGCGGTGGGCGGGCGTGCCGTTCTACCTGCGCACGGGCAAGCGCCTCGCGAAGCGGGTGAGCGAGATCGCGATCCGCTTCCACGAGACACCGCACATGATCTTCCGCCGCGGTCCGACGGGCGTGGAGGCCAACACGCTCGTCATCCGGATCCAGCCCGACGAGGGCATCGCGCTCACGGTGGCCGCGAAGACGCCGGGACCCGACTTGAGACTCGGCCCTGTCCGGCTCGACTTCCGCTACGGCGAGGTTTTCGGCGGCGAGCCGCCCGAGGCCTACGAGCGCCTGTTGCTCGACGCCATCCACGGCGATGCAACGCTGTACGCGCGAGGTGACTGGGTGGAGAAGGCGTGGCAACTCCTCGGACCGGTGCTGGACGCATGGGGAGCGGTCGAGGGACCGCCCCTCTCTCCGTACGAGGCAGGCTCCTGGGGGCCGCCGGAGGCCGACGCCTTCATCGCCCGCGACGGCGGCGCCTGGCGCCGGCCCTAAGCGAGCGCGGCGAGCGTGCGGACTACCGGGACGCCGCGAGCGCGCGGCTTGCCGTCAGCTCGACGTAGGTGAAGATCCCCCACCAACCTTCCCAAACGAGGACCTCGAGCGAGCTTCCGGCCTTCTCGTAGACCTGCGTTATGCCGCGCTCCACGCTCGTGGTGCTCACGTGGCGCCAGCCGTTGGCCTCGAGGGTCGCGCGCAATGCGACGCCCAGGCTGCTCGGCTCGAGCCGCCCCCGGTAGACGAGGCGCGCCGCCTTGACCGTGGGCGACTCGATGATCGTCGACTTGTCCTGCAGATACGTGAGGCCCCTCGGGACGGGAATGTCTTCGAACTCGCTCCGCATGGGCCGAGCGGGCGCCGTGGCGCACGCCCCGAGGAGCAGGAGGGCGAGCAGCGGGATGACGAGTCTCTGGATTTTCATGGGCGCAAGCCTAGCAGGCGCCGCGCAGACGGGGCAAGCGAATTTGCCTGAGTGGTCCGAGGGTGGTCTGAGCGAGAAGCCGGCCGCTCAGCCCTGGATCGAGTAGCCGCCGTCCACCGGGATCGCCGTTCCGGTGACGAAGTCGGAGGCTCGGCTCGCGAGAAAGACCGCGATACCGCCCATGTCGTCGATCGTGCCCCAGCGGCCGGCCGGCGTTCGCTCGAGGACCCGCTCGTGCAGGCCCGAGACCTCTTGCCGCGCCCGGCGCGTCAGCGCGGTGTCGATCCACCCCGGCAGCACCGCGTTCACCTGGATGTTGTCCCGGGCCCACGCCGAGGCGCACGCCTTCGTGAATTGCACGATCCCGCCCTTGGAGGCGGCGTAGGCAGGCACAAAGCTGGCGCCGAAGATGGACATCATCGAGCCGATGTTGATGATCTTGCCGCGGCCGCTCGTCTTCATCGCCGGGTAGGCGGCGTGCGAGCAGAGGTAGGCGCTGGTGAGGTTCGTGTCGAGCACCTGGCGCCACTCGGCGAGGGAGACCTCGTGCGGGGGCTTCCGGATGTTGGTGCCCGCGTTGTTGACGAGAACGTCGAGTCGGCCGAAGGCGTCGAGCGTCGCCTTGACCATCCGCCGGACGGCCGCCTCGTCGGTGACGTCCGTGGTGACGGCGCGGGCGCCGGGGCCGAGCGCCTCCAGCTCCTTCACCGCATCCTTAGACTTGGTCTCGTCGCGCGCCGCGATCACCACGCGCGCGCCGGCCCGCGCGAGGCCACGCGCCATGCCGAGCCCGATGCCGCCGTTGCCGCCCGTCACGATCGCCACCCTGCCCTCGAGCTGGAACATCTGGTCACCTCCCCGATTCGCGCCTTGGGTTTCCCGCCATCTTACCCCGACACCGACCGACGACGTCCCTCGACGTCGCCACCACACCGCGCCGATGTCAGGCGGTTGACTCCTGGAGCCGGTGGTTAGCGTGATTCGTCGGCTTGATTCAGTTCCTTGTAGAAGATAGCCGCGTCATGCGGGGTTCTGTCCGGATCGAGCGCGTACCCCGGGATCGTCCCCGCGGGGGTCCACCCGAGACGCTGATACAAGCGCTCCGCCGCGTCTCCCCGCTTCGTGTCCAGTGTCAGGAGGCTAAAGCCGGCGCGCCGCGCCACGTCCTCAATGGTTCGCATCAGCTGAGTGCCCAGGCCCGTGCGGCGGCTCCGGCGATGGACCAGCAATTTCGCAATCTCCGCGCGATGCGGCTGGTTCGGTGCCCAGGCCGGGTGAAGTTGGACGGTACCAACGATCCCTTCGACATTGCGAGCTACAAGGAAGATTGCACGGGAGTGGGATGCAGAAATGGTCCTTCACCACCAGTCTTCAGCGCGCTCGAGCGTGAGAGGCGCGAGAAAACTCACGGCAGCTCCAGACTCGACCGCGTCTACCAGAAGCTGAGCGAGGGCTCGGAGATCGGAATCACCCACCGGCAGAATCAATCGCTCGATCATGTGTGTTTGCTTGGTCACGGCTGGCTGACGGCCGGCAAGGTTAGTCCTTAGAATCCTGTTCCGACGCTGCACGGATGGCATCTAAGCAAACGAGGCACAGGAAGCCGCGATCCGGCACCGCGACTACACCCTCGATCGGCGCTGGTAGCCCGCACAGGCGACAGAGCGCAGGGGGGCTCACCTTCGGCTTTGCACGCGAGGAGTCCGGAAGCGATGCACCCCGTCCCGCTTCCTCCTTGCGCTCCGCCTCCTCGCGTTCTTCGAACTCCTCGGTAATGATGCCGTTGCACAGCGCGATACACTCGTCGCAGATGTACACGCTGGGACCCGCGATGAGCTTGCGGACATCGTTCTGATGTTTGTGGCAGAAGGAGCATCGGAGCGTACCCGGGGGATGTTTCGTGAAGGGCCACATACGCTAGCTCAACGCTCGGGCATCAGCCTTGGCGCGGTCCGCGTGCCGCCGGCTGGATGCGCGTGTTCGGCAGCCGCTGACCCGTTCTCAACGCACGGTAGCGTGCGGGCGTCAGTCCGAATGCCGATTTGAAGACGCGGGTGAAGTGTGCCTGATCGGCGAATCCCGCATCGCACGCGACCTCGACGAGTGGACGGTCCCGGTGAATCCGGTCCCGTGCGAACTCGAGACGTCGCATCAACAAATAGCGGTGTGGGCTGGTCCCGAACAAGATCCTGAACTGACGGCACAGGTCATAGCGTGTCAGCCCCGTGATCGACTCCAGCTCCGTCGAATGCACCACCCGGGTCCTCTCGGCGTCCAGAAACTGTCGAGCTCGTTCGACGGCCGGAACGTCGACGCGTCGCGAGAAGAGCGGTGAGGCACCATTCCGCTCGCCGGCCATCAATCCTCTCGCCAGGTCTATGACGAGGCTATCGATAGCCAACAACTCGAGGGGCGCGCGAAAGGCTCCCTCGATAGCTCGCGACAACGTCGCGTTCGTCGACACTGGTTCGTTGACGAACGGCAACGGATACGGCCTTCCGCGAATGGCCCGTACCGCGTCGGCTAAAAGGGCGGGCTCCACATAGAGGATCCGGTAGCCGAACCCGGCGTCGGTGCCCGCGCGACCGTCGTGGACCTCATCTGGATACAGCACGACCACCTGCCCCGGGGTGCTGGCGTGGACCGCGCCCCTGTAGTCGAAGACCTGGACACCCGAATCGGTCACTCCAATGGCATAGGTGTCGTGACGATGCTTTTGATAAGCCTCGCCGGCGAACCACGCGCTGAATAGCTCGACGCCTCCGACTCGCCTCGCACTGGCGATCCAACCCTCAACCGTCTCCTGGCACGATCGTTCAAGACCCTCGTAGGCCGATCTGATTTGCTTGGGCCGCATCACTCGCACACTCGAGAGAGGCCCCGAGACGGCCCCTCGCTTCGTGGAGGCAGTGTACGACTACGGAGCAGATCATGGCGTTTCTTCTGTTCGCCGTCGTCGCCGCGGTCACCCCGGGTCCCAGCAACATCATGCTGACCGCGGCTGGGGCGCACGCGGGCGTCTCGAAAGGATTCCCCTGCCTGCTCGGTGTCACCACCGGCATGGGTCTCATGATGTTCCTCATACCGCTCGGGCTCGGGAGTCTCGTCCTCAAGCATCCTCTGCTGCTCAAGGCCCTCAATTGGGGTGGCGCCGCGGTCCTGCTCTGGCTGTCGTGGAAGATTGCGACGTCCTCCAGCCGCATCGAATCGATCCCGGGAACGAATCCGGTCGGCTACGTCGGCGCCGCGGTCTTTCAGTGGGCCAACCCGAAATCCTGGCTCGTGAGCGCGAGCGCCGCGGGCACGTTTCTCAGCCCCGAGGCGGGCAGCCCTATCCTTCAAGCTGCCTGCCTCGGTGGCCTCTTCCTTCTCGCCGCGTTGCCCAGTTGCTTCCTATGGCTGGCGTTCGGAGCCGCCGTTCAGCACGTGCTCCACAAGCGTCGCCGCCTGAGAGTTTTCAACATCGTCATGGGAGCTCTTCTTGCCTTGTCGATCGGTCTCATCGTTCGATAGCCGGGCCCGCCCGACAGACCTCTCGCGGCCGGTGACATCGCGCATCACCCTGCACGATAGTGCCTCCGGACAAACGCGAAGCGGTAGTTTGGGCTCCACCGGTCGTCGATTCCTTCGAGACCCAGCTCGCGGCGGCCGGCGTTGGTCCAGAGACAGACCACGTCGCGGCGGCCGAAGTAGCCAAACCAGGGATCATGGAGAAAAACGACCGGCCGCTCACGTTGCACGTCTGGATGTTCGATCCCGAAGTGGAGTGCATCCTCATACATCGGCCGCTCAAGACCAGCCTCAACCGCCTCGGCGATGGCTTCTTCCGCCGTCACTTCGTGATCGAACTCAAGAAGGACGATCTCGCGCACGCGTTGCCCCTCGAAGTGCCTCGCGGGGAAGTTCTCGGAGGTCAGACACGAATGAGCGTACCCATACTCGCCGGCCGCCACCAGTTCCTCGGTGGATCGGCCGTCCCCCGTCGTGATCCGGTAGCTCTCCGTGAGACGCCGCGCCGTCATACGGAAACTCTCGGCACCCTCTGTTGTCCGTCAGCTCGACCTGCGCTCCAGCAGGTCTTTCAGCGTCTTCAGGTCGTTCTCGACCGCCGCCTTGTCCTTAGCGAACTGCCCGTCGGACATCCCCGGCTGGCGGATCAGCGTAAACACGAATTCGCTGCCCTCTCCGTTGGGCACGACCCGCATGGGGTTGTGGATGGTAACGCCCGACTCTAGCTTGACGTCATGATCCATGACGCCGAAAGAGTTCCGCTGTGCGAATCTCACCCTGACCTTGCCGAACGGGGCGTCCGCGATCCACTCATCGCCGTCCCTCCTGACCTCGGAGCGCGCCAGCCCTGCGGCCCAGCGCGGCAGGTTCCTCGGGTCGGAGGCAAACTCGTAGACCTCGGCCGGCCGGCGGGCGATGTACACACTGATATGTTGGACGTCGTGCATGGGACCGCCTCTCTCGGGCGTGCAGGCTCCGAAGCCAAGGACGAAAACGCAAAGGCACGTCGTCGCTTCAGCCAGCCCGTGGCTACTTGGCCTCGCGAGCATAGCTGACCGTAAGAACCTCCCAGACGTGTCCGTCGGGCTCACTCCAGTAGACGATGCAACCGCGGTGATCTGTATCGACCTTGAAGTCGACCGGCCCGTGAGGGGAGCTACGGTACGGTACTCCAGCTGCGGTGATGCGCCCGAGGATCACGTCGAACTCGGCCTGATCTACTCGGAAACAAAAGTGAAGCCTGGGAAACGGCTCACTTGTCTCATCGAAGTCGAGGGTCAGTCCGTCGTTCACGTACACGGGTGAGAAAGGGCCGACGCCCGACTGCGCCCAGGGAACGCCGAGCAGCTGAGCCAAGAACTTCGCCGAAGCAACCCTGTTCCGCGATGGCACTAGCAAGTGGTCCAGATGTATTGCCATAGCGGCCTCCAAATCGCGACTGCAGGAGCAAGCGTGTGAGCGCGTTTGTAACGCCTAACGCTCAGCGAGCAAGCCGCACTCCAAGGACCATGTGGCTCGCGATGATCAGCGGCACGAGGAACGTCGGCAGCAGGCTCAGTGGCAATCGCAGCAGCGCTGCCATCGACTCCGGATCCGTGACTCCCAGGCGAGCCGCCGTCACCACCACGAATAGGATGTCCGCCAACCCCAACACGTTCCACAGTATGTAAGCCGCGCGGCGCCCGGCCCGCGGCGGCGATCCCGACAGCAGCAGCAGCGCCGCCAAGCTCGCCACCGCGATGTCGCCCCACCCGCCCGGAACCGCGAACGCGTATGGTAACTGTCCGCGCCCGTAAAGGTACAAGAAGTAGGCCCCGACGAAGCGCGTCAGGTGCAGCCCAACGAGCCACCGCACATCGATTGCCAACAGCCACGCGCGGAATCCCGTGGAGAACCACCCAGCGCCGAGGACGACCGCCGTCAGCCCGAACAACACCAGAGGCACCGCTGGCGGTCGTAGGGCACTCACGAGGCCGACTGCCCCGACGCCGGTCGCGATGACGAGCCAGCCAAGGCCGATGAGCACGACGGTTCGTGTTATGACGGCAGATCCTCGAGTCGGACACCGCGACCGCTCCTGAGAGCTTCTCGCGCCCGCGCTACTCGCCGCAGGAACTCGGGGTGGTGCTCCAACCGATAGTCGAACCAGTCGTCCTCGCTCTCGAAGCCGATCAGCACGCCAGCCGGCTTCCCGTGCCGCGTGATAAGGATTTCCTCGGACTCGGCCAAGCGCAGGAATCGCGACAGGTCGTCCTTGACCTCAGCCAGCGCCGCCTCGCGCACCGGGCGTCCCGTGCTCGGCAGGCCGGCTCGCCGCTTCGACTTTCGTGACGATTGCGAGGACCTCGACACCTTCGCGCGTGACGTCATAGAACACCCTCACTTCCCCAACCCGGAGGCGATACTGCGGTTGGCTCAAGCCCCGCAGGCGTTTGATCTGGCTCTTGCTTACCCGGGTGGGCTCGTGACGCAAGTGCCGTTCGAGGGCGTCCCGCACTTCGGCCCGGCGGTAGGCAGGCAGGGACCTGTAGGCCCTAGCCGCCTCGGGGGCCAAGACGACCTCATACCGCATTCTGGCCAGAATATAGCCAGATTCGAGACCAAGGTCAAATCCGACCGATGCGGTTTAACGCCGCGGTGAGCGGCGGGCCGTCCGCGGCCCGTCCGCTCAACTGCGCTGCTAGGCGAATTGCTGGCGACCACTAGCTCTCGGCCGGCGCCGCAGGGTAGAGATGGTCGCCGGCTCAGCATGGCGGGCTCGACCTCAGGCTCCGTGGCGGGCCCGAAGGGGCTTCGCCCCCTCCGGCCGGTTATGCTCCGAAGATCACACGCGTCCCCGTGGACGGCATAACGAGCTTTCTCGGCATCGTCATGTGCACGGCCATAATCGTGTTCACCCCACTGCAGTGCATGGGGATGACGTAGTCGGGGTTGATGTCCTTGAAGACCTCCACTGTCTTGGAGACGATCTCGTCCGACGCGGGCGCGAGATGGAAGCCTCCGACGATGGCGTGTACTTTCTGGATCCCGGACGCCTTCTGTGCCTGGCGGACCGAGTTGATCACCCCCGCGTGACCACAAGACGTGATGACGACGAGTCCGCGGTCCTTCACGTGATAGACCGTGGCGTGCTCGCCCTGGAAGGTGTCAGCGACCACATCGCCCGGCCTCGCTTCGACCTTCGTCGCTCCGAAATGGCTCGCGGCGCAGGCGGAGTCCATCGGTCCGGCGACAAGCCGAGCAGCGGCAGGAGGCTTCTCGAAGTCGGTGACCCGCGCGATCTCGCCTGTGACGAAGGCGTGGCCCGCCACCACTGCCGGCTGCTTCGCGAGCACGACCTTGAGGCCGCGCGCCTCCAGGGTAGGACGATCGAGCGTGCCGTAGTCGACGGAGCCTGCAGGAGTGACGACGACGCGATGACAGAAGGTGTCCTCGCCGCCCGCATAGAGCGTGATGCCAGGCTTGAGCCTGCCCTGCGTGACCCTGGCGAGATCGGGCAGCGCCCCGTAGTGATCGAAGTGACCGTGACTCACGATGAGCGCGTCGGCGCGCGTCGGATCGACCTTCAGGAGACCATAGTTGTTGAGGAGACTGCCCTCGGTGGCGGCGAAGTCGAGGAGGATCTCGCGCCGCTCACCGCCGCGCACGGATTCCAAATGGTACGCGAGGCCGTGCTCGAACAACAGCAGCCCCTTGGGGTCGAGTGCCGCCCGCTGAACGGTGATCGTGTCGAGCTTGCCGCCCCTGGCGAAGGCGTCGTAGACGTTGTCGACAACGTTGGTCATGACGAGGCGTTCCACGGTCGGAACTCCCAGCGTCTGCGCGGCTCCGGTGCCGCGGACGATCCGACTGATGCCGCCCAGCGCGAACACCCCACTCGCAACGGCCCCCAGCCGGAGGAACTGTCTGCGTTCCATAGGACCCCTCCTTGCGTTGTCGGGAGACTACGCCACGTTCGAGTCGAATGCCATCGCCGTCGGCCTCAGCTCGAATTCGCCTAACGGCAGCGATCAGCGGCCGAGGGCGAGCATCACGAGCCCCGGCTCGCTGGAGCGCGAAGTTATGGACCTCATCGCGTCGCCTCCGAGCTGGGCCCCTAACTGCCTCCGAGTGAGCGCAGGCCGCCCGGATCTAAGCGGCCGTGCCAGCGGCCAGGCACCGCTGTCTCGCTCACGAAATCGGCTGACCCTCGCTATCCCTTCAACTCTCGCTTCAGCTCGTTGAAGAAGCGCCAGTCCGTGCCCTGGGCGATAATCTTCTGCGGGCTCGCCTTGATCATCCCCGCCTCGTGGAGGCGCAGGGCGTAGAAGCGCACCGAATCCTCCGGATCGTAGACGCGCCACTTGTTGTAGGGAACATCCTTCATGGTCGCGAGCGCATAGTCGTAGCGCGACGTGAACCCGCCGTCGACGAGGGCCCGAGCGGCCCGTTCAGGCTCGAGAGCGCAGATGGCGGCCGCCTTCAAGATCGCCCGCAGCGCCCGCTTGGTGGCGATCGGATGTTTGCGAACGAACTCCCGATTGCCCGTGGCCATGCAGCAAAAGTACTGCGACCACGGCCGGTCGACCGCGCTGTTGACGACGACGTGTCCGAGTTTCCGGGCGCGGAGCTCCTGAGGATCCGGCGGAAATGCGAGGTAGGCGTCGACCTTCCCCGCCGCGAGCAGCCGCTTGCTCTCGGCGGCGGGATGCTCGGCGAAGGTGACGTCCTTGTTTGGATCCAGCCCGACGTGAGCAAGCATGCTGGACAGGAAGACGTGTGCGGGTTGACCCAGCTCGGTGATCGCGACAGTCTTCCCCTTCAGATCCCGGAGCACGCGAACCCGGTCCGTCCCGAACAGCTCGAAACAGCCGGGGTGCACACCGCCCAAGACCGTGATGGGGTCGCCGGCGTCCAGCTGGATAACCAGCGGCGCGACGAAGTGCAGGGAGACGTCGACCTCCCCCGATGCCAGGGCCTTCGATATACCCGCCATGGTCGTCTTGACGTACTTGATGTCGCTGAACCCCTCGGCCTTCAGTAGTTCCCCGACGATGTACTGGGGAGCCACGCAGACACTCGGCGAGTGATAGAGCCTCAGTCTCGTCGTCTCGGGCGGCGGCTCCGCCCCGACCCGCGCTGGACGAATTCCAGCGAACCCGGCCGTCCCCGCCAGCGTCAGCCCGCTGACGAACTCGCGTCGGCTCCAGCTCTCGCGTCGATCACTCATGGAGACCTCCTCCGCTGCGACGAGTATGGACCTCGGTCGCACCTACGGGATCGACCTCGGCAACCCGTTAGGATTTCGGGGTGACTTGCCTGTCTCGCTTCACAAGATCCAACCCAGACCGAGTTTCCCTGCTCAGCCAAAACGCCCTCGCGGCGCCAAGTGTCGCACCTCTCGCCCTCTCGACCTACGCGGTGCGCATAACGCCGCACTCAGCCGCGAGCCCCGCTTGCAGGACGCAACGCTACCAAATCACGACTGCCCGAGGGGCTCGTCGGCTGCAGTGGATTGTTGGGCAGCAGCATCATGAGGCGCGGGGTCGAGTTGAAGCAAGAGAGTCCACGACGTGCCGGATTCGGCAACCTTGTGAAAGCCCTCCGACTCGTAGAAGGGCCGCGCGTAGTTGGAAGGACTCACGCTCAGGCTGAGGGCCCGATGCCCGTCTTCGCGCGCGATCTCAATGAGCGCCCGAAGAAGAGTGCGCCCCACTCCCTTCGAACGGTGAGCCGAAACGACCGCAATGCCTAACTCAGGAGTCTCGGCGTCCACGAA
>WNFW01000976.1_pt1 | contig 19099 bp, 15 predicted proteins | sample 5400131 | NCBI WGS metagenome assembly WNFW01 (sample SAMN13153362, study PRJNA577476) | soil metagenome | isolation source: 20 cm soil or saprolite under grassland replicate 1 | place: USA:California | collected 2016-06-15 | reverse complement strand
GCCGGGGCGAATACCTGGTTTTCCTCGACGCCGACGACCGGCTGCTGCCCGAGGCCCTGAGAGTTGGAGTTGATTGCCTGCGCCAGCATCCTGACTGCGCGTTCGCTGCTGGTTTCTGCAGGCTCATTGTCGCGGATGGATCGTTCCTCGCCAAGTCCGAGCAGCTTTATGTCTCGCGTGAGCATTATCTGGAATTACTTCGGAGGAATTACATTTGGTGCCCTGCTTCGGTGACGTACCGGCGGAGCGCGTTCGAACTTGTCAATGGTTTCGACCCGTCATTGGGGATCGCGCTTGATCTCGACGGTGCGGCCGGTAAGCTCGATGTATTGAGTAATACACTAAGAGGGGATTTCACACTTCAACTGGAGACTTGCAAAGGATACGTTTTATGAAAGATGATCTAACCAAACTGCGAATACGTTTCTGTCTTATCGCTGCGATCATAGGAGCGGCATTTCTCGCGAATCCGGTGCCGAGCCTGGCTGAGGGGCCCGCAGGGAGAGAGGTAGGCGCGAGACCAGCCGCACCGACATCGGCTACACAAGACGCTCGACTCAGTGCAATCCAGGCTCGCGCGAAACCAGCTGCGGCAAACTGAATCCGAAAGATGCCAACAGTATGAGGCAGGTGAATGCAGAGCTGGCCAAGGTCCATACTGATCTTGTGGCCTACGTAAGAGCGAACGGCCTCAAACTCACCACGACAGAATACACGCATAAGTCAGGAACCGCCGCCGCGGAACAGGAGTGCGGAGGAAACAATAAGAGTCGCACCTTGGTAAAAGCGTACACCGATAAGGATCGAACCCTGCACTGCCTTTACGACTGCGTGCCACCAGCAACGGAAAAAAAGCAGTAGCGATTAATTTCCGGATTGCATCAAGAAAAGAAACTGGCGGCTGACACAGCTGCCCTACAACTGCAGGACGTTTGATTCTCTCTCTCTCTCTCTCTCTCTCTCTGGACTTTGTCCATGTCACACAATTCCGCCAGCGCCAACTCGATTGTGAAAAACAAAACGGATCAGGGAACGATCGTATTACTGCTCCTGGTGAATTTGTTGGCGCTCAGTTTCTTATCTTCGCCCGGAACTCCCGATGTCACCGAGTTTAGACGCTGGATCAGTGAAATGTCCGCCTATGGACTCAGCGCAGGGTTCGCGCACAGTGACGCAGATTACCCTCCGGTTGCCTTCCTCATTCTAGCGGCTGCCGCGCAGGTGGGCCATGCCTTTGGCCTGACGGAACTTTTCTCTCTGAAATGCTCGCTCTTATTTTTCTTATTGGCGACCACAGTTGTGTTCTACTGGTATACGCGGAAGGTTGCGCTGACCGCGCTCTTGCAGTTTGCGGTCATCCTCAGCAGCATCGCGCTGGGTTATCTCGACATCTATTTCGCTCCGTTTCTCCTCGCGGCGCTCTTCGAGCTAAGAATGGGAAATCAGGGACGCGCTGTCCTGCTATTTACGATCAGCTGCTTCACCAAGTGGCAACCATTGATTATTGCGCCGTTCATCTGCCTTTATCTGCTGGATGTTTCGCATTTTGAACGCGCTTCTTTCAAGCGGCTCGGCCCGCGCATTTGGCGGTTGGCAGCACCCGCCTTGGCCATCATGGTTCCGCTCGGGATCGCGTTCGGCCTGCCCATTCTCGAGTCGCTGCGGGCTGCCATGACTTTTGACCAAATGCTTTCCGGCAATGCACTCAACCTAAACTGGCTTTACACCTTCTTCCTTCATCTCCTGGCGCCTGACCGGTTCGGACCGCTGAAAGATGGTCAGGTCGACTTGATTATTATTTACGGACATAATGCGCTGGTGACCTGGCCGCCAAAAATCTTGTTTCTCGCGATCTACGGATTCCTCTGCGTGCGTTTCTTTCGGCGCGAGAAAACATTCGAGCGCCTGCTGATCTACTCACTTCTTGGCTATCTTTCCTACTTTCTTTTCAATATCGGTGTCCATGAGAACCATCTTTTCCTTTTGATATGTCTAGGCTGGGTCCTGGTCTCCGTTAATTCCAAGTATTTGCTCTGGGCCGCAAATTTTAGTTTAGCCGCGAACGCCAATCTCCTGCTCTTTTACGGAGTCTTCGGCCAGCCGTTGCCGTTCCGACGGGTCATCGCAGGAGTTGACATCACTTTGCTTTTTGCCTGCGCGAATCTCTGCCTGTTCGCAGGGTTGCTCTGGCGGACGCTGCTCGCTGGCGCCCCAGGAGCATGCTTCCGGGAGGCGAACCAAATTAGAACCGAAGCGGAGTAGTTTCTTCCCCGTTCAGATATGCAACCCGGTCAGGTGATGTCCGGGGGGCGCACTCGGCAATTGGCGCACGCCATTGATCTTCCACGCATCTCCCTCGGCGATGAGGCTGTAAAGAAATGGGCGCGTCGACTTTTCTCGATGCGCTTGTCGCGTTACGAATGCTCGAGCGTGGCGCGGACGAAAAATACAGCAACACCCCGGAGACGGATCTGTTCCTGGATCGAGCGAAACCGAGTTACGATGATGTCCGCGTCCGTTTGTCGGCGTCCGAAAAGTCGTCGTCCCGCGCTGAAAAACCGGATCGTTCCGCTCGGCTCGAAATTGGCGCGTTTTGCCGCTCAAATGTTCAGTTGAACAGCCCGGCCGTCGCGCGAGAAAGGCGCCCCACAAACGCTTTGTGGCGTCGGCGGGTCAGCGAGCGGACTGACGGCTCCGGGCGATCTAACGGCCTGCCACGGTGACGATATTTTCACCCTCACCGCCGCGAAAAATTGTTTTCATAGGGAGCTAATTTATCCGCACAGGGAAGCTAATTTATCCGAACTAAGTGGACAACGCATTCATCGCAAGAGCAACAAAATCGCCGTCAGCGCTCACGCCGTCGTCTTCGCTGGCCGGTACGGTCGCGACTTTCGAGTTGGCGAGTTTCTCAGCTCGTGGAATCATCAGTGTATGATAATCAAACGTGATCGACATCACAGAGATAGGACCGGTGAGTAGCACCATCGAAACGATCAAGCCACCGGCCAGCAGAGTCAGGCCCGGGATTCCAAAAAAACATCGGGACTCATTAGAAGGTAAAACCGAAGACTCCTCCAGCCATCCCGGTACCAGCGAAGGTGCGGAGCCCGGTCTCGGCCGTGGGGAGAAAGCGTGATGGGAACCTCGGTAATGCGGAGATCGTGCATCCGTGCCTTGACGATCATCTCGAGGGCAAACTCCATCCCGCGACTTTGCAGCTGCAATGCTCGCACCGCTTCCTTCCGGAAACCGCGGAGGCCGCAATAAGTCGCCACATTCCTTGCAGGAAAAAAACAGGCGCCCAATTGCGGTCAAAAACGGATTGCCAAAATATTGGTGCATAGGTGGCATCGCGCCCGGGACGATGCGGCCGCGAAAGCGGTTTCCCATGACCAGATCGTAGCCCGCGCGAAGCTTTTCGACGAAAGGAAACAGAGCCGAAAAGTCGTAGCTTTCGTCCGAATCTCCCATGATCACATACTTGCTGCGATGCAGAGTTTTTACGCGCTGGTCCCGCGCGGCCAGTTCCGCCATCACCGCCGCGGTGCCGTCAGTGCTTCCATCGTTAACGAGTATAATCTCGTGCACGCAGTCCTCGTATAGATCGAGAATGCCGTCCACCAAGGGCCGGATGTTCATCTCCTCGTTGTGGACACGGAATCACGAACGACACTGCTCCACGCAGTGATTCGTGCGCAAACAGCGGTTGCCCTGGCGCGTCCTTCCGCGGCGGCGGTTTCTGCGCGTGGAGAAGAATTGAACCCGCCATTGCGCGCAGGCCGGGGGCGTTCTCGAGCAAAATGGAGAGATTGCGCAGAAGCCAGATCAGCCTGCGTGTGAGGGGTGCAAAGACGAAGTCGTTATAGACGGCATAAATGCCGATGAAACCGGTCTCCAAAAGAAGCTCGTGGAGGTGGGCGTCGGCTGAGAAGATGCCGCGGATCCCGTTTACCCACGACACGCGAGAAAACCTGGCGCAGTTTGTGCACTGGATTCCACGGATTACTCTCGTAAAAAACCATCTCGCCTGCTGGCGCAAGAAGCGCGTGCACGATGGCGAGGAGCTGCGAAGCGTAGCTCCGGTCGAGAAGGTCCATTGCAACCACGCAGTCGAAGTGCCGACCGGCAAGCGAGCTGGGAAGGTCCGAGGTCGCCAAAAGGCTCTACTTCCGCGCGGATATCAGATGGAACTCGGGCGGGCTCCTGGAAAGTCACTGTGGTGATCCGGTTTTCTCCCCGGGAGACCTGCAGGAGCGCGTGCGTGAAGAGACCTTCGCCGCAGCCGAGCTCTAGAATTGTCTGGCCCGGCAGAAGATGCACCGTGTGTCGAAACGTCTGGGCACGCCATAGCAAACGATCGTCGGCAATCGGATCGCGCTTTCGCCAGTACTCGTCGCAATATCGTTCCCGGACAGCGACTGTCGAATAAAACAAAGCTTCTTGTTTCATGGGATAATTGAAGCACCTAAATCATGAGCCAGTGATGAGCCTCGCGTCATTACTTTTGCGCTGGTAGGTTGGACTGAATGTTGATTTCATCAAATTTCTGTTTAAAGCAACAAAACAAACGACGGTTTAATGAACTTTTTGGGGCAGATCGCTTTTGAAAAAGACTAGAAGAACTTCACCCAACGCCCAAGCTCGATCCAACTCTAAAGAAGTGGGCGCATCAGAGATGGGAAAGGCGAGATTGGTCCCAAGCCAACCCGGTGAGCTCCCACTCATCAGCGTTGTCATTCCGACGTTTAATCGTGCTGCCATGCTGGGCGCTACCCTAGAGAGCCTTGCTGCCCAGAGCATGCCGAAGAATCGGTATGAGGTGATTGTCGTCGATGATGGATCCAAAGATATGACGCCGGAGGTGTGTCGCGACTTTGCCTCGTGGATCGAGCTAAAGTATCTCCATATTGATAACTCGGGCACATCGGCCGCGAAGAACACCGGTATCCTGGCGTCCCGCGGCAAAATTTTGCTTTTTTGTGATGATGACGACATCGCCGATCGCCGCTTGCTCGAGGAACATTTAAAAGCCCACAAACAGCATCCGGCGGAGAACATAGCCGTCCTCGGCTACACGACATGGGCGCCGACGCTTTCAGTCACACCTTTGATGCGGTACGTCACAGATATTGGACGTTTTCTTTTCGCCTATGGTGATCTCAAGAACGGGCAAATGCTCGACTTTACCTATCTCTGGGCCGGACCCTGTTCGTGTAAACGATCGTTTCTCGCCAAACACGGAGTCTTTAATCGGCAGTTCCGGGCCCGCGAGGACATCGAATTAGGATACCGGCTTTCGAGGTTCGGGTTGCGCGTGCTCTTTCACCGCGCTGCTATAAGATATATGACAAGAGCGCTTACCTTCGACGAATTTTGCACCCGCTGTGAGCAGCACGGGGAGGCTCTTTTTCTGTTTAGCCGATTGCACGACGACCCGGTCGTGCAGCAATATTGCCAGCTGGCCGATCCGTTTATCGAAAACCGTGCTGTCGCCGTGGATCCGGAAGCCAGATGGCTGGAGGTCGCGGCCCTATTGCGGGAAAAAATCGACGAGGCCAGCCGCGTTGAGCGATTACTTGCGTGGGGGTTCGAGCCTCAAGCGAGTTTAGAAGACGACGCCGCTTCGAGCTCGTCGCAAGCCGAGGCCTATCGCCTGCAGATGCGCGAACTTTTCGCGTCGCTCCAAAATAGCTTACTCGAATCACAACAACGCGCGGCGAAGATTAGCGAATATCAGGCGGAGATAATAAATCTTAAAGACGCGATGCGGGAAATCTCCGACTCCCTGCGCCAGAGCAAAATCGAATCTGCCGCTCGTGCCTCAAACCTGGCGAAACAAACATTGCAAATTGCCAAGCTGGAGGAGCATCTCAAAGCCGAAAGAGCACAGTTCGAAGCACGGCTCAAAGCTGAAAGCGAGCAGTTGTCCGAATATAAGGTCGAAGTCGAGTCGCAAATTGCCAAACTGGAGCGCCATCTCAAAATTGAAACTGAGCAATTGTCCGAACGTAACGTCGAAGTCGAGCAACTGCGTGATCGTATTACGCAATTGTCCGAACGTAACGTCGAAGTCGAGCAATTGCGTGATCGTATTACGCAAATCAATCGTCTGCTTCACAGCAGGAGCGTAAGCTTAGCAGAATACGAGCGACACATCATCGACCTGACAGACCGGTTGCGGAAACAGCTTTGGGATACCCGGAGACTCTCGCGTTTGCTTGATGATGCTGAAAACGCCGCCGCGCGTTTGCGTTCGTCCCGCCGCTGGAAATTGGCGAACCCGGGAGCTGCAATCCAGGCAAAATTATTTCCCGGCAAGGTTTCGGTGGGTTATGGCCATCTCGAAAAAATTGTGGCCGCCTATTCGAAATGGCGCGCTTCCCACCCGGAGATCGCGAAGATCGAAGAAGAAATCAAGAGGCTCCAGTTCCCGACCATTCCCAGAGCGCCCGCGGCCGAGCCGGTAGCGGACAGGAAGGACGCCCATCTTATCCAACCGATCTCGGCAACTGCGATTCCGCCAGGCGCTGCGGAGAAGGCTTTGCCTGTTACACCTCCCGTTCCATCAGTGCCCATTGAATCGATCCGGTTTCCGGCACACGAGAAGGCCGAGGTTTCGATCATTATTCCGGTATTCAACCAGTTTCAATTCACCCACGCGTGTCTTGCTTCGCTACAAACTGTCGAAGAACGGTCGCGCTTCGAAGTGATCGTGGTGGACGATTGCTCCACGGACGAGACGGCTGAGCTTGTTCCGCGGATGGATGGTGTTGTGTATCTGCGCAATGAGACGAACTCCGGTTTCATCGTTTCCCGCAACTGTGGGGCGGAGAAGGCGCGCGGCAAGTATCTCTTTTTCTTGAATAACGACACGATTGTTAAGCCAGGTTGGCTTACCGCGTTGCTTGATACCTTCGTTGAAGATCCGCAAGCGGGCATCGTCGGCTCGAAACTTGTTTATCCTGATGACCGTTTACAGGAAGCAGGCGGGATCATATGGCGAGATGCCTCGGGCTGGAACTACGGCAAGTTCGATGATCGCGAGAAACCCGAATACAATTATCTCCGAGAAGTCGATTATTGCTCGGGAGCGGCGCTAATGATTCGCAAATCGCTCTTCCAGAAGCTTGGAGGATTTGATGCAAAATACGAACCGGCATATTACGAGGACGCCGATTTATCGTTCAAAGTTCGGAAGGCCGGTTACAAGGTATTGTACCAGCCGCTCAGTGAGGTGATTCACTGCGAAGATGTTACCGGCGGCACTGGTCTATCAGCGGGCACAAAGAAGCACCGGGATATCAATCGATTGACTTTTGCGAACACATGGGCTGCTGAGCTGCTATCAAAACCGGCGAACGGCGATTTGGCGTCCTTAACTCAGCCGTCGCCGGGACGGAAAAACATTCTCGTCATCGATCATCATCTTCCCATGCCCGAGAAGGATGCGGGATCGCTCCGAATGTTTCATATCCTGAACATTCTTCACCGACTCGGCCATCGCGTAACATTTATTCCGGATAATCTCGCGGACATCCCGCCTTACGGTGATGAATTGCGGAAGCATGGGATTGAAGTTGTTTATCACCCTTATATCAAAAAAGTGCGCGATTATCTCATTGCGCACGGTTCGGAATTCGACGCCGTGGTGTTAAGCCGGTGCGATTTTGCTCGCAAGCACATCGCAGATGTTCGGCTGCATGCGCCGCAAAGCCGGATCATTTTCGACACTGTCGATCTACATTTCCTTCGCACCAATCGGGAGGCCGAGATCACCAGCGATCCCGAGATACGACAAAGGGCACGCGAGAAAGAGGAGCTGGAATATGATCTGATTGATCAGGCCGACGAGACCTGGGTGGTGAGCAGCGTCGAACAGAAGCTTCTCCGCGAAGCCAGACCGGATAAATCGATAGAAATCGTGCCGACGATTATCGATGTTCCAGGTTCAAACACGCCATTCTCACTGCGGCGGGCCTTTCTCTTTATCGGGGGCTTCCAACACACGCCAAACATTGATGCTGTTATTTTTTTCCTGGAGAGAATTTATCCGCTGGTAACGGAGCGCCTTGGCGACGCCAAATTCTACATCATCGGCGACAAGGCGCCGCCAGAGGTGGTTGCGCTCGCGACCGACAACGTAATTGTCACTGGATTACAGCAGGATGTCCGGCCCTTTTTTGAGAGTGTTAAATTATCCGTCGCACCGCTGCGATATGGGGCTGGGATAAAAGGCAAAATCAACCTAAGCATGGGTTTTGGTGTGCCGGTTGTCGCAACCTCGCTCGCCGTGGAAGGAATGGCGCTGATTGATCGCGAAGATATTCTTGTCGCTGACGAGCCGGAAGATTTTGCTCGGGCCCTGATCGAACTTTATGAGTCAGAGGAACTTTGGAACCGGCTCTCGAAGAATGGCATCAAAAAAACCAAGGCGGGTTATTCAGTCGAAGCAGCGCGGAAACGCTTGAGTCGCTTGTTTAGCGACAAGCACATCAAGGTGCCACAAGGACGAAAACCAAAAATGCTAACCGCCAAGATTGGGTCCACACAGGGCCTGTCTTAAAACTCCGGGACGAAATGACATCTCGAGTCAAACGAATAACCAAGCCGATTTTTATCGTAAGCTCAGGCCAATCAGGATCAACTATCCTCACTTGGTGCCTTGGCCAGCACCCGAATATTCTTCCACAGGAAGAATCAGATTGGCTGGGGCCCTTTGCGATCGACGCAGCTGGCGGCTATCAACCTGGGACTGCACGCGGAGAACGCGGTTAGCTCAGCGCATTTTTTCGTCCAGCGCGAAGATATCTGCGGGCTGCGCAAACTTTTTCCCCAAGCAGTCTTCGTTCACCTTGCTCGAGACGTTACAGACGTAGCGCGCTCATTATCTAATCTTATCTCATTCCCGATAAGCCACAGTCGGTTTCCGCGAAAGGTTCTGACCACATTGAACCCGGGCTTGTTGACGTCGCCTATCTGACATTGCATTTTGGGAACAACTTATCGCGGATTTCCACGTTAACTGGCTCTCGCAAGTGAAAGTGCGACGGAACCTGATCAGTGGGACCCGGCGAATGCTGGTCTACGGCGACATGGAACTGATCGAAAAAATTCGCATTTACGATCGCGGAATACAAGTCAAATCTCAGGAGGAAATTTACAAAGCACTAGTTGATTACCGGATGGGTGACGTGTCGTCACCAAAGCTCGATATGCGTGAAGCGCTTTCATTCGAATGCGAGCACTTTGTTGATTGCGTCCGCAACAAGAAAGTGCCACGGTCGGATGGCATGGCGGGGCTGGCGGTTCTCAGAATTCTGGAAGCGGCAAGCATTTCCCTGGCAAAATGACTGCGCTCGCGTTGCTCTTTTCCGCGGAGCCGAGTCTAATGCTCCTCCGTTACCACAGAAAGAAAGATTATTATAGCCACTCTGCGCCGAATTAACGAATGGCGATAGTTGCACTACTCAATTAATCCAATGGAAATACACCAAAACAGAACAGAGAATAAGACAATTGTCCCGGACGTCGATCTCCAAGCTCAATACCGCGGGATTCGTAGCGAAGTTTTGAAGGCATTGGAAGAAGTTTGCGAATCAGCGCGGTTTGTGCAGGGACCATGGACGTCAAAATTTGAGGAGCAATTTGCGGGTTACTGTGGCGTCAGCTACTGCGTCAGCTTGAACAGCGGAACGAGCGCACTCCATCTTGCGCTGCGCTGCCTCGATATTGGTCGAGGAGATGAGGTAGTCACTACTGCTATGAGTTTCATCGCGACCGCTTGGGCGATCACTTATGTAGGTGCAACCCCGGTTTTTGTTGATATCGACGCTGCACGTCGGACCATGTCTCCGGCTAAACTCGAAGCCGCCATTACTCCCCGGACAAAAGCCATAATTCCAGTGCATCTCTATGGTATGCCTGCGGAAATGGACAAGATCAGCGCCATCGCCGCTCAACATCGGATACCTGTCATCGAGGACGCCGCACAAGCGCACGGAGCACGGTATCGCGGCAAACGAGTTGGCCAATTCGGAAGAATCGCCTGCTTTAGCTTTTACCCCAGCAAGAACCTAGGTGCTTACGGCGAAGGCGGAGCTTTGACAACGAATGATCCCTTGATCGCACAGCGTGCCCGCTCGCTGCGTGATCACGCACAACGCGAACGATATTTCCACGATGAGATCGGGTATAACTACCGAATGGACAGCTTCCAGGGAGCAGTCCTCGCCATTAAGCTAAATCAGCTCGATAGTTGGAATGCGACTCGTGCTGGTCGCGCTGCGTGCTACACCAAATTGCTTAAGGATTCGTCGTACAAATTGCCCACGTATTTTTCCGATTGCGAATGTGTATGGCACTGTTATGTGATCGAATGTCAGGATCGCAACCGCGTCCGACATTTTTTGCGGGAGGCTGGCATCGAAACCGGTCTCCACTACCCCGTTCCAATTCACCTGCAAAAAGCGTACGCATTCCTTGGTTATCGCCACGGCGATCTGCCGGTGACCGAAGCGTTTTGCGACCGGTGCCTGTCGCTCCCGATGTACGCGGAGTTGACCGATGAACAAATTTCCGCCGTCGTCTCAGCTTTGAGACAGGTAGCGGCCTGAGCGCTCACATCCACACCCCGCAACCGCCAAGGTCCCACCTCGGCGATTACAACACGTAGCTCAGGACGCTACGGCAGTGTGATTTGATCAGGAGAGCGCGAAGTCGCGGCGCGGTTGTAGGTTGTCTAAGATTTCACGTTGCACCGTCTGGCTATGTCTAATGCGCATCAGAAGTGGATTGCAATGGAGGCCCAACACGATCAAACGAACTACTGGAGATGGGTCGACGCTTCTGCTCGTCACAGCCGGTAGAGTGTTCTCGCGCTCGTTAACATCGGATGGGGAGGTCGTGTACACCGGTGATCGGATGTTCGTTTCTTTGCTTCGGATATATGATTCTGCTTTATGTTCGGATTACTGGATTATCAAGAATTACAAGCTAGGCTGGACGCGCGAATGTGCCTTTCGATTTCAATGCAAATTATTGCGCAACAGTTCCAGCGATTGGCGAACGAACCAAGCAATTGAACGATGAACTTGAGAGTTCGCCGCAGCAGCGCGAAACTTCGACCAGAGTCGCTGAAAAATTGGAAGCCGAATTTAATCAATAGGTTGAGTACTTTAGCGATTTGGGAAGAAAATACAGCGAGGCAGAACAGTTAATCGCTAAACTTCAGAGAGAATGCAAAGTGTTCAATGCTTCACCGGCAGGTGAAAAAGTTTGGAATGATGGAAGGACGTGTAACCAGACTGGTGCAAAAGAATGAACCCGTTTACCCAGCGCAGTATGTTGCTGGCTTTATTAGCTATCGAGGGCACGCCGCAATCGTGTGCGAAGCTTGACCGTTCGTGTAGGATGAATCGTCCCAGAAGAGAAAAACAAAACAGCTCGCGACTGCCTCGCGCTCATACGGAACGCGGACTATGCAACTGAAGTGCAAGATAGAATAAACAAACCAATCTTTATCGTGGGATCTCCGCGCTCGGGAACGAGCGTTCTCAGTTGGTGCCTTGGGCAGCACCCGAACATTCTCATGCAGGAAGAGTCCAGTTGGATCGGACCCTTTGCCGTTAACGTTGCCATCGGACATGAAATAGGCAGCGCGCGCGGTATCCGGCGCGACGACTTCATGCCCACTTCGGCAAGAGCATTAACGATTTAATCCTGAGCCATCGCCGGCAGTTCGAGATAAACCTTTATAGTACGGCCCTGCGGGATTCTTCACAAGTCCACGAGGGCTTCCAAATCGCGCGCTCGCAGTCCGACTCAAAGTCGCGTTGGGTGGATGGAACTCCCGAGGATTCCTTTTATATCTGCGGCCTGCGTAAACTCTTTCCCGGTGCACTGTTCATTCACATTGTCCGAGATGTCGACTCAGTGGTGCGGTCCCTCCTTAACTTCGATCGTCTTGTGCGAAGGTAGTCTGGTCGCTAACGAGCAACAGGCGTACGAGTACTAGGCTCCGAACAGTTAACGCGTGTCTAGAGGCTGAGAGAGCGTACGGGCGGCAGATCGTTCACCGGCTTCAATATTCCGATTTAATTAATAACCCTGAATCTGCCTTGGGCTCGGTCCTAAAGTTCCCCGGCGAACCTTACGTGCCAGCCTGTTTGGAGCCGCTTCGGTTGCGCATCAACAGCTCTAACGTCCCCGCCAGCTTCCATGCCTCTGATCCTCAAACCGATCCGAGCCTCGTCGAGCAGGCAATGCGACTTTCCACTGAGGTCGAAAAAACTCCGCAGCCGCCTGAAGCCTCGCCTGCCGCCTCCGATGAAATGGAGGCTGCGTTTAATGAACGGGTCCAATACGTGGCGACTTTGGCCAGCGAATATCGCAGAGCCCAGCGGATAATTACGACGTTGCAAAAGGAAAACGCTGAGCGCTCCGACCGAAAGGAATCTCGGATTCTTCGCTTGAAGGAGGAGGTCAAAACCAAAGATCTTGTCATTCTTGGCCTGCAAAAAAAGCTGAGCCGGAGACCTGTTGAGACTCTGAAACGCATTCTTACTGGAAAGTCATGGAGATGACGATCTGGCGCGTTTCCTGGTTGACCCCGCGACAGCCTTCGAGCGTCGGCGAATGTTTTGTGAGAAGCTCTGCGCAGAGGAGTCACGATCCGTAGCACGCCAGGACATTACTCTTGCGATCGCAAATGGTATTGCCTAGTTTTCAACTGTGAGTCAGAGAAAGGCGAAACCCAGCCACCCAAGGAGAAATAGCCCGTTACGAACAAGGCTCACTGAGGACCAGAGATGGGGCTCTTTCTACGCCCGTCCTGTCTGATCCTTATGCACTACTCATCCAGCCGTTCTGCTGGCAAATCGACAGTGGCGGGCGTGCGCGACTGCATCCGCTCTGTTTGGAGCTTATGACGCCCAAGCATCATGATCACCAGCCCGAGTAAGAGAAATTAGTGGCGGGCAATAATAACGAATAATACCACGGAAAACACAGCGAGTAACCTCCAAATACTGTCAGCACACTCGTACTCAAAGCCCGAAAGTTAGGCCGATCAATGTACTGCATGTGCATGAAGTAACGGATATTGGATCCTTCCGGGAGTGTATACTTGCGCCTCCAAAGGGAGATAACCGCTCGGCCGCAGGTTGTCGAAAGTAACCTGTAATGAGAGGACTGGATTCGGCGAGTGATAAAGCATGCCGAAACGAAGCACGAGGATCTCTAGCCCATTAGAATATTCGCTCTCGCAGTTGCCAACGCGTTGACTTGGTTTTCTGCGATTATTGAGAAGTTGCGAAGTTGCCAGTACTACACCATTCTTGGACGAAACTCAACAAGGTTGCAGAAAAATATCACCTGCGGGCCTGTCTACTCTCCGCCGTGAGTCGGCTTGTGTTGTGAAGAAATTACCCGAGTCTGGCGGTCCTACATGGAAAAGACAATTACAGAACCGCCTAAAGTATTGGTAGTCACGGCCGATGATTTCGGAATTCGGCCGGAAATCAACGCGGGCATTATCGAAGGACATAAAAACGGTATCATTACTTCCGCCGCCCTCCTCGTAAATGGGATCGCGACCAATGACGCCGTGCAGCTCATCGAAGAACATCCGAACCTTGACGTTGGTCTTCACTTGAGCATGGTTGAGGGTTATTCCCTGAGCGGAGGTAAAAGCCTCTTCGATCGCGAGGAATACTTCCCCGGCCGCCCCTGTTTGCATCGTCATTGGACATTTTTTTTGGCGGCTTTTATACGGGGACACATTTTGAAAGTGGAGCTTGAAAACGAAATGCGAGCTCAAATCGAGGCTTTCCTTAGGATAAGAAAATCGATCCCCTTTTTAAACTCGACGCAACATCTGCATCTTTTGCCGGGTATTCATGACATCATCCTTTCTCTGTGTGAGGAATACAAAATTCCGTGGATCCGAATGCCTCTACCCGGAGGGAAGATGAACCTCTCGATCCGAGGCGTGCAGCTGGAAATCTTAAAACGGTTTGGAAAGAAATTCGCCAGTCGAGCTCAGTGTTCCAAAATTGTTCTGAGTTTTCCAGACGCGTTTCTGGGATTCGAGGAAAGTGGTACTTTATCGGAAGAAAAGATTTTGGAGCTCATTGATCGAGTCAAGCCCGGAATTACCGAACTCATGACTCACCCGGGTCGTGAGAGCCCGTTTTTGAGAACAAGATTAAGCGGGTACAAGAATTTTTCGTGGGAGTCGGAGCTTCGAGCGTTGGTTTCTCCGGCCGTCATCCACAAAATCAAAGAAAGAAATATTCAACTCTGTGGGTTCAGCAAAGCGATGAGCCTGCAGTCGACTTGGAGAGGCTAAGTTATGAGAGCGATTATCTTGGCGGGCGGAAAAGGGACGCGGCTGGCCCCTTACACCACCGTGATTCCGAAACCTCTTGTGCCCATTGGGGGGAAGATGCCCATTCTCGAGGTTGTCATAAGACAGTTGAAGGCGAATGGCTTTGAGCACATAACTGTCACGGTCAATCATATGGCTCACCTGATCCGCGCTTTTTTTGGGGACGGTCTTCAGTGGGGGTTGAAAATTGATTATTCTCAGGAAGACAGACCGCTGGGGACAATTGGCCCTCTCACTTTGATTCGTGATCTGCCCGAAAACTTTCTTGTGATGAATGGTGATCTCATCTGTGACATGAATTTCAAAAGCTTTTTTGATTTTCACTGCGCGGGTTGCAATAACGTAACAGTGGCGGCTTGCCGCCGTCGGCAGAAGATCGATTTTGGAGTCTTGTCCTTCGACAGCAACAACCACCTCGTTTCTTTTTCGGAAAAGCCGGAGTACACATTTGATGTGAGCATGGGAATCTACTGTTTCAACAGAAGCATCGTTCAAGAGCTGAAGACCGGGGAGCCCTACGGCTTCGATAACTTGATGATCGAGCGGTTGAAAGCAAAGAAACAGACCAACATTTTTCCTTTTGATGGACTTTGGTACGACATCGGTCGTCCCAGCGACTATGATGACGTGAATTCACATTTCGAAAGAATCCGAGGCATTTTTGGGTTGGATCTGATGTCGTGAAAAAGGTAATCGTCACAGGCGCTCGAGGATTTCTTGGGAGCGCCCTTTCGAAAATATTAGCCCGGGACCCTTTTGTGAAACTCATCATGTCTTCAAGCGCTAGGGGATACTCGTCCAGTGCATTTTATAATTGTGACCTCTCACACCCGGCCGAGACCCAGAAGATGCTGCAGGAGATCAAGCCGGATGAGATCTATCACTGCGCAGGTTCCGTCGGCCGTGATTTTGGGCATCTTTTTCAATCCAATGTTGTGACCACGGCTCATCTTCTAGAGGCCGTTCGACTGCACACTCCTTCAGCTCGAGTTCTGCTCAACGGCAGTGCGGCGAGCTATGGGAACGTCGATCCAGCCCATAATCCGATTCCGGAATCTCTTCAGCCGCGACCTGTGACGCCCTATGGATTTTGCAAAGCCACTCAAACCGAACTTATGCGGTACTTTCACAGCAATCATGCTCTCCATGTGAAGGAAGCGCGGATCTTTAATCTATGCGGACCGGGCGCGCCCGAGCATCTTGTGAATGGCCGGGTTGAGATGCTAATTGAGCAGTATCTGAAAGGACAAGTAACTGAGATTAAAGTTGGTTTTTTGGGAGCGAAGAGGGACTATCTCGATGTGGAAACAGCTGCTGGTATGCTCCTGCGCATTATGGATTTCGGTCTGCCGGGTGAAATCTACAATGTGGGTTCTGGCAGAGCCAGAGTTGTTCGTGATCTTATTAAAGAAATGCTAAACCAAAAAGGCGTGCCATTGGAGGTGTTGAGAGAAGAAGGAGCTTCGAACACCCAACCTCTGGAGATATTTGCTGATCTCCAAAAATTCAACCAACTCGTCCAAGCCACTGGGAAGAAGTAATAAGGTGGAGAGGCAAAGCATTACGATCATCTGTCCGGTCTATAACGAAGAGACGGTGATCTTAGCCTTCTATCAAGAGCTAAAAAGAGTGCTCGATACTCTGAAGCAATCTTACGATTTCACGATTTTATTTGTCGCGGATAAAGGGACGGATCGAACCTGGGATATTCTTCGTGGCTTAGGAGCTAAGGATCCCTCCGTAAAAGCGCTGTTTCTGTCTTCACGCTTTGGCCATCAGGCGTCTCTTTTAGCGGGATTGGATTTCACGTCATCCACTGCCGCGATTATGATGGACTCGGATCTGCAGCATCCTCCATCTTTGATTCCGACACTTCTTCAGAAATATGAAGGTGGGGTCAACGTTGTGCACACCGTCAAGGTGGACAACACGAAAGCCCCCCTTCGCAATCGTTTCGTTTCTTACCTATTTTATCGATTTATGACAGTCATGGCTGAAACACCCATCATTCCACATGCCTCGGATTTTCGCCTCATTGACAAACGGGTGATCGAGATCTTCCGGACGGACTTGCGGGAAAGAAATATTTTTCTTCGTGGCCTCATGAGTTGGATTGGCTTTCGGCAGGAATTCGTTCCTTTCGAAGTCTCCAAACGATACTCAGGGAAGTCAAAGTATTCCTTTGCCAAGATGCTCTCGTTTGCGATTACCGGTGTAACTTCATTCAGTTCGCGACCCCTCCGGCTGGCAATTTACTTAGGCCTTATGACGTCGCTCCTGGGCTTAGTATTGCTGGTTTATACGTACGTAAGCTATTATACTGGTAAAGTGGTCGCTCCGGGTTGGGCTTCTATTCTCTCCGTTCTAACGTTCTTTAGCGGCGTGCAGCTTGTAGTTCTTGGCGTGCTTGGCGAATATGTCGGACGTGTTTTCTTTGAGGTGAAGAATCGACCGCACTATTTTGTCGAATATGGCGTGAACATAAGAACCCAGATTCAACGTGGAAACGAATAAAGGCTGGAACGATTACAACAAAGTTAATCAGCGCGATAAAAAAATGGCGCATGAGTGGATTTTAATGCTTAAAAACTGGTTGAGGTCGAACCTCTTTGCTAGGGGCTTGACGTCTATACTCGATTATGGCTGTGGCTACTTTGATCTTGGGATCGAACTGGTCCAGGAGGGACACTCAGTGGATGGCTTTGATCCCTTCGGTCCAGCGGTGGAGATCGCGCGCAGGCGTATTGAGGAGCTCGTTCCCGGAAAGGCTCAAATATATTCCTCGGTCAATGAGATTCCAAGTCGCCGATACGATGTGATCGTTCTTAGTAGCGTGGTTCAGTATATGACGGGTGAAAATGAGCTTGAGAAGTTTTTCTCGTTTGGCCGCGGACTTTTTCGGAACGAAGGCGGCTTCATTGTTATCAGTGATGTCATCCCACGAAATTATTCACCGGTCCTTGATGGGCTGGAATGTCTTTGCTTTGCGGCTCGACGCAGTCTCTTATGGCCCATGACCTTGCATCTTTACAGGACCTTTCAAAACAGTGCTCACAAGACTATTAAGCGCTATGATTTTGTCGAACTGAAGGAACTCGCGAAATCCTTCGATTATGAAGTGAGAAAATTGGATTGCAATTTAACACCTTCCAGGAGGCGCTACAGCGTTGTGTTCCAAATGAGGCAGTATGAATGAAACAGTACGAGTACCGAAGAAATTACGAACTCGAACAAAACTACTGGTGGTTTGTAGGTATTCGCAAAATCATCAAAGCTCTCTTGGATTTTTCGGGCGGAGTAAGTCGGGAGATGCGAGTTTTGGATGTCGGTTGTGGTACGGGGGCTTTGCTGAATGAGCTTCGTGAGAAGGCGGATTATGTGGTTGGTGTTGATATTTCCTCTGAAGCGCTCGATTTTTGTCGACTTCAGGGTCACGAAAACCTCGTGGAAGCGGACGGAGCTTCTTTGCCATTTAAAGATGAAGAATTCGACATCATTACAGCTATTGGGGTCATCGAACACATTAGCGACGACAAGCGCTTTCTATCAGAGCTACAGAGAGTTTTGAAAAAGCATGGGCGTCTTATTTTGCTGACATCCTCGTTCCCGTTCTTGTGGACTCAGGCCGACGTGGCTAACGAGCATAAGAGGCGATATTACTTGCGAGCCATTGAGAAGGAGATTCACAAGCACGGATTCTCAACACTTCGCTTCAGCCATTTTAACTTCGTTCTTTTTCCAGCATTGGCCGCGATTTTAATCGGACATCGGCTTATTAAAGGTTTAAGCTCGCCCAAGCCTGAACGCATTCTTCCAATGCCCCCGGCTGCCGTTAATCGACTGCTGACGCTTGTGCTGGTGCTAGAAGCTAATTTGATAAGATGGCTTCGGCTTCCCTGGGGCATTTCGATGATTGGAGTGTTCCAAAAGAAAGCGAAAACAATGTGAAGAAGATACTCATCACAGGATCCGAAGGTTTCATTGGTTCTCATCTTGTCGAAAGGCTTGTTGAAGACGGAGCTTTGGTCAAAGCTTTTGTCCTCTACAACTCATTTAATTCTTGGGGATGGCTTGATACGTTGCGGCCCGAAATCAAAAGAGAAATTGAGGTTGTCACAGGAGATATCCGTGATGTTGTGTCGGTTCGGAGCGCGATGAAAGATTGCGACCAAGTTTATCATTTGGCAGCGCTCGTAGGGATTCCTTACTCCTATCAATCGCCCGGGAGTTTTGTAGACACAAACGTCACAGGAACGCTAAATGTTCTTCAGGCAGCTCTTGATTGCGGGCTCAGCAAAGTTATTCACACATCAACGAGTGAAACTTACGGAACGGCTCAATACGTTCCCATTGACGAGAAACATTCGCTCCGTGGTCAATCGCCTTACGCTGCTTCAAAAATCGCTGCCGATCAGGTCGCTTATTCGTTTTATTGCTCGTTTGATTTGCCGGTCGCTATCGTCAGGCCCTTCAATACTTATGGACCGCGCCAATCGGCTCGAGCCATTATTTCCACCATCATTTCCCAGATTAGCTCGGGGAAAACGGAAATCTCGATCGGAGACACGCGGCCAACGCGGGATTTTTCTTATGTCTTGGATACGATCGAGGGCTTCTTGTCCGTTGCCAAGTCCCCAAAGGCAGTCGGGCAAACGATCAATCTGGGCAGCAATTTTGAAATCTCGATTGGTGACTTGGTTCAGCTCATTG